>Ga0213834_100704_pt1 | contig 13347 bp, 12 predicted proteins | sample SWPTP12_FD_160580 | JGI IMG/M metagenome (GOLD analysis project Ga0213834, IMG submission 160580) | Coastal seawater microbial communities from Marineland, Florida, United States - SWP TP1 #2 | ecosystem: Environmental > Aquatic > Marine > Coastal | place: USA: Florida | collected 2016-08-06
CGTGATGACCTGTTCGGTCTGGCGCGACAGGATGAAGAAGTCGTACATCGACATCTCGATCTTCGACACCACGTCCGGATCGTGGGCGCGCAGCAGTTCGACCATGCCGGCGCGGTTGCTCGGCAAGCGGTTCAGGATTTCGGCGACCTGGCGCACGCCTTCGACGCTGGCGCTTTGGGTATCGAGCGCGGACAGGCAGCGCGTCACCAGGTCTTCCAGTTCCTGCAGCAGGTCGCGGTCGATCTCGTCCAGGCGCGCCAGGTTCAGCAGCACCAGGTCGCGGCTGTTTTCGGGCAGACCCTCGATGATCTGGCCGGCCAGCGCGGGCGCCAGGAAGGCCAGGAACACGGCCTGCATCTGTACGTGTTCGTGCGAGATGAACTCGGCCAGCCACTTCGGCGACGCGTACTGCAGGCGCGCCATCATCGGGCGGATCGCGTCGCCGTAAATCGTGTTCAGGACGCTGTTGGCGATGTCGCTGCCCAGCGCCAGGTCGAGCGAGCGCTTGAGATAAGTGCGCGAGGCGCCATGCAGGCCGCTTTGCTCGCGGTAGTCGTCGAAGAAGTTCTGCACCGCGTACTTGACCGAGTCGACCTTGATGCCGCTCATGCGCGACATCACCTGGGTCAGTTCGATCAGTTCGTCGCGCTCGAGGCAGCGCAGTACCGCGGCGGCCGGCTCTTCGCCGATCGACAGCAGGACGATCGCTGCTTGCTCGACCGGGGTCAGGACGACGCCCTCGGCGTTATTGTTCATTTCGGCCATGATTTTTCTTCTGCACCCATTGTTTGACGACTTCGGCAACGCGCTCCGGCTCTTTACCGGCAAGCACCTTGAGGTGATCGACCATCACGTCCACGGACGAACCGGTCGGCGGCAGATCGTAGTTTTCCAGCAGCGGCACCATCGGCATCGCGGCCACGCCGCCACTCGCAGGCAGTGCGGCGGCGGCGCCGGCCAGCGCAGGAGCGGCGGCGCTCGCGCCGGCGTTCGGCAAGGCGGCGGCCGCCGCGCCCGGCGCCGGCAGGGCAGGGGCCAGGCGCGCGGTCACGGTGCGCAGCATCGGGCGCGCCAGCAGCAGGTAGGCGAGCAGGGCGCCGACGATCCAGAGACCGTAGCCGGTGGCGTCGACGATGGTGTCGCGCTCCTGCCACCATGGCTCGATCGCGCCAGGGGCCGGGAAGTTCAGGCTCGAGACGGCCAGCACGTCGCCGCGTGCGGCGCTGATGCCCAGGCCGCCGGCCAGGATTTTTTCGATGTTCGCCAGTTCCGCGGGCGTGTAGCCGGTCTTGGCATTCGCGGCGCTGGCGTTGTTCAGCACGACGGCGACCGACAGCTTGCGCAGGCGGCCACGCGAACGCTTGATCTGGGTGATCGCGCGGTCATAGGCGTACTGGCGGGTGGTCGCGTTCTTGCGCGAGTTGTTGTTGTCGTTGCCCTTGTCCGCAGCGGGGGCGGCGCCGTCGGCCGCTGCCGGTGCGGCCGGATCTGCAGGCACCGGCGGACGGTTCGACAGCGTGCCCGGCACACCCATCGCGAGGCGGCTCTTTTCCATCTCTTCGCGCATCGCTTCGCTGGTGACCTTCGGGGCTTCGCCGTATTTTTCCTGGGTCTCTTCGACCTTGTCGTTGTCGATGTCGGCGGTGACGCTGACCTTGAAGTTGTTCGCACCCAGCACCGGGCCAAGCAGTTCGTTGACGTTGGCGCGCACTTCGTTCGAGACGCGCAGCGCGGCCGCATCGCCTTGCGAGGCGCCGTCGAAACCTTCGGACAGGTCGACGCGCGAGGACAGGTAGTTGCCGGCCTGGTCGACCAGCGAGACGCGCGCCGGGTTCAGGCTGGCGACGCTGCCTGAGACCATGTTGACGATCGCGGCGATCTGCTCGTTGCCGAGCGTCTTACCCGGCTTGGTCGCGATCACGACCGAGGCCGAGCTCTGATCCGAGGCGCCGGCGACGAAGGAATTCGACTTGGCGATGGCCAGGTGGACGCGCGCCGAGGCGATCGCGTCGAGCGTCAGGATGCTTTGCGCCAGTTCGCCTTCCAGGCCGCGGCGGAAGCGCACGTCCTGCACGAACTGCGACACGCCCAGCGGATCGTTCTTGTCCATCAGTTCCAGGCCGGCCGGCAGCTGCGCAGTCACGCCCTTGGCGGCGAGCAGCATGCGCACCTTGCCCAGTTCGTTCGACGGCACCATCACCTGGCCGCTGTCCGGGTGGATGCGGTAAGGGATGTGTTCCGCTTCGAGCACGGTCATCATGTCGCTGGCCGCGACTTTCTCGCGCGCGCCGAAGACCGGCTTGTAGTTGGCCTGGTCCTGCCACATGAACATCATGACGGCGGCGGTGATGACGACGGCCAGCACCAGCAGCGGCGTCAGGTTGTTGCGCAGCGAGGGAGGCAGGCCGGGGAGGGCGAACTTGCCGCCTTTGAGGGCATTCTTGAAGGTGGAAATCACGTTGGGGGGTTCCGTTTAGTCGAACTGGTCAGACTGGCAGCTTGATCAGTTCGTCGACTGCGCCCATGACCTTGTTGCGAACCTGCATCAGCATGGAAAAGGACAGGCTCGCTTCCTGGCTGGCCAGCATGGCGCCGACCAGGTCGTCGCTCTTGCCGCTGTCGACGTCGGCCATCTTGACGCTGGCCGCCTGGTCCTGGGCATCGACGCTGTGGATCGCGTTCTTCATCGTTTGGGCGAAAGAGAAGTCGGTGTGACCGCCAGGCGTTGCCAGTTCGACAGATGGTGCAATCGCAAGGCGCTGCGCTTCGTTTGTCAGTGCAGCAAGGTCGGCTTTGATCTGACCGGCTAATTCAATTCCCATTTGTTAAATCCTATGCGTTCGATGTTGCGTGTAGGGGACAGGCTGAGTATCTTTTTTGCGACATTTGACGAGTAAATCGATCTTGCTTTGCGGCAAATGTTAAATCTGAAGCATGTAAAGCCTGCATTAAAACTGGATACGAAAGCCGGGCAATTTCACGTTTTCCCTCGTAAAGCTGCTCTGTATCGTAGGAGGCTGTGAAGTTGAAGATACGATCTTACCGTAGGGCAATGAGGAATTCAAAGAGGAATATCAAGTGATCCGAAACATCTATGCAGGTATAATTGTTGCCTTCGGGAATGAAATACCAATACCTCCCTTTTGGACTTATTCAATTCGTCATTTATGCCGATTAACAATTCAACTGCTACCGAAAGCGTGAAAGCGGCGCGGCCGCATCAAGTGCTCGATCCGGCCCTGTTGGGCCGGCCCGTGCATTTGCTGCCCGCGTTTGCCGCCGCCTTTGCCGAGGACATGACGGCGATGCTGTCGGCGCCCGGCTGGCGCCGCTACTGGAGCAGTTTCGAGCTGGCCCAGGTTGCGTTCGAACGTGCGCCGGAAGGCGGCGCCCTGCGCTGGCTCGGGACGAATGGCCCGCATGGCGCCGCCGCCGTCGCCTTCGAGCGCGCGCTGCTGGTCGGCTTGCTGGAAGCGCGTTATAACGGCAAGGGGCCCGCGCGGCCCCTGCTCGACCCGGCCGGCGAACGTGTGACCGCCACCGAAGAGCGCCTGGCGCATACGCTGACGCAGCAGTTGTCCGAAGTACTGGCGATGCGGGTGCGCGTGGCGCTCGGCGCGGCCGGCGTCGACCTGGCTTCGGCGCCCCTGTCGGCGGTGGCCCCGGCGGCACCGGGCAAGAACGCCTGGGCGCTGGCGGTCACCCTGCGCGAACCGCAGGGCGGGAGTACGGCGTGCTGTTATATCGCACCGGATGCGCGCATGATGGGCCTGATCCTGCAGGCGCTGCAGCCGGAGCGCCCGCAACGCGTGGCGCGCGCGGGCGAATCGATCGGTACGAGCCTGAAAGTGAAACTCGACGGCCGCCTGGTGACCCACGAGATCACCCTCGAGGCGCTGTTCGGCCTGAAGGTAGGCGACGTGATTCCGGTTTCCGTCGGCCGCGCCGACGTCCTGCTCGACGATGCGCGCCTGTTCACGGCGGCCGTCGCCGAGCACAAAGGCAAGCTGTGTTTAACCTCTTTTGAAGACGCTGAATAATGGACATGAACCTCAACGAGCAACTGGCTGTCGACGTCCTCCTCGATGACAACGTGGAGATGGGCGCGCCCGTCCCGCGCAATCCGCGCCTGCCGCAGATGATGCGCCGCATCCCGGTGACCCTGACGCTGGAAGTGGGCTCGGCCCGCATCTCGCTGCAGGACTTGATGGACCTGGGCCCGGCCAGCGTGCTGCCGCTGGACGCGGTGGCCGGCGAGCCGCTCGTCATCAAGGTCAACGGCGCCCCGATCGGGCGCGCCGAAGTCGTGGTATCGGGCGAACAGTACGGCCTGAAAGTGATCGATCTCGACGGCCTGAACCTGGACCTCATCACGGCATGACGGTATTCAAGAGCGGCGCCTTGCGCCGCGCTGCAGCCGGGTCCCTGCTGGGCGGCGCGCTATTGCTGTGCGCCGCGTCCGCTGGCGCCCAGGATTTGATGGCCGGGGTGATCCCCGGCGCGAACAGCGGCATGAGCGTCAAGTCGCAAATCCTGGTGCTCATGACCCTGCTCGGGCTGCTGCCCGTGCTGGTCATGATGATGACCAGTTTCACGCGCTTCGTGATCGTGCTTTCGCTGCTGCGCCAGGCGCTCGGCCTGCAGCAAGGCCTGCCGAGCCGCGTGGTCACCGGCATCGCCCTGATCCTGACCCTGCTGGTGATGCGCCCGATCGGGGTGCAGGTCTGGAACGAGGCCTTCCTTCCCTACGACCAGAACAAGATCGGCCTGGAACAGGCCTTGAAAATCGCCGAGGTGCCGCTGTCGCGCTTCATGCTGGCGCAAACGAGCAAGAGCGCGCTGGCCCAGGTCGCGCACCTGGCCGGCGAAGCACCGACTCTAAAACCCGAGGAGCGCGCCTTCACCGTCAAGCTGGCGGCCTTCGTGCTGTCCGAATTGAAGACCGCCTTCCAGATCGGCGCCATGCTCTTCATTCCCTTCCTGATCATCGACCTGGTGGTATCGTCGGTGCTGATGGCGATGGGGATGATGATGCTCTCGCCGCTGGTCATTTCGCTGCCGTTCAAGCTGCTCCTGTTCGTGCTGGTCGACGGCTGGACGCTGACGGTCAATACGCTGGTCGGCAGCATCCACGGTTATTAGGAGCCGATCGATGACCCCTGATGTCGCTGTCGACCTGGTTGCCGAAGCGCTGCGCGTGGTGATGCTGCTGGTACTGGTGCTGGTGGTGCCGGGCCTGCTGATGGGCCTCGTCGTCGCGCTGGTGCAGGCGGCCACCCAGATCAACGAACAAACCCTGAGCTTCCTGCCGCGCCTGCTGGTCACGCTGGTGGCGCTGATCCTGGCCGGCCACTGGATGACCGGCTACCTGATGGACTATTGCGTGTCGGTGTTCCAGCGCGCAGCCACGCTGGCCTCATAGTGGACTTCGTCAGCTATCTGCTGCCGCTGATCGGCGCGCTGTGGTGGCCGTTCTGCCGCATCATGGCGCTGCTGTCCTCGGCCCCGGCGATCGGCGACGGCAGCGTGCCGATTCCGGTGCGCGCGCTGCTGTCGATGGTGCTGGCGTTTTTGATGCTGCCGCTGACAAAGGACATGGCGATGCCCGATCCGTTTTCGCTGGCCGGCGTGGTCGCCATGTTCGAGCAGGCGGTGATCGGCGGCGTGCTCGGCTTCGCGCTGCAGTTCGCCACTTCGGCGGTCTCGATGCTCGGCTTCCTGGCCTCGAGCCAGATCGGCTTTTCGATGGCGCAGATGAACGATCCGGTCAATGGCCAGCAGTCCGATGTCATTTCCAGCCTGCTGTCGCTGGTGGCGATCTTCGTCTTCTTTTCCATCGACGGCCACCTGGTGCTGGCGACCGTCCTCGGCCAGAGCTTTAACGCCTGGCCGGTGGGGCAGGGGCTGGGCTCTATCGTGCTGCAAACGGTGGCGCTGAACCTGGGCTGGGTGTTTGCCGCGGCCATGCTGCTGGCCTTGCCGATCGTGTTCTCGACGATGGTGGTGCAGATCGGCTTCGGCTTCCTGAACCGGGTCGCGCCATCGCTGAATTTGTTCTCGCTGGGCTTTTCGCTGGTGACCCTGTTCGGCCTGATGATGCTGGTGCAGCTGGTGCGCTTCATCCCCGAACACTATATCCAGCTGACGAACGCGGTACTCGACATGCTGCAGCAACAGATGAGGGCGGCCCGTGGCTGACAACGGCGACAAAACCGAAAAGGCCTCAGCCCAAAAGCTGAAAAAGGCGCGCGAGGAAGGGCAGGTCGTCCGCTCGAAGGACTTGTCGACCGCGATCGGCATCCTGGTCAGCCTGAAGATGTTTTCGCTGATGCTGCCGACCTACCTCGAGTCCTTCCGCTCCCTGTTCCGGCTCGTGTTCGTGCCGCTCGGCGAAACCGGCGCGATGGAGAATGCGATGTCGGTGGTGTTCCTGGCCGCCGCGGCGCTGTTCGTGAAAATGATCTTGCCGCTGGCCGTGGTGCCGTTCGCGATTGTCCTGAGCGGCATGGTGCCGGGCGGTTTGATTTTCTCGGGCAAAAACATGATGCCGAAGGCGGAGCGCCTCAGCCCCATGAAAAACCTGGGCAACCTGGTCAGCCAGAAGCACCTGGTCGGGTTTGCGGTCTCGGTGGCCAAGGCGGCGGTGCTGGGCTTCGTGCTGATGCACGTCACGCGCTCCAGTGTGTCGGCCTATGTCGACCTGCAGCGCCTGCCGCTGGGCGACGCCATCGTGCACGGCGGGAGCATGATGTTCGACGCGCTGTTCGCACTGGTGGCGGTGTTCGTGATCTTCGCCGTGCTCGACGTGCCGATCCAGGCCTTCCAGTTCGCGAAAAACCAGCGCATGAGCAAGCAAGACCAGAAGGACGAGCACAAGACCAGCGAAGGCAAGCCCGAGGTCAAGCAGCGCATCCGCCAGCTGCAGCGCCAGCTGGCACAGCGCAGCGTGAACAAGACCGTGCCGACCGCCGACGTGGTGATCGTCAACCCCGAGCATTACGCGGTGGCCCTGAAGTACGATACCAACCGCGCCGAGGCGCCCTTCGTCGTGGCCAAGGGCGTCGACGAGATGGCCTTGTACATCAAGGGCGTCGCCGCGAAGCACAAGATCGAAACCGTATCGCTGCCGCCGCTGGCGCGCGCGATCTATAACACCAGCCAGGTGCAGCAGCAGATTCCGGCCCAGTTGTATCAGGCCGTGTCGCAAGTGCTGAACTATGTGCTGCAGTTGAATGCTTTCCGTGATGGCCGGCGCCAGGCGCCCCCACGGTTTCCTAACGAGGTGGCCGTGCCATCTCATTTGAGCGAGGTATCCGCTTCATGAATTCGTTGAACGCTTTTATCGCCGAACTGCGGCGCCAGAAATTCGCCGCGCCGGTCTTCCTGCTGATGCTGCTCGGGATGATCATGCTGCCGCTGCCGCCAGTGCTGCTCGACGTCCTGTTCACCTTCAACATCGTGCTGGCGCTGATCGTGATCCTGGTCGCGGTCTCGGCCAAGCGTCCGCTCGACTTCTCGGTGTTCCCGACCGTGATCCTCGGGACCACGCTGATGCGCCTGGCGCTGAACGTGGCCTCCACGCGCGTGGTGCTGCTGCACGGCCATGAGGGCACGCACGCCGCCGGTAACGTCATCGAGAGTTTCGGCAACGTCGTCATCGGCGGGAATTTCGTGGTCGGCCTGGTGGTGTTCATCATCCTGATGATCATTAACTTCGTGGTCGTGACCAAGGGCTCGGAACGCATTTCGGAAGTGTCGGCGCGCTTCACGCTGGACGCGCTGCCGGGCAAGCAGATGGCGATCGACGCCGATTTGAACGCGGGCCTGATCAACCAGGAAAAGGCGCAGCAGCGCCGCAAGGACGTCGCCGCCGAGGCCGACTTCTATGGCGCGATGGACGGCGCCTCGAAATTCGTGCGCGGCGACGCTGTGGCTTCTATTCTTATCCTGGTCATCAACCTGATCGGCGGTATCGCCATCGGCTCGCTCATGTACGACCTGCCGCTGGGCGACGCCTTCCGCGTGTATGCGCTGCTCACCATCGGCGACGGCCTGGTCGCGCAGATCCCGGCGCTGCTGTTATCAAGCGCCGCCGCGATTCTCGTCACCCGCATCGGCGAAGCGGGCGACCTGGATAAACAGGTCGGCAACCAGCTGCTGGCCCAGCCGCCGACGCTGTTCGCCGCCGCCGGCGTGATGATCATCCTGGCGCTAGTGCCGGGCATGCCGAAACTGGTGTTCTTCGTGTTCGCTGCCGCCCTGGCGTATGCCGGCTACCGCCTGCACACGCGCGTCCAGCCGGCCGATACCGCCGGCGTGGCCGCGATCGAAGCGGCGCTGCGCGACGACCGCGTGCTGGAGCTGGATTGGGAACAGCTGCCGATCGTGCAGCCGATCTCGGTGGCGGTCGGTTATAAGCTCGTCGGCATGGTCGACAAGGCGCAGGGCGAGCAGCTCACCAAACGCATCAAGGGCATCCGCCAGAGCCTGTCCGAATCGATGGGCGTGCTGCTGCCCGCCATCGGCGTGCGCGACGACCTGGCACTGCGCCCGTCCCAGTATTCGGTGAGCCTGTCGGGCGTGGTCGTGGCCGAGGGCGAAGTCCACCCCGAGCACCTGATGGCGATCCCGTCGCCCAACGTCTACGGCGAACTCGATGGCATCCCGGGCCTGGAACCGGCCTTCGGCATGGCCGTCACCTGGATCGCACCCGACCAGAAGGGCCATGCGCTGGGCCTGGGCTACCAGGTGGTCGAGGTGCCGAGCGTGATCGCGACCCACTGCTCGAAAATCATCCGCGACCATCTGCACGAACTGTTCCGCCACGACGACGTGCCGGCGCTGCTGGAGCGCCTGAACGCGCTCTCGCCCAAGCTCTCGGGCGCCCTGGAAAAGTCGCTGAACCACACCCAGCTGCTGCGCGTGTTCCGCGTGCTATTGGCAGAGAGCGTGTCGCTGAAGGACATCGTCGTCATCGGCACCACGCTGCTGGACGCTTCCGAAACCACCAAGGATCCGATCCTGCTGGCGGCCGAAGTGCGTTGCGCGCTGCGGCGCCAGATCGTCTCGACCATGTTCGGCAAGAAGAAGGACATGCCGGCCTTTAATTTGTCGGCCGAACTCGAGAACATGCTGCTCGGTTCCCTGAACCAGGCGCGCCAGAGCGGCGGCGGCAAGGTCGCGCTGGACAACTACCCGATCGACCCGCAGCTGCTGTCCCAGCTGCAGATCAACATGCCGGTCGCGCGCGAGCAGATGAAGCAGCAGCACACGCCGCCGCTGCTGCTGGTGCTGCCGCAGGTGCGCCCGCTGCTGGCGCGCTACGCCAAGCTGTTTGCGCCGGGCTTGAATGTGCTGTCGTATAACGAGATTCCAGAGAACCGGGAAGTGTCGATCGTGGGGACGGTGGGATAATCTAGCAGCGAAATATTATTTCACCGCACGGCTGTCGATGAAATAAAATTTCACCCCTGCGCCGGCAGCATCAAGGCCAGCTCTGCCACCGCCCGAAACACCGGCAAGGTCAACACCTCCGCCGTATCCTCCGCGGCCAGCATCGCATGCGCCGATCCGGGCGGCAGGATGCCGGTGCTGAAACTCCAGCGCACCACCACCAGCCCCGCGCGCTCCACGGCCGCGTCCAGCGCCGGCTGCAAGCCGCGCAGGCGCGCCAGCGAAAACGCATCCGGCGCCGCCATCTCGATCGTCACGCCGCCCGGCGCCGGCTCGACCTGCACCGCCACTTGCGTCCCGTCGGCCAGCGTCAGGTCCAGCCGCAGCGCCGCACGCGGCCGGCGCCGGCGTCCGCCGGCGCCATCGGCCGCCTTGCGCAGCACTTGCAGGTGCTGGGCCTGGGCGCTGCCGGCATGCACCGTGAAACGCCAGGCGTCGGCCGGCAGCACCTCGCCATCCGGCGCGCGTGCGGGTGCGCGCCCATCCTGCCCAGCCAGCATCAGCGCCGGCGGCAGGGCGCCGCCGCGTGCGCGCAGCTCGCGCGCGAGCAGGGTCGCCCCGTAATTGCCCACCATCGAACGCCAGTTGCCGGCCAGCGTACGTCCGTCGGCCTGCGCGAACACCAGCTGGCGCGACATGAATACCTGGTCGGGACGCATCGCCGCGCCGTCCTGGTGCTCGGCGCCGGCGACGCTGGCCGGCGCCACGGGCAGCGCCTGCGACTGCGGCAGCGGCAGTTCCGCCTCGGCTGCGGCAAAGGCGGCCGGCGCGATGGCGGTAATCGCGTTTGCCTGCAGCGAGGGCGTGACCGGAGACAGCAGGGGAGCGGAGAGCGAAAGGACGTTCATGGTGCGATCCAGATAAAAAAAGGCCAGCCCGGGGAAGCGGCTGGCCCATGATACTCCCGGCTCAGCGAGCCGAAGCTAGCCGTAATGACATTACTGCAGGAGCGACATGACCATCGACGACATCTGGTTGGTCTGCTTGAGCATCGCGGTGCCCGCTTGCATCAGCATCTGGTTCGAGGTCATCTTGGCGCTTTCCGACGCGAAGTCGACGTCCATGATGCGGCCGGTGGCGGCTTGCGTGTTGGTGCTGATGTTCGACAGGTTGTTATACACGTGGTCGAGACGGTTCGAGACGGCGCCGATCTTCGAGCGCAGGGCGCTCACGTCGTCGATCGCGGTCGCCATCAGGTCGATGGTGGCGTTGGCGGTCGCCGTCAGTTCGGTGCGGGTGTTGTCGGCGGTGCCGGGGGTGCCGTCGGCCTTGAAGCCGGTGGCCGCGGCCAGGATGTTGACCTGGACGGTGTCGATCAGCTCGGTCTTGAAGTTGCCGACCATCTTTTCCGACGAATCGGCGCCGATCTGGAAGGTGATGCCGGCGGCGGCCGACAGCTTGCCGGTCTTCGAGAGCAGGGCGGTGCCGCCGAACTTGGTGTTGCTGAAGATGTTGCTCAGTTCGTCGGTCAGGGAATTGAATTCTTTCTGCATCGCGGTCTGGTCGTCGGTCGACGACGAGGCATCGGCGGCCTGGGTTGCCAGGTCCTTCATGCGCGTCATGATGTTGGTGACTTCGTCCAGCGCGCCTTCGGCGGTTTGCAGCATCGACACCGAATTCTGGGTGTTGCGCATCGCGACAGCCATGCCGCTCGTCTGCGACTTCAGGCGCGTCGCGATTTGCAGGCCGGCGGCGTCGTCGGCGGCCGAGTTGATGCGGAAACCGGTCGACAGGCGGGTCATCGAGGTCGACAGCTTCGACTGGGTCGAGGTCAGGGAATTTTGTGCGGACAGCGAGGCGGCGTTGGTGTGAAGGCTCAGCATGATGTGTTCTTGTCTGGTTAATGAGCAGCACAGCTGCTCTCACCATTACAAGACGACCGCTTCCAGGCATTCATTAAGTGCTGTGTGGAAATAAAAAAGCCAGCCGGTCGAGCGGCTGGCCTTTTCACACGTCCCGCTCGGAGACGTTCAGGATTACTGCAGCAGCGACATCACCATCGACGACATCTGGTTGGTCTGCTTGAGCATCGCGGTGCCGGCTTGCATCAGCATCTGGTTCGACGTCATCTTCGCGCTTTCCGAGGCGAAGTCGACGTCCATGATGCGGCCGGTGGCGGCTTGCGTGTTGGTGCTCACGTTCGACAGGTTGTTATACACGTGGTCGAGGCGGTTCGAGACGGCGCCGATCTTCGAGCGCAGGGCGCTGACGTCGTTGATGGCGGTGGCCAGCTTGTCGATCGAGCCGTTGGCGGCGGTGGCGGTCGAGACTTCGGCGCCGGCAGCGGCGGTCGCGGTGCCGTCGGCCTTGAAGCCGGTGGCGGCCAGGGCGATGTTGGCGTGCACGTTCGTGACCAGCTCGGTCGAGAAGTTGCCGACCATCTTTTCCGACGAATCGGCGCCGATTTGGAAGGTGATGCCGGCGGCGGCCGACAGCTTGCCGGTCTTCGACAGCAACTCGGTGCCGCCGAACTTGGTGTTGCTGAAGACGTTGCTCAGTTCGTCGGTCAGCGAGTCGTATTCCTTCTGCATCGCGGTCTGGTCGGCGGTCGAGGACGAGGCGTCGGCCGACTGGGTCGCCAGGTCTTTCATGCGGGTCAGGATGTTGGTGACTTCGTCGAGCGCGCCTTCGGCGGTCTGCAGCATCGAGACGGAATTCTGGGTATTGCGCATTGCGACGGCCATGCCGCTGGTCTGGGATTTGAGGCGGGTGGCGATCTGCAGGCCGGCGGCGTCGTCGGCGGCCGAGTTGATGCGGAAGCCGGTCGACAGGCGGGTCATCGAGGTCGACAGCTTCGACTGGGTCGACGACAGGGAATTTTGTGCGGACAGCGAGGCGGCGTTGGTGTGAAGGCTCAGCATGGTAGGGCTCCAGTGGGTAGGTTCAGGGGGCAGCGCATCTGCTCTCACAAGTACAAGACGACCGCTGCCGCCAGTTCATTAAGTGCCGCACGGAAATATTTTTCAGGGCGACCCGAAAACAAAAAAGCCAGCCGGGTAAGCGGCTGGCTTTGGTACTCCCGGCGCGATGGCGCCGGAGCGTAGCGGGATTACTGCAGCAGCGACATGACCATCGACGACATCTGGTTGGTCTGCTTGAGCATCGCGGTGCCCGCTTGCATCAGCATCTGGTTCGAGGTCATCTTGGCGCTTTCCGACGCGAAGTCGACGTCCATGATGCGGCCGGTGGCAGCTTGCGTGTTGGTGCTGATGTTCGACAGGTTGTTGTAGACGTGGTCGAGGCGGTTCGAGACGGCGCCGATCTTCGAGCGCAGGCCGCTGACGTTATCGATGGCGGTAGCGAGCTTGTTGATGGTGGCGTTGGCGCTGGCGGCGTTGATTTCGGTGCCTGCGGCGGCGCCGGCGCTGCCGTCGGCCACGAAGCCGGCCGAGGCTGCCAGGATCTTGGCGTGGACATTGGTCACCAGTTCGGTGCTGAAGTCAGCTGCCATCTTTTCCGACGAATCGGCGCCGATCTGGAAGGTGATCGAAGCCGACAGCTTGCCGGCATCCGACAGCAGGGCGGTGCCGCCGAACTTGGTGTTGCCGAAGATGTTGCTCAGTTCGTCGGTCAGCGAGTCGTATTCCTTCTGCATCGCGGTCTGGTCGGCGGTCGACGACGAAGCATCGGCCGACTGGGTCGCCAGGTCTTTCATGCGGGTCAGGATGTTGGTGACTTCGTCGAGCGCGCCTTCGGCGGTCTGCAGCATCGAGACGGAATTCTGGGTGTTGCGCATTGCGACGGCCATGCCGCTGGTCTGGGATTTCAGGCGGGTGGCGATCTGCAGGCCGGCGGCGTCGTCGGCGGCCGAGTTGATGCGGAAGCCGGTCGACAGGCGGGTCATCGAGGTCGACAGCTTCGACTGGGTCGACGACAGGGAATTTTGTGCGGACA
>Ga0213834_100705_pt1 | contig 13328 bp, 14 predicted proteins | sample SWPTP12_FD_160580 | JGI IMG/M metagenome (GOLD analysis project Ga0213834, IMG submission 160580) | Coastal seawater microbial communities from Marineland, Florida, United States - SWP TP1 #2 | ecosystem: Environmental > Aquatic > Marine > Coastal | place: USA: Florida | collected 2016-08-06
TCAAGCGATTGATATATTGAATCATCCGCTTTTGGAGATGGAGAACGACATGAAATCCAGCCTGACCCTCGCAGCACTCACCGCCGCCGGCGCCGCCGCTTTCGCACCGCTGCCTTCGATGGCGCAAAACGTCGAACTGTATATCGGCTCGGCCCCGCCGGCCCCGCTGTACGAACGTGCGCCCGCCGTGCGCCGCGGCTATGTCTGGTCGCCGGGGTACTGGGCATGGAACGGCCATCGCCACCAGTGGGTGACCGGCAGCTATATCGTCGAACGCCCCGGCTACGTGTACGCACCGCCTGCCTGGCAGCAGCGCGGCGGCCGCTGGTACATGCAGCAAGGCGGTTGGGCGCCCCACGGCGGCGGCTACTATGCCAACAACGGCTACTATGCCAACAACGGCTACCGCAGCCAGGGCTTCTATGACGGCGGCTACCGCGGCGGCGACCGTGACCGCGACGGCATTCCCGACCGTTACGAGCGCCATGGCCGCGGCTACGGCGGCGGCGGTGGCCGCGACTTCGACCGCGACGGCGTCCCGAACCGCTATGACCGCGACCGCGACAACGACGGCGTGCCGAACCGCTACGACCGCGACCGCGATGGCGACGGCCGCTCCAACCGCCGCGACAGCAGCCCGGACAATCCCTACCGCCGCTGATCGGCAGATGGCATGAAGGCGCCCTCCGGGGCGCTTTTTTACGTCCGAACGAAACGGCCCCAGGTGATGAAACGATCGAAAACGGTTATCCTCACGAGATGACTGAACTCGACCGCCTGCAAGGCGCCGCCAACCGTAGCGAACTCGCCGCCAGCCGCGCACTGGCGCGGCGCAGCGGCCTGCCGCTGGCCGAGGCCTTGCGCGCCACGCTCACCGCCAGCGCCGGCGCCGCCGGGCTGGCGGCCCTGCTGGCCGAGCGCGCCGCGCTGCGTGCAGCCGAAGCGGCGCGCCTGCAGTCGCGCCAGGCCGAACGCGCCGCCGCGCTGGAACGCCAGCGCAGCCGCCACGACGGCGCCGCCACGGCCTGGCGCGCCTGGTTCGACGGTTCCGCGCGCCCGAACCCCGGCCGCTGCGGCATCGGCGCGCGCCTGGCCGGTCCGGACGGCGAAATCATCGACCTGTCCGAAGCGGCCGGCTACGGCAACAGCAGCGAGGCCGAATACCTGGCGCTGATCGCCGTGCTCGAGGCGGCGCTGGCGCGGCGCGCATTCGACCTCACCGTGTATGGCGACAGCCGGGTCGTGATCGACGACGTCGCCGCCCCCGCCGCGCAGCGCGCAGCGAGCCTGGCGCCCCTGCGCGCGCGCGTGCACGCCCTGCTGGCCCAGCTGCCGTGCGCCCGCCTGCGCTGGGTGCCGCGCCACAAGAACATGGACGCCGACGCGCTGTCGCAGCGCGCCAGCCTGAGCCCGATACTGGAGCCCGATGCAGCTTGAATCCGACCGCTGGCGCGCGCCGCTGGCAGCACTCGCCGCCGCCGCCGCCGGCAACGACGGCGCCCACGACGCCAGCCACCTGGAGCGCGTCTGGCGCAATGCGCAGGCGCTGCTGGCGCAGCATCCCGAGGCCGACACCCTGGTCGTGCTGGCCGCCTGCTTCCTGCATGACCTGGTCAACCTGCCGAAGAACGACCCCGGCCGCGCCCAGGCATCGAGGCGCTCTGCCCTGCTGGCGCGCGAACAACTCGCCAGCCGGGGCTTCCCGCGCGACAAACTGGACGCCGTGGCGCACGCCATCGAAGCGCACAGCTTCTCGGCGGGAATCGCGCCCACGACGCTGGAGGCGAAGATCGTGCAGGATGCCGACCGCCTCGACGCGCTCGGCGCCGTCGGCCTGGCGCGCATGTTCTACGTCGCCGGCAGCATGGGCCGCGCGCTGGCGCACGCCACCGACCCGCTGGCCGCGGCCCGTCCCCAGGACGACGGCGCGTTCACCATCGACCACATCGCCGTCAAGCTGGAAAAACTGCCCGCCATGATGCAGACCGGCGCCGGGCGCGCCCTGGCCGAGGCCAGGCTGGCGCGCCTGCTGGCCTTCCGCGCGGAGTTCGCCGCCGAATGGCTCGGGAGCGCAACCTGAACGCGCGCGCGGCGCCGGCCTGCCTGCGCGCCCGATGAGCGGCGCCGTGATCGCCGCGGTGCTGCTCGCGGCGCTGATGCACGCGGGGTGGAACACGCTGATCAAGGCGCGCGCCGCAAGCGGCGCGCCGGCGGTGCTGGTGGCCGCCGGCTCGGCGCTGCTGTGCGCGTGCTGCCTGCCCTTCGTCGCCGCGCCCGCCGCGGCCAGCTGGCCCTTCATCGCCGCGTCCACGCTGGTGCACGCCGGCTACTTCAAGCTCCTGATCGCAACCTACCGCACGGGCGAACTCAGTCACGCCTATCCGCTCATGCGCGGCTGCGCGCCGCTGCTGGTCGCCTTGCCCGGGCCCTTGATGGGCGAATACCTGGGCCCTGGCCAGTGGCTGGCGGTGACGCTGATCTGCGGCGGCGTGCTGGCGACCTTGTTCGACGCGGCGGGACACGGCGCCGCACGGCGCACCACCCTGCTGGCCCTGGCGACGGCCTGCCTGATCGCGTGCTACACGCTGATCGACGGCGCGGGCGTGCGCCGCTCCGGCGCGCCCGTCGCGTATACGATGTGGCTGTTCGTGGCGGTCGGCCTGGCCGTCGTGGCGCTCGAATGGCGCACGCATGGCGCCGGATTGCTGCCGTTCGCGCGCCGCCATCCATTGATCCTGTTCGGCGGCGGCGCCATGTCCGCCGGCGCCTACGGCATGGCCTTGTGGGCGATGACGCAGGCGCCGGTGGCCCTGGTGGCCGCGCTGCGCGAGACCTCGATCCTGTTCGCGGCGGCCATCGGGGCGCTGGTGCTGCGCGAACGGATCAGCCGCACGCGCCTGCTGGCCGTCGGCCTGATCGCCGGCGGCGCCTGCGCGATGCGGCTGGCTTGAGCTGCCGCGTTATCGCATCAGAACTTCAGCTCCAGCGTCGCACGCAGGCTCGGCCCGGCCCCGAAACGGCTGTCGCGCAGGATCAGGCCGCGGCCATCTTCCACGAAACTGCCGCGGTTGACGAAGTCCTGGCCGAGCAGGTTGGACAAGGCCACGCGCAGCTGCTGCTTCGGGTTGAACTTGTAGAGCGCATAGGCTTCGAGGTCGCGCCGCGCCACGAGGAAGGAGGTCTGGCGCTCGGAGACGCGCACCGTGGCGCCCTGCTTGTAGGCGAAGCTGGCGCCGGTGCTGAAGTCGGCGCGCTTGTAGTCGATGCCGAGGTTGGCCGAGAGCGGGGCCTGGCCGTCGAGGCGGTTGTCCGGGCCCGGCACGCCGTCCACGCGCGACCAGTTGGCGCTGACGCTGGCGCGCAGGTCGATCGCCGGCCCATCCTTCATCAGGGCCTTCAGGGGGAACTTGGTTTCCAGTTCCAGGCCACGGGTCGTCGCACGGCCCGCGTTCATCGGCATCGCCACCCAGCGCGCGCCGTCGAAATTGACCAGGTAGCGCGTGTAGTCGTCGATGCGGCGCATCGAGCCGCTGATCGAGAACATCGCACCTTCGGCCCAGTAATGCTCGTACGAGGCGTCGAAGCCGAGCGCCAGTTCAGGCTTCAGGTCGGGGTTGCCGGCGAAGTCGGGATCGGTCGAGCGGTTGTCGATCGAGGTCTGGCGCCGTGGGATCAGCTGCTGGAAGCTGGGCGCCCTGTAGGTGCGGGTGACGGCGAAGCGCAGCTGGTCGCCCTTGGTGTCCGGGATCTTGAACAGCGTCTGCATCACCGGGCTCCAGACGCGCGAACTCGAACGGCCGACGGTGAAGGTGTTGCCGGTGGTCGTGGTGCGGATGCCTTCCCAGCGCGCGCCCAGGTAGACCGACCAGCGCGGCGTGAGGTTCCACTCGTCCTGGGCGTACAGCGCCAGGCGCGCCACGCGCGAGTCGGAGGTTTCGCCGTTCGGTAGCGCCGGGAACAGCAGGCGGCCGGCCTCGGTTTCCTCGCGGCTGTCTTCGCGCTTCGAGTAACCGGCGTCCCAGCCCATGCCGAGGTTGTGGCCGGCCATGATGGTCTTGCTGTATTTTCCGACCGTGGTCGCGCCCACTTCCTCTGCCTCCAGGTGCACCAGGTTGTCGATCGGACGCGCCGCCCCGGCCGGCGTGGTGCGCCGGTTGTCGGTCGTGTTCTGGCCGCCGATCAGGCTGGCCTTGACGTCGAGCTTGGCGCCGTCGGCCATCTTGTGCACCCAGTTGAGCTCAGTGCGCACGACATCGTTGTCGGAACGAACCCAGGTATCGAGCACCGGATACAACGACGCCGCGCCCAGGCTGGTGCTGGTGAGCTCATGGCTCCCGTTGCGATAGCGCACCGAGTTGACGAAGCTTTGCGAGGTCAGGGTATCGCCGCCCTCCAGGGCCCAGTTCAGGCGCGGGGCGAAGTTGTAAACGTTGACACGGCCGTTTTCGTTGCCAAGGGTACGACGCGTCAGCGCAGGCCGGCCCGTCAGGTCGACACCATGCTCGTCGCTGATGCTCTCGCGCTTCATCTGCTCGGCCATCACGCTGCCCGCGATCGAATACGACATCTTGCCCAGCTTGTCGGACAACTGGATACTCGCCGTCGGACCGCTGAAACCGCTGCCCGCGCGCGCGCCGAGCTTGAATTCGCGCTGGCCGCTGCGCGCCGTTTTCTTGAGCACGATGTTGACGGTGCCGGCCACCGACTGGGTCGAGAACTCGGCGCTGGCCGCGCGCAGCACTTCGATGCGCTCGATCACGTCGGGCGAGAGCGAGTCGAGCGTGAAGCCGTTCGGCGCGCGCTCGCCGTTGATCAGGATTTGCGTGTAGCCGGCGCCCAGGCCGCGCATGCGGATCTCGGCATTGCGCCCGTTCGGGCTGCTGACGGTGATGCCCGGCACCCGCTTGAGCACGTCGGCCACGTTGGTGTCGCCGTACTTGGCGATTTCTTCCTGGCCGACGACGATCCTGGTGGCGGTGTCGTCGCGGCGCGGGTCGTAGCTCTCGGCATTCGCGCGCACTTCGACTTTCTGCATTTTCTGCTCGCCGGCGGGGGCGCTGGTGTCCTGGGCGAAGGTCGGGAAGGCGGCAGCCAGCGCGGCGGCCAGCAGGGTCATGCGGAGCGGTGAGAGCATATACATATCAGAAAGCCAAGTTTATGAGAACGTATTGTCTTTGACTTCCTCCTGCATAAGTTGGTTTTGGGGAAATATTTTCGATATGCATGTTCGGGCCACGCCCTGTTCCCGGGCTGGCGGCCCGGATGTAACCGATGCGCTACACTGCGTCACCGGTGTCCGGCGCAAACAAAGATATGCACGGCAACGCCAGTTATTTATAATTCGCCATCATCACAAGTTATAAAGGGCTGCCATCGTGTCCGACCGCTTCAAAGTTTTGCCGCAATATGTCCTGCCGAAGCAGGCGCTGACCACCTTCGCCGGCCGCGTCGCGGGCCACCGCGGGGGCAAGGTCACCACTCGCCTGATCCGCTGGTTCGTCGGCAAGTACGGCGTCAACATGGATGAGGCGGCCAACTCCGACATCGCCAGCTACGCGAGCTTCAACGAATTCTTCACGCGTCCGCTGAAGGACGGCGTGCGTCCGCTGGCCGACGCCGATTTCGTCTGCCCGGTGGACGGCGCGATCAGCCAGTTCGGCGCGATCGACGACCACCACATCCTGCAGGCCAAGGGCCACAAGTTCACCACCACCCAGCTGGTCGGCGGCGACGCGGCCCTGGGCGCCCAGTTCCAGCACGGCGCATTCGCCAACCTCTACCTGAGCCCGAAGGATTACCACCGCCTGCACATGCCGTGCGACGGCCGCCTGACGCGCATGATTTACGTGCCGGGCGCGCTGTTCTCGGTGAACCCGACCACCGCGCGCGGCGTGCCCGGCCTGTTCGCCCGCAACGAGCGCGTCACCTGCGTGTTCGAGTCCGAGCAATTCGGCACCTTCGTGATGGTGCTGGTCGGCGCGACCATCGTCGGCAGCATGGCCACGCCCTGGCATGGCGTCGTCAATCCGAAGCGCACCGGCCTGGTCTCGGAGTGGACCTACGACGACAAGCCGGTCGTGCTGAAGAAAGGCGAAGAGATGGGACGCTTCCTGCTCGGCTCGACGGTGGTGATGCTGTTCAAGGCCAATACGATCAGCTTCAACCAGGACTGGGCGCCGGAGCGCAAGGTGCGCCTGGGCGAGATGATGGGGAACCGGCCTGCCTGAGCGTTGCCGGCGGGGGTAGGCCGGACGACGCGCAATGACGATTTGGACTGCTTGACACGACAAGGAGAAAGACCATGATCAAGGTAAGCGTGATGTATCCGAACGGCCCCGACGCCCATTTCGACGAAGCCTATTACCGCGACAAGCACATGCCGATGGTGAAGCGGCTGATGGGCGAGCATTGCAAGTCGTACGCGATCGACCGCGCGGTATCGAGCGGCCAGGACGCATCGAACGCGCCCTACATCGCCATGGGCCACCTGTTCTGCGAGTCGGTCGAGGCCTTCCAGGCCGGCTTCGGTCCGCACACGAAGGAAATCATGGGCGACATCCCGAACTACACCAACCAGAAGCCGATCATCCAGATGAGCGACGTGCTGGTGGGCTGAGCGCCGCGGCCGCCTCCCGTGCGGCTTACAAATTGAAACTCCTCTTACAGTGCGGGGAACGCTTTTATCGGCGTTAACTGAGACACTGTGTCCATGCGCATACGGCGGGCCGGGCTCGCCGCAGCGTCCACAATCCATCCGCACCGGGAGACCACCATGAAACTCGCCAGCCCAACCATCCGCCGTATCGTCGCCGTCCTCGCCTTGACGGCCGCATCCACCTCCGCGTTTGCCCAGAGCGCCGACTACCGCCGCGGCTACGACGACGGCTATGCCGCCGGCCAGCGCGACAGCCGGGGCGACCGTGGCGACCGTGGCCGCGATTGGGGTGTGCGCGTCGAGCAAGCCGACTACGGCAGCAGCCGCGGCATGTGCAACGCCCGCCGCGCAGTGCGCGACATCATCGAGCGTGGCGGCGACATCATCCCGGTCGGCAACCAGCTGTGCGGCGATCCGGCCGTCAGCACCCAGAAGCGCCTGACCGTTGTCTACCGCTGCGGCAACAGCGAACCGGTGCGGGTGTCGGCACGCGAAAACGAAAACCTGCGCCTGAGCTGCCGCCGCTAACATCAACCGCTGGGGTCAGGTCTGACATTCGGACACGGCCTCATCCGTTTGCTCGTGTCTGATCGACTCTCGGCGCGGAAAATTAGCGACTAAGGCAGAGTTCGTGTCCGAATGTCAGACCTGACCCCAGCCGTAAAGCGATCCAGAGCGTGGCGCCGCCGCAGTCCGGATCGTCCGCGGCATGCCGCAGCACCTGGAAACCATGCGCTTCCAGCAGGCTGCGGTAGTCGGCCTCGGCCAGCGATGCGTGATACAGCGCTTCGCCGCCGTTCTCGCTCCACACCTCGCCGGCTTCGCTGCCCGAGGTGAACATCAACAGGCCGCCCGGATGCAGATGCCGGGCGAAGGTCTGGAACATCGCCCGCTGGTCGTCGGGCGGCAAATGGAACAGGCTATGCCAGGCGACGATGGCGTCGAAGCTGCGCTGCAGCGGCAAGGCGCGCATGTCGCCCACCAGCAAGCGGGCGGCGGGGAAGCGCGTACGGGCGATGGCGATCATCGCGGCGCTCGCGTCGACGCCCACGACCTCGTACCCGCGCTCCAGCAGCCAGCGCAGTATCGGTTCGCCGGTGCCGCAGCCCAGGTCGAGAACGCAAGCGCCCTGCTCGACTGCCCCCGCCAGATGGTCGAGATAAGGCAGTTCGATCAGCGCGCGCGTGCGCGTCTGGTCGAACCAGCCTGCGATTTTTTCGTAGACGGCGGCGACCTCGTTCATGGCTGCTGTCGTTTCAAGGGGCGGCGTCCGTCGTTACCTCGCTGCAGAACATCGCTTCCATCATATCGAGGAAGGCGCGCGTCTTGGCCGGCATCAGGCGCCGCCCCGGGAACACCGCCCAGCCGGTGGCGGGCGGCAGGTCCCACTCCGGCAGCACCCGCACCAGCTCCCCTTTTTTCACGAACGGCTGCGCGAACAGTTCCGAGCTCGCGGCGATGCCCGCGCCGCTGCAGGCGATGCGCGCCAGCAGGTCGGGCGAGTTCGCCGTCAGCCGGGCGCGCAGGTCGCGCTGCCAGCGCACCTTGCCGCGCGTGAGCGTCCAGGGCAGCGGCCCGCCGCCGCGGCTGAGCAGGCACAGCAGGTCGTGGCTGAGCAAGTCGTCCGGATGCTCGGGCAGGCCGCGCACGGCCGTGTAGCAAGGCGAGGCGTACAGGCCGAAGCGCTGGATCGTGACCCGGCGCGCCGCCAGCGAGGCGTCGTCCGGCAGGTCGCCCATGCGGATCGCGATGTCGAAATTCTCCGCCACCAGGTCGACCCGGCGCGGCGACAGGTCGAGCTCCACGTTCACCGCCGGATAGCGTTCGATGAACCGGGCGATCATCGCGCTCATGCCGAGGTTGGCGAAATCGGACGGCAGCGAAATGCGCAGGCGCCCGCTCGGCGCGGCCTGGCGGTGCTGGGCCAACGCGCCGGCCGCCTCCGCTTCCTCGACCACCTTGCGCGCGTGCTCGAGCAGGCTGGCGCCGAATTCCGTGACCATCAGCTTGCGCGTCGTGCGCTGCAGCAGGCGTTCGCCCAGACGCGCCTCGAGCAGCGAGATGCGGCGCGAGACGGTCGATTTCGGCAGGTTGACGCGGGTGGCGGCGGCGCTGAAGCTGCCGGCCTCGACAATGCGCGCGAACAGCAGCAGGTCGTTCGGTTCGACTTCCATGATTGTTCCACTAGCTGAATAATGTTATCCATTCTAGCGTCTTCTGAATTGATTTTGGAACTGTTAAAGTGGGTGCATCGAAACACCGAACACCACACAAAGGACATCACCATGAACATCCTGCACGTCACTTCCAGCCTGCGTGGCGCCGAATCCGAGTCGAGCCGCGTCACCAACAGCATCGTCGCCAAGCTGAGCGCCGCCAATCCGGGCGCCACCGTCGTCACCCGCGACCTGGCCCGCGACCCGCACCCGCAGCTCGACGAAGCGGCGCTCGGCGCCCTGTTCACGCCGGTGGAAAGCCGCACGCCCGTACAGGCCGCCCGCGTGGCGCTCGACGACGCCCTGATCGCCCAGGTGCAGGCCGCCGACGTGGTCGTGATCGGCGCGCCGATGTACAACTTCGGCATCCCGGTGCAGCTGAAAAGCTGGTTCGACGCGATCGCCCGTGCCGGCGTCACCTTCCGCTACACCGAGACCGGCCCGGAAGGCCTCCTGAAGGGCAAGAAGGTGTTTGTCGCCACCGCGCGCGGCGGCATCTACCCGCTTGACGCCGACCCGCAAGTGCCGTTCGTGCGCATGCTGCTGAACTTCCTCGGCATGACCGATCACACCTTCGTGTATTCGGCGGCGCAGGCGATGGGTCCGGAAGCATCGAGCAAGGGCCGCGCCGAGGCCGACGCAACGATCGAAGCCGCACTGGCCTGAGCAGCCGGCGGCGATTTCAAGGAGAAGATGATGAATGCAGTGATCTCGACCGGCGTGGCGCGTCCACGCGGCGTGGAACGCGTAATCAGCGGACAGTTCGTGATGGACGGCGCGGGCGTGAAGATCAACCGCGTGCTGACCCAGACCTTGCAGCGCCGCCTCGATCCCTTCCTGATGCTCGATGCCTTCGGCAGCGACAAGGCGGGCGACTACATCGCCGGCTTCCCGGAGCACCCGCACCGCGGCTTCGAGACCGTGACCTACATGCTCAAGGGGCGAATGCGCCACCGCGACAGCGCCGGTAACGAAGGCTTGATTACCGATGGCGGCGTGCAGTGGATGACGGCCGGGCGCGGCGTCGTCCACTCCGAAATGCCGGAGCAGAACGAAGGCCTGATGGAAGGCTTCCAGTTGTGGCTGAACCTCCCAGGCAAGGACAAGCTGCGCGACCCCTGGTACCGCGACATCCCGAACGCCGAGGTGCCGCGCTTCACCCTCGATTCCGGCGTGACCGTGCAGGTGATCGCCGGCAGTGCGCACGGTGTGGCGGGCGCGGTGCAGCGCGAAGGCACCGAGCCGCTGTATCTCGACATCGACCTGCCCGAGGGCGCCAGCTTCGAGCAGCCGCTGCCCGACGGCCATAACGCCTTCGTCTACGTGTTCCGCGGCGAAGCGGTCATCGCGGGCAAGGGGGTGGCGCAGGCGCGCATGGCGATCCTCGACAATGCCGAAGGCGCCGACGGCGTCGTCGTCAAGGCGGCCAAGGCGACCCGCTTGCTGCTGATCGCGGGCCGTCCGCTGAAGGAACCGATCGCGCAGTACGGGCCCTTCGTGATGAATACCCAGGCCGAGCTGCGGCAGGCGGTCGAGGATTTCCGCGCCGGTCGTTTCGCGGCATAAGCGGCTTGTTTTACCTGCGCCTGGGCGGTCATTGGATCGCCCGGCGCACTTGCGTTACACTGCCGGCATGCCTTTACCCGACATCCTGCTCGACCTGCTGGCGCGCGCCAGCTTTGCCCTCGGCTTCGAGACGGCCGACCGTTTCCCGCGCGGCCACCTGCATGCGCGCACCCACTGGGACCGGGCGTATTTCGACATCGCGTCCGACCTGAAACCGGATGCCATCGAGCGCGCGCTGTGCGCCTCGATCGACAACACGCCCGCCATTTTCGCCCACATCGTCCACCCGACGCCGGCCATGCAGCGCACCCTGCTGGGCGTGATCGAGACCCGCCTGCGCCGTTCGTGCGGCGCGCCTTCCGACCTCGTCGCGCTGTTGATCGAGGCTTACCGCAGCCCCTACACGATGGAAGCGCGGCCCGGCCTGCGCGCGGCGATCGAAGCCACCGACGGTCTCGAGATGCGCGAGCGCGTGCACGCGGTGCTGGCCTTCCTCGGCACGATGCCGCTCGCCTTCGACGTCATCGAGGCGCAGTAGAAGCCCGGCGCGCCAGGTTGCCCGGCACGTAGCGGGCGCGCAGCGCCATGAAGGGTGTCTCCACCAGCCGGTACAGCAGCCAGCCCGACAGCACCGACAATCCCATCAGCAGCGCCATCGCCACCCCCGTCTGCGGGCCGTAGCCGAGCTTCTGCAAGGGAGCGACGGCGACCGCGCAGGCGCCGCGGTGGGTCAGGTAGATGGCATACGACCAGACAGCCAGGCGGCCGGCGCCGGGCATGCGCAGGTCGCGCAGCCAGGAGCGCTGCGACAGCGCGGCCAGGGTCAGGAGGCCGAAGCCGAGCGCCAGCAGCGGAAAGCCGATCACGGTCGCCGCGAAACCGTAGCGGTCGTCGAGGAAGAGCCAGAAGGTCAGCCCCGTGACTGCCAGTCCCGCCGCCAGCGTGCGGTTGCCATGGGCCGTGACCCGCGTCCAAACGTTCGGATGTCGGTTCTTCAGCAGCGCCAGCCCTACCCCGGCCACCAGTTCGTCGAGACGGCAGAAGCTCGAGTAATAAATGAGCTTGTAATAGAAGTAAATCCCATAATCGTGCGCATCCACGTGGACGCACCAGAGCCGGGCGCGCACCAGCATGCCGGCGGCGACAATGCCCGCGATGAAGATCCAGGCCGCGCCGATGCGCAGGCGCAGTGCGATGCCCAGCAGCGCCAGCGCCGGCAGCAGCAAATAAAACTGCTCTTCGATGGCGAGCGACCAGCTGTGCGAAAAGGCCGTGCCCGGCGCCAGCGCCAGGTTCTGGGTAAAGCTCAGGTAGCGCCAGGCCGGCGCGAGCGCGGCGTTCTCGCCCCAGGCGGGCCAGATGAAGTAGATTGCCAGCACGACCAGGTAATTCGGCAGCGTGCGCAGCAGGCGCCGCGCATAGAAGGCTTTCAGGGACAGGCCGGCCTCCGTTTTCAAGGCAGCAAAGATCTGGTTGCCGATCAGGTAGCCCGACAGCGCAAAAAACAGGTCGACCCCGGCCCAGCCGATCCGCCCGACCCAGCCAAAGGTGTTGTCGTCGCCCGAGACGAAGAGCGTGTAATGGTGGAGCACGACCAGCGTCACGGCGAGGGCGCGCAAGGTATCGAGGCCATGCAGGCGCACGCTGCGGATGTCGTTCATGGGCGAAGGTGGAAAGAAGAGGGGCGGATGATGCCATGGCGCTTGCACCCGTGCCAGTGTTTCCCGATAAAATGACGCCACCTGTTATTTCTCTGGATCATTACGCATGAGCGCCGCACCGAATCTGCAGTTCAAGTCTGTCACCTATACCGGCCTCGGCCAGGGCCCACGCGTGATCATCATGGGCGCCACCCACGGCAACGAGATCTGCGGCACCGAAGCGATCCGCCGCGTCATGGCCGAACTCGATAGCGGCGCGCGCAAGATCGCCGCCGGCAGCGTCACCTTCGTTCCTATCGTCAATCCCCTCGCCTATTTCAAGAACCAGCGCAACGGCGACCGCAACCTGAACCGCAACCTGTTCCCGAAGGAAGATCCGCAGGATTTCGAGGACCAGATCGCCAACTGGCTGTGCCCGCTGCTGGCCCAGCACGACGTGCTGCTCGACCTGCACTCCTTCAACGCCGCGCATGGCGAACCCTTCGTGATGGTGGGGCCGGTCAACAACGACGGCCCGCTCGAAGCCTTCAAGCATGCCGACAAAGAGCGCGCCCTTGCCCGCCGCCTCGGCGTACGCCGCTTCGTCACCGGCTGGATGGCGGCCTACGGCGGCGGCGTCCAGCGCCGCTCGCGCGGCAATGCCGCCGAACTGGAAACCGTGCTGCGCTACGGCGTCGGCACCACCGAATACATGCGCACCACGGGCGGCTACGCATTGACGCTCGAATGCGGCCAGCACCTCGATCCGCAGGCGCCGGAAGTGGCCTACCGCGCGATCGTCAACACCCTGGCTTTCCTGACATTGATCGAGGCGCCGGAACCTGAACCAGTCCCGTTCGAGGAAATGGAAGCGCTGCAGATGGTCGTGGTGCACGACAAACAGGACGCCGGCGACCAGTTCGTGCGCGCCTGGGCCAGTTTCGATCCGGTCGCCGAGGGCGAGCAGATCGGCACGCGCGCCGACGGCACGCCGGTCATGGCGGAGTTCGGCGGCCGCATCCTGTTCCCGGACGCCAAGGCGGGGGCGAATTCGGAGTGGTATTACCTGACGCGGGCCAATCCCGCGTTCGGCCGCGCTTGAAGCAGGCGCCGCGACGGCGTGCACCGTTGTCGCGGCAGCGGTTCTGGGCGATAATTCGCCCATGAACGATACCGCAACCCTCCCCCCTCTCCCAGACCGGCTCTCGATCGATCCGAGCAGCCCTTTCCACAACCGCGACGTGTTCCAGC
>Ga0213834_100711_pt1 | contig 13231 bp, 7 predicted proteins | sample SWPTP12_FD_160580 | JGI IMG/M metagenome (GOLD analysis project Ga0213834, IMG submission 160580) | Coastal seawater microbial communities from Marineland, Florida, United States - SWP TP1 #2 | ecosystem: Environmental > Aquatic > Marine > Coastal | place: USA: Florida | collected 2016-08-06
GCGCAAGCTGCGGCATCCGTCGCGGTCGGACAAGCTGAAGAGCTTCCTCGAGGGCAGCAGCTAATAGTTTTCGCTGAGCCTTGACGTACCCGCAGTAAAAGCAATATCCTCTCGCCACTCTGCTTCACGGTTTTGTACCGGTGGGCAGGTGGCGAGAAGTTTTTTTGCCATTGTTCCGATTTCTGGGCCTCTAGCTCATGCTTGGTTAGAGCAGCGGACTCATAATCCGTTGGTGCCGTGTTCGACTCACGGGAGGCCTACCAATAAAATCAAGGGGTTAGCTTTGCGCTGACCCCTTTTTTCTTTATTGGATGTGAACATGTAGGCACCATGTAGGCAATTAGACGAGACGGACGCTCAAGGCACTACCGTGGCAACCACTACACAGCATTTCAGCGCAGCGTTTTGCCACCAGCACCGCGCGTACTTATGAGCTATCGCAGCATCGCTTTGATCTCCGAATGAATCATCGGTAGGTCAGTCCGCAACCGCTTTTCGCTGACGAAGAATTCCATCGAGGTTTTCGTACTCTCCTTTTGGGTAGGGGTGATCAAAGTGGGGTAGGGTACAACCGTGACTTTGTTACCTCCTTTCGCGACGTCCAGCAGAGCGTTACCAGTACTTACTTCGGATACGACGCTGGCTGCGAACTGGTCTAGCTGTAGCGAGACAGCCAACGGCATTAGCGTACGTTCTTGTTGGGCGAACGTAGGCACGGACGGAACAGTTCCATCGAGCGCATATCGTAGCAAGTCCGAGCCCAGCTTCCTGTCGAGCAGACCTTTCAAATGCTGGTTTTGGAAATGATCCAGGCACTCGGTGCAAGAGGTCTCACAATCGCAGTCTTCCAATACCGCCAACGTATTCCTAATGATGTCGGGAAAATACTTAGCCGCCAGCTCTGAATAACCGCCCCCCCCGGAAAGAGTATCATACAAGTAGATATCCAAAGTCGCGCTGCCTGCTGTGCTGGGAGGAAGCAGCCGGAAGCCAGCGCCGAATTCGTTCGCATCTAAGTCGAGTTGAGGATGACGTGATGTAGCAAGCTTCAATGCCTCAGCAATCGACTGAGCAGCCCCCTCGAGCGCCTTAACGGTCACCTCCGAACTTAGATCCGTGACAAGCGGCGCTTTTACAGCGATTCGCAAAAGAAGCAGATCGGTAGAGAAGTCGTAGGATAGATAGACACGGGAAAATTCACCGTCGCATTTATGTGGAACGTCAGGCGATTTCTTGACTAAGTACGGTCGTTGATGCAGACCTGATAGGGGTTTAATCTCGTCATAGACCTCTGCGCAGCCGCACTTTCGACAAACGGAAAAGCCTGAATATTCTCCATTGCGCTCTCGTCCTTTGTTTAAGGTAAGAAGCAGTTTATCAACCGCGTATGTAAAGTTTAAATTTTTTCCCGCCGACTTAAATTCAAACTGCTCGGCATTTACCGGTTGGGGAAATTGGGCCATCGTCGCGTATGTGATGTCTTGCTCGCGATCCGACTCCGATAACGCGTGACCACGCTCTGGGCCGAACATCTGAGGACGCAAAACCATCGCTTGGTGAAGTGCGCCACCGCATACAGGACATTGCGCGTCACTCGCCAGGTCATTATTTTGCACATAGGTGCATTCGGAGCACATGACCATTGGACGATATAAGGTTTTGGAATCAAATAGGGGCACAGCGCGATCGACTTCCGTAACCGGTGTGTTAGCGAAAACGCCACCAGCGCGGTAGGTTTTTTTATTGATCACTACTAAACGCCCGGGAGCATATTCGCTCAATGATTGTGCTGTCGATTGCTGCGGCATCTGGTCGGTACGGATCTCCAAAAAGCCCTTTTGATTGCGATGCGTTTTTTGCACTAGGAAACCGCATAGGCTTGTAGGGAAGGCGTACGACGGTAGCAATAGATAGAAGAATAGGAATTCAAGCAGGTCTTCCTGCGCAAAATCGTCGTCTTCGACCGGTTCCTCGTCATCATCTTCATTGATAGGGGATGGCCGCTCATAGTCAGCGGGCAATGGAACAGTCTTTCTCAGGTCGAACAGCTTCTCCAAGAACTCGGTTGCCACATTGCGTACCCATTCATCAGCAGATAGAGGCGAAATATCTAAACTCGCAGGCAACCAAGCGGCAATCGATCCTTCCAATGGCACGCTAGAAGAAAGCACCTTGGCCTCAACCCATTGCTTGAACGCCGTCAGGTTCAACCCGTCTGGGTCAATTCCGTGGAAAAATCCCCTAGTCGGGCCAAGTGACTTTAGTAGCATGGCTGTTCCACCGCCTGGTCGTGCTGCCGGCGACGTATGAAAGAAAGTTTGAACCAAATATGCGTGTACGTGACGTCGTGCAATTTTTTGATTATCAACCTTAAGTTCTGGTTTGCGAGGCGGACCGCTGACAATTCTTTGCGGCTCAAGAAAATAGAAACTATCGTGCGGTCCATTCTGTGAGTAGGTGACCACCGACGATACAGACGATCCTCGGCGCCCAGCACGGCCTGCCCTTTGCTGATAATTTTCGCGCTGTGGTGGTACATTGCGTAGCGAGACAGCGACAAGCGAGCCGATGTCGATGCCGACCTCCATCGTGGTTGTGCAACTCAGGACATCGATAGGTCTTTCTTTTTCATCAATTAGCACATCCTGGAACCGCAATTCATGGAGTTCCGTGGTTGAATGCACTGCTTTGACATCCCGGTTGGATAACTGGGCGGTATGCTCTTCTGCATAAAGACTGAAAAGTTTGCTTCCTTCGCGCAAAGCTTCGATAACCGGTCTGCGCCAAAATGCCTTCCGAGCTACGACATACGGATCGATGTTGGGATCAACCTCTCGGACATTTTTTCCGCCGCATGCAATACAGTGCCCGCGGAAAGTTACTGGAAGTAGCGCCGTGCAATCGGCGCATTGGTGCCAATGTAGGTCGAGATCGATATGTAAGGCCACAGCGTCTGGGCTGATATACCACCCGCCGTCCTCAACAGCAAGCGCCTGCTGAAATGCCTTCTCAGTTATTTCAACAGATGATGTAGTTACCCCGGTGACGTGGATAAGCGCATTGCGGAAAACTGTGTCGAACTTGCCGTGGCTCGACCAGTTGTCACCTTCAAATCCATACGCTTTCTCCCGCATCCAGGGCTCCAGCTTTGAATCAAACGAGAATGTGGACAGTAACTCAAGGATCCAGGCGACGGCAAGTGATGTGATTTCCTCTGGGGTAAATAACGCTTTCAACTGATCGTTTTTGAGTAATTTTCGCATCGCGATCGAGCTCGGTTTTACAAAGCCGATTGTGGTACCAGTAAGGGAATAGTAGGTTCCGCATAGAAGCTTCAGTAAAGCGATCTTATAACGAGACGGCGGCTCCGGCCCCCAGCCGCCCTCGTTGAGTACTAATTCAAGCGAACCTTCATATTGACTCTCAAAGTGCGAGACATCGTCATCGACGCTTTTTGCTTGCAGGTCGAACATCGAAAGGTTGTGCCCGTGTAACGCAGCAATGAAACCGACATACAGTGCAGGGTTCGTCGGTCGAGCTTCGCGATTGTGCTGCGCGAGCATCGCTGTTGCGACTGCAATCGCTTGCCGGAACACATCAAGTTCCATATCTCGTGGCAAATCGCGGGCGAGTCGAGCTGCTTTTTGGCGTCCGTCAGAAAAGATTAATACTTTGCGCCCTTCATTTGGAAATGCTCTCTCTGGCGTACGGGTGGCCGGCTGGTAAACCATTTGGGCTCGTACTAATTGGGAAAAAGGTGCTTCTCCTTTAGTCACATGGTCCATGATCTTCGAAGGCTCGAACTTCTTGTGCCGAGTTTTTTTGGTGCAGACCGGGCAATTATCAAATGTTAGCTCTCTAGTTGCAGCAACGTCCTTATTGGGAATCCGAACCAAGCGAAACACTGGGTCGTCTTTCGGAAGCGAAGGGAACAATTGGCCGGACACAGGATGTAACCACATCTGCTTAGTTGCAACTGACGGATTCACGTCGTCGTCTACTAATATCTCGATTGGATAAAGCCGTCGGTTGCCATCCCGGGCTTTGTCCGCATCTAGCTCGTGCCATATAAAGTTCACATCATCGTCGACCCACCCTTTGACGAATGCCGCACCACAATCACGATGCGTGAGGAATGGTAGGACGCGGCTATGGCTTGAACAGCTACAAGCTGGAAGGGATTTGGTATGTAGCCGCCCGAGGATAGTTGGCGCCTGTTGGGCTGCCATCCGCCCAGTGCAATTACGGTCTAGGCAAGCATAGAGGCCAGGGAGACCTCGGTAGAAAAGATGCAGGCGTGTGGGCATCAAAACTCGGCCGTCGATGTCACGTCTCGCCGCTGAGCAAAGCGCTAGCAATGCGTCTATCGCATCAGTTGCAGTAGACCTATCCCCAACGGGAGTAATCAGAGTAACTAAATCATCAAGAGATTTAGCGTCCCCCATGACGGATCCAATTAACAGATTGGACGGGCCAAACGTGGAGAGCTGGGTAAATAGATAGTTGGGGAGGCCCGCTCCTGGCGTGGCAATCGGGGGCCAATTTAATTCTTCGGCAAGCTGCGAGATAGTGGCTACCGCAGCGTCTGGATTCACACCTACATTGGTAACTGCATTGACGTCAACCCTCGCAAGCGCTTGCGCTTGGCGATCAGTTGCCGGCGTTCCCGCATCCCGTTCCTCGTGAGTTCCTTTAATCACTCGGAAATGACGTGAGCTTGAACCTTGTCTACCCGTAAGGTCATCCGCAAACCGCTTACCGTCTTCAACTGCGCTTTCGCCCTTCCCAAGACTTGCGCTCGTTAGGATAAACCGCACACGGTCCCGCGTAACGCCCAATCTGGCGATTAATCGTCGGATCAACAGAGCAACCTCCGCGCCCCCCGCACCACGATACATATGCGCTTCATCGAGAACAAAAATAAGTTCGTTGCGGTCGTCGGAAGCCAGCCACGCGGCCGTTTGCTCAAAGACAGGTGCGTCCACGGGGCGCATGAGCATGTACTCAAGCATTGAGTAGTTCGTGACAAGGATGTCAGGACACTGAATTTGGATCTCATCCCGAGTCATTAACTCCCTGTCGTCGGGTTGGGTTTTTAGACGCGCCGTCCAGTTCCAATCGGTATAAGGCTGTCCAGCCTTCTTGGCGGTCGATTTGTATTTTTTCTGTGAAGCGGCTGCCGCATTATAGAACCCTTTAAGATCCTTACTTGGCCACCGTCCCATTTTGACCAGTTGCTCGAGTAAAGAGGTATTATCGACAACTTTATTATAGAATTCTTCAAAAAGCGGTGCGATATTTGATTTGTCTTTTTGTGGAGAGCGATGGCCGGGGTACGGAGTGCGACCGGTGTAACTACCGAACCGTATGGGTCGATTACGTGTGCCACGTACAATTTTATTGGCAGTGACATGCCCTAGCATCCGACGAATACGCGCGACTTGATCGTTGACTAGCGCATTCATTGGATAGAGTAGCAGAGCGCGGAAACCAGAGATTTCTCGCGATGTCGGACGCTCCGAGCTTTCAATCGCCAGCGAACCAATGATCGGCATTAAAAAGCTCTCGGTTTTGCCGGAGCCGGTGCCCGTCGCAATAATCAGGTCAGCCTTTTCTTCCCCTAGAAACGCCTCCAGTGCTTCTGACTGATGGCAGTAAGGTGTCGGGTAGAGCCCCACCCCAGAGCCTAGCGCAGCGATCGCAGTCAGCGCGTCCTTCGCCGGTTGAGGGATACCAAGGTCATTATATGCAGGGCCAGGAGCATAAACTGGAGTCGCTTCGACATAGGCGCGCTGACTGATCGTCTGCGGGCGTCGCAGCAGTGCGCTTCGCTCAGCAATGAGCGCCTCGTTCCGAATGTGATACTGTGCCTCAATGTATTCTTGCAACGCCGTATGTAGACCAGCCACCGTATCGTGCACGCCGATTCGCTCGGAAGGACGTTTCGTTGTCATTATTATCCTTGTATTGTTTGCTGAAGCTTGTAGCCAGATCGTGTAAGCCCGGCAGTAAGTAAGGGAAGCAAGCGCTGCCCAAAATGGTAGATGCGCGGCCAAGGCATTTGACCGACGGGCAACGGATCGTGCCAGCCGAGACGCAGGAGCCTAGATTCGGGTGAGGGGAGGGGGCGGGGCACTGTCAACGAAATTACTGGCGATTTTCGTTGCCACTTGATGATGGTTCCTCCGCTTTTCAGGTCCAGATAAGTCTGAACTCGGCGAGCATCATCGCGATTGATCTCAGTGCAGCGGCTTAGTCGATAACACAACGGTTTTTCCGGCTGAAAGGCGGACCAGGCGTAACGATACTTCGAGTGGCCATATACTTTAATTTCCTGGCGATAGAGCAGCTCTCGCGTGTTCTCGCGAAATTCTTCCGCCAAGATCCATTTTTTATTCCAATAAATCGACGCATTCTCTATTTCTCCTGAGAAAGCGACCTCGCGATTCCATCGAGCGATACGTGAACGAGCCCATTGTTCTAAATCCGCAAACGGCAATCCTAACCACTCATCAAGCCCGATCTTTGGAATAGCAAGATCTCGCTCTGTTGCCCAGGACTTTGGAGTGAGTAGTCGTGCCCGACCTGCAATCGCAGTAACCGCTTGCATCGCGGCAGGAAGCGCTTGTACGGGTATTCCACCCAGCAAAAGAAGGGTATCTTCGCTGACGTCGACTACGCGGAAGCTGCTGGGATACACTCCGCCGTCACCGGCCAGAAAGTCGCCAAGTTCTTTTAGCGCTTCAATCTCTTCACTTATTGTGCTTTCTTGGTCTTCTCCAATGCCGATGTTCCATATTGCCTTTAAGCGCGCGTGAACGTCGCGGGAGACCACGTTTGCTCGTACAGTGTTGTAGCTGGAACTGGGCGATAGGACAGTTCTAAGGCTCACTGCGGCACGTAAATGTTCCGCGATCGCAGCGGTGCGCACGGCAGTCCCGCACGCATGGAATTTGAAAGCACGAGAAAACAACTCGACCGCTTCCCCCCGTGTGATCGGTGCAAGTTTCATGCTGCATGTCTCTGTTGGAGCTTAAACAACGCAGCGTTAAGTAATGATTCCGTCGGGAGCTCACGTAATATCGAATCCGACTCGCTACGGAACTCATCAATGTTTACGCGATTGCAGCTGAGCCAGTGGGGCAACCAACCAGCAAGTAACGCTGCTTTTACTGCGGACTCGTCAGATTGGAACAACTGGCAAAGCACCATTGCGGCCCGGTTAACAATCCGCCTGCGTAGCGGTGTACTGAGCGCCATTATGCTGGAAACGTCGTTAAGGATGTCTTCTGCCGCCTGCGACGAGGTGACCGAAGTCTCCAAGGCAGCTCGTTGTTTGTCGGTCAAAATTCCAAGCCGCCGCTTGGCCAGTCGAGCTACTGACCATTGCAAGTGGTCCGTATCAATAACCGGCCCTAGTTCGACTAGTGGGGAACAGAGGTCATAGACGGCCGGCCCTTCCGCCCAACTGGCAATAAACATATGTCTAGAACACTCGCCCGCAGCGCCCATCTGCGACATGATTATTGAGCTGCGAATAGGTCCCCCGTAAATCTCAAAAGCAGAGCGGTTGGCCCCGAACAAAACAATTGAGGAGCTGCCATCCTGCCCAGCCGGCGCCACCTCCAAAAGGGACTTGGTCAAATGGACATCTGTCAGACCTAGTGGTACGTGCCAGCCAAGCACGGCCAGGTGAGAAATAGACGTAGCGATGGCAACACAGGCATAGTCTGCTAGCGAACCTTTGAACTGAACCAGTTGATTGGCGGCAAGCCCCGCTGTAACAATAGCGCCGACCACCTTTGCATCGTGTGAATCCAGGCCGGCCGCTACCAAGTTTTCGCGCAACAGCTCGAATAGATCGGCGAGCTTATTGATTTCGTGCTGCGTTCCTTCTTGCTTTAGCTGGACTATGCAAGGGCTTGGATAAGCCACAGTCGAAGTCTCGCTAATTGTTTGTAATTTTAGATCATTCCGCCCCGGCTGAGGAGCGAGGGAATGCTCACCTCGAGCTTGTAAATGGATTTCGGCATTTGCTAAGCGCGTCTCTAGCCCTGAAATTTGATCGGTAATGGCAGTATGCGCTTGCCCAAACTTGCTCCATTGCGCGTCAGAAGCCGTTATAAATTTTTCAACGGAGGAGGAGGTTTCGCTAAGTGTCGCACGGTCGGCTGCCAATTGCTTTTCGACAGATAGTGGGAGGGTAGCAGGCTGGTCCAGCCGTTTTTCAACGGCTGCAAGCCTCTTAATGAACGATTCGATTTCGCCGCTTTCTGCGCGCATCGAATGAAGGATTCCCTCCAGTTTCTCACTGACGAGCTTGGCGTTCTTCCTAAGATCGCTGAGCACTGTTTCATGAGAGACGACTTGTTCTTGTAGCTCGGCTATCTGGTTTGGCAGCTCAGCTAATGCGCTTCTTTGCTTTATCTCCTCTTTTGAAGGGCATTGTTCTGCTAACCGGATGCCTCCAATCGTCTGTTCAAATGGTGAAAACTGCAGAAGTCGTAACGAATCTTCTCTAGCAATACCTTTGTCTCCTGCCTGTTTGAGAACAGCAGTTAGAAAACCCTCGTCACTGCCGGCACTGCCTGGACCTGAGAAGTCAGCAAGAAAATAAGCGGGGCCAACAGTGCGTATCGCCCACAGTCGCCAGAGGCTTGTGAATGCGTGCCAGTCTACTTCGTTGATTTTCGGTTTTGCATCCGCGGCATGGCAAAGACTGCTAACAAACTGCGTAATATGCTTATCGACTCCTTGGGGGGTGGTTTTGCGAAAGCCAGCAATCGTAGGCCGCTTGGCAATAAAATCCTGTAGATCCTTTCGCGGCAATTCACGAATAAAAGCTTTGACCTTTTCAGTGCCAAGGGAGGCAATCCTGTGCTTAGCAGATGCCGGGTAAGTTGCGGGAAGGAGGTTAGTCGATGCCATGCTTTATTTTGGAAGTTGCAACAGCGGTTAGCTCGCGGTGAAGCGAGAGATATGTCGCGAGACTGTAATTTGTAGGTTTCGTTTTTTTAAAACATGACACTAGCTCAGCATCATCTAGGTGTTTGACGTCAATTGCTTGAGTTCGCAGGTGACGTAGTTGCAGGAGATAGGCGCACAATTTATCGTGCAAGCGGCTAGGCAACATCGCCATCACGTTGTGCTGTTCAGCCGTAGATGACAATGATGGCTTCGGTAGTGTCAACGTTCCGAGCGCTCCGAAGCGGAGCCGATGCGGATACCTGGTTGAATTTAGACAGTGGAGTAATTGGTGAAGATCGTTTTCTTTAAATGAGAACGAACTAATAGGCGTAACAGGGGGGCGGGGTAGTATTGCAATACGGTGGTGTGCGGTCCACTGATCATCAATGAATGCCTCCAACGTGCACATTGCGTTGGGTGGGCCTGCAAGGCCTAGTAGTTGTGCCTGCCCGGAGGTGACGGCGGAAGAAGTGGCTAAGCCGTCGGGGCCTAACGCGTTGGATAGATGTCTGTTGCCGTCCTGGCCTACAGTAACGAAATAGACAGAAAGGCGACTCCGAAAGACCAGATCCTCAACGCTGAGGTCGCTGTGAATGACAATGTTGACCGGAGTGTCTGCTGCCCAGCGGCAACTTACTTCGCCTGCCGACTCTACATCCAAAGCTGCTAGCGGAGGGCTCGCGGGTTCAATTTGAACTACGCGATCAAAACCAACTGCTTTAGCGAAAAAACGCTGGGGAAGGTCGCGCTGAGCTTCCGGCCCATGCTTTAGCGCTAAGACGAGCAGTGCCTGGGGCGGTACTACAAAGGGTTGCCCAAATTCCGTACGCACTAGCGGCGGCCACACCGCTGAAATTGCCGGCAAAGGAGCTCGTAAGTGACTTCCCGTTGCGTTAGTCAACCAATGGGCGAGGTCATCTGATACTGGGTCGGGTATAGCCACTAAGGTGGCATTCCAATCATTACGTGGTGATATAGGTTGAGGGTCCAGTTCCTTGGGGATTTCAAGCGATAGCGATCTGTGGCAGATCAACAGATAGTCCGCACCAGGAGTGAGCGACATCGCACGTGGGGTCGGTTTGCTAAAGTCGGCGCCGACCCGCCCGAACATATTTGCCCGAGCTCGGTCGAGGCCGGGACAGTACTCTGGTATTTCGGCCTTGAAAGAACTGAGACTTTCGGATCGAGTTACGACATGGAAAGCGGGAACGTCCACCTCAACGCTCAACAGTAGGGTTGGATCCGCTAAAGGCGAAGTTCGGACGCGATGTCGCTGCATGCCAACTTCCACCTCATACCAGCCGCTTACCGACAGGTTCGTTGGCACTGATAGATGAAGACCCCAAGTCATCTCTTGATCATGAGCGTAAATTTGGGCGTATAACTCGATGACCAAGCAAGGGGGAGCGTTAGAGTGAGTGCCTGGGCTCGAGCTCTGGCTCCCTTGCGAAGGCACAAACAGCTCACATTCCGGCGTGCCAACTTTAGCTACGTGCGCAAAATGAGGGTCTCTATGCGCTCCATTTCGGAGGAAGACGGATTGCTTGCAAACGGGGCAGACGTATAAGTTACGGCCCTTGCTGGCGCGTTCCGCCACTACGATATGTCTAGTACCCCTTGCAAGCGCGTGCTTCATTCGAGTGGCTCGTCAAATCCGTGAATAAGGTTTTGTTAATTGATTTTCTTCATTAGATTGAGCTCGACGTCGCGCCCAAAAATCAACGCCGCCAAATCATCGTTTTGCCAATTTTTAAATTCTGGACGGCGAATCGCTCGCGGAATAACCCAACGTTCTAACGCATGAAAGGCCACCTCGGATACCGACTTAATTTGCAATGCTGGGGGCTCGGTCGTGGTTCCACTTAACAATTCAAGCGAGTTTGCGGCGAACAAACTTATAAAAACCTCACGCTGGATACCATGTCTTAGCATGTCGCCTTGCACGCCAAGCGCCGTCAAGGCAGCGCGGATAGTCCTAATTCGCCAATTGCTGCCTTTTCCGAATTGATGCTCGTCGGCATAGCTGTGTCCAGTAGCTCGTAGGTAGTTCCGCAGCTCACTGAACAATTCGTCCGATACATGGAAGTGCCCCCATCCTCCACTGTAACCAATCCTGCTGAGATAATGTTCATCATGCAGTTTTAGCCTATTGTAAATAGAGGAACGCCCCATTGAAGACGAAGTCGTCACCGCTAGCAGATGTGCTGGCTTGGTCTGGCCAGAAATCACTCCGACCTGTTCGCTATAACGCTCTCGGAAAGCGTTATAAACCTCGATGGTTCTTACTAGGCAAGCGATTAATTTTCCACCTAATAGCGCATTATAGGGAGGTATTGCTCCAAGAACATAAGCGTCCATCACGTTGACTAAGCGTTCGACTCGGTCAGCCCCCGACCAGCCTATATAGCGATCTCGCGCACCTAAATTAAAGACGGGATCTCCAATTGCAAAAATTCCGATCAGTTTTCCGTTAAAATCGTCCCACACTAGGAATCGGAGTCGTCTGCCGAAACCACGGGATACCGGAACTGACCATGTTAGCGACGCAAGCCTAAATAGACGGGCTTGCCAAGTGTGCGAAATCACTTGTTCAATGCGCGGCGAAATCCGGTCGGGGGCCACTTGGGAGCCTGAAGCAAAAAATTTTTTGAGGTCTGGCCAAGACTTCTGCGCAAAGTTTTCACTTTTTTCAAGAACGCTTCGCCGATGCTCCGCATGGAAGTATCGAATCGCGTCTTTACTGCCTGTTTCGGACATCAGGCCTCCACCATGCGGTAGACAAAAGCCAAGCGATTCGAGATGGCTCTGTAGGCGTTCTTTCAATCGCTCATCTCTCTTCAGCAGGAGAATGGATGCTTCAGGTCCATGATTCATCGATTTATGCAACGAAATCCCACGTAACTGGGAATTTAAAGGTTAAGCAAGGATCTAGCCAGCCAACGATCCATTGTTGGCTAGCCATCAGATGGCGAGGGTTCATGCACATGACCGCCCCAGCAAAGGCGTGTGTCGGCGCACCTGCGAGGGCAATGTTAAAGATTATAGCGGCTTTAATTTGCCGAAAGCAAGATTTCCTTGGTATTACAGTTTGGGTCCCGCGTGAAGTGCATGCGATGCGAATGGCGATTCTCTACTGTAATTCTAAAATTCTGGCAAAACCTATAAGGTTACCATATTGACAATTTCTGGGCAGAAAACACTACATTCATGAGGCGGTGAAAGAATTTGTTCATCGAAAATTGAATGCATAAGTGATGGAAAGCGGGAGTGGTACATGGCGCCGTTTCTGGCGCGTAAGTCGATAAGCCATCAAAACGATTCTTTGCCCAGGGCGCCAACGGCACTAACTTTCACGCTAACCGTTATTCGCTAACCATAATTAGTTGTCTACTACTTGCGTCGATTTGGCAAGGTTCCCGCTCTACCATTAGGGGCGGATGAGTTCTGGGTCTCTTTCGTCACCGATACGTCCGCTAGAGGAAAAGCGTGCGTATCGAATGCCACTAACGTCCACCCATGGCACACTAACCAGTTACCGCCGATTGCTTACCCGAACTTCGTGACCTAGGCATTAACTTAAACGATACCCAATAGGAAAATGCGTAGGAATAGGAGGGAGCAGTTTTTGAAAGGTTCCTTCGACTTTTTTAAACCATTGTTCAACCTCGCGCCACGAGGGGGGAGCATTACTCCACCAACTCAGTGAGACGTTCGTTGGGAAACTTTGCAGCTCAATTCCGTGAGAGTGCCCATCTAAACCAATTGGTAGTGATGTGAATGCTGGAAAGTGAATGTTCCGAAGTTCGTTTAAGAGAGTAACGTACATTGCTTGCGGCAGCAGAACACTAACCGTATCTAAAACTTCCTCGTACTCTTGTTTTCGCGGCGCATCCCGAAGCATCCAGGAGATACGCCGCAAGTGGAGTTCTGAATCAACGGCTACAACTCCGTATGCGATTGATACATTCGTCTTAGTTGTGCGCCAGAGCCGAAGGTTTAAACCTCCACGGGGCCAGTTCGCTGGGGTGTACTCGTTCTGTGGAGAGACAAGTATTTCCGGTCGGTCCCTGCCTGTTTTAATAAAAGGAGTCATAGTTGTAATTTTACTCTCTATCATGGGGAAAAACCGGATGTTGAATCGCCCCGGCTTTCGTGGAGGCCGGTTAGTGTGAGTCAGGCCGGAATGGCTTGACTGCTCAGTTGCTTGTAATAGTTTGCCTCAGCTTCGGCTGGCGGTATATAGCCGAGCGGTGCGAGGAGGCGG
>Ga0213834_100715_pt1 | contig 13093 bp, 11 predicted proteins | sample SWPTP12_FD_160580 | JGI IMG/M metagenome (GOLD analysis project Ga0213834, IMG submission 160580) | Coastal seawater microbial communities from Marineland, Florida, United States - SWP TP1 #2 | ecosystem: Environmental > Aquatic > Marine > Coastal | place: USA: Florida | collected 2016-08-06
GCCCGATCAGCATCGACCCGGCCACGCGCGACGTCGTCCAGACCGTGTACGTGCGCAAGGTGGAAACCGTCAACGGCCAGCCTTACAACGTCGAGTTCGACCAGTTTGCGAACCAGAAAGATCCAGGGAAATAAACGATCTCCTGCGGACAACCCGGAACCGGCGCGCGCGCTGCGACCGGATCGTGGCCAGGGTGCTGGCGCGCCTCCAGTGCACCGTCCTCAAAAGCTGAGCACGAAACGCGCGCCGCCCGCCACCGAACGCACGTGGCGCACGCTGCCGCCATTCGCGTGCACCAGCTGGCGCACCAGCGCCAGGCCGATGCCGCGCCCGCCCTTCCTGGTCGTGAAGAAGGGCGTGAAGATGTGCGCCAGCAGTTCTTCCGGCACGCCGGGGCCGTTGTCGCTGACGTCGATCCGCAGGCGCGCCCCGCGCACCAGCCGCGCATGCACGGTCACGACCGGCGCCGCCATGCCTGTGGTGGCCTCGGCGGCGTTCTTCAGCAGGTTGATCAGCGCCTGTTCGAGCTGGCCCGGGTCGGCCACCAGGGTCAGCGAGCCGGGTTCGACCAGGACCTTGAGTTCGCCGCCGCGTGCGCGCCAGTCCGGCCCGACCAGCGTGGCCAGGCGCGCCAGCAAGCGCGCCAACTCGACCCGTTCGGGCTGCGGCTGCGGCATCGACGACAGGCTGCGGTAGCTGCCGACGAAATCGGCAAGGCTGGTGGCGCGCCGCGCGATCGCGTCGAGCGCGGCGGCGAGGTCGGCGCCGGACTCGCTGTCGAGCTGCGGCTGGAGTTCCTGCAGCAGGCCCTGGGCCGTGGTGGAAAGCGAGGCGACCGGGGTCAGCGAATTCATGATCTCGTGGGTCAGCACCTGCACCAGTTGCTGCCAGGCGTTCAGCGTCTCGGACTCCAGTTCGCTCTCCACGGGCAACAGCGCGGCCAGGCGCTGCGCCCTGCCCTGCACGGTGAGCGAGGACATCGCCACCATCGCGCGCTCGGCGCCGCGTTCGGTATCGAAGGCGACCAGGGCGCGCCCGCTGGCCGGCTGGCGCGCCAGCATGGCGTACAGCGCCGCGGGGTCGACCACGCGCCCGGGCGCGATCAGCTGGCGCGCATTCGCGTTCAGGGGGGTGACGCCGTGTCCAACGTCGTCCGCGCCGCCGCCGCCCTCGACCAGGAACAGGGCGACCGGCGCGTGCTCGAGGCGTGCTGCCAGCACCAGCGCGGCATCGGGCTGCGCGGCTGCCTGCGCCGTCCCGGCGGCTGCGTGGACGACGGGCGCGCCTGGCCGGGCCAGTGCGCGCCACAGCATCCATCCGGGCGCGATGGCCAGCAAGGCGCACAGCACCAGCCGGCGCGGCGACCCGGCGCTTGCCTGGGCGGCGGCGGCCAGCGCCATCAGGGCCAGCACGCCGGCAAGCGCCTGGAGCCGAAGTCGACCTTGCGATTCAGGCGCGCGGCTAGAGGCCATGCTTCTCCAGCTTGCGGTACAGCGCCGCGCGGCTCAGGCCCAGCCGGCGCGCCGCCTCGCTGATATTGCCCTTGGCCTGCGCCAGCGCGGCGGCGATCGCGCCGCGTTCCACTTCGCCCAGGGTCTGGTCCTCGGCCGCCTGCGTGGCCTGGACGGGCGTGAGCGGCGCTGGGGCGGCCAGGCCGAAGTCGGGCGTCTCGTAACGGGCGCCCGCCGCCAGGATGACGGCGCGTTCGCAGGCATGGCGCAAGGAGCGCACGTTGCCGGGCCAGTGCCAGGCCAGCAGCACAGCGAGGGCGCTGTCCGCCAGGGCGCGCGCGGGCCGCGCGTACTGCGCTTCGTAGTGCGCCAGGTAATGGCGCAGCAGGCCAGGGATGTCGGCGCGCCGCTCACGCAGCGGCGGCACCCGGATCACGATGGTATTCAGGCGAAACAGCAGGTCGGGACGGAACGCGGCGGGGTCGAACAGGCTCGCCTCATCGAGGTTGGTGGCGCTGACGATGCGCACGTCGACCGCCTGCGGACGGTCGGCGCCAAGGGGCGTGACTTCGCGCCGTTCGAGCGCGGCCAGCAGCTTGGCCTGGCCCGGCAAGGGCATGTTCCCGATCTCGTCGAGGAACAGGGTGCCGCCGCGCGCTGCCTGGAAGCGCCCGTCGCGGTCCGCTTTCGCATCGGTGAAGGAGCCCTTGCGATGGCCGAACAGTTCGCTCTCGAAGGTGGCCTCGGGCAAGGCGCCCATGTCGACCGCGAGGAAGGCCGCGCCCGCTCGTTTCGAGGCGCCGTGGATGGCGCGCGCGACGAGCTCCTTGCCGACGCCGTTCTCGCCCAGCACCATCACGTTCGCCTCGGTCGGGCCGACGCTCGCCACCATCGCGCGCACCGCCGCCATGGCGGGCGAATCGCCCATCAGGATAGCATCCGCCCCCGGCGCCGATGCGGCCGCGCGGCGCGCCAGGGCGCCGTCGACCGCGGCCAGCAGGCGCGCATTGTCCCAGGGCTTGGTGATGAAGTCGCCGGCCCCGCGCTTGAGCGCCTCGACGGCCAGCGGCACGTCGGCATACGCGGTCAGCGCGATCACGCTTGGGGGCTGCGGATGGCGGCGCAACAGGTCGAGCACGGCCAGGCCTTCCTGGCCGTCGGTGCGTCCCGGCGTGAAGTTCAGGTCGAGCAGCACCACGTCGGGCGCGCCCTGCGCCAGCAGCGCCGGCAAGGCGCCCGGAGCATGCAGCACGCTCACCTCGCCATGGCGCCGGCGCAGCAGCATTCGCGCGGCGAAGGCCACGTCGGCGTCGTCGTCGAGGATCAGGATGCGGGCGGTGGTCGGGTCCATGGCGGCGGCGCCTGTTGCGTTGAAGTCGGGGCATTCTAGCAGCGAAGAAGAGCGAAAGACACGACAAGTTGGGCCGCGCCGGGCACCTGTCCGGAATCGGACAGGTGCCCTGTCCGGTCCTGAACAGGCGCCGTGCAAACGTGCCGGTTTGGGGCAGAAAACGCCATGGCATGGCGCTTGCAATGCATGTCCCGTCACCATTCATTTTTGACCCCATGCACCTGCAAACGCACCCTGCCCCCGCCACTGGCGCCGCCATGGACACGATCGTGCCGCGCAAGCGTGGCAAGGCACTCCTGCTGGCCTGCGGCGGCGCCCTGCTCGCCGCCGGCGCCGCCTTCGCCGCCTGGCAGCAGATCCCGCGCGGCCTGCGCGTCGAACGCGCCGACCTCCAGATCGCGGCCGCCGCGCAAGGCGTCTTTCGCGACGAACTGGTGGTGCGCGCCAGCGCCGCGCCGCTCGATTCCGTGATCCTCGATTCGGTCGAGTCGGGCCGCATCGAGGAAGTCTTCGTGCGCGACGGCGAACTGGTGAAGAAGGGCCAGCTGCTATTCCGGATCGCGAACCCGCAGCGCAACCTGGAACTGCTGGCGCGCCAGGCCGAACAGGCGCAGCAGCTCTATAACCTGTCGAACCTGAGACTGGCCCAGGAGAGCGACCGCAGCACGCGCCGGCGCCGCCTCGACGAACTGGGCTTCCAGCTCGAACAGGCGCAGAAGCGCCACGCCCGTAACGAACGGCTGGCGCGGCAAGGCTATATCTCCGCGGCGGCGCTGGAAGAATCGGCCGATGCACTCGACAAGGAAACGCGCGCCATCGCCCTGGAAAAGCGCAGCGCGGCGGCGGACGCCGGAGTGCGCGCACCGGCCCTGGCCCAGCTCGAACGCGCCATCGCCGGCCTCGACACCGGCTTGCAGCTGGTCCAGAGCACGGTCGATGCGCTGGTGGTGCGCGCGCCGGTGGCGGGCCGCCTGACGGACTTCCGGATGCAGGTCGGCGAGTCGATCGCCACCGGGAAGAACGTCGGCCGCATCGACGACCCGAGCCGCTTCAAGCTCAGCGCGCGCATCGACGAGTTCTACCTGAGCCGGGTGGCCAGCGGGCGCACGGGTTCGGTCGAACATGACGGCCGCCGATTCCCCGTATCGATCGCCAGCGTCTACCCGCAGATCAAGGACGGCCGCTTCCTGGCCGAACTGCTGTTCACCGGCGCGCAGCCGGCAGGCCTGCGGCCGGGCCAGAGCCTCGACACCCAGGTCACGCTGGGCGAGCCGGCGCGCGCCCTGCTGCTGCCGGCCGGCGCTTTCATGAGCGACAGCGGCGGCGCCTGGGTATTCGTGCTCACGCCCGACGGCAGGCAGGCAATGCGGCGCGAGATCCGCACCGGACGGCGCAACCCGAACCAGGTCGAGGTGCTGGCTGGCCTGCAAGCGGGCGAGCGCGTCGTCGTTTCAAGCTATACCGCGTTCGGAAACTCGACCACGCTCAGCATTTCGCAGTAATCTCTCACACCAGAAAAGAAAGAACGGCATGCTTAAACTCTCAGGCGTCAGCAAGACCCACATGGCGGGCGAGGTCCACACCACGGCCCTCGACCGGATCGACCTCGATATCGAAGCGGGCGAATACGTGGCCATCACCGGCCCCTCGGGCTGCGGCAAATCCACCCTGCTTGGCCTGCTCGGCCTGCTGGATGTGCCCAGTACCGGCGAATACTGGTTCGACGGCGACAACGTGGCCGGCTGGAGCGAAGCGAAACTGAATAAACTGCGCCGCGGGCGCATCGGCTTCATCTTCCAGAGTTTCAACCTGATCGACGAACTGAACGTGTTCGAGAACGTGGAACTGGCGCTCGAATACACCGCCATGAAAGCCGGCGAACGGCGCGAGCGGGTCGGCGCCATGCTCGACAAACTGGGCGTGGCGCACCGCGCGCGCCACAAACCCTCGCAGCTCTCGGGCGGCCAGCAGCAGCGCGTGGCCATCGCACGCGCACTGGTGGCCGGCCCCGCCCTGCTGCTGGCCGATGAACCGACCGGCAACCTCGACACCGCCCACGGCGACGAAGTCATGCGCATGCTGCGCACGATTAACGCCGAGGGCACGACGGTGGTCATGGTCACGCACTCGCCCGCGCACGCGGCGCAGGCTTCGCGCACGCTGAATTTACTCGATGGCCGCATCGTGGTCGACGCGCTGAGGGCGGCATGAAGACGATCATGAAAAGCGCCCGCGACTTTCGCATCGGCTGGCGCCAGCTGGTGCAGGAACCCGGCTATTCGGGCGTCACCGTGCTGGGCCTGGCCGTGGCCTGCGCGGCCTGCTTCCTGCTGCTTGGCTTCGTGGCTTACTGCCTGAACTACAACAGCCATGTGCCGAACGCGGACCGCGTCCATGTGGTCAAGCAGCGCATCAACTTCTTCCCGCGTCCGGACTGGAATACGCGCGCCACGCTGTCGCTGAGCGACGCCGCCCTGGCCAGCGGGATGGTCGAGCAAGCCGCTACCGCAACACAGGGACAGCAGCCGCTGCGCGTCGGCAGCGAGCTGCACGAAGCGCGCCTGTACGCGGTCGATCCGGACTTCGCAGCAATCTTCGGCATCACGCCGCTGGCGGGCGACCTGCAGGCAGCCTTGACCCGGCCCGACGGCCTGGCCATCACGCGCGAGACCGCGCTGCGCCTGTTCGGCAAGCTCGAGGTGCTGGGCAAGACGGTGTCCGTCGGCGACGAAGTGCTGCAGGTGCTGGCCGTGATTCCCGACCTGCCGGCCAACACGACGCAGCGCTGGGACGTGTTGACCGGGGTCCTGAGCCGCGCGCGCCCGGTCGAGGACCGCACGCTGCACCCCTCCGACAAGAAGCGCGGCCAGATCTTCCTGAAACTGCGCCCCGGGGCCGACGTCCCCCGGCTGGCGGCGCTGCTGCAGGAGGCGGTCGAGGCATCGCCGATGAATCGGGATTTCCGCGCCGGTGCCATGGGCCGCGCGACGGCAGGCCCCGGCGTCGAAGTCAGGCTGGTGGCCATGCGGGATACCTACTTCGACCCGGACCTGGCGAGCGGGCGCGACAAGAACAGCTACGGCCAGCGCGACAGCACGCTGGCGCTGGCCGGCGTCGCCGTGCTGATCCTGGCGCTCGCCATGACCAACTGGATCAACCTGGCTACCGTGCGCACGCTCAAACGCCAACGCGAAATCGGCATGCGCAAGGTGCTGGGCGCGAGTGCGCCGCGCGTGGCCGGCCAGTTCCTGGCCGAGTCGGTGCTGGTCGCCCTGCTCGCCACCGTGGCCGGCATCCTGCTGGCCTGGCTCTTGCTGCCGATCTTCGCCGACCTCGTCAACCGCAAGCTCGAAGGCTTCTTCACCGCGGCCCGGCTGGCGCTGGCGCTGTTGCTGGGCGTGAGCGCGGGCCTGGCGGCGGGTCTGTATCCGGCGTGGACCGCACTGAGCGTGCGCGCATCGACGGTATTGGCGGGCCGCGACAGCAGCAGCGAAACCACATCGACCCTGTGGCTGCGGCGCGCGTTGACGGTGCTGCAATTCGCCACCGCGATGGCGCTGGGCGGGATCACGGTCGCCGTCGGCTGGCAGACCTGGTACGCCACTACCGCCGACCCGGGTTTCGATCCGGCCAACCTGATGCTGCTGCACATGCCGCTGGCAAAGGACGAACAGGTGCAGGGTTTTGTGCGTGCGGTGAAGCGCGTGCCGGGGATCGAAGGCTCGGCGGTATCGGCCGAAGCGATCGGGCGCGATGCCAATAAAATTACCGGCGCCTACGACTTGCGCAAGGGTGGCGAGATGCGGGTCGAGATCAAGCGCGTATCGCCGGAATTCTTCGACCTGTACCGCATTCGCCCCAGCGCCGGGCACCTGTTCAGCGCCGAACGCGACCAGCCGTCCTCCCCGGTGATGCTGCTGAACCGGGCCGCGGCTCAGGCCTTGGGCTACCCTTCGGCACAGGATGCGATCGGCAAGATGCCGTTCGCGGCCACCACCGACGGGCGGGAACTGACGGTGGCCGGCATCGCGCCCGACCTGCGCCACCAGTCGATGCGCGAGCACCCCGGACCGATCGTCTACCTGCTCACCGATGCCGACAACGTCGTCACGGTGCGGACAAAACTCGACCAGCAAGCCCTGGCCAAAGCCATCGAGCCGGTCTGGCGCCAGTACTTCCCGCACGGGATCATGACCATGCAAAGCGCCGCCAGCATCTCCGGCGAAAGCTACAAGCAGGACCTGCGCATGGTGAAGATCCTGGGCGCCGCCAGCCTCGTCGCGCTGGCGCTGGCGGCCTTCGGCATCTACGTGCTGTCGGCCTACACGGTGCAGCGCAGCCGGCGCGAAATCGTGATCCGCAAACTCTACGGCGCCAGCAACGGCGCCATCGCACGCCGCCTGGGGCGCGAGTTCGGGCTGACGGTGGCGGTGGCGGCGCTCATCGGGCTGCCGGTGGCGGCGCTGGCGATCCGCTTCTATCTTGCCGGCTTTGCCGAACGAGCGCCGTTCGGGCAGTGGCCGCCGGCCGCGGCAGTGGGGCTGGCGCTGTTCGCTGCGCTGGCGGCGACGGCACGCCACATGGCGCTGGCGATGCGTATGAGTCCGGTGCAGGCCTTGCGGGCCTGATCAGGCCAGTGCGGCGTACCAGGCGGCGTAGGGCGTGTTCTTGACCATGCGCCGGTTGAAGTCGGGCGCCCCGTCCGTCCACCAGACGGGGCCGCGTTCGCCGAGCGCGTGCTTGGCCGCGTCGACGGCGGCGCGGGCCTGGCGCTCGGCTTCCTTGTCGCCTGCTTTCAGGGCGAGGCCGACCTGGCGGCGCGCGCTCATGAGCTGGTCGACGAATTCTTGCCTTGCTTCGGGCGCGAGGTCAGGATTGCTGGTGCGCCAGAGGCGGCCCTTGACGACGAAGTAGCGGCCGTCGGGAGTGCTGGGGTATTTGTCGGAGTCTGGCATGGCCTGGTGCCGATCAGCCGATTAAAAAGGGCAGCACGCGTTCCAGCAAGGCCGCGGGCGCTTCCTCGGCGATGTAGTGCCCGCAAGGCAGCGCTTCGCCGCGCACGTCGTCCGCCACCGCCTTCCACTCCTTCAAGGGCTCGAAACAGCGCTGCACCACGCCCTGCCCGCCCCACAGCACGAGCAGCGGCATCGCCAGGCGCGCGCCCTGATCGCGGTCCGCGCGGTCGTGCTCGAGATCGATGCCGGCCGCGGCGCGGTAGTCCTCGCACAGGCCGTGCGCGGCACCCGGCAGGGCCAGGCAGCGCTGGTATTCGGCCAGCGCCCGCGGATCGAACACGGACAAGCCGCCGCTGCGGCGGCCCATGACGTCGACCACGTAGGCGGCGGGATCGGCCTCGATCAGGCGCTCGGGCAGCGGCGCCGGCTGGATCAGGAAGAACCAGTGCCAGTAGGCGCGCGCAAACTCTTCGGTCGTCTGCGCATACATCGCCAGGGTCGGTGCGATGTCGAGCAGCGCCATCCTGACGACCGCCTGTGGATGGTCGGCAGCCAGCCGGTGCGCCACGCGCGCGCCGCGGTCGTGGGCAAGGACGCTGAAGGTGTCGAAGCCGAGCGTGCGCATGACCGTCAGCGCGTCCAGGGCCATGGCGCGCTTGCTGTAGTTGGCGTGATCAAGGTCGCCCGGCGGTTTCGACGAATCGCCGTAGCCGCGCAGGTCGATGGCGACGAGCGTGAAGTGCCGGGCCAGCGTCGGCGCGACGCGGTGCCAGATGGTGTGGGTTTGCGGGTGGCCGTGCAGGAGCAGCAGCGGCGGACCTTCGCCTCCGACGATGGCGTGAATGTCGATGCCAGGCGCGACATTGACATGCCTGCTCAGGAAACCCGGGAAAAGTGGTGTGGTCGTCATGGTGCAAATCCTAACAGGGTCTGCGGCACGGCGGGGTGGACAGCTTCGTCAACCCGGCCGTTTCAGTGAACAGGACTCTGAAACAAGGCCATCATTCATGACGGCAGCTCATAAGCCCAAGCAATGCGCGTGCGATGGTCGACGCCGCTTCTGCCTTATCATGGCTGCCTGTCGCGCCACGCCTGCAACCTGGTGCAACTCACCGCAGCACATTTCAAGGAATCCCCATGACTGTCAAAGCTTACGGCGCCCACGCCGCCGACAAACCGCTCGCATCGATGGACATCACCCGCCGCGCGCCGGGCGCCCACGACGTCCAGATCGACATCGCGTTTTGCGGCGTCTGCCACTCCGACCTGCACCAGGTGCGCGCGGAGTGGGCCGGCACCCTCTTCCCCTGCGTGCCGGGCCACGAAATCGTCGGCCGCGTCCGCGCCGTCGGCGCCCACGTCTCGCACCACAAGGTGGGCGACCTGGTCGGCGTCGGCTGCATGGTCGACAGCTGCAAGGCCTGCGCCGATTGCGGGGACGGCCTGGAGAACTACTGCGACGGCATGGTCGGCACCTACAACGGCCCCACCGCTGACGCGCCGGGCCACACGCTGGGCGGCTATTCCGAACAGATCGTCGTCCATGAGCGCTTCGTGCTGCGCGTGACTCACCCGGAAGAACAGCTGGCCGCCGTCGCTCCGCTGCTGTGCGCCGGCATCACCACCTATTCGCCGCTGCGCCACTGGAACGCGGGTCCGGGCAAGGTCGTGGGGATCGTCGGCATCGGCGGCCTGGGCCACATGGGCATCAAGCTGGCGCGCGCGATGGGCGCCCACGTGGTCGCGTTCACCACCTCCGAATCGAAGCGCCGGGATGCCGAAGCGCTCGGCGCCCACGAAGTCGTGGTGTCGCGCGACCCGCAAGCCATGGCCGCGCAATCGAAGCGCCTGGACCTGATCATCAATACCGTGGCCGCGCCGCACGACCTCGACGCCTTCCTCACGCTCTTGAAACGCGACGGCACCATGGTGCTGGTCGGTGCGCCGTCCTCGCCGCACCCGTCGCCGCAGGTATTCAACCTGATCATGAAACGCCGTTCGCTGGCCGGCTCGATGATCGGCGGGATTCCGGAGACCCAGGAAATGCTCGACTTCTGCGCCGAACACGGCATCGTCGCCGACATCGAAATGATCGCAGCAAGCGAGATCAACGAGGCCTACGAACGCATGCTCAAGGGCGACGTGAAGTACCGCTTCGTGATCGACAGCGCGACGCTGGCGGGCTGACAGCGAAGGCGAGGACCGACAATGAAATGGATCATCACGAAATACCTGATCACCGCGGCCGTCGTGGTGCTGGTGTCCGAGGCCGCCAAGCGCAGCGACCGCTTCGGCGGCTTCATCGCCGCGCTGCCGATGATCACCCTGCTCACGCTGGTGTGGCTGCACCTGGAACACCAGCCGGCGGCGAAACTGGCGAATCACGCCTGGTACACCTTCTGGTACGTGGTGCCGACGCTGCCGATGTTCCTCGCCTTTCCCTGGCTGCTCCAGCGCCTCGGCTTCTGGCCGACGCTGGGTGCGTGCACCTTGCTGACGGTCGTGTGTTTCGGCTTGTTCGCGCTGGCGCTCAAGCGTTTCGGCATCTCGCTGCTGTAAGCCGCCTCACACCCCCTGCACGCTCAGCGCCCGCACCGCATGGCGTAACTGCGCGTGGAGTTGCGCGCGCCCGGCTTCGTCCAGGTCGGGAAACATCATCCGTTCCACCTCCGCCACCTGCGCATCGCATTCCCCCAATACCGCCTGCCCCGCTTCGGTCAAACTGATCTGGATGATGCGGCCGTGCGCCGGGTCCGGCGTGCGCGCGATCCAGCCCTTCGCTTCCATCTGCTTGACCATCTCGTTGGCCGATTGCGGCGAAATCATCGTGCGCGTGGCGAGCTGGGCGTTCGAGAGCGAGCCATGGGCGCGGAAGACCGACAGGGCCGTGTACTGCGGCACCGACAGGCCGGCCGGCGCGATCGCGTCGCGCAGGCGCTGGTTCAACACGTGGTCGAGGCGGCCGACGAGGTAGGCCAGGCCCATCGGCTTGGTCGCGGCGGTGGTCGCTGCTGCAGCCGTGTCTGCTACCGAAAGTTTTTTTGAAGTGGTCATAAAAAAGTGCTTGTCACGCGAATCAGGTGGGACTAGTATAAGTCACATATCAGGTAGCCTGATAACAAACTTAATCCTGAGGAGACATTGTATGTCCAAATACGAAGCGCGCTGGAAGACCGTCAAGGTGGATGTCGAGAACGGTATCGGCTGGATCACCCTGAACCGCCCCGAAAAGCGCAATGCCATGAGCCCGACGCTCAACCGCGAGATGATCGACGTGCTGGAAACCCTCGAACTCGACGACGAGGCGCAAGTGGTGGTGCTGACCGGCGCCGGCGACGCCTGGACCGCCGGGATGGACTTGAAAGAATATTTCCGCGAGACGGATGGCAAGCCGGAAATCATGCAGGAACGCATGCGCCGCGACTGCTCGCAGTGGCAGTGGAAACTGCTGCGCATGTACAGCAAGGCGACCATCGCCATGGTCAACGGCTGGTGCTTCGGCGGCGCCTTCTCGCCGCTGGTGGCCTGCGACCTGGCGATCGCCGCCGACGATGCCGTGTTCGGCCTGTCCGAAGTGAACTGGGGCATTCCGCCGGGCAACCTGGTGAGCAAGGCCGTGGCCGACACCATGGGCCACCGCCAGGCGCTGCACTACATCATGACCGGCGACACCTTCACCGGCAAGGAAGCCGCCGCCATGGGCCTGATCAACAAGAGCGTGCCGAAAGAGCAGCTGCGCGAGGCCGTCATCGCACTTGCGGCGAAGCTGCTGGAAAAGAATCCGGTCGTGCTGCGTTATGCGAAGATCGGCTTCAAGCGCTGCCGTGAGCTGACCTGGGAGCAAGGCGAGGACTACCTGTACGCCAAGACCGACCAGTCGAACCAGCGCGATCCGGAAAAGGGCCGCAAGGAAGGCCTCAAGCAGTTCCTGGACGATAAAACGATCAAGCCGGGCCTGCAGACCTACAAGCGTCCAACATAAGACGCACGGCACAGCAATCCAATAACAGGCGGCGCCCGATAAGCGGGTAGCCCCCTCTTCCAATCCAGTTAGAGGAGACCTCTGATGTTCCAAGCAGATCTGCTGTTGAATGGCCAGGCCCGCGCCGCATCGAATGGCGCCACCTTCGAGCGCCGCAATCCCGCCACCGGCGAGGTCGCCACCCAGGCCGCCGCCGCCACGCTCGACGATGTCGACGCCGCGGTGCAAGCCGCGCAGGCAGCCTTCCCGGCCTGGTCGGCCATGGCGCCGGGCGCGCGCCGTTCGCTGCTGTTGAAAGCGGCCGACAAGATGGAAGCGCTGCGCGGCCAGTTCGCCGAAGCCGCCGTGCTTGAGGCCGGCGGCGCGCCGATGTGGTACCAGTTTAATGTGACCCTGGCGGCCAACATGCTGCGCGAAGCGGCCGCCATGACCACGCAGATTGCGGGCGAAGTCATCCCGTCCGACGTGCCCGGTTCGCTCGCGATGGGCCTGCGCCAGGCCTGCGGCGTGGTGGTCGGCATCGCGCCCTGGAATGCGCCCATCATCCTCGGCACGCGCGCGGTCGCCATGCCGCTTGCATGCGGCAACACGGTGATCCTGAAAGCGTCCGAGCTCTGCCCTGCCCTGCACCGCCTGATCGGGCAAGTGTTCGTCGACGCCGGCTTCCCGCCAGGCGTCGTCAACGTCATCACCAATGCGCCGGACGATGCGGCCCAGGTCGTCGAACGCCTGATCGCCGCGCCCGCCGTGCGCCGCGTGAACTTCACCGGGTCGACCAAGGTCGGGCGCATCATCGCGCAGACGGCGGCCAGGTACCTGAAACCGGTGCTGCTCGAATTGGGCGGCAAGAATCCGGTGGTCGTGCTCGATGACGCCGACCTCGATGCGGCGGTGGAAGCGGCGGCGTTTTCCGCCTTCTTCAACCAGGGGCAGATCTGCATGTCGGCCGACCGCATCCTGGTCGACCGCAAGGTGGCGCCCGCCTTCGTCGAAAAGCTGGCCGCCAAGACCGCGACCCTGAAGGCCGCGCGCAGCGATGCGCCGCTGGCCGGCATGGTCGACCCGAGCGCCGCCAGCCGCGTGGAAGCGATGCTGCAGGATGCGCGCGAGCGCGGCGCGAAGGTCACCCAGTCGGGCACCAGCGTGATTGGGAACATCATGCAGCCGGCGATCGTCGACGACGTCACGCCGGAGATGCTGGTCTACCAGGAAGAGTCCTTCGGCCCGATCGTCTCGGTGCTGCGTTTCGACAGCGACGAGGAAGCGATCCGGATGGCCAACGACAGCGAATACGGCCTGTCCTCGGCGGTCTTCAGCCGCGACATCGGGCGCGCGATGGCGGTCGCCCAGCGCA
>Ga0213834_100720_pt1 | contig 13066 bp, 11 predicted proteins | sample SWPTP12_FD_160580 | JGI IMG/M metagenome (GOLD analysis project Ga0213834, IMG submission 160580) | Coastal seawater microbial communities from Marineland, Florida, United States - SWP TP1 #2 | ecosystem: Environmental > Aquatic > Marine > Coastal | place: USA: Florida | collected 2016-08-06
CCACCCGTAAGGAAGAGAATGCCGACATTGCGCTCGGCATGGATCTCACCGGCCGACAGTCTGAGATTTACCTTACACAGGCAAAGGCGCTGCGCGACCTTGCATCCGCTAAGCGCGAGGGGGCAGTGAGGCAGGTTTCAGCTGACAACGCGAAACAGGCGGCCGACGACTGGAAGAAGGCGGCGGAATCCATAGAGAAATCGCTTATCGACGGGCTCATGCGCGGCTTCGAATCCGGCAAAGGCTTCGGCGAGAACCTGATCGACACGCTGAAGAACATGTTCAAGACGCTGATCCTGCGTCCGATCGTATCGGCGGTCGTCAATCCAATCGCCGGCGCGATCACTGGCGGCATGGGTATCGCGGGAACGGCCCAAGCAGCCGGTAATGCCGCATCAGGTGCAAGCGCGCTCAGCAATGCGAGCGGGCTACTCGGCGGGATTGGTGCGGCATCGAGTGCTTTCGGAACCGGCATCGCATCGGGCTTGTCTGCCTGGGGCGCCGAGGGCAGCGTCATGGGGCTGCTGAACAGTGGTGCGCTGTTCAGCGGCGGAATCGCGAATGGCCTTGGCGCGATCGCTGGTGCGCTAGGTCCGATTGCCTTGGGCATCGGCGCCGCAGTGATGATCTGGAAGAAGCTCGACACCTCTGGCACCTATCACGCCGGCGGCGCGGCGTCGGCTACCTCGGCCGGGGTCACCGCAGTATCGGCTGGGTCGCTGAACATGGAGCGCATCCAGGCGAATAGCGAGACGCAAAAGCTCGTGTCGTCGCTGGCATCGGGCGTGGTCTCGATCCTCGATTCGACCGCTATGGCGTTCGGCAAAACGGCTGGTTACCAAGCTGCCACTGCGTTCGCCGATGACACCAGCAAGGACGGCGCCTGGGGTTCGCTCGTGATTAGCAAGATGGGTCAGAGCGTCGTCAACTGGCAGGACACGCGCGGTAACGGAAAGTGGTCGCAGAAGACATTCGCCGATGGAGAGAAGGGCCAGGAGCAGTATTTGGCGGCCCTGACATCCTCGGTCCGCACGGCGCTGGATTCGATTGGCTTGCCTGATTGGGCACGCACGATGCTCAACGGGGTGGCATCCGATGCCTCGCTTGACGACCTGGCGAAGGTGGTCGACCAGATTAACCAGACGCAGGCGGCACTCGGCGCAATGCGATCCCAGCTGACCGGCTTTGCCACTCTCAGTGAAACGGCCGTCAGTGCATTGATGGCGGCTTCCGGCGGCATTGAAAAGCTGTTCTCGAACGCGAGCGCGTACTACGACGCCTTCTACACCGAGGCCGAGAAGAACTCGACCGTGAACGGGCAGATCGCCAAGCAACTCGCCGCGGTGAATCTGGCAATGCCGGCGACGCGGGAAGGTTTCCGCGCCCTGGTGGAAGCACAGATGAAGCTGGGCACGCAGGGAGCCGAATCGGTTTCTGTGCTGCTGGGCGTGGCCGGCGCGTTTGCGCAGCTTCACCCCGAAGTCGAGGCGGTCACGAAGGACTTGGCTTCGCAACGCTCAGCGCTGACCGACGCCTACAACGCCGAGTCCGAAGCGCTGAAGTCGACGATCACCCGCATGGGTTCATTCGCTACCAGCTTGCGCAACCTTGGCAAGAACGCGCTGCTTGGCGGGCTCTCGCCACTGTCGCCGGCACAGAAATATGCTGAGGCTAAGTCGCAGTACCAGGCGATCGCCGCAGCTGCGCGTGGTGGCGATGAAAACGCACAGGGCCGCTACCAGGACGTGTACACCGCGTTCCTCGAGGCGTCCCGCGTGGTCAATGCCAGCGGCGCTGGGTACCGGGAGGATTTCAGCTACGCCCAAGCCATGACAGAAGAGGTGGCGCGCTGGGCTGGCGACCAGGTCGACGTCGGCCAGTCGCAGCTGGACATGCTCAAGTCGCAGGTCTCCGGAATCATCGAGATCAACAAGTCGGTGCTGTCGGTGCGTGATGCGCTGCTGCAGTACAGCGAAGCGATGAACAAGAACACCGCTCCCCTGACTGCTGTAGCGCCGCCGGTGAACACGCCGATTCCGTACGGTTCGTACGGGACGTCCAACACCGAGCCGCTGGTGGCCGAGATCAAGTCGCTCAACGCGAAGATCGAAGCTCAAACCCAGGTGATTCAGCAGCAGACCGTCCAACTGACCATGGCGGCCCACAATTCTGCCAGCGATAACGCGGATCAGGTCTCGGAAGCTGTCCGGGTCGCCAAGCCTATTTACAACAGGGTTGCCGTCGAATGACTGATGCTCAATATCTGGACTGGCTGAAAAGCCAGGCCGCGTACCGTTGCGTCCTCATCGAGGTCGCAGTGCAAATCGGTGGCGTGGAGTCCGTCGTCTACTTGGCGACGAAACCATTCACCTCCGGCGCCGCCGATACGCCGGCAAACACGATGTATCTGCCAATCGCCACCGTGGGCACGCTATTTACGGAGCAGCTGTCGCTTGAGGGTGACGGCGCGCTATCGGCGGGTGAGCTGGAGATCGACAACACCGGCGGCGAGCGCGATGCATGGACCGGCACGGGTTATGTCTTTATGAATCGCTCGATGAAAGCTCGCCTCGGCGACATCCGCTGGACCCTCACTGACCTGCCGCCGATCAGCCGGATCTTTGATGGAATATCGGCCGACATCGCACCGCGCGGGCGCAACAAATTCGGGCTAAAACTGCGTGATAAGTTGCAGCGCCTGAACACGGCGATCAGCGAAGCCAAGATGGGTGGTGCTGGCGAGAACCAAGACGCCTTGCTGCCGATCGCGCTGGGTCAGGTGTTCAATGTCACGCCGCTGCTGATCGTGCCTGCTACTTTGAAGTACCAGGTTCACGCTGGTCCAATCGACAGCATCATCGAGGTCCGAGACAATGGGGCGCCCGTGGCATTCACCGCTGACCTGGCGACCGGGACGTTCACGCTTGCGGCAGAGCCGGCCGGCGCGGTCACTGCATCGTTGCGTGGCGACAAGTCGCCGGTCTATGCCGAAACCGCGGCGCAGCTGGTGAAGCGCCTGGTCACGGGCTATGGCAAGGTGACCGACCGTTTCATCGACGACGACATCGACCTGGCCAGCTTCGCTGCATTCGACGCTGCGCACCCGCAAGGTATGGGGTTGTACGCGACGGATCGCATGAACGTCCTGACGGCCTGCCAAATGCTGGTGGGCAGCCTGGGTGGGCAACTGGTGATGTCGCGATTAGGGAAACTGCGGATCGTTCAGCTTGCGCTTCCCGGCACCGGCACGCCGTTTGTGATCCGGCCAGAGCACATGGTCGACGGCACGCTCTCGCCGACCGGGCGCACAGCTGCGGTGGGCGCGGTGAAGCTCGGCTTCTGCAAAAACTGGACTGTCCAGGAGGCGGGTACGCTCGCGGGAATACCCGATCGCCACAAGGATCTGTTCTCCAACGAGTGGCGCACCACTACTAAGTCGGACGCGGCCACCCTGGCGAAATTTAAGCTGAACGCCGAGCCGGTGCAGCAGGACACGCTGCTGCTGACCCGGGCCGAGGCCGATGCTGAGGCCCAGCGCCGCCTCGACTTGTGGAAGGTGCCGCGCACCACCTACGAGTTCGACGGCCTGCCGGAGCTGTTGCAGCTCGAGCTGGGCCAGGCAGTCACCGTCTATAGCCCGCGCTTCGGCATGTCCGCCGGCGCCGCCGGCATCGTTATTTCACTCGCGCCTGACTGGACCACCGGGCGCGTCAAAGTAGGGTTCCTCGTATGAGCGGAGTACTGAACGACTGCGACACGCTGTTGCAGGGCGCCGTGTTGCGCGTGATTCCGAATGGCCTGGCCGCCCTGGTGCAGGATGCCGCGGACGCGGCCGATGCCGCCCAGGCGGACGCCGATGCTGCAAACCTGCTGCTGGCCGACATCGCCAGCGACAACAAGCTGACCCCCGATAAAAAACCTGATGTCGTCGCCAAGCGTGACGAGATCGTTGCCGAGCAGGTAGGCATCGAAGCTTCTGCGACGGCCCTTGGCGTCACCACGGAAAAGACGGCCTACACCGCCGCCATCACCGCGCTGACGAATTACCTGGCCAGCGCGCCGCTCACCGGGTGGAACACGATCCCAGGCGTCACGATCAACATCACGGGCACAGACATGCGCGCCAAGTTCGGCGACGTCTACGCCAAGCGGCAGGCTCTCCGAAACGCCATCACGACCGCGACAGCGACGAAGGCGGTCTGGGCGAATATCTCCGGCGCTGGCAAGCCAGAGGACGGCGCCACGGTCGGTGCGCCGGCTGGCACCCTGGTGAACGGCGTGCCGGTGGCGAATATCACCGCGGCGGTCACGAACTTCAACGCCAGCAACGACCGCAATGCGACCGCCCTGGCGATCCCAACGATCCTGGCCGATGGCAGCGCGGTCGACCATACGATTCGCAAGGACGGTGCCGCTGACATCTCCTTCGAGTGGGCCTGGGCGGGCGCCGAGGGCGACATCGACGGCTTCCTGGTCTACGTGTACCAGAGCACGTCCTCGTTCGCCTACACCTTCGGCTCGACTCCCTCGCTGGAGACGGTCTACACAGTCCCGGCCAGCAAGCGCGCGTTCATCTTGTTCGGCGCGGCGGCCGACCTGTACACGACGTTTGGCGTGATGGCCTACCGTTCGGTGGACAAGGACGTGAACGCGGCGGGCATTATCAAATCACCGATGGTGAAGCCTGGCCTGGCCTCGGAGAACCCGTACCGTCCGAGTCTCAGCGTGGCGTTTGGCGGCGATATCACCGGCACCATCAACGGAACCGCCGCGGCCACGCTGGTGGCGAATGCGGCAGCCGGTAAAGCTGCAAGCGACGCAGTCGCCGTGATTGCAGACGACAACGTACTGTCGCGGGGCGAAAAATCAGACGTCATCAGGCAGTGGGACACCGTGACGGCAGAGCGCGGGCCACTCGGCGCCCAGGCGCTGGCCCTTGGTGTGAGTAACGCGGGCTACGAGGCCACGATCACGGCGCTGTCCAACTACCTGGGAGGCATCCCTGGCGGGTGGAACGTCCTGACGACGGACTCTGCCATCGTGGGAACGGACTTCAGGTCCAACTGGACCGCGTACTACACCGCGAAGCAGGCGCTGCTCAACGCCATTGCCGGCGCAGCAGCCCGTTCTGGATTCTCCTCGTACAAGACGTGGGACTTCCGCGGAACGCTCGACGGCTGGCAGAATATTGGCGGTATCACGTCGATGAGCTTCACGTCGGACTCGATGATTATTGATTCCGGGGGAGCCGACCCGATCTTCAGGTCCCCGTATGGCCTTGCGCTACCGGGCAACCTCTACAATGTCCTGCGCATGAAGGTGAAGCGCCTGGCTGGCACCGCAGGTTCAAGCTGGGACGGCAACTTGTTCTGGTCCACAACTCAATTCCCAACTGAGGGCGGGAGCGGGCAGGCCCTTGGGATTCCCGATATAACCATCTTAAATGAGTGGGTCATTCTGGAATGGAACATGTCCAAGGTGGCTGAGTGGACGGGCCGTACTGTCCAGTATGTCCGCCCAGACCTCGGTGGCTCCGCAGCGGACACCTTCGAGATCGACTGGATCAGCCTCGGCAGGTATGGTCCGGCGGTGTCGATTGCTGAGCTGGCAGCTGCTCAAGCATCAGCCGACGCGGCTAACGCGGTCCTAGCGGACATCGCAAACGACAACATTCTGTCGAAGGGCGAGAAGCCTGAGGTCATTCTGAAGTGGGACGCCATCGTGGGTGAGGTGGCGGGCGTACTCAACCAGGCATCGAGCCTCGGGGTCAGCAGTGCCGCCTATGCCGCAGCCTACTCGGCGCTTGAGGCATACCTCCCAGGGACCCAATGGAACAGCATCGGCGTCGATACGGTGATTGTGGGCGCCACTTTCCGCACGCGATTCTCCGATTATTACACCGCGAAGCAGGCTCTGTTGAATGCGATGGCCGCAAAGGCCGCGACGACGGCGACCTATCTGGCGGTCCCTGATACGAGGGCTGTCAACACCCCTCCTAGCGGCTACCCCGTCGGACACATTAAGGAATTCAAAGCGCAGGACGTCATTGGCGTTGGCGCGGCGGGCCTCTACTGCGTGCTGGAGACAATGAAAGGCTGGGTGGACAGCTCGGGCGGGGAGGCCATCCAGTGGGCATACGTCAGCGCCTCCACGATCTGGAAGCGCAGTGCTGGGGCTAGCGCCGCTTCATGGGGAGCATGGGTCCGGGACCTGGACAGGGCAATGTACACGGGCGACCTGAACGCTTCGTGGGGCGCACCAGCCGGAACCAACGTAGGCAGCACGCCCGCCACAACGGTCGAGGCTGGCGCGGTGGCTGGGGCAGGTGCCGCGTCCAAGCTCAACAATCCGCCACAAGTCAATGCGGGTCCGGGCATCTCGGAAATTTCGACGGGCAAATCAAAAGTTCTTCCTCCACAAACTGCGGTCGTCACGTATGGAACAGGTCCCTTTTCCTATGAGTGGACCATCGCGTCCACTGAGGGAACTTTGCGTATTACGTCCGGGCAGGGAACAGCCACCATTGGGTTGACCGCCAGTGTTGCGGTTAATCCAGGCTTCTCCCGGGCGGTTGTGACTTGCCGGGTTCGAGACGCCGCAGGTTTAAGTGCGTTCCACTCATTCGATGAGCAAACCGAATTTTATTGATAGGCTGAGATGACCGCATACATGGAAGTCAACGACGAGGACATCGTTGTCGGCGCGACAGGCTCCCCTGATCCTGAAGGGTTCGTGGGGCCACCTGGGCCACCCCCTGAGCCAGTCGAGGGGATTCGATACTTCCGGGTCAACACGCTCGATTTCTTCCGCGACCGCCCAAGTCCGACGAGCGTGCTGAGACGGTACGCGGAGGGCGCCGCCCGCTGGGAGGAGGTCGCGCCGATCGCGGAGTTGCGGAATCGCGCTATCCAGCAAATTGACGCTGCCGGCGAAGCGCTGCGCCTGGCGGTCGTCAACCACATGACGATGCAGACCGAGGAGTACCGGCGAGTCGAAGCCCAGGCGCGCGCATGGCGTGAAGAGGGCTACCCGGAAGAGGAGGGCGGCCCCAGCGCGCCGCGAGGTGTGCGTGGCTGGGCCATGGCGAAGTGGCGGGACGGCTGGACCAACCGCCAGGCTGCCGACGACATTTTGGCCACGGCGGACGGCTGGATGTACATCCTCGACGAGGTCCGAGACTTGCGGCTGGCTAATAAGGAAGACGTGCGGCACGCCGCCGACGCCGCCGAGATCGCCGCGATCAGCGCGGACATGCGCGCCGACATGCGGACGCTAGCCCAGCAGATCAACCTCACCCTGACGGAATAGCATGCCCAACCTGAGAATCGTCTCCGACAACGCGCTCGAGCGCGCGGCCACGTTCACCGCATCGAGTACCGCCGGCACCCTGGTGGTGGCGAACCTGCTGCAAGCGAGCAAGTCGAGCGTGCACCGGTCCGCAGGCGCGACGCCGCTGGCCCTCACATACACCGCAACATGGACGACGGGCGAGCCCATCGGCTGCGTCGCTCTTCCGTATTGCAACCTGTCGCCGACCGCGACCATACGCGTGCGGGCCTATGCCAGCAATGGCACGACGGTCCTGTACGACAGCGGTGTTACACCTTTACCGGCGTGCCCGGCGCCGGCGGCGCGGCCTCGAGGCTTCACCGCGGCCCAGGCAGCCAGCGCCTACAGTAACGGTGGCGGCGCGTGCGCGCGGCACTGGTTCAGCCAGGTCACGGCGTTCAAGGTCATTGTCGACATCGCGGATCCAAGCAACCTGCAGGGCTATATCGAGGCCGCTTGCATGGTCGTCGGCCCGTACTGGTCGCCGCAGTACAACGCGTCGGACGCGCCGCTGACGATCGTGGACAGCAGCAAGCATGAGCGCACCGCGGCGGGCGGCCTGGTCACCGACCCGGGCTTCATCTTCCGGAAGGTGCCGGTCGACCTGTCGTGCATGCCGCCGGCGGACCGCGAGACGTTCATCGGGCTGCTGCGCAACAGCCAGGCGTACCCGATCCTGCTGAGCGTCTTCCCGGGCGACGCCGACACCGCGCGCGAGCGCGACTACACGGTCTACGGCAAGCGGTCGCAAGACTCGGCCGTCGCCATCAAGTACGCCTCGGCGTATTCATCCACCCTGTATGTAGAGGAGCTCTAATGACACGAGCAGGAATTGTCACGTTGCGATTCACGTCGCGCTGGCCATACAACCCCATGAGCCTGGCGATTGCCACGTTCACCGGATCGAAGTTCTTCAGCCACGTCGTGTCGATAATCGGAAAGCGGGCTTACGAGGCGTCGATGACACACGGCTGCCGAGCCTGCTCGGTCGACCAGGTGATGGACGGCGTGGTGCGGTACCGCGACATGCACATCGAAGTGCCCGACATTGACGCAGCGATCGCGTTCGGCGAAGCCCAGGACGGCAAGCCCTACGACTTCGCCGGCGCCATCGGCCTGCCGCTGCTCAAGTCGGACGACTGGTGCGACGACGGCAAGTGGTGGTGCAGCGAGGTCGTGTTTGCGCAGCTCATGGCCGGCGGCGTCAACCTGCTGGATCCGGACGAAGTGCACCGCGTCACCCCGAACGACCTGTTCCAGTGTTATTACCCGAAGTCCGAATTGATGCGTGCGTGAGCCGCGCAGCAGCAACCAGCAAACCAGGCCGCCTCGAGCGGTTTTTTTTACGCCCACTGAAAAGGCTCCAATGAACCAATGGCAACAAGACGCACTGCGCATGGGCGGCCAGCCCCTGGTGCAGCTGCTCAGCGAAGTACGCGACAACCAGCTTGATCTTATGGCTACTGTCGAAGTGCTGAACGGCAAGGTTACCCATCTGGAGGCGACCAACAAGCGCCTGCTGTCGGGCTTTCCGGCCGATGACGTGGAAGGCCACCGCCGCTATCACGAGTCGGTCATCGAGTGGCGCGAGCTCCGAAATAAGATGGTGCGGGAAGCGTTGGTGAACGTGGCCAAGGCAGGGACGCTGGCCGGTCTCGGCTGGCTTGTCCTGGCCGTGTGGCAGGCATTCAAAGTCACGGTGACGAAATGAACGCCCAGCGACTCGCCGCCGACCTGACCATCGACGAAGGCCGACGCCCGCGCATCTACGTCGACACGGTCGGAAAGGTGACCGGCGGCGTCGGCCGCAATCTGACCGATCGTCCCTTCTCGGAAGACGAGATGGATTTAATGCTGCGCAATGACATCAAGGGCGCCGAGGGCGACCTCGACCGGCGCCTGCCCTGGTGGCGCCAGATGAGCGACGCGCGCCAGAACGTGCTGGCCAACATGTGTTTCAACCTGGGCATCGATCGACTGCTCGGCTTCGTCAACACGCTGACGCTGATGAAGGCCGGCCGCTACGATGCCGCCGCGGCCGAGATGCTCGATTCGAAGTGGGCTAAACAAGTCGGCGACCGGGCAATCCGCCTGGCCGCCACCATGCGTAAAGGAGAATTCTGATGGCGCCAGCAATTGCAGCACTGATCCCGGCCCTGGGCAACCTGTTCGACCGGATCTTCCCGGACCCGAAAGCGGCGAACGACGCGAAGCTCGAGGTGATGCGCATGGCGCAGGCGGGCGACATGGCCCAGCTCAACGCGGACCTGCAGCTCGCCCTCGGCCAGCTCGATGTCAACAAGGTCGAGGCGGCGAACCAGTCGCTGTTCGTGGCCGGCTGGCGCCCGGCGATCGGCTGGGTGTGCGGCGCCGCGTTCGCGTTCAAGTTCATCCTGGGCCCGGCGGCCGTGGTCGGCATGGCGATGGCTGGCCACCCGATTACGCTACCGGTATTCGACTTCACCGAGATGAGCACGATTTTGTTGGCGATGCTGGGCCTGGGCAGCCTCCGGACCGTCGAGAAGGTAAAGGGGGTCTGATATGGCGCAAATATCGATGCCGCCGCTCGCAGGGTGGCAAAACGAGCACCCGCCTTGCGATCAGACAGGAACGCTACGCGTGAAATGATAGTAAGCAGCAGGCCCGGCTCCGGCGGCTGCGCTTAGTCGAATGGCCTCATCGATCACGATCGCGTAGCCTTGTCGATTCACTTATGCATCCAGTGATCTCGCCAGGGCACGGACGAGCGTATGCCGAGGGCAATTCGGGCGTTTATTTCCGCATGCGTTGTCGTTTTGATGATTCGTATCAATGTTTCTAGATACTTCGATTGCAGCGGAACTTGCAGTAATTCACACTTAGTCAAGCGACTCCAGCTGGATACTTTGGCGGCGCCATCCGGTTCGGATCTGCCAGCGACGGTCGTTGCGATTGGAACGTCTTTTGTGATCGTACTGGTGACGGACGCGAGCCTAATCGTGGAATTTATCGGACTACTTCCCCTAACAGTTGTCCAGGGCACGTGGAGCTTTTCCCATGAAAAAAATCCCGCTCGGTTTATTCTGCAGATCAAGGAAACGTCAGACTGGCGTTGCAGCCGTAGAGCTCGCTTTGCTCCTGCCGATCCTCATAGCATTTCTGGCCTTAGGCTACTTCATCGCAAGCATCTTCTGGCATTACACAATGGCACAGAAAGCAGCCCAGGACGCTGCTCGCTACCTGTCTACTGTACCTGCAGCGGAAATGATGACACCAGCCTCAGCACAAGCAGCGGGGAATTTGGCCCAAGAAATCATTCGACGAGAACTCGCAGATGTTTCACCAGATTCCGCAATTAGCACTCTCGAAACATTCTGTGATACTTCGAATTGCGGAGGGAAACTACCAGGAACACTCCCTGCAATCGTACGCGTTCATTTTTCGATTACGATGTTCGATACCTCCGGGTTTGTTGACACTGGTTGGTATGGCTTGCCGATTACTGCTGATTACGCCATGCGCTATGTCGGCAACTAGCCTGTCGCGGCGCAAAGGCTGACGCGCGCTCACAACACGCGCTTGCCCCACAGGTGAATCTAGATTGTTCGTCATCATCTTTTTCACGTTCGGTTTTGGCGTCATAGAACAGGCATGTCTTCAATTCGTCTTCTACGCCCTACATGAAGTCACGGAAGCAAGGTCGACTCGCCCTTGACGAGGACGATCTGCAGATAAACGTCGATCGCCATGTAACCTCCTCAAGTTGAGGAGTTACTGTCCGGCCGTGAAGTCTACGACAACTTGTTAGCCGTCAATTGGCGGGCTGGGCTATATCCGTCGGCGCGGCGGCGGCTTGGGCGAATCAGCACGCGGTGCGCAACCCAGACAGGGACGCAGCGCGTGAACAGGAAGTGAGCGGCATGCCGCACGCCGGCGGTGGCGCTCAGGTGGATTGCTGCGTCGATCACAGCAGCCGTGGTTTTGTCGGTTCGCTCTCTCATCTCGAGATGATGACAGCGCGGCCTTGGCCAGCTTTGAGGCGCGACAGTTTCGCTTTGCTATACTGGATAAATATACAGTATAGGTGCCTCATGGGTTTCAAGCCTCCGTTGCCGACCGACGAACTTCGCCAGATCCAGGAACGCAACCCGGATTCGGCGGACGTGCGCGCGCTGCTATGGGAAATTAAACGGATGAGGGCGACGCTGCTGTACGCAGACCAGCTGCAGCGCATGCTCACGACCCTGTCTGGGCCGCAAGGCGCGATCCTCGACACGCTGCGGGACAAGCTCAAGGATGAGCCGTGCGTGAAGGAGTTCCCTCGACTTCCGCCAGGTGCGTGAAATCGTTTTTGCGGAACTGCCTTGTTTTTGCGGAATTACTGCCTGCCCACCTCATGCATCGAAACCCGCATGAATAGTGGTGCCCGGAGCCGGAATCGAACCGGCACGCCCTTGCGAGCACGGGATTTTAAGTCCTATGCTCGCATCGGGATTGCGTCTGAACTGTTCCCATAGCATCGGTTCGAAGCTTCATCAGCCGGGCTTAATTTTCCAAGAATTAAGTTGCGCTCTCATCAGACCTGACGGCTCGAGGCCTTAGCCCCTGGTTAGCATTAAATCGATCGACTGCGGCGATCACGTGACTGTCGTCAGCTGGTACCGGAAACAGCTTCTCCAAGCAGTAGTTGACGATTGAAAACACTTCTAGCAAGTCTTTGCGTTTCACGCCGCTAAACCCGTGGCTCCCATCATTCCCGACATATTTAATCGCCAACATCGCTTTCTGCACCTGCTCGGTTCCTGGCTCAACAAAGAGCTGGATTCGTCTGTGCAGGCTGAGTCGAGTCCTGCCATCCATGCGATGAACGCCCTTATAGTCAAGAATTTCCTCGACAATCGTCCGAAGGCGGTTCAGAGCTGAGTCTGGGTCAGCCCAGCAAACCTCGTGCGCTTTAGCAAGAAGCTGCCCTATTTGATCAGGCACCTGATCGTTAGCTTGAGGCGAGATTATCTTCAGTGGCGGCACAAAAAAGTTTGGCGTGAGCATGGTCACATACTCCCAGTCCTGACCGTCATCTGTGTATTCCTGATCGACGTGACCCGTGCCAACGAAGGTGACTGTTTCGCCACACCCTCTGCAGTTCAGCATGCCACTGAACACATACCCAGCATAGTCATGATCCCAATAGTCCTCGCCACTATTACCTTTTGTCTCGGCGTTCGGGCGGATAACGAGCTTATCTGGCGTGTCCAACGTAAGAACGCAACGTTCGCACGTAGGGCATGTCCACGCGGGAACACTGTCGGCTCGGAAGCTCCTTTTGGAAAACACAGGATTCATTGCAGGGTTCACTCGTATTTTCCTTCTAGTTTACTAGGGCTGGGCAGTGCAGCGCCGACCTGCGTTATTGAACAGAATCGCCTGCAATCAAAACAAGGACTTACACAGGCGACAGGAGTCATCGAATAACGCAATCTATCACACCCAAGAATATGATTTAACTCGACAAAATTGAATTGGAGCGTCTGACTTCTAAGCTGAGGGTCGCAGGTTCGATTCCTGCTGGGCAGGCCAGACACGTCTCACTTTGTTGCAACGCGCCAGCCCGCGCGGTATCTGCTTATCTGGCCGTTCCCGCTGCCGGCTTCACGGCCGCGTTCGCAAACGACTTCGCCAGTACCGCGTGCCGGTGCTGGAAAAACAGCTTCACGAACCAGCCCACCAGCGGCCCCGCCACGCGTGGCCGGAAGGTAAG
>Ga0213834_100723_pt1 | contig 13001 bp, 10 predicted proteins | sample SWPTP12_FD_160580 | JGI IMG/M metagenome (GOLD analysis project Ga0213834, IMG submission 160580) | Coastal seawater microbial communities from Marineland, Florida, United States - SWP TP1 #2 | ecosystem: Environmental > Aquatic > Marine > Coastal | place: USA: Florida | collected 2016-08-06
TTTTTGTCAATGCAATCGAGACCACATTTGCTTATTATTAAAATTAAACTTATTTTTTATGAATTTATTATCAAATTTTCTAAACATTATAAAATAAAACCAAAAATTAAGGATTATTTTTATGTTATCCGATTCAATAATTACATTTATAATCTATAATAAAATTTTGTTAAAGTTTTAAAAAGCCTCTTTTCATTGCTTACTTATGAGACAATATTAATGATTTTCTTCGGAACAAAGATGAAATTTTTAACCTTTTTTCCATCCAAGTGCCTTTTTGCATCTTCATTTTCCAAAATAATCTTTTGCACCTCCTCTTTTTCAAGGTCTGCGGCCAATTTTATTTTGAATTTCATCTTTCCATTAAAACTTACTGGGTAATCTATCTCATCTTCTACAAGATAAGCTTCATCAAGAATTGGAAACTTCTCGAATTCTATAGACGAATTATTTCCCAGCAAATTCCATACCTCTTCGCAGATGTGCGGCGCGTAAGGTGAGATTATTATTGCCAATGGCTCAAGAATCGCTCTCTTATTGCATTTCAATTTTTGTAACTCGTTGACTGCTATCATAAATGACGAGACTGAAGTATTAAAAGAAAAATTCTCAATATCAAAAAGTACTTTCTTGATTAAGGTATGCAGAATCTTGAATTCAGCTTTCGTAGGCTCTTCATCAGAAACTTCAAACGTATCACCGTTGAAATACAAATTCCAGAATTTCTTCAAAAACCCATAAACGCCACTTAGACCTTGCGTGTTCCAAGGCTTCGATTGCTCTAATGGACCAAGGAACATTTCGTATAATCTTAAACCGTCTGCGCCATATTCATTACAGATATCATCTGGGTTGACGACATTGTATTTTGATTTGGACATTTTCTCTACTTCACGATGTGTTAGATATTTACCATCAATTTCTTTCACATACATTGAATTTTTAAATTCTGGACGCCAATTTTTAAATTTCTCAATATCTAGTTCATTAGTTATATCTTTTAAAAGACTTACATCGACGTGGAATGGAAATATACTAACTTGTAAAAATTGCAGAATTTCATCATCGACATTATAATCAAATTCAATTTGTTGAAAAAAAGTTTTTACTACGTTTTCTGAAGATGTAATATTCTGACTAGCATTACTAGATATTAAAAAAGTTGTACTGAATTTTTCATTAAATCTTCTCATTAAATCAACTATTAACTTATCTTCAAGCTCTGTCGATATTCTACCTAATACTAATTTTTGATTATTTTTACTTAATATTTCCAATCCATATCTAAAAGTTAGCGCACTCATCCCCAAAATCATCCCTTGGTTAATCAATTTTTGGAAAGGCTCATTTTGTTCAATGTAACCTCTGTCTTTCAAAAACATATTCCAAAAACGGGAATATAATAAATGTCCAGTTGCGTGCTCGCTACCACCGATGTACAAATCGACTTGTCCCCAATAATCGGTCAGTTCTTTTTTAGCAAAAACTTCGTCATCATTCGGGTCCATATATCTTAGGAAATACCACGAACTTCCTGCCCAACCTGGCATTGTGGATAATTCTAATGGAAAGACGTTTTTATCATCAATCAAATCGGTGTCAACCACTTTTTGATTCGCTTCGTCCCACGCAAACGTTTTAGCATTTCCTAATGGTGGGTCGCCGTCTTCTGTCGGTAAATATTTTTCAACTTCGGGAAGCTCCAAAGGCAAAGCGGAATTTGGCAAAGTGTACGGCATTCCATCCTTATAATAGATAGGAACCGGCTCGCCCCAATATCTTTGTCTTGAGAAAATTGCATCACGTTGTCTATAATTCGTAGTTCCGTGACCAATTCCTCGGTTTTCGATTTCAGCAATTATCTTAGATTTCGCATCCTTATAATTAAGACCGTTCAAAAAATCAGAATTCACGCAAACTGAATCTTTAGAATCATAAGCCTCTTCCTGAACATCCACATCAGATTCTACAACCTTGACGATTTCCAAATTAAATTTCTTCGCAAATCTATGGTCGCGCTCGTCGTGCGCAGGAACCGCCATCACAGCACCAGTTCCGTAACCCATCAACACATAATCCGAAATATAAACCGGAATATTCTTCCCGGTAAATGGATTAATAGCATAACTTCCCGTGAAAGCACCACTCACGTTTTTCACGTCAGCCATTCTATCACGTTCTGTTTTTTTGGAAGTTTCTTCTATATAATTATCAACTTCAGTTTTTTGTTCTTGAGTTGTTAAATTCTGAACCAAAGGATTTTCTGGCGCTAAAACCATAAAGGTTGCTCCGAAAATGGTATCGGGACGAGTTGTGAATACGGAAATCCTCTCCCCCAGCCCCTCTCCAGAGGAGAGGGAAGTTTGCAAAGCGGATAAACTGTCTTTTATCTTTTCTAAGACAGATTCTATATTATTTAAAACTTCTTCGTTAGAAAATCTCAAAACTTGATAACCAAAGAAATTTAAGTATTCTGTTCTCAAATTATCAAACTCAATTTGTTCCTCTGTAGAATGATAACCACCATCAACTTCTATAACCAATTTGCTATCAAGATTGACAAAATCAACGATATAATCTTTTATCAAATGTTGCCTTCTGAATTTTGCATCAAGATTTTTATTTCTCAATTTTTGCCAAAGCGCATCTTCTGCTTCAGTTGCATTGTGGCGCATATTTTTTGCGTGTTGCAACAAAATTTTAGAATTAGCACCTCCAGTCAAAAATCCAGCTTTCTTATTTTTAAAGCTGTCAGCTCCCTCTCCTCCGGAGAGGGCTGGGGAGAGGATTTCAAATTCCACCTGCGCACCCTGAGATTTCCCAATCCAATATTCCTGAGCATCTTTCAAAGGTTGTGGCCAGTCCAACGTTTTAAAACCTTGCAACAATCTTTCCGAGTATGCAGAAATCCTCATACTCCACTGCATCATTTTCTTTTGGAAAACAGGGTAACCGCCTCGTTCGGATTTTCCATCCTTGATTTCGTCGTTTGCTAAAACGGTTCCCAAAGCCGGACACCAGTTCACAGTTGTTTCCGCACGGAAAGCCAAACGATAATTCAATAATATTTCTTCTTTCTTAATATCAGAATAATTTTTCCATTCCTCTGAAGTGAAAGTTAATTCCTCATTTTGATTGGCGTTCAAACCTTCTGTTCCCTTTTCTTCAAAATGTTGGATTAAGGTTTCAATAGATTCTGCCTTGTCCGTTTCCTTATTGTACCACGAATGAAACAATTGGATGAAAATCCATTGCGTCCATTTATAATAAGAAGCGTCCGAAGTTCTCACTTCCCTGCTCCAGTCAAATGAAAAACCGATTTTTCTTAATTGCTCCTCGTATCTCGTGATATTTTGCTCCGTCGTAATCGCAGGATGCGTTCCGGTCTGAATAGCATATTGCTCAGCAGGAAGTCCAAAACTGTCATAACCAACCGGATGCAAAACGTTGAAACCCTGATGCCTTTTGAATCTCGCATAGATATCCGACGCGATGTATCCCAGCGGATGACCCACGTGAAGTCCCGCTCCGGAAGGGTACGGAAACATATCGAGGACGTAGAATTTCGGTTTATCGGTTGAGTCGGAAGTCTTGTAAGTTTGGTTGTCTTCCCAGTATTTCTGCCACTTTTTTTCTATCTGCTGATGGTCGTAAAACATTCTATAAAGTAAGAATTAGTAATGAATAATTTTTTTTAAGATTCACAAAGTTAAGATTTTGAAATAAATAGACAATTTTAAATTTTCCGGTTCATTTTTTCCACATTGATAATTATTTGGGCGCCTTTATCCGTCCTCCGTTCCCGCTTTTTTATTTTTCCCTAAGCTTTTCCCAACGCAAAAAAATAAAAAGAGCTCCACTCAGGCCGGGGCGCAGATTCCAGCTTCGAATCAGCATTTCTAATAACCACAACGTTTGTCATTCCGTAGGAATCTAAACAAAGCTGTCGAGATTCCAACAGAATGACAAATAGTATGAAATCATTAAACAACAATCAGCATTAGACTTGTCACACTGAGCGGAGTCGAAGTGTCTTACCATCAAAAAGTCTTTTATCTTTCATCTATTATCTTAAAGTCTATATCTTTATCTTTGCAAAAAATCGCAAGTGCCGGAAATATCAATCATCACACCGAGTTACAATTCTTCAAAATATCTGGATGAAACCATCGCTTCTGTCCTCAATCAAACTTTTCAGGATTGGGAATGGTTGATTACCGATGACTGTTCCACAGATGATTCTATAGAAATTCTGGAAAAGCAAAATGACCCGAGAATCAAAGTTTTCAAAGCGAAGAAAAATGGTGGTGCCGGACACGCAAGGAATATTTCATTGGAAAACGCTAGCGGAAGATTCATAACATTTTTGGATGCGGATGATTTTTGGGAACCCAATTTCCTCGAAGAAATGGTCAACTTTATGAAATCCCAGAATGCAGAATTGGCCTACTCCACGTATTCCCGTTGCGACGAAAATCTGAATCCTGTTTTAGGCGATTTCGAAGCAGACACAATTGTCAATTTTAGTAATCTTCTGAAAACCTGCCGATTGTCTTTGTTAGCTTCGATGTACGATTCCAAAAGAGTAGGAAAATTCTACTTTCCAGAAGGCACAAAACGCGAAGACCACGTGATGTGGCTGGAACTTTTGAAGAAAATCCAACAAGGAAAACCTTTGAAAAAAACCTTATCAAAATACAGAATGTTGCCAAACAGCGTTTCCCGAAATAAATCAAACATTATGAAAGACCAATATTTGGTTTACAAAGATTATATGAAATTTTCGACTGTAAAATCGTTGTACTACACAGCGAATTGGGCGTTTAACGGTTTTATCAAATACTCAAAAATCTTTAATTAATGGAATATTCAAAAGAATTCAAGCAGGCTTTGAGCGAATTTTCTCCAGCCGAAAAAGACAAGTTGATTTTCCGATTGTTGAAGAAAGACAAATTGCTTTCCAAGAAACTCTATTTCGAATTGATTGACCTGGAAACGGTTGATGATAAACGAGATGCGATGGAAGAAAACATCCGTGAGAAAGTTTCGTTAGCTTCAAAATACATTGCGAATCAAAAATATTTCCTTGTCCTCATCAGGAAAATAAGTGCAGAAATCACGGAACACGTGAAAATCACGACGGACAAATTCGGTGATGTTTCATTGAATTTATTTTTAATCAATGAAATCTTAGAATACAACGAAAAACTTGGAACGCAAAGATTTGACAACGTTTATAAACTTTACATTTATCTCATCAATAAAATCTTCAAAGCCCTGACTTTGACCAAAAAACTGGATGAAGATTATTGGATGGAAATCGATGAATTTCTTGACAAACTTTACGAGAAAATCGACAACAATCTTTACTTACAGAAATTGTGTATCAACAATGGATTGGATTTCAATTGGCTGAAATGCGAAAATATTCCCGACCATTTTGAATTGATTGTGAAAGGTATTAAGAGTGAAGGATTTTTGAGATAGTCTAAGCCTTTAGAATAACACTCTTTTATCGCAAAGATTTTTTTAAGAAATAAGGTTTTTCAAGATGCCAAAGAATCAACAAGTTGATTATAAAACTGATTGTAAATTCAAACCTTCATAAAATCAATTTATTGACTCTTTGGAAACTTTGAACTTAATAAATCTTTGCGTTTACAATTTTCCGTTCAACTAAGACATAATTTTTCTCAAAATAATCTCTGTAGAATTCGGTTGAGATTTAACAAAATCACCAGCATTTTTCGACATTTCTTTCAGGTAAGAAACTTCGTTTTCTTCGGCTGAAAAATCTTTTTTCATCACTTCCTCGATGAATGCGGCCGCAGTCACAAAATCGTCAAAATGCTTCCCGCCTTTTGCTGTAACCAAATCATCTGCTTCCGGATTTTTCTTGTACTGATTTCCAAAAATCACAGGAACCGAATAAACCGCCGCTTCCAAAATATTATGCAATCCCGCCGAATGAAATCCGCCGCCAACAACCGCCAAATCTGCATAAGAATACAATTTGGAGAGTTTTCCAATGCTGTCGATAATCAAGATTTGATAATTCGAGGTTTGAAGCGTTGGAGAATTGGAAAGCGAACTGTATAGAATTGCATTTGGAAATAATTTTAACAAATGCGGAACGCGATGCAAATCGTGAGGTGCGATGGCGAACTTGGTTTCGGGCAGTTTTTTTACCAAAAGCTGGGCGATATCTTCCTCGGTTTGCCACGAACTTCCGAAGACAATCAATTTCTGACTGCCTTTGAATTCGTCTATGAAATCCAGATGATTGTCTCTGTCCAAAAATTGTTTTACACGGTCAAATCTCGTGTCGCCAGAAACGGAGGAATTGACCAAGCCGATATTTTTTGCCAAAGCGGAAGATTTGATGGTCTGATGAAAAAACCAATCGATGTTGTTCTTCAGTTGTTTCGCAAACCATTTTCCGTAGTTTTCAAAAAAGATTTGATGCTCGTAAAACAATGCGGAAATAACGTAAAGTTTTGTTCCTCGATTTTTCAAGGCGCTTAGGAGATTGTACCAATAATCGTATTTTACGGTGAAGAAAATCTGACAATCGAAGCTTGAAACAAAGTCCTGAACGTCCTTCTTTTTATCAAATGGCAAATAACAAATCGCGTCCGCTATGTGTTTTTTCTTCTTCACATTTTCGTAACCAGATGGCGAAAAGAATGTGATTAAAACTTTATTATCTGGGAATTGTTCTTTTAATTTTTCAAGAACTGGCAGGCCTTGCTCGTACTCGCCTAGGCTGGACGCGTGCATCCAAAGCACTTTATCCTCGGGAGCAAAAGCATTTCTCACTATTTCCAAGGATTGTTTCCTGCCTCGGATTCCTTTTTTGGTTTTGGAATTGACGAGTGAAAAGACCTTCACCCCGAAAATCATCAGGCGGACGAAAAGATTGTATAGAGATTTCATTTAATTACTTGTCTAAAAACATAAATAGTATTGATACCAGCACTGAACTTATTTTTTTCTGGCTTTCGTTTTGTAACTTCACTAAAAAAGCCACCAACTTCATCTGCTTTAGTTTCTTTTAAATCAATTGTAGCATAATAACTTCCATTTGAATCTTTGAAACCTATTGAGTCTTTTCTGATAATTTTTCCCTCCTTAATTAATCTACAACCAAAAAAAGCGTTACCAAAAATATCTTTGTCAGAAGTCGGAGAGTGAAAATAAACTCTCAATAAATTATTATCTGTTTTAACAGAATAAAATTTACTGGACGCAGTATTGATGACATTTTTATCATAAATATAATCTGATTCTTAAACGAATCTTTGCCAAAAATACAATATTGAATAACTAAAGATTTATCTTTAGTTTTTTGTTTCACAGTCCACCAACTCGTTTTTTTATTTCTTTTAATATTAAAATCGCCATTGATGGTGAAGTATCGATTTTCACCCTTATAAAACTCAATGGAATCATTAATCTTCTTCTTAGATATAATTTCATAATTTTTCAGTAGCATAAGTTCCTCTATCTGATTTCGCAGACTTATCGGTTTTTCAACTTTCTTTTTACAACTGAAAACCACCAAAATAAGAATCAAGTAAAAATATTTCATCTTCTATTTTTCTAACGCAAATCTAACGATTAGAAATTATTAAACCCTAATTTTGTCATTCTGAAAGAATCTCAACAGTCGAGATTCTTTCAGAATGACAATCTTGAATGTTTTGCCGAATCTTGTTTTGTACTGAACGCCGCAGCCCGACTTGAGTGGAGCTCTTTTTTGGATTGGGAGAGGCTTGGCAAAAAAAGCGGGAACCCTTCGACTCCGCTCAGGATAAACTACAGGCGGAAATAGCTGCCCAAATAATTCAAATTCTAAGTTGTTGAAAATTATTGTAAAAAAGTTTTCAAATACTTGTGAAGCAAAATAAAAGCTGTATATTTGCAATCTGAAAATTTAATAGTAATTACGAACTAAATATATTAGTGATGAGTAAAAGAACATTCCAACCATCTGAGAGAAAAAGAAGAAACAAACACGGTTTCCGTGAAAGAATGTCTACACCAAACGGAAGACGAGTGTTGGCAGCTAGAAGAGCGAAAGGCAGAAAGAGCTTAACTGTTAGTGCATCTCGCGCTAAGAGATAATTTCTTCAAAAATTATCATATACAAAAAGTGTCTGGACATTGTTTCAGACATTTTTTGTTGTTAAAATTTCCCAAAATTGAAAGCAGGAAAATAAGTTTTTGCTATTTTTGATTTTCACAACCTTCAACTTGAAATTATGCCGCATAGAAACGACCCAGGAGTAGATATTATAGATTTGAGCAATGCAAAGATTGTTCAGAAAAACTTCACAGTCCTGAATGATGTTGACCTTCATATCAAGAAAGGGAAATTCTGCTACCTTATTGGAAAAACCGGTTCCGGAAAGAGTTCTCTCTTGAAAGTTCTTTACGGACAACTGCCTCTGCAAGGCGGAAGCGGACAGGTTGCGGGATTCGATTTGAAGAAACTGAAGCAGTCTGAAGTTCCCAACCTGAGAAGAAAATTGGGAATCGTTTTCCAGGATTTTCAGCTTTTGCCGGACAGAAATATTGAGAAAAATCTTCTTTTTGTTTTACAAGCGACTGGCTGGAAAGACAAATTGAAAATGGAAACCAGAATTGACGAAGTCTTATCCAGCGTTGGGATGAAAACCAAAAAGCACAAAATGCCGCATCAGCTTTCAGGCGGTGAACAACAGCGTGCGGCGATTGCAAGAGCTTTGCTAAACCACCCGGAATTAATCCTTGCGGATGAACCGACCGGGAATCTTGACCCGGAGACGTCAAACGATATTATGACGCTACTAAAGAATCTCGCGGAGGAAAACCATTGCGCGGTTGTGATGGCGACGCACGATTATCATATGATTCAGAATTATCCTGGCGAAGCTATTCGTTGTGAGAACGGACAGGTTTCTGTTTTGGATACGGCGGAGTTGTTTGAATAAAAATAAAATTCGTTTTGCCCCAACCCTAAAGGGAGCCGAATTTCATTCATAAAACATAACCCTTTCAGAGTTTCAAACTCTGAAAGGTTTTTTTATTACAGTTTTTTGTTGAATTGATGAAACTCTTTTGTCAGTTCCAAATATTCATCGGAATAAACTCTTGGGGATTTTTCTATGACGAAATTTTCCACTTGAGTTTCTGATTCCTTGAAAGAATATTCTAAAACTAAACGTTTCGGTTCTGAGGTTTTGATGCCTTTAATACTAACTTTTCTTTGGAGAAATAAATTATTATTAAAACAAATCTCGGTGAATTCTTTTTCAGAATCGATTGGAATGATGACCGTGAAAAGTCCATTTTCAGAAAGTAGTTGACTTGATTTTTTTACTAAATCCGAGAAATTCAATTCTAATCTTTGTCTTGCCAGAATATCTTTTTCGGAAGAATTGATTTCAAAATAAGGTGGATTTGAAATGATTAAATCGAACTTTTCTCCGGTATCAAAGTTTTTCAAATCCTGAAGTTGGCTTTTGATTCTATCAGAAAAAGGAGAATTGGAGAAATTGGTTTGAGAAATATTGACCGCTTCGGAATTAATATCCATTGCTAAAATCTGCGCATTTGGATTTCTCTGAGCTATCATCAATGAAATAATTCCAGTTCCGGTTCCAACTTCTAAAACTTTCTTCGCGTCAGAAACATTACCCAAAGAACCAAGCAAAACCGCATCTGTACCAACCCGGAAAACGTCAGCGTTTTGTTGAATATCAAATTGTTGAAATCGGAAAGGTTTCATTCATTACATATTTGAAGGCATAGAAATCGTGAAGGTTGCGCCTTTGTCAACTTCAGAAACCACTGTGATTGTGCCGTTGTAGTCTTCCACCATTCGTTTTACCATTGTAAGTCCAATTCCCATTCCGCTGTTTTTGGAAGTAAAATTCGGGTCAAAAATCCTATCGAGCTTATCTATTGGAATTCCTACGCCATTATCCTGAACGGTAATTTTGATTCGCTTTTCAATTTTCTCGAGGTCAACATTGATGACGGATTTTCTATCATCGGATTTGGCCTGACTGGCATTGGTCACAAGATTGGTGATGATTCTGGTGAGATAATCTTTATCTATTTTCATCCGGATGTCATCGTGATTGGCGTGGACAAAAATATTTTCGTCGCTGAAGATTGTTAGCGAATTTCGGACTTCCTTATTCAAAGAAATCTCCTCATCCGTCTTCTCCGGCAATTGCGCAAACTGGGAAAATGCACTGGCTACTCTGCTGATGACATCGATTTGACCGATGACAATCTCGCTTAGATTCTTAACTTTATTGCTAATATTTGGGTCGTTCGGGTCGAATTTCCTTTCGAAGTTCTGCATCATCAGCTTCATTGGCGTCAACGGATTTTTTACTTCGTGCGCCACTTGTTTCGCCATTTCCTGCCAGGCAGATTGTTTCTCGATGTAACTTAATCGCTCGCGTTGGTCGGCAATCTCGGCAATCATTTTATTGTAAGCTTTGACCAGGGCATTCAGCTCATCATTCTTATAATATTTGATGGGTTGCAGATTTCTGTCAAACAAATTAATCTTACTAATCATCGACGTAAACCTGATAATCGCTTCCGTCAAATTGTTGGAAATAATCCAGCTGAGCCAAATACTGAAGATGATAATCAAAATATTAACACCAATAATATAAGCGAAGTAATGCTTAAAAACCTCCATATAGGCGCTCTCATTGTGATAATACGGGAAGTAGATGTAGGCAATATCCTCCAGCATATTATTCTTCAGCACCATATAAGAAGAGACAATACTTGCGCCTAATTTCTCATCATAAGATTTGTCGTCGTACTGTTTTCCGTTTTTCTGTATTTCTCGCAAGACATTGGCAGGCATTTTCTTTTGCTCCACAAGATTCGGGTCTTTGTTGGAGAGAAGATAATTTCCTTTGAGGTCATAGATGATGATGTCGTGTTTGTTGATATCCGCAATCTCATAGATTTCGTTCTCCAAAACTTTCGGAATATCATAGGTCTGAACCTGCGAATGACTGAGCGCATAATCCAAAGAAGCCAAAAGTGCCTGAGACTTGTTCTGCATATCGGTCTTGCTCACCTTCTTCGCATTGTCCCGAAGAATCACGAAAGACAAAGCCGCCGAAGTGACAACACTCAAGATACAAATAGTAAGAAACCCGATGAAAACCCTATTCCTTAACCGATAACCTTTATAATCACTAAATGACATTTTGTTTTTTAAGTAGTTTGGCAACGTATTTTCCGATAATATCAAATTCCAGATTTACCACATCGCCTTTCTGCAGGTTTTTCATATTCGTGAACTCCCAGGTGTACGGGATTATCGCCACAGAAAACTTTCCGTCTCCGCTCTCAGCAACCGTCAGGCTGATTCCATTTACCGTTATCGAGCCTTGCGGAACAGTTGTATATTCTGCAGATTCGTCGTAATTGATGGTGATGAAATAACTTCCGTCCTGATTTTCGATGCTTGCCACCGTTCCCGTTTTGTCCACGTGACCTTGCACGATGTGTCCGTCCAGTCTTCCTTCGAATCGCAAACAACGTTCCAAATTGACTTCCGTGCCCACATTCCAAAAATTAAGATTCGTTTTCTCCAGCGTTTCGTTGATGGCTGTCACTTTATAAGTATTCTCAGTAATCTCAACCACCGTAAGGCAACAGCCGTTATGAGCCAGACTTTGGTCGATTTTCAGTTCCTGAGTGAACGGTCCGCTCAGCGTAAAATCTATATTACTTTCGTTTCTGTCAATTTTCTCTACTTTTCCCGTAGCTTCAATGATTCCTGTAAACATTCTTTCTTAATATTTTTAAATTTTTTAAGAGCTATTTCCCGCTTTCTACTATATCTTTTTCGCCCTCGCTTTTTTCAAGCCACCGCAGAAAAAGAATGCCGTTGCAATCGGGGCTATGGGCTTTGTCATTCTTAGAAACTTTGCACATTAAAACAATTTTTCTCCCTTTAGGGTTGGGGCAAAGAAAATTGTCATAAAAAATATTAGCATCCGTTTCATAAGAAAAACTACCTAAAAAATTGTAATTTTGTAAATTCTTTATAAATGTCAAAGATAAACAAATGAGCTCCAAACACCATAAAATCAGAGTAGGAATTTCAATCGGCGATTTCAACGGAATCGGTCCGGAAATCATCCTCAAATCTCTGAAAGATAAATCCATCACAGACTTTTTTACGCCCGTCATCTTTGGTTCAGGAAAACTTTTCACTTATCAGAAAAATGTTTTTAAACTTCAGACCAATTTCAATTATATCAACGAAGCGAAAGAAGCTCAGGCTGGGAAAATCAATATGGTGAATCTGACCAAGGAAAACAGCAATATAGAATTTGGTGTCCCTACGGAAGAATCCACAAAAATGGCCATCGACTCTTTGAACTCCGCGACAGAAGCACTATTAAACAAAGACATCGACGTTCTCGTGACGGCGCCAATCAACAAAGACGAAATGATGAAATACGGTTTTGCCCACGCTGGCCACACTGGTTATTTCGAAGAAAAAGCAGGCAAAAAAGCCGTGATGTTTATGGTTAGCGAAGGTTTGAAGGTTGCGGTTTCCACGCACCACATCCCGGTTGCCGAGATTGCTAGCAACATTACTAAAGAGAATATCAAGAAACAAATCAAGCAATTGGTTGCGACTTTAAAAGAAGATTTCTGCGTAGAAAAACCGAAGATTGCCGTTCTCGGACTCAATCCGCACGCTGGCGACGGTGGTGTTATCGGCAAAGAAGAAATTGAAATCATTCAGCCTGCGATTCAGGATCTATTTAATGAAGGCATTATGGCTTTCGGTCCTTATCCCGCTGACAGTTTTTTCCAACCGGAGAAATATAAAGCCTTTGACGCCGTTTTGGCAATGTACCACGACCAAGGTTTGGCACCGTTCAAAACGATTGCTTACGAAGAAGGCGTGAACTACACCGCTGGCTTGCCTTTTATCAGAACCTCGCCAGACCACGGCG
>Ga0213834_100725_pt1 | contig 12952 bp, 10 predicted proteins | sample SWPTP12_FD_160580 | JGI IMG/M metagenome (GOLD analysis project Ga0213834, IMG submission 160580) | Coastal seawater microbial communities from Marineland, Florida, United States - SWP TP1 #2 | ecosystem: Environmental > Aquatic > Marine > Coastal | place: USA: Florida | collected 2016-08-06
GACCGTGCCGATCCTTGCCGTCGCGCCGATGGTGATCGTCACGCTCGGCGCGATCGGGATTTCCGGTCTGGTGCCCAAGGCAGTGATCTCAACCTACCTCTCGTTCTTCCCCGTCGCAGTCGGTATGGTGAAGGGCCTGCGCTCGCCGGAACTGATCCAGCTCGATCTGATGCGCACCTATCATGCCAGCGCCGCACAGACTTTCTGGAAGCTGCGTGTCCCCGCCTCGGTGCCGTTCCTGTTTACCTCGATGAAGGTGGCGATTGCCGCAAGCTTGGTCGGTGCCATCGTTGGCGAGCTGCCGACCGGTGCTGTCGCCGGCATCGGCTCGAAGCTTCTCGCCGGCGCCTATTACAGCCAGACGATCGATATCTGGGCGGCGCTGGTTGCGGGCTCGGTGCTGGCATCGCTTCTGGTCGCAGTCGTCGGGATCGCCGGAAAGATCGTCAACCGCAACATGGGAGGAAAGCCGACATGAGCGCGCTGATGCGAACCTCCCTCCTCACGTCATGGCAGGGCTGGCTGTCCCTGGCGCTGTCGCTCGCCGCACTTGCGACCCTTCCGCTCCTCGATCCCGATGCGGTGGCGCGTTTTGCACCGATGGCACTATTTGCGATCTTCGCTCTGTCGATTGCAGGCGCGGTCGTTTCGTTTCTGCCGCTCCCGCCCCTGTTTCTCGCGGCAGCGATCTTCGTCTTCTGCCACCTGTCGACCAGCATCCTGATTTCAGGCCTTTCCGGAAACGAGGGCAAGGCGGCAACCGCGTTCTTCCTGATGATCGCCGCCAACTGGCTGCTGGCATGGCGCTGCGTCAGCCTCCTGTCAGAGATCCGGACCCGTTCCAGGTTTGCGGATGGGCTTCTGGGTCTTGCGATCCCGGCGATCTTCGGCGCGTGGCTGCTGATCCTGTGGGAAGCGCTCACCCGCGGCTTCGGCGTGCCCTTCATCCTCATGCCGCCGCCCTCCTCGATCGGGCTGCGGATTGCAGCGTCGCTGTCGATCCTCTGGGCGGACGTGCAGCAGACCATCTTCAAGGCGGTGCTGGCGGGTTACATCCTCGGCTGCAGCGCGGGCTTCGTGGTGGCGATCCTGGCCGACCGCTTTGCGTTCCTGCGCGCCGGACTGATGCCGATCGGCAATCTCATGTCGGCGCTGCCGATCATCGGCGTCGCGCCGGTCATGGTCATGTGGTTCGGCTTCGACTGGCAGTCGAAGGCGGCCGTCGTCACCATCATGACCTTCTTCCCGATGCTGGTGAACACGGTGGCCGGGCTTTCGGCCTCCGGAACGATGGAGCGCGACCTGATGCGCTCCTATGCGTCGGATTACGGGCAGACACTGATGAAGCTCAGGCTTCCGGCCGCCATGCCCTTCATCTTCAACGCGCTGAAGATCAATTCCACCCTGGCGCTGATCGGCGCCATCGTCGCGGAATTCTTCGGCACGCCGATCGTCGGCATGGGCTTTCGCATCTCCACCGAGATCGGGCGCATGAATGTCGACATGGTCTGGGCCGAAATCGCGGTTGCGGCGCTTGCCGGATCGCTCTTTTATGGCGTCGTCGCCCTTGCCGAGAGAGCAACGACATTCTGGCATCCGTCTAACCGTGGGGGTTAGTCGCTGACGATCCGCATCCCGAAAACGGGGGCGGCAACAAAAGAGGGAAACGACGATGAAAAAGATGATCATGGCACTGATGGCGGGGGCGTTCTCGCTTGCCGCATCCAATACGTTCGCCGCCGACAAGCTGACGCTGCAGCTGAAATGGGTCGCCCAGGGCCAGTTTGGCGGTTATTTCGTGGCCAAGGACAAGGGCTTCTACGAGGAGGAAGGCCTTGACGTGACGATCAAGCCGGGTGGTCCCGATATCGCTCCGGAACAGGTGATCGCCGGCGGCGGCGCCGACGTGATCGTCGACTGGATGGGCGGCGCGCTGGTTGCCCGAGAAAAGGGCGTACCGCTGACCAACATCGCCCAGCCTTTCGCCAAGTCCGGTCTCGAGCTGATTTGCCCGAAGGACGGCCCGGTCAAGACGGAAGCCGATTTCAAGGGCAAGACGCTCGGCGTCTGGTTCTTCGGCAACGAGTATCCGTTCTTTGCCTGGATGAACAAGATCGGCTTGAAGACCGAGGGCGGTACTGATGGCGTGACGGTTCTGAAGCAGAGCTTCGACGTCCAGCCCCTGATCCAGAAGCAGGCGGACTGCATCTCCGTCATGACCTATAACGAATACTGGCAGGCGATCGACGCCGGCTTCAAGGCCGAAGATCTGGTCGTCTTCAACTATACCAAGCTCGGCAACGACCTTCTGGAAGACGGGCTCTACGCTCTCGATACCAAGCTGGCCGATCCGAAGTTCAAGGAGAACATGGTCAAGTTCGTGCGCGCTTCGATGAAGGGCTGGAAATACGCGATCGAGAACCCGGAAGAAGCAGCAGAGATCGTCATGGACAATGGCGGCCAGGACGAGAACCACCAGAAGCGCATGATGGGCGAAGTGGCAAAGCTGATCGGCGACGGCAAGCTGGACATGGCGACCTACGAGCGCACTGTAAAGGCGCTGCTCGACCAGAAGATCATCACCAAGCAGCCGGATGGTGGCTACACGACCGATGTAACGACCGCCGCTCTTAAATAAGCAGGCCCTGATCGAGCCGATCTAACCTGCCGAAAACAGTATATGCCCGGCGCGCTGCCGGGCATATTTTATGGGGCGGTAACCATCACTGATCTTGGTCTTGGCATTTCCGCGAGCAGATTGATTTGCGGCGACGGAAGCCGTAAAAACACGGGACATGAATTTGTCGGGTGACGGACTTGTGGCGGCTTTGGGTCGTCACCACCTCATCAGGAACTGCGCAGGGAGGGGCGCGGATCCCGGACGGCGAAATAAAGACCCTCTGGTGCATCGGAAGTCGTCGCATGTTTCGCATTTCGTCAAAGCTCGCGTTGTTGGCGGCGTCCCTCGCCCCTGCCCTGATCACGCTCCTCGCCTTTCCGGCATTGGCGCAGCAAGCACAGCCGACCGCACCGCAGAAGAACCTTCCGTCGATCATCGTGACCGAGGCCAAAACCCGCCCGATGACCGATCGGGTCATCGCGACCGGTACGATCCGCCCGATCGAGGAAATCTACATCCAGCCTCTGGTCGACGGTCTCTCTATCCGCAGCGTCGATGCCGATGTCGGCGACGAGGTGAAGCAGGACGCGGTTCTCGCAACCCTCAACGACGACTCGCTCATTCTGCAAAAAAGCCAGCTTGAGGCAAACAGGGCCAAAGCCGAGGCCGGCGTCGCGCAATACAAGGCGCAGGTGATCGAGGCCGAAGCCAATCTGGCCGACGCCATCCGCCAGCGCGACCGCACCAGAAAACTCGGACAAAACGGCACCAGCAGCCAGAGCCAGGTCGAACAGACGCAGGCCCAGGTTGAAGTCGCCGAAGCACGGCTGAACGCGGCGAAACAGGCCGTTTCCGTCGGTGAGGCCGACGTCAAGGTCGTCGATGCGCAGATCAAGGACGTCGACCTCAACCTTGCCCGCACCGGCGTCAAAAGCCCGGTTGATGGCGTCGTCACGGCCAAGAATGCGCGGATCGGCGCGATTGCCGCCGGCGCCGGCGAACCGCTCTTCACCATCATCAAGGACGGCGCGATCGAACTCGTGGCCGATCTTTCGGAAACAGACATCCAGAAGGTGAAGCTCGGCCAGAAGGCGATCATCACCATTTCCGGCGGCACACGCAAGATCGAAGGCAAGGTGCGGATCGTTTCGCCCTCCGTCGATGCGACCACCCGCCTCGGCGCCGTGCATATCGTCGTCGATGACGAGAGTGGTGCCCGATCGGGCATGTATGGCAGTGCGGAGATCGTCATCACCGAAACGACGGCGCTGGCCCTGCCGCTCTCGGCCGTGACCACCGCGCCTTCGGGCTCGGTCACCCGCAAGGTGGACGGCGACACCGTCAAGCAGGTCAAGATAGAAACCGGCATTCAGGACGGCGGCTTTATCCAGATCGTCAGTGGCATTGCCGAGGGCGACCGGGTCGTCGCCAAGGCCGGCGCCTTTGTGCGCGACGGCGACAAGATCAACCCGGTCCTGCCGGGCTCAAAGGCTGGCGCCGACAAGGCCGAAGCTGACCGGGCCCCGCCCGCCGCCGTTTCGAATTGAGGACGCGAAGATGAACTTCTCCGCCTGGTCCATCCGCAACCCGATCGCGCCGCTTCTCGGCTTTGCCCTGTTGCTGTACGTCGGCATCCAGTCCTTCTATGCGCTGCCGATCACCCGCTTCCCGAATATCGACGTGCCCGTCGTCTCCGTCACCGTCGTCCAGTCCGGCGCATCGCCTGCCGAACTGGAAGTACAGGTGACCAAGGAGATCGAGGATGCCGTCGCCTCGATCAGCGGCATCGACGAAGTCCAGTCCACCATCACCGATGGCCAGTCGCAGACGGTCGTCGTCTTCCGCATCGAAAAGCCCACGCCGGAAGCGGTGCAGGATACCAAGGACGCGATCGACAAGATCCGCGGCGACCTGCCGGCCGGCATCGAGGAACCGATCGTCACCAAGGTCGATGTCGAAGGACAGGCGATCCAGACATTCGCCGTCTCATCGCCCAACATGACGCTCGAGGAACTCTCGTGGTTCGTCGACGACACAGTGACGCGGGCGCTGGAAGGCCAGGCCGGGATCGGCCGGATCGACCGTTACGGCGGCTCCGATCGCGAAGTGCGCGTCTCGCTCAACCCTGCCAAGCTCGATGCCTATGGCATCACGGCGGCCGACGTGAACCAGCAGCTGCGCGGCACCAACGTCAACCTCGGCTCCGGCCGCGGCCAGGTGGCCGGCAACGAGCAGACGATCCGCACGCTCGGCGATGCCCGCGATGTGGCGCAACTGGCCGAAACGTCGATCAGCCTTTCCAACAACCGTTTCGTGCGGCTGTCGGAGCTCGGCACCGTCACCGATACCTACGAGGAGCAGAAATCCTTCTCGCGCTTCAACGGCACGCCGGCCGTCACCTTCGCGGTCTTCCGCGCCAAGGGTGCGAGCGAAGTCTCGGTCGCCGAAACCGTCGCGGAAAGCCTCGACGGCGTGCGCAAGGCGCATCCCGACGTTGCGATCGCCATGGTCGACGACTCGGTCTATTTCACCTACGGCAATTACGAAGCGGCCCTTCACACGCTGGTGGAAGGCTCGATCCTTGCCATCATCGTCGTCATGCTGTTCCTGCGCAACTGGCGCGCAACGCTGATCGCAGCCGTCGCCCTGCCACTGTCGGCAATCCCCACCTTCTGGGTGATGGACCTGATGGGGTTCTCGCTCAACCTCGTTTCGTTCTTGGCGCTGACGCTTGCGACCGGCATCCTGGTGGATGACGCGATCGTCGAGATCGAAAACATCGCCCGCCATATCAAGATGGGCAAGACGCCTTACAAGGCAGCACTCGAGGCAGCCGACGAAATCGGGCTCGCTGTCATCGCGACCAGCTTCACCATCATCGCCGTGTTCGTGCCCGTTTCCTTCATGCCGGGCGTTCCCGGACAGTATTTCATCCAGTTCGGCCTTACCGTCGCCTTCTCGGTCTTCTTCTCGCTGGCAGTCGCGCGCCTGATCACGCCGCTGATGGCCGCCTATCTTATGCGCGCCGAAGACGGGATGGAAGACCATCACGACAATGACGGCTGGATTATGCGCGCCTATACGCGCCTCGTCACCGGCACGACCCGCAAATGGTACTGGCGCTATGCGACGCTTCTCGGCGCCATCGCCTTCCTCGCCGGCTCGCTCATGCTGCTGAGCAAGGTGCCCGGCAGCTTCCTGCCGCCCGACGATTCCTCGCGCGTCGTTCTCTCCGTCGAGCTGCCGCCCAATGCGACACTGGAAGAGACCGCCGAGACGTCTGAAAAGATCGACCGCGCGGTTCGCGATATCGACGGCGTCGAAAGCGTCTTCGTGCTCGGCGGCGCATCGCCCAAGGGCGATCTCGAACTGCGCCGTTCGACCGTTCGTGTCATCCTCGAAAACATCGAGCATTCGCTGATCAAGACGCTGGTCAACAAGGGGCTGGGCAGCCTGCCGCTGATCGGCTCTTCTTTGCCGAAAATGGAAGAACATGGCCGTACCCGTCCGCAATGGGACGTGGAAAAGGACATCTTTGCCGCAATCCGCGATATCCCGGACGTGCGTATCTCGAAGGTCAACGACCGCGCCGAGCGCGAACTGGCGTTCAACTTCCTCTCCGACAACGAGGCGGACCTGAACGATGCGATCGGGCTCCTGGAATCGCGCCTGCGCGCTTCGCCGATCCTTGCCAACGTCTCCTCCGACGGCGCCCTGCCCCGGCCGGAACTGCAGATCCGTCCGCGCATGGCGGAAGCCGCGCGCCTCGGCATTACGCCGCAGCAGATTTCCGAGACCGTGCGCGTCGCGACCATCGGTGATATCGACGCCAATCTCGCCAAGATCAACCTGGATGACCGGCAGATCCCGATCCGTGTCCAGACCTCACTCGATGTGCGGCGTGATCTAGCAGCGATCAAGGCGTTGAAGCTGAGGACCGCAAGCGGTGCCACGGTGCCGCTCACCAGTGTTGCCGACGTGGATTATTCGGAAGGCCCGAGTTCGATCACGCGCAACGACCGCAACCGCGTCGTGGCAATCGGCTCGGATGTGCCCTTCGGCACGGCACTCGACACGTCGTCGGCCGAGTTCAAACGCATCGTCGACGAAACCAACCTTCCGCCATCTGTTCGGCTGGCAGAAAGCGGCGATGCCAAGGTGCAGGCGGAAATGACCCAGAGCTTCGGCAATGCCATGCTGATGGGCCTGCTTCTGGTTCTGGTCGTGCTGATCCTGCTGTTCAAGGACGTCATCCAGCCGCTGACCATCCTGTTCTCGCTGCCGCTTGCGATCGGCGGCGTGGCGGTGGCGCTGATCGTCACCCAGAACGCGCTGTCGATGCCGGTTCTGATCGGTATTTTGATGCTGATGGGGATTGTCACGAAGAACGCCATCCTGCTCGTGGATTTCGCCATCGAGATGAAACGCCACGGACTGGAGCGTGTTCACGCGATGGTCGAAGCCGGCCGCAAGCGCGCCCGCCCGATCATCATGACGTCTATCGCCATGTCGGCCGGCATGTTGCCCTCGGCGATGGGTATCGGCGAAGGCGGATCGTTCCGCGCCCCGATGGCAATCGCCGTGATCGGCGGCATCATCGTTTCCACCGTCCTGTCGCTCCTCGTTGTCCCCGCCTTCTTCCTCATCATGGACGATCTTTCCGGCCTGCTCGGGCGGATCTTCGGTCGCCTGGTCGGCAAGAAAGAAGAGGAGGATTTCGGCCTTTCCAACGAGGAACTGACCCAGGAGAACCGTGACCTCGGCGAGCGGCTTCGCCGGCTGGAACGCGAAAACGGCATCGACCACGATATGCTCAGCGCCTCTGGCGGCGCCAAGGTCCTGCGGCTTCCGCCCATGGCTGCGGAGTAAAAACACCGTTCCGAGCAAGCGATTCCGGGTGGGGCAGGAGACGTCGAAGGGTGCGGAAATGCAAAAGCGCATCCCGATCGCAAAGAATCTTGGACGATTTGATCGACGTCAAAACGCGCTTCGGAGCACGTGTTAATTTAGAATAATTACATTCTAGGAAGCTCCCCGCCAGAAAAGAAGAACGGACATGGGCAACGGCGACATCAAACTCAACAATCGCGACCGCGCGGTTCTCATGAAAACGCCTTTCATGCACGGCCTGACCGGTAACTCGCTGGTCAAGATGCTGTCGGCGATGAGTGTCGAGACAGTGTCCGCCCGTGACCTCATCGTGCGAGAGGGCCAACGTGCCGAAGCGTTTTACTGTGTGCTGAACGGCTATGTCCGCCTCTACCGGCTGAGCCGAGACGGGCGCGATGCGGATATCCGCATTTCCGCACCGGGAGATACGTTCGGCGAGTGCATGCTTTATGCGGACCGGAAGTATCCCTTTTTCGCCCAGGCCGCAGAGACCTGCACGCTGGTGCGTTTCGACCTGCAGACGGTCAAGGATCTGGCCGAAGAGGATCCCGGTATTTCCCGCGCCGTGATGACGACCCTGTCGCGTCATCTGATCAGCACGATGGACTGTGTTGCCAACGACCGGCTGTTCACGGCGCCGCAACGGGTGGCAAACTACATCCTCAGCCGCTGCCCGGTTGACGGTGGACCGGCAGCCATCCGCCTGCCGTTCCAGAAAAGCCTGCTCGCCGGCATGCTGGGACTGGCTCCCGAAGCCCTGTCGCGCGCCTTTTCGTCTCTGCGCAAGACAGGTGTCACGGTTCGCGGCCGCATCATCCAGGTGGTGGACGTACAGGCGCTGCGGGAAATCTGAACCGTCGAAGCAAGTAACCCGGGAGGCCCGCCCGAGCAGGCCGGCCACTCGCGTGAGCATGGCTTGCCTCAAAGGGTCAGGAAACCGCAGACCTCGTCATTGCGATCTCACAGCCCGCCCTGCGTCTCCAGAAACCGCACCACATGCTCGACGCCCTCGCCGCGCTTGAGGTCGGTGAAGACATGCGGCTTCATCTCGCGCATCCGCGAAGCATCCCTGTCCATCACGTCGATATCGACATCGACGTAAGGCGCCAGGTCCTTCTTGTTGATGATCAGGAGATCGGAGCGGGTGATACCCGGCCCGCCCTTGCGCGGAATTTCCTCGCCCTGGCAGGTGGAGATCACGTAGATTGTGATATCGGCGAGATCCGGGGAAAACGTCGCCGCCAGATTGTCGCCGCCGGATTCGATGAACACGATGTCGAGATCGGGAATGCGCTCGTTGAGACCGGCGATCGCCTGAAGATTGATCGTCGCATCCTCGCGGATCGCCGTATGCGGACATCCGCCCGTCTCGACGCCGACGATCCGGTCCGACGACAGCGCCTGCATCCGCACCAGCGCTTCGGCATCCTCTTTCGTGTAGATATCGTTGGTGACGACGGCGACCGAATATTTGTCGCGCATCGCCTTGCAGAGCTTTTCGGTGAGCGCCGTCTTGCCGGAGCCGACCGGCCCGCCGATCCCGACGCGAAGCGGTCCGTTTGCCGATTTCATGCGGATTATCCTTTCGATTGCTGGAGCAGCTTATCCCGGTCGCTAGGACCGGAACAGCCGCGAATGCTGTGTTTCGTGGCGAAGCGAGGCGATCTCCGCCTGCACGGCGGCACCGCCGAGATCATCGAGCGTCGCGCCTTGTGCCTTCTCCGCGACCTCGCCGAGCAGCGCCTCAAGATCGGCGAGTATCCCGACACCATGAGCCTGGCCACAGACACCGAGCCGGATGCCGGCCGAGACCGACTGCGACACCGCTGCGTGAAGGTAAGCCGCGATCGCACTCGTCTTCGGCACGCCATGGGCCGCCGAGATGGCGCCGACCGCGACCGGAAACGGCACCTGTTTCGGCAAAAGCTGCAGCACAGCGTGCGGCCAGGCGATGGCCGCCGTGACGAAGGCTTGGCCGAGCGATAACGTTTCCGCATAACGCTCCGCCGAGCCTGCCAGCGCCAGACCGAGTTCGGAGAGGTCCTTCAACGCGTCAGGTTGATCGACAGCCTCGAAAGCGCTCGAAAACAGAACCGCATCGTTCCAGAGCGAACCGTGAAGCAGGATGGTTTCGAGCCAGGATGTGAGATCGAGCGCCGATGTCACCAGCCGATCCGCCACGGCGCGCTCCAGCCCGCCCGACCAAGCGAAGCCGCCGATCGGGAACGCGGGAGACAGCCATGCCATCAGCCGAAGCAGAGCCTGCGTATCGAGCCCATGCCCAACCTTACCCTGCAGAGCCGGGTCTTGCGTCATACCGGTTCAGTCATGGGCATGATGACCGTGACTGCCGTGATCATGGTCGCCATGCGCGTGATAGGCGCCGCGGGCCGGCTGGAAGGGTTCGTCAATGTCGGTGACGGTTGCGCCGAGGCCCTGCAGCATGGAACGGATGACGTGATCGCGCAGGATGAGGATACGGCCGTCCTCGATCTGCGCCGACAGGTGCCGGTTGCCGAGATGCCAGGCAAGCTCGATCAGGTGCAGCGTATCGCGCGCCTTGACCTCGAACAGCTTTTCCGGCGCCGCCTGCACTTCCACCGTATCCCCGTTCTCAAGCACCAGCCGGTCACCATGGTGAAACAGCACCGCTTCCTTGAGATCGAGCATCACCATGTCGCCGTTCGACAGATGCAGCAGCTTGCGGCGCAGGTGCCGCAGATCATGCGGCAAGGTGACGACATCCACCGGCGGATCGCTGATTTCACCGGCGGGACGATAGGAATGGATATGCTGCATGAAAGTCTCCTTGAAGGCGGCATAATCACCAAGCGCGATGCTCGGCACAAGGCCTAGTTACGCCCCGGCTGCAAAATCCGTGGCCGGGAAAAGCATGGGCCGTCAATTGAAAATCCGGAGCGACAGCGCCAGCAACTGCGGCAGTGGATTCCACAGCCCCGTGCGCAGTCCCGCGGCCCTCAGCGCCCGTGCTGTCCAGGTGTTGCAGCCGACAAGCGCGTTGAACGATCCATGCGCTTCGAAGAAGCGGTCATAGACGCCGTAGCCTGCGCCGGGGATGGGCACGACCTTGTTATCCACCTCCACAAAACTGGCACGAATGAAGTCGGACATGGCTTGGAATTGATCTGCATCGAGATCGAACGCCTGCACGGCCGGATGCGTGTCGTCGATGCCGCCGGCGACATCGACATGCATGACCGAGGAATCGATGGTCAGCGCGCGGAAGGCCGGCATGGGTTTGAGATCGGCCCAGGTCGGCGTTTCCAGATAGAAGGACCGCCCTCCCCAGCCGATCACCAGCCATTCTGCCGCGGGATCGGCGACGGGAATGCCTGATGCTTCCAGAAACGAATAGGACGCCCGCGTTTCCGCATCGAGCGGGATGACGAGATCCGTATGGATCGGGTTCGAAAGAACCAGAATCCGGCGCGTGTTTTCGCCAGCGACCGGGGGATCCGGCGCAAACAGTGGCCGCGGCACGAATGTGCCAACGGTGACGGCGAGAACGATCAGGATAGCAATGACAGGGATCGCCAGCAGCAACCGCCTTGCAAGCCTCTTCATGCGCCGTGTCCGGGAAGGTATTCCATCAAAACAGGAAATACCGCTGTGCCATCGGCAGAACCGTTGCCGGCTTGCAGGTCAGGAGCTCCCCATCGGCGCGCACTTCGTAGGTTTCCGGATCGACCTCCACATGCGGCGTCAGCGAATTGTGGATCATCGACGCTTTCGAGATGCCGCCACGGGTGTTGCGGACGGCGAGAAGCTTTTTAGCAACCCCCAGCCTGCCGACGATGCCCGCGTCGAGCGATGCCTGGGAGACGAAGGTGACGGAGGAATTGGTGCGCAGCTTGCCATAGGCTGCAAACATCGGGCGATAATGCATTGGCTGCGGCGTCGGGATCGATGCGTTGGGATCACCCATCGGCGCTGCCGCGATCGAGCCGCCGAGCAGCACCATTTCCGGCTTCACGCCGAAAAAGGCAGGGCTCCAGAGCACCAGATCGGCGCGCTTGCCGACTTCGACCGAGCCGATTTCATGGCTGATGCCGTGCGCGATCGCGGGGTTGATCGTGTATTTGGCGATATAGCGTTTGACGCGGAAATTGTCGTTGTCGCCGGTTTCGCTGGCCAGATGGCCGCGCTGGCGCTTCATCTTGTCGGCCGTCTGCCAGGTGCGGATGGCGACTTCGCCGACGCGGCCCATCGCCTGGCTGTCCGACGAGATGATCGAGAAGGCGCCGATATCGTGCAGGATGTCTTCGGCTGCGATCGTCTCCTTGCGGATACGGCTTTCGGCAAAGGCGATGTCTTCCGGGATCGACGGCGACAGGTGGTGGCAGACCATCAGCATATCGAGATGTTCGGCCAGCGTGTTGATCGTGTAGGGCCGCGTCGGATTGGTCGAGGACGGAATGACGTTGGGATTGCCGCAGATCTTGATGATGTCAGGCGCGTGACCGCCGCCGGCCCCTTCCGTGTGGAAGGCATGAATGGTGCGGCCCTTGATGGCGCCGATAGTGTCTTCCACGAAGCCGCTTTCGTTGAGCGTATCGGTGTGGATCATCACCTGCACGTCAAAGGCGTCGGCGACTGTCAGGCAGTTGTCGATGGCGGCCGGCGTCGTGCCCCAGTCCTCGTGAAGCTTCAGCGAGGACGCGCCGGCAAGGATCATCTCCTCCAGCGGCGCAGGCAGCGAGGCATTCCCTTTGCCGGCGAGCGCGAGGTTCATCGGAAACGCGTCGAAGCTCTCGATCATGCGCTCGATATGCCAGGCGCCGGTGCAGGTGGTGGCAAGCGTACCGTGAGCCGGTCCCGACCCGCCGCCAAGCATCGTCGTGATGCCGGACATCAGCGCTTCCTCGATCTGCTGCGGGCAGATGAAGTGGATATGCGCATCCATGCCGCCGGCCGTCAGGATCTTGCCTTCGCCGGCAATCGCCTCGGTCGATGGTCCGACGATGATCGTCACGCCCGGTTGCGTATCCGGATTGCCGGCCTTGCCGATCGCATGGATACGGCCGTCCTTCAGACCCACATCGGCCTTGTAGATACCGGAGTGATCGACGATCAGCGCATTGGTGATGACAGTATCGACAGCACCCTCGGCCCGCGTTGCCTGGCTCTGCCCCATGCCGTCACGAATGACCTTGCCGCCCCCGAACTTTACTTCTTCGCCATAGACGGTGAAATCCTTCTCGACCTCGATGATGAGTTCGGTATCGGCAAGCCGCACCTTGTCACCGGTGGTCGGGCCGAACATGGAAGCATAGGACGCGCGGGACATTTTGTAGGGCATGGATCAGACTTCCTGAGAAAGCAGAATGAAAGGCATGTTCTTGGCGGCGGCGTGGTCGAGTGTCACGGTTGGTAACGCGCCGGCAGCCGTGTTGAGTTCGGCAATAAAGTAATCCGCAAAAC
>Ga0213834_100730_pt1 | contig 12818 bp, 12 predicted proteins | sample SWPTP12_FD_160580 | JGI IMG/M metagenome (GOLD analysis project Ga0213834, IMG submission 160580) | Coastal seawater microbial communities from Marineland, Florida, United States - SWP TP1 #2 | ecosystem: Environmental > Aquatic > Marine > Coastal | place: USA: Florida | collected 2016-08-06
CTTGTTGGGGAAGTGGTAATACAGATTGCCCGGCGAAATCTCCATGTGCGCGGCGATGTGGTTGGTGCTCACGCTACGCTCGCCCTGCAGATTGAACAGCTCCAGGCTGCTCTGCACGATGCGCTCCCGGGTCTTGATGCCCAGTGGTTTGATACGGAGTGTCTTGATGCGCGGCGCCATGTTCAGCTCGAACGTTGGAATGTCACAGAGATGTGCTGGATCTTAACGCATGCGCCGCGCATCGGTGATCCTCAAACGTGCCTTCGCTGAGGGATTTGCCAAAGCAAAGGCCTGATTGCAGGCCTCACTGCCAGTCATGGCTCCAGCCTGGCTCAGCCACCCGCCGCTCGTAGAGCGCGATATCCGAAGGGTTATCCACCTCTACCCAGCCGCCTGAGATCGCCACCGTGGCAATGGCAGTGCCCTGATCCAGCAGGCGACGCAGCAGGCTGGTCATGTCCAGTCTGTCGATCTGCTCCGGGCTCAGGGTGGCCATCAGGCTTCGCACTTGCTGCCAGCCTTGGGGCGTGAACTTAAGCAGCCCCATGTACTGGCCTTCGATCTGCTGGAGATCACTGACTTTTTCGCCAATCGAGAGCAACTGACCATCGGCCTGACGAAAGCTTTCGGCATCACTGAGCGGGTCCTCGAAACGCGCCGACCATAGCGACCACCAGTCGCGATCATAGGTGATAGCCAGCGGTGCCGGACAACTCATCAAGCTCTGGATGATGTCCGGTCGATAGACGATGTCGCCGTAGCAGATCAGCATCGGCTCGACAGACAACAGCTCATCGGCCCGCAACAGGCTGCGAACCATGTTGCTGGTGGCCCAGTGGGGGTTGAACAGACGACTGTCGCCGTAGGGCTCCAGGGCCTGGCTGCAATAACCGCTGACCAGATGCACGGCCTCTACGCCTGCGCTTTGCAACGCTGCGATCTGCCACTGCAGCAGTGGCTTGCCGGCCAGCACGGTCAGCGGTTTAGGCTGTTCAGCGGTGATGCTGCCCAGGCGGGAGCCGCGTCCGGCCGCGAGAATAATAGCTTTCATGTCGGTTTACTCAAAGAGCCAGCGGCACAGTTGCCGGTCGGGCTCGCCAAGGGAGGCTTCGCGCTCGGGGTGCCACATGACCCCGGCGATTCTAGCGCTGTCATGCACCAGCGCTTCACAGGCCCCCTGCTGGTCACGGGCCCAAACCCGCAAGGGCCAAGGCACGGGGTCGGCCAGGCGATTGCCGTGGAACGAATTGACCATGCGGGGCTGCCGATCATCTTGCCAGGGCAACACCAGGCTCTCGGGGGCGGGAATGATCCGATGCCGCTGGCCGACGTGCAGGTTGCGGTCGGCTTCAATCAGTTGCCCGCCAAAGAAAACCTGAATCAACTGCAACCCACGACAGACCCCCAGCACCGGCCAGTCCTGGGCAACGCAATGGGCGAGCAACGCCTGCTCGCCGACGTCACGAAGCGGATCACTGCCAAGGTCATCCCCCCCACTGAAAATAACCGCTTCGACGCCATGGGAGCGAGCGTAGGCCACGGTCTGCTCACCCAGATTGGGCAGCAGCAGCCAGCGGTTCTCCGCGCCCAACTCGGCGAAGAACCGATACCAGTCCCGCGCCAGACTGTCACGGGGCTCGTGGTAGTTGGGGGGCGATGAATGGCGCAAGGTGATGCCGATTTTTTTCATGAGTGCCTACACCGGGCGCAAGGTTCGGTCGCGGCAGTCGAGCGCAATGCGCGGGCTGCGTATGAGTCGGTTGAACAGTTGCTCGCCACAGCCAATAGCCGCAGGAATACCGAACTCGGCACAGCGTATCGCCATGTGCGAGTTGGCGCCGCCATATTGAGTGACCAGCCCCGCAATGCCTCGGGTGAAGACCCAGTCGTAGCCGGGGTCGGCGTTTTCAATGCAGACGATCTTGCCCTGCAGCGAGGTCGAAGCCGGAGAATCCTGCTGCAATTGCACGCCTGGGGCTTCGATGTGTTTCTGGGTGACGAAGTTGGGCAGGCTGCGATGCAGCGGCACCACGACAATGTCGCCGATGTCGCCGATCAGGTGACCCAGCTTGAGCATCAAGCCTTGTTCATAGCTGTTGCGCGCCTGATTGGCCCGGTCAAGCAGAATGCGGTCCAGATCGTCCATCAACGGAACACTGAGCGTGTCCAGCAGCCCTTCGACGGTCAGAAAGGACAGGTCTTCCCTCGCCAGCCCGACCCGGCCGCCCCACGCCACCAGTTGCTTGAGCGCGTCGGAAAGGTCGCGGGTGAAAATCAGCTTGGCGTACTCACGGGCTTCAATGGCCTGGCTTGCATAGTCCAGCAACCCTTGAGGCGACAACAACCAGCCCTGTTCGTCCAGCAGCGCTTGCAGGGCGTGCCGTTCATCGGCGCGTAGCTCGAAGGGCGATGCCTGCAGGTCCGGCTCGACAGGCTGCAGGGGCTCGACCGCGAACAGGTCGTGGCGCTCGTCATAGCGCAGCGAGGTGATCTCGTAGGTGCCAGGGCGCAAATGACCGAAACTCGCCAGGAAGCCTGGCAACAATGCGCTGTCGACGCAGGCTGCGGCGTATCGGCTGGTGAGCTCAGTGGTAACGGTCTCGATGGACTGTTTCCAGGCATGCAGGCGTTCAGGACTGAGGGCTCCGCGCCGACTCGCCGAGCGCAATAACGCCTCGGCGATGAAACCATGACGCGCCACCACAGCGAACTGCAGCGTGCCTTGATAAAGGCATTCATTAAGAAGGCGCTCCACGTTTTCAAGGCTCGCGTGCTCATCGTCAACACAGCGCTGCTGCTCACGTTCCCGCTCGCGCACCTTGGCCAGCGCCCGGTCCAGCGCCCCGGCTCCTTCTCCGGTGATGGCGCGACGGGTCAGTTCGTTGAGCGCAAGGCGGTATTGAGCGCATTCGTCCGGGGTCAGAACCCCTGGGTAACGCGCGGCCACGTCAGCGTCGAAGGTGAAATCCAGGCACGTGGGGACGATCTCGAACTCCACCTTGTCGTGCCATTGCGGATTGCTCTGCAGCCTGTCCAGCCAGGCGTTGACCAGCTTCTCGCAGAGTGCCGGCGCTAGCCCTCGGGGCAGGAAAGAGTTGAAACTGCAGCGCACGTCGATGTAGGGATGATGGCCCAGCGTCACCATCAGGACCTGATGGGGCGGCGAGTAATAGCCCATCAGGCTGCGCGCCTGACGCCAGGTCGAGTCGGTGACCAGCCGGCGGTAAAGCGATGCCGCCAGAGGGCGCGGGGTCGTGCCGATGATTTCTGCAGGATTCCAGTCCGGCATGACGCCAAGCAGCGTGCGCTCGCCGTACAGCTGCGGCTGCGGTGCCAGGCGGCGGGCCAGAAACTCGCGCACATGCTCAAGCTGCCGGGCCACGCGGCGCTCGGTCACCGGGTGCCAAGTGTTGCTCAAGGTGATGCGCCGCACTTGCAGCACATACACCTGTTGCTGACGGTCGACGGCAAATTCGATGTCCAGCGGCACGCGCCCACACAGCATCTCCAGCTCTCGGCAAGCCTGGAGCACGGCCTGAATACGCGCCGAATGCACGGACTCAAGCGCGGTATCGCGGTAGACCAGCACGGTTTTGTGGATGCCGACACCACCGGTGATGGTATCGGTCAGGCCACTCTCATCGTCGTAGTTGAGCACGTAATACGGCGCACCGTGCTCCAGGTCATAGGTCATGACCACGCCGCTCATGTGAATGTCGGTGAGCATCGGCTGGACCAGCACCTGATTGCCATCGGCCTGATGCCCGGCAAACGAGGCGATGACCTGCTCAATGGCTGCGCTCAGTTCACCCATGTCCGTAGCGCAGACATTCAGGCAACTGGTGAATGCCCCGGCCATCGAAAGGGCGGCGCCGTCCTCGCCTTTCGCACTGCTGCGCACGATGACACTGCCGTCGTGCTCCAGACGTCCGATTGCCCCCAGTACCGACGCGCGATCGGTTTGCCAGTCACTGGCGGTGAAGAAATGCAACGGCAGGATTTGCGAGTGACGAACCCGCGGTTGCAGGCGCTTGAGCGTTTCGGATTTGGTGCCGAACTGCACACTGTCGCGGGTCGTCGTCATGGTCCTGGTTCCTGCTGATCCACCGCCAGCAACGCCAAGTGTTTGAGCACCGGGTGAATGATGAAATAAGGTGGGCTTTCGTGATCCAGCTCCGGCGCCGTCAGCGGGGTCAGACTCGCCGGATCCAGACGCCAGGCGCTCAGGACGTCCACCAGCAGGTCGGCGCGGATGGCGTTGTCGTACACGTAGTCGACGTCCAGCCCGGCAGGCGGCAGCGGGTACACCTTGCGCGCCAGCACCGGGCCGGTGTCGATGGTTTCGTTCAGCAGCAAGGCGCTGGCAGCGCACTGGCGCTGTTCGAGAATCTGATAGTAGAGGGTCGTGCTGCCACGGTAATCCGGCAGCCATCCGCTATGGACATGCAGCACCGGGCAACACTCAAGCAGCACCGGAGGCACAAGCTGGCCGCCATAACCCGAGTACACGAGCAGGTTCGCCGCAGCCCGTTCCACCCTCCCCAGCAGCGCGGGATCGTCCAGGGCGTCAGCGGCGCAGACTTCATGCCCCCAACCCAGGCGCGCCAGGCACGTCGTGACGTCTTCGCGCAGATCAGGCAGAAACAGACCATCGACCGTCACGCCCTGCCATTGCCGGTCGATGTTCAGGCGGCTGCCCGGCTGGCCGTAGACCAGCACCTTATCGGGCACGATCCCTGCGGCGTGCAGGGCTTGCAAGTAGGCAACCGAACGGGCGGTCCGCGCGCACAACAGCATCAGTCTGGGCGAACTCATGGCCTCAGCTCCGCAATCAATTGCTGTTCCTGTTCCAGAATCCAGGCCATGTAAGCCGCTTCATCATTCAACAGACGGGCCTGTTGCGAGATGAGGGTATCGGTGATCTTGAGCAGGCCGCTGAGGTAATAACCGGCCCGTTGCGCTCGCCAGCCATGGACCATCGCTTCAGCCAGCAACAGGTAAGGACGCAGCGCCAGAAAATCACTGCCCGGCAGCGCTCGGTGCGGTGCGGCGCGCTCGTACCCGGCATACAGGCGCTTGCTCACCTCGAACTTCTTGAGCAAACGTGGCAGCCAGTACTGAGCTGACTCATCTACAGCGGCCGTACGCAAACTCAGGCACAGCTGCGCAAGCCACGCCGCGCTGTCGGTGCAATCGCACTCGGGCATGGCGCGCAACGCCAGCAGCCTGGGTGCGGGCAACGTGTTGCATGCGGCCTGGCGCGACGCCTGCCAGGCATCGACAAACGGCTCGCCCTGGAAGCTGGCATAGCGATACGTCTGCGGGTCGCGCAGCAGATCACCTTCACTGTAGGAATAGTTGATCGTCACGACGGGTACCCGCTGATGTGCCGGATCTGCGCGACGTAATCTGCCAAGTCTTGCGGCCGCTGACTGTTGCGCAGGGTCAGATCTGGAGCGACTGGAGGCCGGTACTCGATGTCGATGCCCACCACATGCTCACGCTCGCCGCGCAAGGCTGACTGGTAGAGACCCTTGTCATCACGCTCGATCAAGGTGTCGAGCGCAACATCGACAAACACTTCGCGATAACCGGAAAACCGCTGGCGATTATCGTCACTGATTTCCTGAAACATCGACAGGATGCAGCACACGACATCAATCCCCTGACCGTCGAGCCAGCCGCACAACGCCTGAATGCGCTCGGCATTGATGCGCCGCCCGGCGACGGTGTAGGCATCAGGCCGCTGATCGTGTCGAAACAGCGCGCGCACCTCATCTCCATCGACGAACACGGTGTTCGGTCGCTCCTGCTTCAGGCTGGCATACAGCGCCCGTCCGATGGTGGTTTTCCCGGCCCCGGACAGGCCGACCAACCAGATGACCATGCTTTCTATCCTTGCTTGAGTAACGTTTCGATGTTGCACAGCGCCATGACCGCCATCTCGGCGGAAAACCCATAGCTGTTGACGAAATACCGATTGCGCAGGCCCTGCCGAACCTTGGCCTGCGCGGCCCACAGCACCTCATCGGCCAGCAGGGTGGGCAGACCCCAGCGCGCTTGCACGTCAACGTTGGTGATCTCTTCACGCAGCAGGATATCGGGAGAATCCTCACCCGTCAGAGAATCGGACTCAGCCCCCGGCACATTCAACAGCAGCAGGTTCTTGTCCAGATACAGCGCGCCGAATGCCGTTCCACCGTAATCGGACACCACGTAGTCCGCACAGCGAAACAACGCCAGATTGTCGTAGACCGCGGTGATCACCGCCGTGAAGGGATACTGATCCAGCATCGCCAACACATCAGGCTCGGCTTCGACAGAAAGCGGATGGGTCTTGACGATGACGTTGTAGTCGGCACACAGCGCGGCCATGGCATCGGCGAAACGACTGATCGAAGACAGCTCCAGCCAGGTGGGCAACCACAGGACGGTTTTCTTCACAGGATCCAGGGTCACGCCCGGCGGATTGGCGCCGATCAGCGAAGGCTCGCGAAAGTACTCGTCGTAACGCGGGTAGCCCATCTGAAAGGTCACTGCATCGCAGCAAGCCTTCAAACGCTCGGCCTGCCACGGCCCGAAGCACAGGATCAGATCGTAATGGCTGTTCCAGCTGGAAAAGTTGTGCCGGGCCTTGCCCAAGGCGTACATAAAGCGCACCCGACGATGGCCCAGCACGTGAATGATGGGACGATCCCCGTGGTCATACATGCTGTGATTGGAGACCACGATGTCGTAACACTGCCCTGCTGCGATGACTGCCTCGCTGTCAAAGCAGCGATACCCTGCCTGACCCGCCAGCGCCCGGCTGTCAGAGCGCTCAAGCTCGCTGCCGTGAAGCACGATGTCAAACGCATCAGCACCCAACAGACGCCATACAGGCTGGTAGTGATTGAACATATCGGCGGCGTGTACAAAAAAAGCCACTTGTGCGAAGTGGGGAGTATTCATCCTTGAGGGGCCTTGTTTCCTGAAGTGAATGAGTTGAGGGCCGCAATGACGTACTCCTGTGCCTCATCACCCAGCGTCGGGTAAAGCGGCAGCGACAAAATTCGCTCATGCAGTTTGGCGGCAGCCATGGCAGGGCTCAAACTCAGTTGCCGGTAGGGCGGGTGATCAGGAATCGCCAGAGGATAGTGGATGCCCGTCTGAATACCGCGCTGCGCCAAGTGTTCTTTCAAGGCATCGCGCATTGGGCACTCGACCACGAATAGATGCCACACGTGCGCATCGCGTTCAGGCGCGTGAGGCAGGCTAATCCAGGAATTATCGACCTGACTCAGATAGCGCTCGGCCACACGTCGACGGCGCTCAGTATCGGCGTCCAGACGCGAAAGCTTGACTGACAGCATGGCCGCCTGGATTTCGTCCAGCCGGCTGTTCACGCCTGGAAAATCATGCTGATACTTTATTTTAGAACCGTAGTTGCCCAACGCTCTTACCGCCTGGGCCAGCTCACTGTCATTCGTGACGACCGCGCCGCCATCCCCCAGTGCGCCGAGGTTCTTCCCCGGATAGAAGCTGAACGCCGCAGCATGCCCCCAACTGCCAGCCCTGCGCCCGTGCAGGCAGGCACCGTGGGCCTGGGCGCAATCTTCCAGCACCAACAGATCATGGCGTTCGGCAATTGCCATCAGCTGTGGCATGGCCGCCAGCTGGCCGTAGAGATGGACAGGTAGCAGCACGCGCGTTGCGGGACTGATTGCGGCCTCGACCGCTGCACAATCGAGATTGTGAGTGGCCGGATCAACATCAACCAGTACAGGCGTGAGCCCCACTTCCATGACCGCCGAAACGGTCGCGATAAAAGTGTTGGAGGGGACAATCACCTCGTCTCCCGCCTTGAGTCTGCCCTGTTGCTTCCAGGCCCGAAGCACCAACACCAGTGCATCCAGACCGTTTCCGGTGCCCACCGCGAAGGGGACGCCGCAATATTGAGCAAACGCTGTTTCGAATGCCGCAAGTTCAGCGCCACCGATGTACCAACCCGAATCAATGACCCGTGTGCAGGCGGCTTTCAGTTCATCGGCGTATTCGTGGTTGACTGATTTCAAGTCAAGAAACGGGATGTGCATCGACACGCCTCTCATTGCGGGGAAAGAGCCAGCACAGGATGTGGAGCGAGTGTCTGCACCATCTGCTGAAAAGTTTCGTAGTTCCTGACGTAATCGGCCTCGTCGTAAAGACTGTCAGCCAACACCATCAATACGCAGTCCGGGGAGAAATCGTACATTTCCCGCCAGATGAATGACTCGATCAACAAGCCCTGCTGAGGATGATCCAGGCGTATATCAATTTTTTCCCTGCCGTCGTCCAGCATGAAACGGCATGAGCCGCGCACGGCAATCGCCACCTGCTTCAAGGACTTGTGGGCATGGAAACCGCGACGGACCCCTTCGCCGGTGTCGAACATATAGTAGACGCGCTTGACTGCGAAGGGGATATTCTTGCCCTCTTCAAGCGCAATCAACGAGCCGCGATCATCGCCGTGGGTCTGCAACTGCAGGAACTGGATTTTCATAAAGGTTTGCTCACGAACTTGCGCATTCCCTTGCAGCCTGTCGACAACGTGTTGATGTGCAGCGGTTGACCCGCAAGGAGTTCAATCCTCGGTACGCTGGCCTCAGCTATTGGCATTGATGATATTGCCGCGCATCCTGGCGGCCCCTCTTTCGTCCAGGTCCCGGCGAGTACGCACCGGCTTTAGATCACCCTGTACGGTGCAATTGATTTCGTCGATGCCGGTCGTCGAACGGTTGCTATTCGACTTGCCCAGCAGGTACCGCAGCGACAGCCGGAACTGCTCGGACTCGTGAGCCACGGGGCGTGTACCGTGCAGCGTGCAGTTGTGCCACAGACCGACATAACCGGGGCCGCCCAGCAAGGTGTGATCCTTGCAATGGAGCGTGTTACCGTTATCGTCGGCATACGCCCAGTCATTGCCACCCAACGGTTCCAGACGATGAGGGAACAGTGTCGCGCCGAAGCGGTGTGAGCCGGGTATCAGGTGCAGCGGCGAGTCGTGCTCGGTGACGTCATGCAGGTAGACGTACAGCGTCAGGAAGGTTGACGGATCAAGCTCGACCCGCCCCTGAGGCCAGTCGATGATGTCTTGATGGAAGTCGATCCCGCGAAAATATGTGATGTCGCGAAAAGGTCTCTTGATGTACGGCCCTAGGTTGGCCACGTTCACATCGCGAATGCGCTCGCGGATCCAGCCCGGCAGCCAAGAGTCCGGCACGCCGCATACCGCCTTTCTGATCACCACCTCATAATCATCGCCGAGCAGCGTGTTGAGGACGTCTTTCAATCGAGAATCCTGCTCAATGAATTGCAACTGTTCGTCGAAGCCATTGAGAAAGTTGAAGGCTTTGGTGGGATTGGCGTTGAAGTGGTTTTCCTGGGCCAGGTACTCCGACTCATCCATGAACAGGCTCCCGTCGAACGCGCGGGCAGCGACCATGGCGCGATAAAGCGCTTGAGTCTGCTCGACATCCAGGATTTCCCCAAACAGATGGGCACCCTGCTCCATCAGGTTTTTTACACAGTTCTGCATGATGCACTCACTCGCTCAACGCCACGGCGACTCCCTGAAAGCCTTATCGGCGCAACGGCAATTAAATGAAACCGGGGCATGAAAAAAGTTGGCAGCGTTCCTGCCCCAGGAACCTGCGACAGATGGACAGCGCAACGGCTCATCGTCAGTATTTACCTTTGCGCCACAGGCTGGGAGAAAGCAGACATTGATCATCATCGCCGGGAAAAACAACATCGCCGTGCACGGCCTGGAATTGGCACTCAAGCATTTCCCTGCACAGGCACTGGCAGTGGTGTGCAACCGCAATGACAGCGGTGTCGATACTTGGCAACGCTCTCTTCGTGCTGCCGCAGAGCGTTATGGTGTCCAGGAAATCAGCCTCGACGACGCCTACAAAACCACCCGCTGCGCCTTCCTTTCGCTGGAGTTCGATCAACTCGTGGTGCCTTCACGGTTCTCGACACCCAATGTGTTCAACATCCATTTCTCACAGCTTCCTGCCTACAAGGGCATGTTTACCTCCGTTTGGCCCTTGCTCCATGGCAAGCAAGAAGCAGGCGTGACTTTGCACTATGTCGAAGCCGGTATCGATACTGGTGATGTCGTGGCCCAAAAGGTGTTTACCGTGCCGCAATGGTGGACGTGCCGAGACCTTTACTTTGCGTTCAACCAGCAGGCTGGCCAATTGCTGGAGCACTGGTTCCTTCAACTGGTCAGCGGCCCCGTTGACGCGCAAGCCCAAGCAGCGGAAGGGTCGAGTTATTTTTCAAAAAACGCCATCAACTACGCCGAACTAGGCATAGCCCCGGTAGGAACTGCGTGGGAATGCGTCAATAAAATCAGGGCGTTCAGCTTCCGAGAGTATCAATTGCTCAAGTGGCAAGGGACGCCCGTGGCTTCGGCCAGTATTCTGGCCAGCAAATCGACGCGCAAACCGGGAACCGTCGTTCAGCAAACCGATGACTATGTCGATATCGCCAGCATCGATTTCGATGTTCGCCTGTTCTTCGACCGGCTACCCGCAATGCTCGAAGCCTGTGAGCGAGGGGACCTTGAAACTGTCATCAGACTGGAGCGAAACATTGCCGGCTATGACGACGCCAACGAGAAAGGCTGGACGCCCCTCATCGTTGCCAGCTATGCCGGCGCTTACGAGGTCGTCAGCTGGCTGCTGAAAAAGGGGGCGTCCCCACATCGCGCCAACCACAAGGGAACCACGCCCCTGATGTATGCCAAGGATGCGTACCTCTCTGGCCGCTGCCACAAGACATTCATTTTGTTGCACCAAAGTGGCGCTGATCTGTATGCGTCGGACTATTCAGGCAAGCAGCTCTCGGACTACCTGACCGAAGCACAGTTCGCCGAGCTTATGACGCAGCTCAAGAATTAAGGAATTGTTTGCGATGGCAGCACCAAGACATCAACAACAGGTGTTTTTTCCCCTGACACCCCGCGCCTGCGCGGGGTTGACAAGGCGATGGGCCTTTGCACACTACGCGCACGTCTACTCTCTCGACGGTCGTTGTTCAATTAGGTGAAGCATGCCTGTGTGGTCAAACAAGAAAGCGCGCATCCTGATTTTTGGAGCGGGCTCCGGCGGCGTTAATTTCTACAAGAGTTGTCGCGGGCGCTTCCGGGTGCTGGGCTTTGTCGACAACAGTTCGCAGAAACAGGGCCAGCGCCTGTTTGGCAAACCCGTTTATGCGCCTGGCGAATTGGCACAACTGGATTTCGACAAGATCATTATTGCCAGTGATTACTATGTCGAAATTTATCCGCAGTTGATCAGCCAAGGCATCCCGGACTCGAAGGTCGATATTTTTCATCAACAGGCCAGCACCAGCACCTCCGTTTGGCAACGGGCCCGCATTGCCGGCGGGGTGCAGTTCCATGAATGGATGTGCCGAGGTGAGGGGTGGGTTTCCGATATAGCGTTCGCCTTGTTTTCCAGAACCGGCTCTGGAAAGCAACACACACTCAAGCGCATGCGTTTGCAGTGGCTGGATGAAACCACCGAGTTCAAGGTGCATGTTTTCCGCCCTGCACTTCCCGGGCAGGTTCAAGGGCCTCGGTTCATAGGAAAAAAAGTCGCTCCCACGGCAATAACCTTTCCGGAAGTTGCACTTCATCGCCTGCGTCAGGGACAGATTGCGTCTGTCTCCCGCTCGGTCATCCTGCCCGATGAGCGGCTGTTCATTGAACGCATCACCACGGTCAAACATCGCAACGCCGACTACAGCGTTTCTCACGTGGTTTATCACGGCAAGAGACTGGCGCTGGTTCGCACCCATGAGGCCGAACAGATTGAAAAGGGCATCGTGATAAACGGCTGCAGCGAAGTGAATTACTATCACTGGGTGCTGGAAGTGCTGTCTCAACTGCAGTTCATCGCAGAACTGCCGGATCGGTATCACGACTACCCGATTCTTATCTCAGCACGCAGCCAGACCATCCCGTCCATTCGCACCTTGATAGACAGCTTCGGGATCGACAGACCATTCATCTATCTCGATAACCTGCTGACCTATCGCGTTGACGATTTGCTCTTTATCACGGCGCCAAACAACATGATTCCCAACTTCAAGGACGGGGTCGAAAACACCACCGAAAGCAACTTTGCACGCCCTGAATCCATTCAGTTTCTACGCGCCAATGCGCTCAGTCTGACGCAAGGCATCTCAACGGCAGAGCTGCCGAAACGAGTTTTCCTGGCGCGCAAAGGCTTCCTGCGTCACTACAACCAGACCGAAATCATTGACCTGCTTCAGCCGTATGGATTCATCAATGTGTACATGGAAGACCTGGACGTCAGCCGTCAAGTCGCGATCATGGCAAACGCCGAGATGATCGTGGGCCCCACCGGCGCCGCATGGACCAACATCATGTTCGCCTCTCAGGGAGCCCAAGCGTTGTGCTGGATGGCTGAGGAGTACGGGGATCTGTCCTGCTTCTCCAACCTGGCGGCGATCGTCGGGGTGGACATGGAATTTCTCACCTATAAAACCGGCGCGCGAACGTCCCGAGAGCTCTATTACAGGGGTTACCACGTCGACGCGGCCAAGGTCAGGGAATGGATTGAGCATCGACTGCCGAATGCGCTGACAAGATGAAGTGAGCGCTGTAATCGGGGGACATCGCTGGTATACGGTCGCCCATTTGACTTTATAGAGTAATAACTCTAAAACCACTCTATAACTTCAATAAGGGCCTGCAGTCATGCCTGTCGAATCCGTACGTTTGTCCCTGCCTGATGCCCCTGAATCGTCCGATCAAGTCGAAC
>Ga0213834_100732_pt1 | contig 12774 bp, 9 predicted proteins | sample SWPTP12_FD_160580 | JGI IMG/M metagenome (GOLD analysis project Ga0213834, IMG submission 160580) | Coastal seawater microbial communities from Marineland, Florida, United States - SWP TP1 #2 | ecosystem: Environmental > Aquatic > Marine > Coastal | place: USA: Florida | collected 2016-08-06
CATTATTTGATTTTAATAAGCGCATGAAAACCAAGCCCGAGAACGACACCGAACTGCACGACAAGATCAACCGCGAGACCGGCCGCATCGAATGGAGCGAGCTGGAACGCCATTTCGCGCAGGGCAATGTCATCTATGTGAGCGAAGAACTCGACCTGATCGACGTCGCCGTGCGCGTTTCGCACGACGACAAGGACAGCATCGCGCGCTGGATGGGCGCCGGCCAGGTCGCGCAAGTCAGCGACCTGCAAGCCCAGACCTGGAGCGCCGCCGGCGCCGCGCTGTGGGCGGCGGTGGTGCATCCCTTCATTCTTGTCCAGCCTGATAAGAAGCAATTGCACTAAGGTACCCCGCCCGAGCTGACATGGCACGCCCGGCGATCCTGTGTTCCGGTTAAGGCGCGCGGAGCCCCACCATATTCGCCCCGGCGCGCAGCGATGCCCCCGTCTCTGCCAAGGCCGAGGGCTACCAGCGCAGCGCGGAAGGAACAGCGGGACAGTAACCACTGCCAGAGCTGCTGCCTATTCCGACGGCGATGTTCGACAACCACTGTGCCCAGCCGCTGATGGCGGCCGTCATCTTGGCCTCCGGGCCCTGCTGGCGAATCACCCGCGGCGCTTCGCGCTCGTGGCGTGTGACAGTGTCGAAATCTGCACCTACGCGGTTGCTTCCGCCAACGCAATTGAGCAGACGGTAGCGATAATAGCGCAACGTGCTGCGATCACGAGCAAGGCCGCTGCCAAGGCCAGTGTGGCGCCCCTGCCACCTTCATTGCGCTCCGCTTGCGTGAGACCCTGGAAGCGGCTGGAAGCGTCCCACTGCGCGGCAACACCAGTTGCAAACCCTTACGCTTCCATATCGCTTTCGCATACCTGCCTGCTCGCGGAAGCGGTTGGCCCCATGCGCAAAATCCTGCAAAACCATGCGGCCGTTCTGACGCTGCCGCTGGTCGTAGCCGTCAGCGCAGTACGAGTACGCGATGGAAAACAAGGGGACTAACTGCTCGAGTCAAACCGCGTGCACGATCCGCTGGAGCAACCGCCTCGAAACTATCGCCGAGCCGCCTATGGGTGTGGCGCGGAACCTGACCCGACCGTGGGCTTTCGCGCACGCTGATGTAGCGCTGCCCCCGTATCGCCTCTCGTTCACCCATTTCCGTAGCGTGATTCAAGCGTGGATGTACGCCTTGGTGCGGTACCTCGGAGGTAAGTCCGCTGATCAGAAAGGTTGGCAACTAGAAGGCAGATCTAGAGCCACTGGGTGATTCACGACTTACCGAGGTGGGGACGGCCACGCCCTCTGACAACGATTGCATACTGCACTAGTCCTTGAGTATCGTCATCACAACAGCATGCTCCGGCGCAGTTATATGAACGTACATTCTCCGAATGGGGCACTCTACGGGAAGAAATTCTGCGCGTTTGTTTTAGACGCTACTTAGCTGTAAAAATCTCTTCTGATCGAAATCATTAAATAACGTTCTCTGTGGCACATCAATACGCCATTCGAGTGACCGCTCTTGCTGAAATACCGATTTAATCTACATCAGCAAAAAATCCTCGCATCCCTATCGCTTGCATTTTATAGCCCATCAGTATCCGGCTAACACAGCTCAGTGACGAACAGAGAGCATCCATGAGGCCCACAGCAACGTGGCTCACAACTGTTGATTAAAAGCACGTCCATGAAACATCGTTATTGCCACCAAGAATCTTTAAAGGTAATCTTAAGTGGCGTTGGTGCTCTTAACTTAAGGAGAAACAAATGAAAAAATCTATCGAAGTGTGTGATCTGGATACCGTTGTCCTTCCTGCTGGCGCAGAGGGATCTACGAAGTTGGGGACAGCAGCAGCTGTTATTGCGATTATTGGATATGTGCTTTACAAAAAGAGCAAGTAAGGCTCGGCACTAGAAATTACTAACTACCCAACTTAGCAATCTCGATGCGCCAACGCGACTTCCTATGAATAATTTTTCTGACTACGTTAAAGAATTTCCAATTTTTAGCAACCTCATAAACAAGGCAAGGGAATTAGTGCAGACGAAGAAATCATTGTCATATGCGGATTCCGACTTAAGAGATCTACTTAACAGCAGTGAATTAACTAACCTAATTAAAAAATGTGTTTCCGAAATTTTCGATAGCAGTTCGAGTGAACCTATATTCCTACACCAGGATCAAATTTTGCTCTGCAACGATTTTGGCGGACTTGTTGTCGCAATTGGCCAAACGAAGGCCGGCGAGGCAAGCGACCCGTTATATTCCTCCCCTGGCGAATCGTTAATTGGTGCCATATCTTCAGGAGGATTCCAATATCAATTTCAAGAAATCGGTGAGAACTGGAACCGTGAGGTTTTTTCTCCTGATGTGACACTAGGGGACTTACGAACTTACGATTGCTCACCTGGCCGCACGGTGCTGGTACCGACCTCAAAAATCTTTGACTATCTTTCAAGCGGCAATGTCATCATCAAAATCGCTGCACCGGTTGAGGTGGGATTGACTTGGGAATTTAATCGACGCACCGGCATAGCTGAGCGCGTTCACGCTTCAACAGTAGAGGCAACAACGCTTTCATACATAATCAAATTTCTATCCGTCCACGGGAACGAAGACAGTCTCCACGCAATCAAAAATCTAATACGCCACCGATTCCACTACATACGCTGGGATGTTGTCAAAGCAGTTGGAAAAGTCGATCCAGAGAATTTATACAAAATTCTAAAAGAAATGACAGTAGACCCACATCCAGATGTAAGTAACGCGTCTATAAAAATGCTATCTCAACTTGGAGTCTATTAATGGCAATCACCACTTTCTGCAAAACTAGTCGGTCTATCGATGTTGACGAGTTCATTGATTATGTAGAGTCAGAGATTGATCTTAACGAAGATGACAGCATCATATCCGCAGCAACTATGTTGCAAGCATTGGCAAACAATCAAAAAATACTTATCGATACTTTTAACCGCGACCTACTTAAATACAACATTGAAGCGGGAGCATCATATTCCCAGTCTTCTAGTATTTTAGGAGTTGGAAAAAACAAGAGTTTTGTAGTGCGGGCCAACATGTGGCCGTCCGTAGCCCCAACCAAACTGAAAACAATTGAGAACACCCTGTTCTCATACGAACTTCCCCACAATCATAATTTCAGTTTTTTGACAGCAAACTATTTTGGCCCTGGTTACGAAACGGATATCTGGGAGTGCGCGGAACCAAAAAACCTACGAGGAACAATCGGCGAAAAAGTAACAATCAGATTTCTAGAACGCACAAAGCTTGATCCGGGAAAACAAATGTTTTTCCGCCGCCAAAAAGATATTCATGTGCAACTCCCCCCTGAAGAGTTTTCCATGTCTCTCAATCTACTCGCAATGACAGAACAGGATCAAATAACAGATCAGTTCGAATTCAACATAAAGAACAATTGCATAACCGGCTTTCCTGGCGGAACCATGTGTTCAAAACGAGTTTTTTTGATGAATATAGCCGGCAAAATCGGTGACGAAGAAACGGTAGATATCTTATTAAGAATTGCAGCAGATCACCCCTGTCAACGTACGCGGGGGGCCGCACTTGCGAGCGCTATTAATATCTCTCCGATAATCGCAAACAGAATAGGAAAAAATATTAAAGACGATGAGTCCCCATTCATTCAAGAAGTTTTAAAATCAGGAACATAATTATGCAGATGTGGAAACCGAAAATGACTTGGAAGCGATTGATCGCGCTAATCAGCCTAGCTCTGCTTTTTATTAAAACCATTACTTCGTGGTTCTTACCCGATCTCGTTATCTCGCAGAAACTATCCGTAGTCGCTATAACGATTGTGGTCATACAGCTATTGTCCGAACTGCCATCGACATTAAGACTATACTCAAGAAATCGACGTGAGGGGATCACTCTAACCAAGCAATTATGCGCATTATTTCCAAAAAGTTTAGTTGCACTATTTCGCCTTGAATGCGGTCAACAACGCGCTTTTTTATCTTGGATTCTTCGAAAGAGAATTATTATAAAAGCAATAGATGGCGAAATTTTTTTATATAACCAAAAAAGCCAATACGGTACATTTTTGACAATATTGTGTTTATTGTGCATGACAGACATTCCTGTCAGCACGCTAATGCTCAGTTTAGCCGTAGACGATTCTTTGGTCAGAATTTATCTCCATGTTTTTGTAATTGTTACTACTCTGTACACCGTTACATGGCTAATCGCTGACCGACATGCCGTGAGCTCTACGTATCATATAGCAGGAACAAATTCACTGCATCTTCGAGTAGGAGAAAGATTTTACGCCCAGATTCCTTGGATCGCTTGCGAACGTGCTCTTCCACTTGTGCAAAATAAAGAGCTTAAAGACTCAAAGAATGATTGGCTCCGGAAACAAGGATTCTCCGCAGCAGAAACGATTTTTTGCACACCTTATGATCAACCTAACGTTGCCCTGTTTATTACAGAGTCGAACTCAACCTATATTGAAAAATACAAATTTGAAAGGACCAAAGTTAGGTATATTTTAGTGTACGTTGACGAGCCAAGCAAATTCATTCACTCTATACACAGACATATCCAAAATTTAAAATCAGAGTATTTGCTTAGCCAACTTCCTACCGAGAGTACTCACTAGGTTTATCGCTTCTAATCAAAGGCATGTAGTTTTCGACAATCGTGGGTCACACACCTCGCCATAGGTTTCTCCCTCGTCAAGGTGAGGAACGTTTTGCGCACGCTGTTCCAGCCTGATCTTTTATCAGTGGCGCAAATACCCAAGCCCTGCACAGCCAAGCGTTTAACAACCACCTGAGCCACCAGGAAATCAGGGATTTCAATTTATCGCCAGCCGAACCGGCAAGCCTTTACAACGTCACTCAATGCACCATGCGGAGGTGGTAGATCCGAGATAACTGCAAGGAGAAAACGCAGCGTGCGGACACGATGTACACGATGCTCTCGCCAGAGCAGGAATTAATGACTATAGAACTACGCAAGACGCTGAGGCTGCCTACGGACGACCAGCAGGCTGTCATGCATGAACTCATAATCTAGCCGTGTCGCGTGCCAATTCGAGGCGCTGCTTAATTCGTCGTAGCATCTTCGACTTGCTTGACGTAGCGGGGCAGGAAAGCGGTACGCCTACCAGAAGAAGACCTTCAACGATTACAAGCGGACTATAGTCACATCGCTTATTAGGTATTTTCCGAAGATGCGGGACGAGACTGCAAAGGCGCAACCTGTTCGCTACCGTCAACCGCGCTAAGCATGAGTGTTCATCGGATCAAACTGAGAGAAATCATAACTTTTTGGCGAGGTACGTGATGCCTGTCTTGTCAAGATAACTAAACTGCAATCGGGCAACGGACGCCAGTTCAGCGTCGAGTGCAGAATAAAAGGACACCCGGGTTGGATCGCCTTATCGCGCCACGTTACCCGAAAAACAAGAGGTGGTTGAATGCGTCAATTGCCGCATCAGCAAAATGGTTAAGCAGACACGGTTTTATTCGGGTGCTGAATTGGAATCTCTAAGGACAGTTATGTCAGTATCTACAGCCACAACATTCTGCAGCGAGAACTACCAGAAGCCGACACAGGAACTCGAAAAATGGCAAAAAACGTCTCGAATTGTTCCCAAAAATTGTTTACGACCATCGGTCTCTAATTCTATGTTAGGCAGATTGCTGTAAAGCACGGCCTGATTAATTTGAAGCTGCCATATGACTCGACTACAACGAATTCTTATACTCGTTTATTCAAGTTCTTGTCACCAACTCGCTGACGTCCAGCGAGATCCCAATCCAAATTTTATTCGATTTTTTTAACGCACCAGATAACCTATTAATTCCACGACACTTAATCCAGGCAGTGCGGAACGAGTAGTATCCAGCCAGGATACCGGTCCTGGCAATAGCGTTCAACAGGACAGATTCGCCGACGTTGCGCACGCCGATTTTGCCGCCTTTAAGACAAATTGAAGATTGCAGGGGGAAAATTATTTCAATCTTGTTTTGTCCCTCCTTTCAAGTAATCACTGAAAAGTGGGTTAGACGGAATGCCGCCTACGCTGCGATTCCCGCGCCTTGCCAGATGAGGAGAACGGACAGTGTTACTTGAATCGGCCTTACTCGCTACAGTCTGGCTTGGCAATAAATCCGCGAATTCGTCGTGCAGGCGCTTGCTCTCGTCCATCGCCTGTCTCATTCGTGGCTACAGGTGTCGTGGTTCAGGCTGTAGGACGCAAAGTAGTTGCGGTCAGTCAGCTTTCGGACCGGCAATTGTTCAAAAAACGCGGACTCGGCGCGACTGTACGCACGTTGTCTAGCCAGGAAAGGTTCGGCCTGCGGGCGCCACAGCGCAAAAGCAGCACCTTATCGAGCGACCTCGGCAAAACCTGATTGCTTGAGTTCGGTTACAGCGGGAGCGCGCCCTGCTGCTTATGCTAGTCTGCTAGATGCTCTGTGCATACGGCAGTGCCGCATTGCAATCGATGCTGCCGCTGTCTAATAATGACTGGGCAGCTCCCCATGGTTGTGGCGAACCGGCCTCATCAATATGGGCAGGCACGAAGCTAGCAGAAAAGGCGCCAGGTTGTCACAAGTGAGCGGTAAGAACTGAGTCTTTAAACTGTCGAACCATTCTGGTAGCCAGCTTGCCTAGCTTCTGCGGTCGCCGATCACTACGCGCACCGTTAGACACACGAACATGTCGTGCAAGGCGACGTTGTGCTGCGCCGCGGCGGCAAAGCCCTTCATTTCAGCTTACTGTCGCTTAGTTCGGTAAGCATCCGCTGGCTTTGCACGGTGAGCGGGTGTAGGCAGTGAGACGGTTAGCTGACGATCCTTTCGTGGCCGCACATGGCCGCTCCCAGCAGATCCCGCACTGGATCGTCGATATGTTCTTTTGACCGTTCCGTGTAGTTAGCGCTGTCCACTGTAGAGCTCACCCAAGTGGGCAGAGTCACTGACGGCGTCCCGCTGGCAAGCAGGGGCAATGCGCCACACGCCTAACGACGTGCCGATCAGGGTGCCTTCCTGGGCCGCGCGCCCGGCAATCAGTCGCTGAACACCCATTGGTCGAGCGAGCCGAAGATTCATCGCTTTGGACCGCACGCCGCCGCGGGACAACAGCGGCGTTGCGAGCGCGCAGAGCATGCGCTCGCATCTGAGCGAAGGCAAGCGCCCCAGCGTGGCAAGTCAAGACACTTATCCGAGAAATTTCTAAGGAAGTGTGCTTGCATCGGCACAGAATTGACTGTGCTCAAATCAACCATCTATATGGTAAAAATTTCGTTGTGGCAATAGCTGAGTATGGGTAGTATTTGAATGCCTAAACTCAGTTGCCATCCGTAAAGGAGCTTACATGGCTACCCAAGCGTTTTTCGATATCGCTAACGTCTTCTTGGACCCCGCACCCACGTTTGCTCGCTTGAAGGTAAATACAAATGCATGGCTGCCCCTGCTCGTCTCAATCCTGCTGAGCCTAGGCATCATGGTCTGGTGGGTTAACACCCTCGACTTCCACTGGCTGCGCGAACACATGCTGGCGACGCAACCGACCGCCGAGCCGGAGGTGCGCGAAGCGATAACAAACGCGCTTACGCCGAAATTAATGATGTGGAGTTCGGGGATTACCTCCGTAGTCGGCAATCTTCTGCTTTTCGCGGTAACAGCCATTTACTACCTGTTGAGTGGCAAGGTAATCGGTGCCTCCATTAGCTATGGCAAATGGTTCGGCTTCTCCGTGTGGACCAGCATACCCCGCCTCCTTGTCGTGCCGCTGTCGATCCTGCAGATCCTCACCTCGCATGGCCAACTGGCGCCGGAAGATCTGAATATGGTCTCTCTCAACTACTTGCTGTTCCACCTGCCCACGTCGAATTCTTGGGCTGGCTTGGCAGGTAACATAGACCTGACCACTTTCTGGAGCATGGTCCTAGGTACGATCGGGCTGAAGGCCTGGACCGGCCGTTCGACCGCGATCTGCGTGACGGTCGCCGTGCTGCCCTACGTGATCATCTACGTCTTATGGGTCGCGAAGATAGTTTTCCTCGGATAAACACATGCGCAGAAAACTTATTATGGCGGCCATCGCAGCCGCCGTCATCGCCATTCCGGTGGCAGTGAAATTCGGCAGCAGCAAGCCAGGCCGCGAAGCCGACCTAGCCACTGTGCAGAACCTGCAGATCCACCCCTCTATCCTCGCGACCGGCAGCCTGGTGTTCCGCCAAGAGGTGCAGCTGTCGTCCGAGGTTATCGGAAAGGTGGCGGCGGTGCTGGTGAAGGAAGGCGATCGTGTCACGCATGGGCAACCCCTGCTGCGTCTGGATCCGACCGTGTACCTAGCCGAGGTTGCGCAGCAGGAAGCCAATCGCCGCAACGCAGCGATTGCAATCGAACGCGCACAGATCAATGTGACCAATCATGAGCGTACGCTAGACCGCACCGCGCGGCTATACAAGGACAAGTACATCGGCGTTTCACAATACGACGATGCGGCGCACCAGCTTGACCTCGCCAGGGTTGAGCTACGCGCTAGCCGGGAGACGCTCGGGCAGGCAAGTGCGCTGCTATCGCAGGCACGCGAGCATTTGGCCAAGACGGAGGTGCGCGCGCCGATCGATGGCATTGCCACCGCGGTACCGATCAAGGTAGGCGAAACCGCCGTAGCAAGCGCGACCGGCATCGCCGGCTCCTCGCTGGTGACGATCGCGGACATCGGTTCCATCATGGCCGAAGTGTACGTCGACGAAGCTGACATTGCGCGGGTGTCGATCGGCCAGCAAGCCAGGGTGTTCCCGGCTGCATACCCGGACCAGCCGGTCGTCGGCAAGGTGGAGAGCGTGGCGATGGCGCCTAAGAGCGCGATACCCGGCGCGCAGAATCAGGGCCGCAGCTATGTCGTAAAGCTGCGCTTGGACAATCTCATATTGGCAGTGCGTTCCGGGATGACCTGCCGCGTCGAGATCTTGGTCGGCAGCAGCGTCGCAAGGCCGGCGGTGCCGATTCAGGCTGTAATGAGCGAGGAAATCGCCAAAGACAGAGACAAGTACAAGGACAAGGATAATATAAGAAACGTCAGCTACGTGTTTGTGGTGCAGGACCGAAAGGTGAAAAAGACGGCGGTCGAACTGGGCCTATCCGACGATGCCAACCAGGAGGTGACGAAGGGGATTGCGGCCGGCCAGACGATCGCGGTGGGCCCTGCTCGCCTGTTGCATGAGCTGTACGATGGCGACCTGGTGACGGACAGAAAGGCTGAGCAGAACCGGGAGCACAAATCCATCAAAATGAGTCCGTCCGGCGCCAAGGCCTCACCGTGATGATCCGTTTGCATGCTGTCATGAAACAGTACCAGATGGGCGACCAGACCGTGCACGCGCTGCAGGGCATCGACCTGCAGATCGAGCGCAACGAATTGATCGCGTTCATTGGAGCGTCAGGCTCCGGCAAGTCTACCCTGATGAACATCGTGGGCTGCCTGGACCGTCCCAGCAGCGGCGAGTACTGGCTCAACGGTTGCGAGGTGGCGGCCATGTCAGGCGATGACCTGGCGCGCGTGCGCAATCAGGAGATCGGATTCATCTTCCAGAGCTTTCACTTGTTGCCGCGCGCGAGCGCCCTCGACAACGTCGCGCAACCGCTGATCTACCGTGGAGTGCCGCTGCGCGAACGCCTGGCGCTAGCCGGGCAGGCGTTACAGCGGGTCGGCCTGGGTTCACGCGTCCACCATCGTCCGAATGAACTGTCGGGCGGCCAGCGGCAACGGGTGGCGATCGCGCGGGCCCTGGTCGGTAATCCGTCGATCCTGCTTGCGGATGAACCCACCGGCAACCTCGATTCGTCCACCAGCGCGGAAATCATGGAACTCATCCTCGCTGTGCACGCTGGCGGCCAGACCGTGGTGATGGTGACCCACGAACCAGAGATCGCCGAGCAATGCCAGCGCGCGGTGCGCCTACGCGACGGGCACGTGGTTTCGGACACGCGCACGGCAGGGGGCGCCATATGAACCTGCTTCTGGAAAGTGTGCGCTCGGCCCTCGCATCGATCCGCGCGCACAGGCTACGCAGCTTCCTGACCTCCCTCGGCATTGTGATCGGGGTCGCTTCGGTAATCACGGTGGTCTCGCTGATCCAAGGCCTGACTAAGAGCGTCGGTGATCAGTTTATAGGACTTGGCAGCAACGGCCTGACGGTGCAGCCGCACATCGAGTTTAAGGACGCCATGCGAGGCAAGATCAACTACCTGCGCTTCGAGGACGTCGAGCAGCTGCGTCTGCGCGTCGACGGCATCAAGGACCTTAGCCCGGTATTCTCGCCCGGCTTTTCCGAGGTGCGCTTCACCGGCATGTCCGCCACCCCGCAAGTGATCGCCACCGTGGCCAGCTACCAGAAGGTGAACCAGCGCTATGCCAAAAAAGGGCGTTTCATCAGCGATTCCGACAATGCTGGCTCACGTAGAGTGGCCGTAATCGGCGAAAAACTGGTCGAGGATCTACACCTTCCATTGAATCCGGTCGGGCAATTTATCCTGTATGCAAACGAATGGTTCAGGATCATCGGTGTGATGGAAAAGCGCGGCGAAGTGTTCGGGATGTCCCAGGACAGCGTGTTGATCATCCCCTTCAAGACAGGACAAAGCATCATCGGCAACAACACGCGGCCGCAATTGTCGATCACAGTAGCGGTGCGTGACCTGACCCGGATGGACGAGACGCGCAATCACATCCGCGCCGTGATGCGGCAGGCGCATCGGCTGAAGGTAGATGAGCGCGACGACTTCGAGATCGAATCGGCGGACCAAGTAGCGAAGACCTTCGACAAGATCAGTACCACCGTCACACTGGTGATGGGTGGCGTGGTCGGCATCGCCCTTCTGGTGGGTGGGATCGGCATCATGAACATCATGCTCGTGTCGGTAAAGGAGCGCACCCGCGAGATCGGCATCTGCAAGGCGATCGGTGCCCGCAGCCGCGACGTATTGCTGCAGTTCCTGATCGAAGCCGTGACACTGTCTTTGCTTGGCGGTCTGCTCGGGCTGGCCATCGGCTACGGCTTGGGCGTGGCGATTGCCGGCATGATCCCAGACTTCCCGCCGGCGGTCGTTCCGTGGTGGGCAGTCGCACTGTCCGTGCTTTTTTCGGGAACCGTGGGGGTGGTGTTCGGAGTGGTGCCGGCCAGTCAAGCGGCGGGATTGGATCCGATCGATGCACTAAGGTATGAATAAGAATCTATCCCAGTAGTTGGGGGAACAGATGCAATGGGTGGCAGGCGCGGGCACGATGAGCCACAGGTATCCGCACTGCGCTTCTAGAAATGCAGCACCCGCTTGTCTGACGTGCTAGCAGCGACTTCGGGCTGCTAGGATAGCTGGCAAGAGCTCATACTAGTAAACCGGAGTTCCCGCACCAACTGTAACAAGGTCATCATCCGATGTTGGAAATTTGCCGCACGGCATCATATTGCCGCACATCACTGTTATACTCTCCTGATCAGATTACGCGACGCGCGCCGGCGCCCCAGCCGGTCGCATCGATCACCGGCGGCCACGTCCCGCTCACTCATCAGGAATTCAACGTGAAGAACCTCAAGATCGGTGTCCGCCTGGGCATCGCATTCGCTATCGTCCTGGCGCTGCTGCTGGCAGTCACCCTCACCGCCCTGGCGCGCATGCAGGAAGCCGGCGACATGACCAGCCGCCTGGTGAATACCAGCATCAAGAACCAGCGCTCCGTCGCCGAATGGGGCAAGCTGATCGAACTCAACAGCGCAATGCTGCAGACCGCCTACGTGACCGACGACAGCGCCGTGATCGACAAGGTCGAGGCGCGCATGAAAGCGCTCTCGGCGCGCTCGGACGAACTGCAGAACACCATCGATGCCTCGCTGCGCAACGAAGCCGTGAAGGCGCAGTTCGCGGCCGTGGTGGCGAAACGCGAACCTTATCGCGCCGCCCGCGCCGCGCTGTTCGCGGCCAAGCGCGCCGGCGACGTCGCCGGCGCCGACAAGATCTATGACGAGCAGCTGATGCCCAGCAGCAGCGCCTACCTGGCCGAGATGACCAAGCTGGCCACGATGCAGATCGACGCCGCCGATCGCGTTGCATCGAGCATCCTCGCCTCCTACGCCAGCACCCGCGTCATCCTGGTCACGCTGGGCATCGCCGCCCTGCTGCTGGGCGCGGCCTGCGCCTGGATCATCAGCCGCTCGATCACGGTGCCGCTGCGCCACGCCGTCGGCTTCGCCCAGCGCGTCGCACGCGGCGACCTGACCAGCCGCGCCCCCGCTACTGAACGCGACGAAACCGGCGACCTGCTGCGCGCCTTGGCCAGCATGTCGGCGGCGCTGGCCGGCATCGTCGGCAGCGTGCGCGGCGGCACCGGCGCGATCGCCACCGCATCCAACGAAATCGCCAGCGGCAATGCCGACCTGTCCGTGCGCACCGAACAGCAGGCCGGCTCGCTCGAGGAAACGGCCTCGTCGATGGAAGAACTGACCTCCACCGTGCGCCAGAACGCCGAGAATGCGCGCGAAGCGAACAAGCTGGCCAAGACCGCGGCCGGCATTGCCGGCGAAGGCGGCGCCGTGGTGGCCGAAGTCGTGGCGACCATGGGCTCGATCAACGCATCCTCGCGCAAGATCGTCGACATCATCAGCGTCATCGACGGCATCGCCTTCCAGACCAACATCCTGGCGCTGAACGCCGCCGTCGAAGCGGCGCGTGCGGGCGAACAGGGCCGCGGCTTCGCGGTCGTCGCGGGCGAGGTGCGCA
>Ga0213834_100737_pt1 | contig 12710 bp, 12 predicted proteins | sample SWPTP12_FD_160580 | JGI IMG/M metagenome (GOLD analysis project Ga0213834, IMG submission 160580) | Coastal seawater microbial communities from Marineland, Florida, United States - SWP TP1 #2 | ecosystem: Environmental > Aquatic > Marine > Coastal | place: USA: Florida | collected 2016-08-06
TGCGCGACCGCAAGGAGGCGACCGCCGTACGCCAGGCCCTCGCGCGGCGCAAGGTCGCGAGTGTTTACCTGTCCGACAAGGATTCCGTGGTCGAAAGCGACGAGGCGGCCGACGTGCTGCGCTGGCTGTACGCGGTCGCCAGCCCGCTCGACGGCGGCCTGGCGCGCGCCGCGCTGGCCACGCGCACGGCCGGCCTGCCGCTGGCGCAACTGGCGCAGCTCTCGGGCGACGAAACCGTGTGGGAGGAACGGGTCGAGCAACTCAAAGCCTTGCATGCGACCTGGCAGCGCCAGGGCGTGCTGGCCATGCTGCGCCGCTTCATCCACGAACTGGACCTGCCGGCGCGCCTCTTGAAGGAGCCGGGCGGCGAGCGCAGGCTGACCAACCTGCTGCACCTGGCAGAACTGCTGCAGGAGGCGAGCACCCAGCTCGATGGCGAGCAGGCCCTGATCCGCTGGTTCGCCGAACAGATCGAGGGGCTCGGCGACGCTGGCGACGAACGCGTATTGCGCCTGGAAAGCGATGCACGGCTGGTGAAGGTGGTCACCGTGCACAAGTCGAAGGGCCTGGAATACCCGCTGGTCTACCTGCCCTTCGCCGCCAGCGCGCGCAAGACCGACCGGCGCCGGCGCAGCTTCTTCGAATACGTGCACGAAGACGGCGCTCGCCGCATCGACCTGGCGCTGTCGGACGAAGCGCTGGAGGCGGTGGACCGCGCGCGCCTGGAGGAGGATTTGCGCCTGCTGTACGTCGCGCTCACCCGTTCGCGCCACTTCCTGTGGCTGGGGGTGGCGGCCGTCGGCAGCAGGAAGAAGGGCGAGAACCAGCTGCACGAGTCGGCCCTCGGCTACCTGATGAGCGGCGGCGCGCCGGTGCCCACCAGCGCGGTCAATCAACACCTGGGCCGCCTGCGCGGGGACTGCGGCGGCATCGAGTTGCATACGCTCGACGCGTTGGACGGCTGCACCATGCTGAACCGGGTCGAGGAAAGGCCGGCCCTGCGGGACGCGGCGCCCTTCGAGGCCGATTTCGAGCGCAACTGGTCGGTCGGGTCCTTTACCTCGATCACGCGCCACACGACGGCGCCGCCGATGCGCGCGGCGGAAGAAACCCTGCTCGAGGACGAAGAAAGCGCCCCTGCCATGCGCACTGAAGACGCGCCCTGGCACCGCTTTCCGCGCGGCTCGGTGCCGGGCAACTTCCTGCACGAGCAGCTCGAATGGATCGGCCAGGAGGGTTTCGACAGCATCGACGACCCGAATGTCGAGACGCGCCTGGCGCAGCGCGTCGAGCGCGCCGGCTGGGGCCACCGGCTGGACGATGCGATCGCCTGGCTGCGCGCGGTGGTGACGACACGCCTGCCGCCGATCGGCGCCAGCCTCGCGCAGATCACCAATACGGTGCCGGAGATGGAATTCTGGTTCCCGAACGAGCATCTCGACCTCGGCGAGCTCGACCGCCTGTGCCGGCGCCGCCTGCTGGGCAAGACGCAACGCCCGACCCTGCCCGAACGCGCGCTGCACGGCATGCTCAAGGGCTTCGCCGACCTGGTGTTCGAGCACGAGGGCAAATACTGGGTGCTCGACTACAAGTCGAACGCGCTCGGCCCGAACGACGCCGCCTACACGAAACGCGCGATGGAAGAGGGCATGGCCGGCCACCGCTACGACATCCAGGGCGCGATCTACATGCTGGCGCTGCACCGCTTGCTCAAAAGCCGCCTCGGCGACGACTACGATCCGGCGCGCCAGCTGGGAGGCGCCGTCTTCCTGTTCCTGCGCGGGATCGCCAACACGGCGACCCATGGCTGCTGCCTGCTCGAACCGGACGTCGAACTGCTCGACGGCCTGGACCAACTTCTCGGGACCGACGCATGAAACAGCTTGTGAACGACGCCGTCGTTTCGCCGGCCGCGCTGTGGGAGGAGGCCACGCGCCTGACCGAAGCGGGGGAATTGCGGCGCCTGTCGACCGCGTTCGCCCGCTTCGTCGATTCGCTGGGCGCGGTGGCGCCGCCGGTGCTGCTGGCCGCGCTGGTGCTGTCCGAACTCGAAGGGCGCGGCCACAGTTGCCTGCAACTGGCCGACCTGGCGCATGACCCGGCGGGCCTGCTCGGCTGGACCAGGGAACAGTGGCAGGCGCTGGCCGGCACGGTGGCGCCGCTGCCGAAAAACGCCAGGGCCTGGGCCGCGCAGCTGGCTGCGTGCGAAGAGGTGTGGCAGGTGGGGGAATTCGACTTCGGCGCCCCGCTCGTATTCGACGGCGAACGCCTGTATTTGCGCCGTTACTGGCGCGACGAAACCCTGGTCGCGGGCAGCATCCGCGCGCGCGCCGCCGCCATGCACCCGGTCGATTCCGGCAAGGTGCGCACCTGGCTCGACCTGTTGTTTACCTCGCAGCGCGCCGAGCACAAGCCGGACTGGCAAAAGCTCGCCTGCGCGGTGGCCCTGCGCGGCTCGGTCGCGATCATCACGGGCGGCCCCGGCACCGGCAAGACCTATACGGTGGCGCGCCTGCTGGCGCTGCTGTTCGCCGTGGCGCCCGACGCCGCCCGGCAGCGCATCGCGCTGGCGGCGCCGACCGGCAAGGCGGCCGCACGCCTGAAGCAGTCGATCGACAAGGCATTGACGGAGTTGGCCGAGCGCGTCGGCGATGCGCTGCCCCTGCGCGAACTCACAAGCCGCATGGGCGCGGCGCGCACCCTGCACAGCCTGTTGGGCGCGCGTCCCGACACCCGCTCGTTTGCCCACCATGCCGGCAATCCGCTCGAGGTGGACGTGCTGATCGTCGACGAAGCCTCGATGGTCCACCTCGAGATGATGGCCTGCCTGCTGGACGCGCTGCCGCCCGGCGCGACCCTGATCCTGCTGGGCGACAAGGATCAACTGGCGTCGGTGGAGGCGGGCGCGGTGCTCGGCGACCTCTGCCACGATGCCCAGGCCGGCGGCTACAGCCGCGCTACCGCCGCCTACGTGCTGGAAGCCAGTGGCGAAGAACTGCCGCCGGCCTTCCTCGGCCAGGCCGGTCCGCTGGCCCAGCAAACCGTGATGCTGCGCCACAGCCGCCGTTTCGGCGGCCCGATCGGGCAGCTGGCGCTGGCCGTGAACGCCGGCGATGCGCCGGCGGCCGAAGCGGTGCTGCGCGGCGGTGGCGAGGGCGCGTTACGCTGGATCGAAGGGGCGCACCAGCACCAGGTCGTCAGCCTGGCGCTGACGGGCTATCAGCCTTACCTGGCGCTGCTGAGCGCCGGACCCGGCGGCGATCATGAAGATTGGGTGCGCGCGGTGCTGCAGCGCTTCGAGGCTTTCCGCATCCTGTGCGCGGTGCGCGAGGGGGAGTGGGGTGTCTCCGGCCTGAACACGGCGATTGAAGCGAGCCTGCAGAAGGCCGGCCTGCTGCGCCGCGCCGGCGAATGGTATGTCGGGCGCCCGGTGATGGTGACCCGCAACGACTACGGCACCCGCGTCTTCAACGGCGACATCGGCCTGACGCTGGGCGACCCGGCCCGTCCCGGTTCGCTGCGCGTGTATTTCCTGGAGGGCGACGAAGTCAGGAGTGTGCTGGCCACGCGCCTGCGCAGCGTCGAGACGGCGTATGCGATGACCGTGCACAAGTCGCAGGGCTCCGAATTCCGCCACACGGTGCTGGTGCTGCCGGAAGACCGCCACGGCATCCTCACGCGCGAGCTGGTATATACGGGGATCACGCGCGCAAGCGTGGAATTCACGCTGGTGTCGCCGAATGCGACGGTGCTGGCCGACGCCGTGGCGAGAAGGACGCACCGCGCCAGTGGCCTGCGCAACCTGATCGAGCGGTAATATTGTTGGCGGCGGTGTACCGTAGGGTGGACTCCTGAGTCCACGCGGTACTGAGTCAGCAGGCCGATAGCGTCAGTTCGTGTCGTGCAAGCAGTGTAACGCGTGGACTCAAGAGTCCACCCTACGTTACCTCGCTGCCGCAGGCGAGATCAGCGTTGCGTAAATATTAACCCGCCAAACCCTTGCGCACCACGTCGTCGACCAGCTGGTTCATGTCGACGCCCCGTTCCTTGGCCAGCGCCTGCAGCTGCGCCACCAGCTCGCCATTGAGCTTGACCGCAAACGGCACCAGTCCCAGGGCGCGGTCGCGCTCGCGCTGTTCGCGGCGGTCGGCGGGAGCGGCGTCGGCGGCGCCGAACGATGCGCTGCGCGTGCCCATCTGGTTCATGATCTTCTTCGCATCGCTCTTGGCAAGGTCGGCTTTTTTCATTGGTTGCTTTCACATGTTGTTCGAGCCGCATTTTACTCGGGATGCGCGATCATGCGCGCGGCAGTCGCCGGCGCCGATCCCCGCAGTCCTGCAACGGACGTAAAAAAGCCGCCATCGCGGCGGCTTTCTTCATGTCCGGCTCCGGTCCAGGCGCATCAATGGCGGCGCTTGCGCAGCACGACGACCTTCTTCTTGACCGGCACGACCTGCAGCTTGGCGCGCGGTCCGTTCTTGACCTTCACGATGCGGCCGGAGCTGGCCTTGATGATGGCCGGGGCGCTGGCGCTGAAGCGCGGCGATCGGCTGACAGCACGGCTGGCCGCGCGGATCGGCGTCGAGCGCGCAATGCGGCCGTTCGAGGCTTCTTCGCCGCTGATGTAGCGGCGGATGTTGAGGGCGTCGAGCACGCGCGCCGAGGAGGCGCCGGCGTTGAGCAGCACCATCGTCGCGTTCTTGCCCGCGGCCTTGATGCTCATGATCAGGCAGCGGCCCGCTTCCTGGGTGTAGCCGGTCTTCGACAGGCCGACATCCCAGCCCTTGGCGCCCACCAGGCGGTTCGTGTTGTGGTATTCCACGCCGCGGCCATTGATGTTGATGATGTTCTTCGCGTCGGTGGTACGGTCGGTGATTTCGCGGTAGCGCGAGGCGGCGTTCGCCATCTTGACCAGGTCGGCGGCGGTCGAACGGTTGTTCGGCGACAGACCGGTCGGCTCTTCGATCACGGTATTGGTCATGCCGAGGGCCACGATCTTGCGGCGCACGGCGGCCTTGAATGCCGGCACGCCGCCCGGATAGGTGCGTCCCAGCGAGGCTGCGGCGCGGTTATCCGAGGACATCAGGGCCAGTTGCAGCACGTCGCCGCGCGGGATGCTGGCGCCGACCGGCACGCGCGAGGTGCTGTGTTTCAGCATGTCGACGTCGCTGCGCTCGATCTCGATCAGCTCGTTCATGTCCTGCTTGGCGTCGAGGATGACCATGGCGGTCATCAGCTTGGTCAGCGAGGCGATCGGCATGATGGCGCCGGCATTCTTTTCCAGCAAAACCTTGCCGGTGTCGTCCTCGACCACCAGTACCGATTGCGATCCGAACGGCACCGCGATAGCGGCAGCAGAAGAGAGCGTCAATAGGACGGCGGCCAACATTTTTTTGATCATGGTGTCCAGGGAAGGGGTGTCGGGTTGGAACTTCAGGCGCCGGGGCGGCGCGTCGGGGTCTTGCTCACATTCGGTTCTGACTACAAAGCACCTACAATTTGATGAACGATAGCATCAACATTTCTGTGTGTCCATGGCGCACAGGAAAAATCAAGTAGCCAAGTTGAATTTTACAGACAAAAAAAGCCCTGCGTTGTAGCAGGGCCTTTTAACTCTGGCAATATCGCCGCCAAAACCTTATTTCGACTGGTAGATCTTGTCGAATTCGCCGCCGTCGTCGAAGTGCACTTTCTGGGCGTTGCGCCAGCCACCGAACAGCTCGTCGACCGAGAACAGGGTGATCGGCTTGTAATTGGCCGCGTTCTTCTTCATCACCGCTTCGTTGCGCACGCGCAGGTAGTGCTTGGCGCCGATCTCCTGGCCCGCCGGGGTGTACAGGAAGTTCAGGTAAGCCGTTGCCTGCTTGCGCACGCCGCGGCGGTCGACCACCTTGTCGACCACGGCCACCGGAGACTCGGCCAGGATCGACACGGTCGGGTAGACCACTTCGAAATTGTCGCCGAATTCGGCGCGCACCATGCTCACTTCGTTCTCGAAGGTCACCAGGGCGTCGCCGATCTGGCGCTGGGTGAAGGTGGTGGTCGCGGCGCGTCCGCCGGCGTCGAGGATCGGCACGTTCTTGAAGATGCGCGTTACCAGGTCGCGCGCCTGCGCTTCGGTGCCGCCTTTCTTTTTCAGCACCGAGCCCCAGGCTGCCAGGTAGGTGTAGCGGCCGTTGCCGGCGGTCTTCGGGTTCGGGATGATGACTTGCACGCCCGGTTTGGCCAGGTCTTCCCAGTTCTTGATGGCTTTCGGATTACCCTTGCGGACCAGGAACACCATGGTGGAATAGTAGGGCGCCGCATTGTTCGGGAATTTCTTGGCCCAGTCCTTGGCGACGAGGCCGCGGTCGGCCAGCATGTCGATGTCGTTGGCCTGGTTCATCGTCACCACCGACGCTTCCAGGCCATCGGCCACGGCGCGCGCCTGCTTGCTCGAACCGCCGTGCGATTGCTTGATGACGACCGTCTCGCCGCTGCTCTTCTTCCAGCTCTCGATGAAGGCCGGGTTGATGTCCTTGTACAGTTCGCGCGCCACGTCATACGACACGTTCAGCAGTTCGGGCTCGGCAGCGCTTGCCGCGAGCGGCAGGGCGGCGCCGACGGCCAGGGCAAGGATCCAGCGGCGCAGGGGCAAAAACGGGGTCTGTGGCATATTTTTCTCGCTTTTTAAATACAATGGGAACAGCGTGCATGTTCCCTATATTCAGAGCAAAGCGGAAGAATAATTTCGTCATAAGCTTAGAAGCGGTTCAAGTATGCATGGGCTTCGGCAAGCTCTGCGGCTTTCGGTGTATAGTCCGCACATTCATCGGCCATGCCAAAAGCATGCTGCCGGGCAAGAGAAACAGTCGTTACGAATTACTGGGCAAGATGGTTATGGGTATCGAAATTCGCAAAGCAGTACCGCTTGATGCCGCAGCCGCGTGCGCCCTGCTGCGCCGCTCGATCGAGCAGGGCTGCGCCCCCGATCACCACGGCCGTCCCGACATCCTCGACAGCTGGCTCGCCAACAAGAACCCGGACAACGTCGCCGCCTGGTTCGCTTCCCCGACCAACCACGCCATCGTCGCCGAGCGCGACGGGGAATTGCTGGGGCTGGCCTTGCTGACCCAGGCCGGCAAACTCGCCCTTTTTTATGTCGAACCGGATGCCCTGCGCATCGGCGTCGGCCGCGCCTTGCTGGCCGCCGTCGAAGAACAGGCGCGCGCCTGGAACATCGGCAAACTGCACCTGCAGAGCCCGACGAGCACCGCCGCCTTCTTCGAACGCCACGGCTACGCCAATGCCGGCCTCGAAAAATCCTGCTTCGGCCTCGAATGCAGCCTGATGTGGAAGCAGCTCGATGCCGATCCCCTGGCGAGCGACGCCAAGTCTGGCGACACGCGACGCAAACGCTTCTGTAACTGCAGTCAATAAGCGGCAATAATCCAACAGAACACGCCTTTTGTCGGCAATCTCCTTGCGCTATAGTACGGCCTTCGCAACGATGAGTACCCTATGGCTTCCCGCAGAGATTTTCTACAGCACGGCATGCGCCTGTCCGCGCTCGGCGTGCTCGTCCCGACCCTGGTCGCCGAGGCCCAGGCCGCGCCGCAAGCCGCGCCGGCCGAGCTGACGCCCCCTCCCGACCTGTTCGACGCCCAGTTGCTCGACCTCGATTTCTGGGTCAAGCCGCGCACCCTGACCGTGACCCGTCCGGCCAGCGGCGAACGCGCCAAGCTGCTGTACTGGAAAGACGGCGAAGTCATCGACTCGGCCTACCAGGAACTGTGCCACTTGTTGCGCGACGTCAACGGTCGCGAAACCGCGCCGATCGATCCCAAGCTGCTCGAAATGCTGTGGGGAACGCAAGCCTTCATCGCCCGCTACGGCCTCGAGCAGCCGCTCGAAATCCTGTCCGGCTACCGCACCCCGGCCTCGAACGCACGCCTGATCGAGGCGGGCGTGCCGGCCGCGCGCAAGTCGCTGCACATGACGGGCAAGGCGGCCGACATCCGTATTTCCAGCCTGAACGAGGAAGTGCTCGGCGGCCTGGTGCGCAGCTTCCGCCAGGGCGGCGTCGGCTACTACTACCGTTCCGGCCCGAAAGGCGGCTGGATCCATGCCGATACCGGGCTGGCCCGGACCTGGAAGGGCTAAGGGACTCCCCGGTGCGCCGGTTTTTGCTATCGTGAGATCTGCACCGGCTTGCAATCGTGGCCGGTGCATCGAACGATCTTTTGAAGGAGAAACGTTATGGCAACAATGAACGCACCGACGATGGATCGCCGCACCGGCCCCGAACGCCGCACGGTCGTGCGCGAAGGCGGCCGTCCGGCCATGTCGGCACTCGATTACGTGGCGATGGTGCTCTTGATCATCGGCGGCCTGAACTGGGCGCTGGTCGGCCTGTTCTCGGTCGACATGGTCGCCACCATCTTCGGCCCCGACAGCCCCGCCTCGCGCATGGTGTATGTGCTGGTTGGCCTGGCCGCGCTGTACTCGATCTTTACGACGGCGAAGATGGCGGGAGCGAAGCGTCATCGCTAAGGCGCATCCCAGGCAAAGCCTGCGTGTCGGACTGATTTCCGATACGCACGGCCTGCTGCGTCCGGAGGCGCTCGACTTCCTGGCCGGCTGCGACCATATCGTCCATGGCGGCGACATCGGCAACGCGGCCATCCTCGAACGCCTGGCCGAGATCGCCCCCTTGATCACCGTACGCGGGAACAACGACCGCGAAGCCTGGGCGCGCGCCATTCCCGTCAGCGCGCAGTTGAGCATCGGAGGCGTCGTGCTGCATGCGATCCACGACATCAAGGAACTCGACATCGATCCCGCCGCGCTCGGGGTACGGGTCGTGGTGTCGGGCCACTCGCACCGGCCGTCCTGCAGCGAGCGCAATGGCGTGCTCTATATTAATCCGGGCAGTGCGGGACGGCGCCGCTTCAGCTTGCCGATCTCCGCTGCCGAACTGGTCATCGAGGGCGATCAGGTGCGGCCGCGCATCGTCACGCTGGTGGAGGCCTAGGCCGCCGCGCCATGTACGCGCCACCCGAAATGCCGTAGGATGTCTCCTTTGCCGTTGATCATTTTCGCTCCAATGAACGCACCCCTCGAATCACCGCCACGCTTTCGTCCCCGTCCCTGGATCCACCTCGAAACGCCGCAAGACGTCGAACTCTGGATCGCGGAACACGACCAGGCGCTGCAGGAACTGATCAAGCCGCAGGAAACCGGCTACGGCATCTGCTTTACGCTGGCCGAGGGCGGCAACATCTACATGCAGACGATGGAAGATGCGATCGTGCTCGACGTCGAGGACGACGCGGCCTGGATCGCGCCGCTGATCGTGGCCGCCACCGGCGCCGAGATGCCGCGCGGCTCCTACTGGCTGCTGCCGGCGGACAAGCTGATCCAGCTGGTCATCGGCCTGTCGAGCCTGGTCGCCAGCACCACACTGGTGGTCGGGCATCGTTTTGGCTCGCGCGGCCGCATGCATCTCGGCTAGACGCATTTCGCTCGCCGGGCGGCAAGCTTTTCGGTTATAAAAGCACTATTCGCTTTTTACCGGAGAGCAACTCAAATGTCACCGCTTCCATTTTCCGCGCGCCGCCGTGGCCTCCAGCTCGGCGCCATCGCGCTGGCCCTGGGTTGTGCCTTGCCGGCCCTGGGCGCGGACCTGCTGGACACGGTCAAGGCGCGCGGCACCCTGCGCATCGCGATGGAAGGCACCTATCCGCCTTTTAATTTCAAGGACGCGAAGAGCGGGCAACTGGCCGGGTACGACGTCGACGTCGCCAAGGCCCTCGCCGCCAGACTGGGCCTGAAGCCGGAATTCGTGACCACCGAGTGGTCGGCGATCCTGGCCGGCCTGGGCGCCGGCAAGTACGACGTGATCGTCAGCCAGGTCGGCATCACGGCCAAGCGCGCCCAGGCCTTCGACTTCTCCCAGCCCTACACCTATTCGTCGCCCCAGCTCATCGTACGCCGCAACGAGAGCCCGAACTACAGGACGCTGCCCGACCTGAAGGGCAAGACGGTCGGGGTCGGGCAGGGCAGCGTGTTCGAGCAGCAGGTCAAGGCGGTGCCGGGGATCGCCGTGAAGAGTTATCCGGCCGCGCCCGAGAACCTGCAGGACCTCGCCTTCGGCCGCATCGACGCCGCCCTGAACGACAGCCTGATGGTGGCCTACCTGTTGAAGAATTCGCAGCTGCCGATCAAGGCCGGCGCACGCGTGGGCGCCGTCGAACGCATGGGCATCCCGTATCGCAAGGGGAACCCGAAGTTCGGGGCGGCCCTCGACAAGGCGCTGGCCGCGCTGCAGGCCGACGGCAGCCTGAAGGCGATGTCGGTCAGGTGGTTCGGCAGCGACGCCTCGCGTCCGGCGCCCTGAATCGATGGACTTGTTCGACTTGCTGTATGAGGCGGCGCCGGTCCTGCTGCGCGGCGCCGGCTACACGCTGGTGTTCGCGCTCGCTTCGATGGCCGGCGGATTGGCGATCGGGGTGCCGGTCGCGTTGATGCGCATCGCGCCGTTCAAGCTGTTGCGCTGGCCGGCGACGCTGTACGTGAGCCTGATGCGCGGCACGCCGCTGCTGGTGCAGATCTTCGTTATCTATTACGGCCTGCCGGGCATCGGCATCGAATTCGCGCCGGTCACGGCCGGGGTGTTGGCGCTGTCGCTGAACAGCGGCGCGTATTTGTCGGAAAGCCTGCGCGGGGCGATCGTCAGCATCGGGCAAGGGCAGTGGCGCGCCAGCCTGAGCCTCGGTCTCGACTACGGCCAGACGCTGGCCCACGTCGTGCTGCCGCAAGCGCTGCGCGTGGCCGTGCCGTCGATGAGCAACACCCTGATCAGCCTGATCAAGGACACCTCGCTGGTCTCGGTGATCACCGTGACCGAGCTGATGCTGGCGACCAAGGAGGTGATCGCGACCACCTTCCAGCCGCTGCCGCTGTACCTGGCGGCGGCTGCCGTTTACTGGATGCTCAGCCTCGTCTTTGAACAGGTGCAGCGGATTGCCGAGCGGCGCTTGAACAAAGCGCACGCCATCGACTGATCAGAAGTGGTGCAGCAGGCCGAGCGAGAAGGTGCGCGTCTCGATGCCGGTCTGCGGCACCGTCGAACCGGCGACGAAGGGCAGCGCCACGCTGTTGAGGATGATGGTCGAGGCACCGAAATTGCGCACCGCACCGGCGCGCGCGTACAGGGCGGTGCGCAGCGACAGGTTGTAGTCCGCGCCCAGCATCAGGCCCAGCGCCGACGATGCGACCGCGGCGCCTGAAGCATTGCGCGCGCCGTCGGTATCGCGATGCACCAGCGAAGCGCGCCACGAGAAGCGGTCCTGCAGCAGGATCGCGCCCAGCGTCGCGATGCGCGCTTCGCCGCTTTGCGCGAGCTGCGGCGAGATGCGCGCATACGAGGTCGAGAGCACGATCTTGCCGTTGTCGTAGATGGCGCCGATGGCGGGAATGTCGGTGCGCACCGATTGCGCCGGCGTGCCCGTGGCGACGACGACCGGGCTGCTGAAGGCCTGGGTCATGCTCGCCGCCAGGTAGATGCGGCCGTTGGTGAACGAGACCACGCCGCCGCGCGTGCCGACCTTGGGCTCGAGCGTGCCGTAGGGGTTGGACGCATAGATCGCCTGGGCGCCGAAGCCCATCACGCGCGGCGTGGCATAGGTGACCGATTTCGGCACGCGCACGGGAATGGTGCCGGCGCCCGGCCCGAGGTCGGTATTCGCGCCGACCCCGCGCGGGCCCTGCATGGCGCCGCCGGCGACCCAGTTGTAGACCGAGTTGGTCGACACCAGCATGAAGGGGTCGATAAACAGTGGCAGCATGGCATTGATCTGGTTACCGAAGCGCAGCGTGCCATAGGTGCTGGAGCGCAGGCCGACCCAGGATTCGCGGTTGAACAGAGCCGTGGCTTGCTGGGCGCCGGTGTCGGCATTGATGCCGGCTTCCAGCTTGGCTTCGGCCTTGAGGCCGCCGCCCAGGTCTTCGGAGGCGTAGAAACCGAGTTTCGAGGTGTAGTCGCCGCCGCTTTGCTGCTGCCAGCGGCTGGGCGCCTTATCGGCCTTCGCATACATCATGCCCAGGTCGGCCGTGCCGTAGATGCGCACGCCATCGCCATTGGCGCTGTATTCGGGCAGCTGGGACATCAGGCTCATCAGGTAGGACGGGGTGTGCGTTTGTGCCTGGGCGGAAGCGGCGGCGAGGAGGGTGCAGAGCAGGACGGGGCGAAGCAGGGCGGTACGCGACATTCGGTGAGCTTTGGATAGATTGCAATACGGAATTATTGCATACCGCAAATCCTGATCGAAATGGCGAATAGGCAATAGTTGCCCGATTACAACGAATGTTCAGGGGTTTCGACGTGCATGCGTTGTACCGCGTGGAGTCCTGACTCCACGCGTTTTTCGTGCCCACGCACACACGGCCGCCCAAAAAAAACAGGCGCCAGAGGCGCCCGTTCATGCATCACATATTCGGGTAATTCGGTCCGCCGCCACCCTCCGGCGTCACCCACACGATGTTCTGCGTAGGATCCTTGATGTCGCAGGTCTTGCAATGCACGCAGTTCTGCGCATTGATTTGCAAGCGGTCCTCGCCCGCATCCGTCTTCACGAATTCGTACACGCCCGCCGGGCAGTAGCGCTGCTCGGGGCCGGCGTACTTGGCCAGGTTGACCTCGACCGGAATGCTGGCATTCTTCAGCGTCA
>Ga0213834_100742_pt1 | contig 12621 bp, 9 predicted proteins | sample SWPTP12_FD_160580 | JGI IMG/M metagenome (GOLD analysis project Ga0213834, IMG submission 160580) | Coastal seawater microbial communities from Marineland, Florida, United States - SWP TP1 #2 | ecosystem: Environmental > Aquatic > Marine > Coastal | place: USA: Florida | collected 2016-08-06
ACGGCCGGTTCGTGGCGCCTGATTTGCGCCAGCGCCGCTTCGCGGTCACCGGCGACGACGACGTCATAGGCATCGAAGCTCCAGCGCAGCTGCTTTTGCAGGCCCGGGTCGTCTTCGATGATCAATAGTTTAGGTTTGTTCTGTGTCACTGCGATCCTCTGGCCGTCATGCGGCGCTGTCGGCAAATTGTGTTTCTGCTGTATAGAGCGGTAACAAAATAGTAAAGGTGGTGCCCGCCTGCGGGCGGCTGCTCACTTCGAGCTGGCCACCCAATTCCTGGATATATTCGCGGCTTTCGAAAACACCGATGCCCATGCCGGCCGACTTGGTCGAATCGAAAGGCTTGAACAGGCGCTCGCGGATGAATTCCTCGCTCATGCCTTCGCCGGAGTCGGCAATCCGGATCAGCACCGCGCCATCCTGCCGCTCGACGTCGACCTGCACGCTGCCGTCGGCCGGGGTAGCCTCGATCGCGTTCTGGATCAGGTGCCCGATCACGCGCTCGAGGCGTTCGGCATCGGCCACCACCTGCAAGCCGGCGTCGCCGATGCGCAGCACCGGCATCGGCTCGTAGGCCGCCTTCAGGGCCACAGCCTGCTTCACCAGGCGTGCCAGCGACAGCGGCGCGATGTGTTCGGGCGACTCGCTGCGGCTCAGTTTTTGCAGCAGCAGGCGCATCTTCTGCACGGAAAAATTCACGGTGTCGATCATGTCGCGCTGGAATTCCGGATTGTCGCGGTGCTTCTCGGCGTTGCGCATCATGAGCGACAACTGCGACACCAGGTTTTTCAGGTCGTGCACGACGAAGGTCGACATCCGGTTGAACGATTCGAACTGGCGCGCCACCATCAGGGCCATCGCCGCGTCCTGCTGGGCCAGGTAGCTGGCCGCCTGGGTGCCGGCAATCTTGAGCAGGTCGATCACTTCCCAATTGAGCACGATCGAACTGCGTGGCTCGAGCAGCAGCATGAAACCGAACAGGCGCCCATGCGTAATCAGGGGCAGCACCAGGCGACCGCGCGGCACCTCGCACAGCCATGCGGGCATCTCGACGCCATCGTATTTTTCAGGCTCGCGCCGGTACTCCTCGAGATCGACCACCCACTGTTTGGTTTCGAGGTAGGAGCAGAAAGGCGAATCGGACGGCTCCGATACCGGCACCGGAGGAAAGTGCCAATTCGCGCTTGGCTCCAAGCGCCCCGAATCGCGCCGTATCCACAGCGCCCCGCCCGGGCTTTCGACCAGGCCGGCCACCGTTTCGATGGTGCGGCTGGCCAGTCCCGGTCCATGTTCTGACAGGGCCCGGGTAAAACGCAGCCACTCTTCGCGGTAGTCGTAGTTATAGCGGTAGAAATGCTTGCTGATGAAAACCTTCAGGCGCGAGCGCAGTGCGCCGGAAAACAGTATGGCGCCCAACAGGATCAGGGCGCCGAAAAGGAAGGTGACCTGCATCACCGTGCCCCAGCTGCCGCCCAGGTAACGCAAGTAATATCCGGCCAGCCCCATCGCCAGCAGATAAATGGCCGAACCGAACAGCGCCACGGAATGGAATACCACGCGCCGCGATACGGCCAGCGCCGACGACCAGGTGGCGCTGCGCGCGATGGCAACGCCGATCAGGGGCGCGATGAGCGCGTTGACGATGCCACGCGCCGCCCAGATATCGCCGTTGATCTCTCGGAACAGCATGGCATCGCTGTACAGGTAGAAGTCGAAGACGAACATGGCGCCGATGCCGAGGCAGGCGAATTTGATCGCCCAGCGGCCCTGCTCGTGCGTATTACGGTAGAGCTGCTCGACCAGCAACATGCCCAGCACCGAGATCCCGACATTCGAGGTGACGCCGGGCACCAGCCCCACGCTCGAGAGCAGCTCGCTGCCCCATGCGCCGCTCGCGACCAGCACCAGCAATACCAGGTAGCCGATGGCGACGAGCGCCAGGGACGGCCGCAACTGGAAGGGCAGCGCACTGTTTTCTCTTTTGAAGTTATCGATCAGGATGACCAGGAACGCGGTCCAGACGCCGCTGCGCAGCAAACCGAGCGTGCCGGTGAGTGCCGGCATGGCGATATAGCGCGTCGCTTCCCAGGCCAGCGAGGCGGCCCAGCATGCCGTGACCAGGCTGGCCACCGTGAGCAGCGGCGCATGCCGGCGGCTGCGGCCGCTCATCAGCGAGAACGCCCCCAGGGACAGGAAGGCCAGCGCGGCAATCGAATAGGTGTACGCAGCTATGTTGATCAACCTGCACCGCCCCTATCGACAACGATTGCACGCATGTGGCTTCCGTGGAAAAGCGCCGGACTCAGCGGCCGCTGCGGAACAGGACGACCTTGAGCGTATCGATCAACACCAGCACGTCCAGGAACAGGCTGTTGTTTTTCACATAGTAGAGATCGTACTGGAGCTTTTGCAGCGCATCCTCGGCAGAAGAGCCGTAGCCGTAACGGACCTGGGCCCAGCCGGTGATCCCCGGCTTGATGCTGTGGCGCACGTGGTAGTAGGGCACGACTTCGATCAGCTGCTCGACGAAATACGGACGCTCCGGGCGCGGACCGACAAAACTCATTTCTCCCTTGAAGACGTTGACGATCTGCGGCAGTTCGTCGATACGCGTCTTGCGGATGAAGTTGCCGACACGGGTGACGCGCGGATCGTTCTGCGCGGCCCACTGCGGCTTGCCGCCTTTTTCGGCGTCGCTGCGCATGCTGCGGAACTTGTGCACCTTGAAGGTCGCGCCATCCTTGCCGACCCGCTCTTGCGAATAAAAGACCGGGGCGCGGTCTTCCAGGTAGATCAGGAGCGCCGTCACCAGCATCACCGGCAACGCGGTGGCCAGAATGATCATGCTGCAGATGATGTCGAAACTGCGCTTCATGAACGTGCGCATGAAGCTCTGGTCGAAGCCGCCGCCAAAGACGAGCCAGCTTGGCTGTAGGGAGTCGACCCGGATCTGGCAGGTTTCGCGTTCGAAGAAGGTGGCCGCATCGGTCACCTTGATGCCCTGCAGTTTGCAGTCGAGCAGCTCCTTGATGGGGAAGCCGCCGCGCCGGTTCTGGACCGAGACGACGATCTCGGCCGCGTTATACGCGCGCGCCAGGGTCACCATCGAGTCGCCGTCCTTCATTTTCACCAGGTTATTCGCGGGAACGCAGACTTCCTCGGACGGGATCGGGACGAAGCCGGCGATGTCATAACGGTGATAGCTGTTGCTTTGCATGGCCAGGTCGCTGCATTCCTTGGCCAGCGGACCCGAACCGAGGAACAGGATACGGGTTTGCAGATAGCGCAGCTCGGAGGTCTTGAAGAAGATGATCCGCGCGAGAAATATCCCGGTGGCGCCGATGGCGAACACGAAGAGCAGCAAACCGCGGCCAAAATACAGCTCGGGCGCGACGTAGAACACCAGCGTCAGGATCGCGAAGCCCATCGCGAACGACGGCATCAGCTTCATGAAGAACGGGTTGCGCAAGCCTTCGTTGAAATTGAGCTGGTACATGCCCATCGCACTCATGCTGAAGATGATCGCGACGGCAAAGGCCAGGGCGGAGGTGAAGAAATGGTCCAGCTTCGGCAAGCCGCCATCGCCATCGAGGAAGCGGACGGCAGCGCCGGCATACGCCGCGCCGAGTAACACGAGTAACTCCACAAACAGCAACACAAACACTATCTTTGATACATAGTGATTCGAAATTCTTAACACTTCATTCTCCAGAAATCTTTCACATCTCACACAAGCGAGTGGCAACGGCTTTCCCCATCATGGGGACCGTAGCAACTATTGCCATTTAGCCACACCACTAGGTCAGCTGCCTGGCATCGATTCGAACAAGTCGTCGTGCTGGCAGCGGGCGGCTCAAGTTTCTTGAGCTCACACCTACCCGCTACGGCCATGCACCACACATTCTGCATTTCATGCTGAATTTAATACTAAAGTTGCAACAAATATAGCATTAAAACATTAATTTTTCTACAACACGCTTGATTTTTTGAGCAAAATTAATTTCTATGAAGAATTAAAATGGTCAAAATGATACCCAGTTTCGATGGGCATTCTAGCGCCTTGGGATATCGAAAACTGGGTCATGCGCCTCCCCGTGTCGGCTGCACACACTAATATCGCGCGCGCGTATAAGGGGAAAATGCATTCTAGCATCGGTGCACTGTGATTGATGTTTCGTACAACGACTTGTGGTGAGTTGAACACGTCCAAGCGGCGTTAATTTAATTTCAAAAAAGCAATAATCCGTTCCTCAAAGCAGCGTCCGTCGAAATTCTTTACAGCATCGTATCTACCGAATCCTGAAAATTGCGCTAACACATTGAATTTCATACTTAAAAATCACCGGGAACGATAATTGCTTATAGTTGACTAAGCTCAATCAATGGAGATACACGTGAAGAAATATTTGTTGTCGATCCTATTCTTAGCAACAACGCTGGGCGCCTGGACAAGCGCGACTGCCGCCCCTGTCGTGCTTACCGGTTCGACCTATAGCGTGTACATCGCCGGTACCCAAAGCGGACTGGTGGTCAATGGCGTGACCAATTTCGATATGGTTCCAGAATTCGCCTTCAGCGACGACGGCCGCCTGCTCCTGACCCTGTCCGAAAACGAAACAGCCCTGGGTGGCGGACAAAGCAGAATCAGGCTCAGCGTTTCCGCCGACGGCGACATTTTCCAGATTGCCAACGAAACCGCTGTCCTTGGCGTCGGAGTCGACGGCGACGGCCTGGACTTACTGACCCAGGCCTCGCTGAACAACGCCGAGATTACCTTGTACGACGTCACAGGCCAGGTACTGCTTTCCTCCGGCAATCTGGTGGCCGACGTTCCCAATCCGAACCCGTGGGACGGCTTCTTCCCCGCTCCCGGCAATGCCTTCGGCATCGCAGGCGCAGGCGGAATCGGCGTCTCCATGATCACCTTCGACTTCATAGTCACCCAACTTGGCGGCGAAATCCCCGAGCCAGGCACGGTCGCTCTCGGTCTGATCGGACTGGCTGGCGCCTTCGCTGCCCGCCGTCGCCCACGTAAAACTCCTGCCAGCATATAACGGATGGGGCGGTTTCCGAACTGCCTTGCCAAATTAAACCGCCCGGTGGCGACACCGGGCGGTTTTTTTTATGCCTGATTACTTGGCTGCCGCGACCATGAAGTCGACGGCAGCCTTGACCTCGTCGTCCGATACCGGCGCGCCGCCTTTTGGCGGCATGACGCCCGCCTTGCCCTGGAAGCCCTGGATGGCATGCGCATACAGCACGGAAGCGCCTTGCTTGATGCGCGGCGCCCAGGCGGCCTTGTCGCCCATTTTCGGCGCGCCCGCGATGCCGGCGCCATGGCAAGCTACGCAAGTGGTATCGAAGACTTTTTTGCCTGCATCGGCCGACAGCGCGGCAGGCGCAGGCGCAGCCGCTGCGGCGACGGGCATGGCTGGTGCGGCTGCAGCTGCGGCTGGCGCCGCGGCGGGTGCAGCCGTTGTAGCGGCAGCGGCCGGCGCAGCGGTCGTGGCGGCGGCAGGCGCCGGCGCGGCGGGTTCCTTGAACGTGGCGCCGCCCTTGTTCGACAAATAGACGACGGCACGGGCCACTTCGATATCGTCCAGGTCGGGATTGCCGCCCTTGGCCGGCATGGCGTTAAACCCTTCGAGCGCATGCTTGACCAGGGTGTCGTAGCCTTTGGCCAGACGCGCGCCCCAGGCACCGGTATCGCCCATCTTGGGCGCGCCGGCGGCGCCGCTGGTATGGCAGGCAGCGCACACGGCCGCGTAGACGGTTTCACCCGCTTGCAATACCTTGGGCGCGTTCGCGTCGCGCAGCGTGAATCCCTCCTCGGCAACCGGGCGCAAGCGTGCATTGACTGCCGCGGCGCTCTGGCTGGTGCTCCCCGCCCCCGCGAGCTTGGTATTGGTAACGAAGGTCACCAGCAAAATGATGCCGATGACAATCACCAGGAAGAAGCCGGCGACTGCAATCACCAGCTGTTTGGGGGTTCGGATCAGGGATTCGTGCTCGTTCTGTGCGTCGCTCATGATGTCCTTAATACATTTTAGGAAGCTGCCGGGCCAGTTGTTGGGTGGAATTTAGTGCAGGCCACTCAACCGCCGATTATAGACCGCAAGGCAACTTTTGTAACCTAAAACACTTTTGCGGCGCTTCCCATGGACGGGCCAGCTGAAAGACTGTATCCTTCGGATCACTTCAAGTACCTCAACGCGGCTGTAGCTCAATGGATAGAGTATTGGCCTCCGAAGCCAAGGGTTGTGGGTTCGATCCCCGCCAGCCGCACCAATAATTCCCCGCAAGCCCCCTACCGGATTTCAAGCCCGCCGTCGCTCTTTTCCTGAATACCCGCGTCTGTGGGCCGGAACGCCGTTCCGTGCCCACTACACGACAAACAGAAGCGCTAGGAACTTGTCTTGCTGCCCGACCAGTCTTTGTACCACTGCGCGAACCGGCCCAGGCCTGCGGCCAGCGGCGTCGCCGGTGCATAGTCGACCCACGCCTGCAGCTTGTGCGTGTCGGCATGGGTTGCCGGTACGTCGCCTGCCTGCATCGGCTGGAAGTCGAGCGTGGCCTTGACGCCGATCGCCTCTTCCAGCGTACGAATGAAGTCCAGCACGGTCACCGGCTCGTTGTTGCCGATATTGAAAACGGCATGGCGCACGGTGCTACCTTCCGGCTGCGGCTTGAACAGCAGGCGCACCACGCCCTCGACGATGTCGTCGATATAGGTGAAGTCGCGGCGCAACAAGCCTTCCGCGAACACCGGAATCGTTTGACCTTGCAGCATGTTGCGGGAAAAACTGAAGTAGGCCATATCCGGCCGGCCCCAGGGTCCGTACACGGTGAAGAAGCGCAGCCCGGTCGCCGGGAAACCGTACAGATGACTGTAGGAATGCGCCATCAGTTCATTCGATTTCTTGGTTGCCGCATACAGCGACACCGGCTCGTCGGTCTGGTCATCCTCGCTGAACGGCGTCTTGGCATTGCTGCCATACACACTGCTGCTGCTGGCGTAGAGCAGGTGGCCGATCTTGTGCCGGCGGCAGGCCTCCAGGATATTCCCGAAGCCAACCAGGTTCGACTGGATGTAAGCCGCCGGGTTTTCCAGCGAATAGCGCACGCCGGCCTGGGCCGCCAAGTGCACCACCAGCTGCGGCTGGACCCGGTCGAACAGGGCCGCCACCTGGACAGCGTCGGCCAGCTCGACCGTTTCGCAAGCCACCCCGGCGGGTACCAGGAGCGCCGCGACTCGGTCGTGTTTCAGCTGCGGATCATAATAGTCATTAAAGTTGTCGCAGCCGACGACCCGGTGTCCCATCGAGGCCAGGCGCGTTGCTACATAACTGCCGACGAAACCGGCGGCGCCCGTGACCAGGATGGTTTGCTGGACTGTCACTGGCCGGCTCCCCGGCTCATGCGGCCGATGCCTTCGTACGACAGGCCGGCAGCGGCAACCGCTTCCGGATCGTAGATATTGCGGCCGTCAAACACTACGCGGCCGCGCAGTTTTTCCGACAGGCGGGTCCAGTCAGGCGCACGGAATTCTTTCCATTCGGTGACCAGGACGAGGGCGTCGACGTCCTCGGTTGCCTCGTCGGCGGAAGCGGCAATCGTGATCATCTCCGCGCATTTTCCTTCGCCGTGTTCGAGCGACAGGACGCGCATCGCTTCGGTGCTGGCGACCGGGTCGTAGGCCACGACCTCGCAGCCGGCCGCGAACAGCGAGCGGATCAGCATCAGGCTCGGCGCTTCGCGCATGTCATCGGTGTTCGGCTTGAAAGACAGTCCCCATAAGGCGATCTTCTTGCCGCGCAGTTCGCCCTTGAAGAAACGGTCCAGCTTCTTGAACAGCACGTTCTTCTGCGAATCGTTGACCTTTTCGGTCGCTTCCAGCAAGTGAAGGGCCTGGTCGTTGTCGTTGGCGGTCTTGATCAGGGCCTTGACATCTTTCGGGAAGCACGAGCCGCCGTAGCCCATGCCGGCGTACAGAAACTGCGAACCGATCCGCGGGTCCATGCCGATGCCCTGGCGCACCGCTTCGATATCGGCGCCCAGCACTTCGGCCAGGTTGGCCAGTTCGTTCATGAAGCTGATTCGCGTGGCGAGCATGGCGTTGGCGGCATACTTGGTCAGTTCCGCGCTACGCACGTCCATTTCGACCAGTTTTTCGTGATTGCGGCTGAACGGTGCATACAGCTGGCGCATCAGTTTGGTCGCGATCGGGTCGGCGCTGCCGACCACGATGCGGTCGGGACGCATGAAGTCCTCGATTGCTGCACCTTCCTTCAGGAATTCCGGGTTGCTGACAACTGCGAACTCGACGTTGACGCCGCGTTTCTGCACTTCTTCCTGGATCGCCGCTTCCACGCGCTTGGCGGTGCCGACCGGCACGGTCGACTTGTCGACGATTACCATCCGCTTGGTGATGCGCTGGCCGATGCTGCGCGCAGCCGACAGGATGTGGGTCAAGTCGGCGCTGCCGTCTTCGTCCGGCGGAGTGCCCACGGCCAGGAAGATGACTTCTGCATGCTCGACGGCTTCGTCGTAGCTGGTCGAGAATTTGATGCGGCCGGCCGCGGCGTTGCGCGCCACCAGCGAGTCCAGGCCCGGCTCGTGAATCGGGATGCCGCCGCTGTTGAGCATGGCGATCTTCGCGTCGTTCACATCCAGGCACAGAACGCTATTGCCGACGTCCGCAAAACAGGCGCCTGACACCAAGCCAACGTAGCCAGTGCCGATAACAGAAATTTTCATGATGTGATATGTCTTTGTGTGTAAGAGGAGCTGACGCTTATGCCACCTGTGTATACGTGAATGTGTTGCAGGCAGTTGAGCGAATAACTTGACAATATACCGCAAAAATTGCTTGAGCCTACACGAGCGTGGCGTTTTGGCAACTTTTACGTTGAAGTGTGGCCAGGCGGAATTATATTTCAATTTTACTAAGCAAGCTTCAGCGAGCGCGGTCTTCGCTTCATATTCTTAGGTGTTCGACGTGGCAAAGTAGCACAGCGTCTTGCCCTGCCAAAGTGCGCAAGTTCGTCACCACTTGCTACTGACCTGTCTACTTGCGCGGCTGGTCGGTACGATGCTCTTCATGACAAACCTATCAGCCCCAGGTTTTCCAGCAACGTCGTCCTTGTTCGACACTACATATATGCACCTCAACTCGTCAGCAGTCAGCAGTCAGCAGTCAGTAATCAGCAGTCAGCAGTCCGCTAGGGTCGAGCGGGATAAGCACTAGCCTTGAAAAATTTCCGCATGGAAATTAATCCAACGTTCTCTCATGTGGCCTATGAAAGCGCTTGGTAAGGTTTGTTCCGTTCCGTTGTCAGGAATTTCTATATTTCTATCGGTACACACTCAGCGTATGGACCTAGTGATAAAATTTAATGTTGCATTGAATAAATTCTTTGACGTTATTTTGATAATCTTGGGCGACAGTCCACAGCTGCCTCCTGCCGCAGTTACCTCTAGATGTCCATTACTATGAATCGCGCAATTCCCAAAGGCCTATCTATCTATCTCGATTTCGTTCGCCTAGCTGCAGCGATTGTCGTCTTCCTCTCTCACCTTTGGCCATTGGTCTTCCCTTCGACGCCATTGCCATGGCCCGGGCATCTAGCAGTCGTTGTCTTCTTTGTATTGTCTGGATACGTGATCTCGCACGCCGCGCGGCCGGAACTCGGTTTGCGCGGTTACGCCGTTCATCGGCTTGCGCGTATCTACCCTGTCCTGATTGCAGCCGCCTTGCTATCGCTTGTCATAGCAGCATATACGCCTGTAAACATCGGAAACTATGGCAGTTCACGCGGCTCTGACTGGTTCGATATCACATTAAACATGGCATTCCTCGGCCAGTCCTGGATGGATGTGCCTATGCCATATGTCGGAACTGTCTGGTCACTGGACTATGAAGTCTGGTACTACATCCTGTTTGCGATCTGGACGTACCACAGGAGCTGGGTATTGCTCGCTTGCGCAGCGCTTGTAGCTGGGCCCAAAATTCTGCTGCTACTGCCAGTCTGGCTACTCGGGGTCGCGTTACATCGCTCGACGATTGTAATCAAGCGCAAGTACGCAATATGGCTGTTCGGGTTATCCAGCATAACCGGCATAGCGTTCTGGTGGTTCAGTATCGGAACCGGAATACGTGAGGCGATGCGCCCGCTATCGCCGGGCTTAATCGTATTCGCTGAAGGCTCGAATCAGTTCGTGGGCGATTTCATCTTCGGCCTGATTGTAATGCTGAATTTCAAAGCAGCAGGTTCTTTGCGCATGGAACTGCTTCTTAAAATGCAATCGGTAATCCGGTACCTTTCCAGCTTCACGTTCTCTTTATATATATTCCATCTGCCTCTCGCAGTTTTGATCTGGAATGGTTTCCAAGTGCATTCTGCATTTGCATTTTTTACATTGTTAATTGCTGGTGTTTGGTTGCTGGGAATGCTCACTGAGCAACAAAGCAAATGGTACCGGTCAATACTCAGTCGATTTATGCTGCGTAAAAAAGCTAAAGAAAGTTTGCTTAGGGAGAGAGATCCTTCATTGGTGTAACAAAACTATTGGAAAAGCTACTTGGTCGAGCTGCCTGCAAACAATGATTGCCCAACTTAATTCACGGTGGCTCGAAGTAACAATAAGAAAGCGATGCAAAAAAGGAAAGTACTCGCAAGTGCTGCGAACGAAAATACAACGGCGATTCTGCATACGGCGCGGTTGCAAATTGGTGCCACAGATAGATCGTAAACGAAATTTTCCATATTACCGCGGCGACCGATTTGGATGAAAAAATCGAACTGACATCGTCTTGGTCCATAGCAAAAAATAACTCTTGTGCCGCTCGCATATCGACGCAAAATATGCAGAAACGATAAACGGCAGCGCATAAACCAAGACAACAAATAAATCGCCACCCACAATGCCAATTGACCACAAGGCGGCTTTTACCAAATACATCAGGGGATAGTGAAAAAGATAAAGTCCGAAACTAATAGCTGCGGCCCATCTGATCGGTCGAGTAAACTTCACCAATACCCAGTGTGCCTTTTCAGAAAAAGCGAAAAATCCGAAGATGTTAGCTGCGACAAGCAAGCCGATAAGATAGCTCGCTGGCCAAAAATTTACAAACCATTGACTCGCAGCCCGTTGAGCAGTTGCAGGGAAATTCACGGTCAAGAAATCATGAACATGTAAGTACGAAAATGCAAACGCGAGGACGAGTGAGATCAGCCAAATTGAAAACCCGGTACGCGGCCCGCACTTTGGCAACAGTCGGAGTGCCTGGTAGACGCCTGCTCCCAGCAGCCATACCGGCAGGCCCACCAATATCTTTGGTCCAGCGATGAGGGCGAGACCCAGCAGGCACATGACCCGCCGCCATCCACGCAAGTACACCCCTGCCGCGAAGATAGCGTAATACCAGAACTCGAACGACAAGGACCAGAATGGCCCGTTGGTGCCTGGGTAGATATTCAGATTCCAAATTTGATTCAGGAATGTCGCGTTGGCCGTAAGGGATGCCGCCCACTTGAACCAGTTGTATGGCTGCATTGGCGAATAGGCGCCCATGGACAAATACTGACCGAATGTATCGCTAATGACCGTCAATGCCAAGGCCGGCAGACAAACTGACCAGAGGCGCGCGAACCGAGCGCCCATGAAGTCTTGTATATCTTCGTGCTTTTTCCGCGCGTACGATATCAACAAGCCGGATAACACGAAAAATACAATGACAGCCTCCCCCCCGAATTGACCAAAAAACGGGACAGCTTTTCCAGAAAAGTGCCGGGCGTGAAATATGTACACAGCGATCGCTGCAAGTGCCCGCAGAAGATCAAGATAAAGGGAAAAACCTGGATTCATTATTATTCGCAGTCGTGACATTGGACCGCGGCCTCTGATTTAGAGAATGCCGCCACATTGTTCAAGCAATCATCCCCGCACCACGATTTTCGACATGACCAGGCATCCCCCTGTCAGCAACCGAAACCACATACAATTCGTCAATACGATGATTGCTGGAATTATATTTCATACTCGACATCATGTGGTGGAGTTGATTTATCAGCGTTGCGTAATTGCGATTGAGATCAATGAAAAAGAGCCGCATGCGGCTCTTTTTCTCAATCCATCCGAGTTGATAAATGGAAATCTCGCACCTGTGTACTGCTCTAGGGGTACGAGCCCATTTTGCCCCTTACCAAATGATCACGCGTTCCTGCGGCGCCAGGTACATCTTGTCGCCTTCCTTGACCTTGAAAGTCTCGTAGAAGCCCGGCTGGTTCATCAGGGTGCCGTTGGCGCGGAACTGGCCCGGCGAGTGCGGGTCGGTTTTCACCTGGGCGATGCGGGCCGGTTCGCGCATCTTCTCGCGCCAGACCTGGGCCCAGCCCATGTACAGGCGCTGCTCGCCGGTCAGGCCGTTGATGACGGGCGCTTTTTTGCCCTTCAGCGAGATTTTATAAGCTTTCGCCGCGATCGCCAGGCCGGAGTTGTCGGCGATGTTCTCGCCCAGCGTCAGCGCGCCGTTGACGTTATAGCCAGGCAGCGGGCTGTAGCCGTTGTACTGCTTGACCAGCATGTCGGCCTTGGCCTTGAAGTTCTTGTGGTCAGCAG
>Ga0213834_100743_pt1 | contig 12609 bp, 16 predicted proteins | sample SWPTP12_FD_160580 | JGI IMG/M metagenome (GOLD analysis project Ga0213834, IMG submission 160580) | Coastal seawater microbial communities from Marineland, Florida, United States - SWP TP1 #2 | ecosystem: Environmental > Aquatic > Marine > Coastal | place: USA: Florida | collected 2016-08-06
GATGCTGCCAGCGATGCGAGCCCTGGGACTGCCCGACGATGCCGTCTTCGCCCTTCGCTCGGCTGATGCGACGCGCGATAGAAACGTCGTGTACCTCTACTGGGACTACGGTGGCGCGTACGGTGCCGACCTGGAGCGCTATATCGATTCGGTGATCGCTGGCCAGCCCGCCGAAGGTCAGCCTGGTGCGCAGTACTCGCTGGGTCAGCTGGCGTGGATCCACGCGATCGGTCTCGTTCGGGACGACATGGCTCGCGACATGCAGGCCCTCGGGGTTCCTACGGAACTGGCAGCCGAGCTTGCCGCGTCCGCTGCCGTTCACAAGACCGTGCTGGGCATCTGGAAGAAGCATAGCCAGCAGCACGGTGCAGTGATGGAGCGCTACTTCGATGCGTGCCTGGACTCTTACACACCGGGCTGGCCACATAAGCGGGCGCCAGCCGAAACCAGCGTCGACGACGCAGAACGCCCCGCCCCGTAAGCGCGCGACGCGCGATGCGCGCGGCCGCACAACATGAAATAAATATTCGTTTCTATTCAAATAAATGGCGTTTCCGGTGCTCTACGCCCTGGATGCCCCATTTGTCATGCCTATACTAAATTGTCCGCAACTCATCAATGGAGAAACAATGAAATACCCGAAAGTACCAAAAGCTGGTCCTCACATCCGCCTCGCTATTGTCCTGACGCTGCTCGTCATCGTCTTCCTCTACTTCATCAACCCTCCGCTGGTCGTCGAACCAGCGACCACACGCTTCCTGGACCGCGCCGGCGCAGCGATAGCGTTGGTCGGAGTGGCGCTGGGGGCGTTCGGTATCGGCTGGAGCAAAGAAAACAAGCAGAAGCTTTTCCTCGCGCAGCGCGAGATTGTGACCTGTACTGAAATGGCCCAGAGACTGCAGGCTAGCCCGCCCACTCCAGTGATTGCTGCGGAGCTCGCGCGGCTGCAGGAACGCAAAGACGCGGCGTCTCTGGCCATGGCGGAGGCGGCCGGATTTGAGCAGACCGCCGGCAGCGTCAGTCTGGCTGCGCTGTCCTTCGTAGTCGTGGCAACGCTTCTGCAAGCCATCACGGCGTAACCCCTGCCTGGCACCGGACGGCCGCCGGCGCCGACAAGGCCCGGCGGCTTACCAGTTTCAATCCTGCTCGGCGCCTGCCAGTGTGCCGAAGGCCGGATCCGCCGCGAACAGCTGCGCCAGCGGCATAGTGAAGGAGTGGTCGCCAAAGCCTGTGAACGCATCGTGAAGGACGTAGCTCAAATGCGTCCTTCTCACAGGGCTCGGGCGCGAGAAATTCTCGACCGACCACTGCTTGGTGCGCGCCAGGTCGATGCTGCGCTGGCAGCTGCCAACGATCGTGTTGGCTGCGTGCAGGGCCGAGACGTTCTTGCGCGCCCGGAAGTCGACCGCGGCCTTCGCACCTTGCCAGCAGAATGCGTACGTCTGGCCGACCGAGTACGTGGCCAGCGCATTGTCGATCATCAGAAGCGTCTTCTCGCCGGCGGCCAGCGGCAGACTACGCTCGTCGGCCAGGTGCTGAAGGTAAGCAAGGCACTCGTGGCGCGCCAGCTCGCGCACTACCTCAGGCGCCTGCTCTCGCCACGCATGTGGCCATTGCCCGGTCAGGCACGCCTCCTCGATCTCTCTCACCCGGTCCAGCGTCGCGGCCGGCAGCTCCCAGTACATTTCAGGCAGCATGTACGCCGTCACGCGCGGCGGCGCCTCCTCGATCGTAAAGGCTGCGGTCGGGCTCTGGGAGGAGATCCGCACCAGGCCCGCGTTAAGTAACGAGAACAGCGGCTGCAGCAGCTGCTGTGTTGGCGCGAACGGTTGCTCGGTGCGTCCGAATGGGTGCAGCACCAGGTCTTGCTCGGCCCCGCCGCACGCGCGGTAAAGGGTCAGCAGGTAGACAGCCTGTTTGAAGTGGATCTCGCCGATCGACTTCGGCGGCAGCGTCTCGCCGAAGCCAGCGATCGCCTGCTCGATGACGGCCGCGCTGCGCGCCGCGGGCGGCAACACGGTGAGAAGGTTCATCTGGGCTGTAGAGTGCATGGGATTGAGCGCCAGGCAGGCCCGGTAGCCGTCGATGGCCTGGTCGAAACGCGAGGTCAGGTGGCAGGCAAGAGCGTAGTCGAACCAGAGAGCCTCAGCTGGGTCGACCTCGGCCGCGCGGTGCAGGTCGACAATCCCTTCGAGAATCCGGTAGAAGCGGGCATAGAGCTTGTAATGCAGCAGCGCCTTGCGCAGGTAGTTCGCGGCGATCTCGTACACATGCTCGCCCAGCCACTCCTCATGGCCCCGCGCCGTGGCCAGCAGCACCTCCGTCATGCCGGCAGCGAACTGGTCGACCACGCTCTCGTCGTCGTATGGGGATTCCTCGAAAATGGACTCGTCGTCATAGACTGACCAGGTTGCTGGCGCTTCCACTGCGCGGGCAAGGTCGAACCGGGCGAATGAGCGGCCCGCTTCCTCGAACTCTCCGCTTTTCATCAGTTCCCAGGCCACCTGGCGCTGGATGTAGGGGCCGGTGCTCTCTCGCCCGGCCGACAGAATCATTTCGCTCGCCTCGTCCGGAGTCAGGTCAGCGTTCGGCCCCTCCATCGCGCCGTAGAGAACCTTGAAGAGCGCGCGCAGGTCCGCACCTACGATCATCTTGAGAATCGCATCCCGGTGGGCTACGAGGTCTGCCAGCGGACTGTATCCCACCGTCCAGTTGCCGGCCACCACCGTGATTCGCTCGAAGTCCAGTGGCGACGGCAGGTCGATAATCGCCATGACGCCGTAATGGCAAAACGCCGTGGCCAAGGAGTCGGCAGCGGCTTCGACAGCATCGCCATCGTTTTGTATGACGCTGGCATGAAGCAGGCCCCTGGCCGCGTGCAGCGCCAGCTCGCGCGCTTGTCCGTCGTCGAGGTCGATGGAGCCGATGAGCTTGCGAAACACGTCGGCGGCCGCATCGAGCTCACCGGCGCGGCTATGCGTGTCAGCTTCTACGAGGGCGAACACACGCTGGTCATGCTCCGTGCTGATAGCGCCGAGCCGGCGCACCAGCGCCAGCGCCAGCTGGTACCGGCCGAAGTGCGATGTGATCTCGAAGCCCTGCCACAGATCTTCTGGCGCGGCGCCAGGCGCATCGACTGCTTCCTGCACGAGTCGGAGTAGATCCTCCTCCGGGTGCTCAGCGCCCCACAGCGCGCGCGTGTAGATGCGGCGCAGGCCAGCGTGGGATGGGAACCGGCGGTGACCAGCCTGCAGCTGCTCCAGCTGGTGTGCCTGGTCGATCAGGTGCGTGTCGGCGAGTTCGTAAAAATACGGCTGTGGGTCGGGCAGCGCCAGCAGAATTCGCACCAGGGCGTCGAGTCGCTCGTCGTGGGCTCCGGTCCTCGCATTGAGGACTGCCAGGCTGTGAATGAGCATGGCCAAGGGCGCGGCTTCGCCGCGGCGCGGCGCGTCTTCCAGGTAGCGCGCGGCGGGTTCCCATCGATCGAGCTGGTAGCAACACAGTCCCATCTTGCTGCGCAGGCGCCACGAGGTGCCTCTGGTCGCCCTGTACGCCTGCAGGGCCTCCTCATATTCCCGCTGGGAGAGAGCGGCATCGCCTGCCAGCTCACAAGCAAGACGCGCTGGCGCATCGATAGGCGCCACCGGCGGCACATAGGCACCGCCAAGGATATCTGCGAGTAAGGCCGGCTCGTTGTCGGTTAAGGTCATTGGGTTATAGCAGCCAAGGGCTGAACAGGACTATTGATCGCGCTACAGTGGATCGTCTACTTCCATTCCGAGCAAAGTGGCAAGACTACATGTCTGGTTGCGGATCATATCGTTCGGGAACCTCGGCAAATTACATTCGTCGTTACCCAACTTTAACAGACAGAATACGAGATCATCGAAGGCATTCTCCCCTATTAAGGGCTGCGATTTGTTTGCTAGGTACCCCCCGCCCAGGCCCACAATCGACTCGAAAACCTTTCGCAGAGCTGCATCCGGACAGGGCAGCACTTTTACGCGGTCCCAGTCAGGCCACCAACTCTTGTCACAGTGTTCATTGAACCGTGTAGAAAACGCTCGCTTTGTTTCTCCAATGTAAAGCGCAACATCATGCTCGTCATAGAATGCATATATCCATCCTCGATGTTTTGCAAGGGCCGGCGTTATTACCTCGTTGCGCCTTACTTCGTAGCCATTAGCGTGAAAAAACTCATACAAAATTCCTGCGGTGCCGAATATGCATTCTTCAATTGGAGCGGATAAACCTCTTAACCTTACAATTGCGCTGTGCACATCCTCATCCCTCATCGGTAAGCGGGGAGCCGTTAGTCGGTTATCGCCTGCCATCCAAAACTCCTAAGTCTGATATGAGACGTATGATACATGCCCTATATAAGTGCGTTACCACCGTGCCCATATTGGCTTTTCCACTTGTTTTTCTATTAGCGTGAATATTTCAAACGAGCCATCAGCCAAGCCCTCAATTGAAATAGATTCCAAGGTGAGATCTGATGGGATTTTAAAACCTATATCCTTAAAATGGTCGGCATGTTTTCTCGGAATTTTCGTTCCTGAGTAACCATCGTGCCCAGAGCCATCAATATTCACCGAGTACAGCTCTTTCCCTCCACCTGCTCGCTTCGCATATACATGCGCATGCTTTTTAGTCACCGTACTGCTTTTCCCCGCATCTACCCTGTAGGAATTATTTGTTCCCGGAATATCCTTGTAGGTGAGATGCTCCAGTGTCAGATTGGAAGTAGACGCACCGGCGAATTTCAGCTTTTGTTGCCCATCCTGTTTTACGTCTCCTTTTCCCGAATTCATACTAGATCCTTAAAAGTTGCCTCTCGCCAATACGTACAGTCTGCGTGATTGTCCGCTTTGGTCGACAATGGACGTTCCTTCTCTCCTCAGTCTACCGGAGTTATTATCGCAAAGGAAATAGAGCCTGCCTGGACGATACACGCGGAACTTGCGTTTCGAGGCCGCTTGTCACGTCCGCCCCCGAACTGCGTCAAACGCTGGACTGATCTCGAACCCAGGGAAGTCGCGAAAGAGCTCCGCGCTCGGCCGGATGTAATCGAGGATGTTCTCGGTCGTGAACCAGCGCCGGCCGAGGCGCTCGGCAGCCAGTGCCGTCTTGTTTGTCCCAGCAAAATGGTCGACCACAAGCTGGCCGACCTCGGTCAGGAATCGGATGAAGAAATTCGGGATCGACAGGGGGAACGGCGCGCCGTGCGTCTGGAAGCCCAGTTCGCGCGCGTGCCGGCGGTGCGCTGCCGAATCCGCGCACTGGTGCCCATAGGCCAGCACGTTCCTCGGGATCGCGCCGGCGGTGGGGCTGCCGAAGCTGCCGGGATTGATCCTGTACGCCCCATCGCCGAACACTGCCTGGCGCTGTTCACCGCCGCGGGCAATCAGGGCGGCATGGCGCGCGGAGTGCGGCTGCAGGACGCGCCGGTTATCAGCGTTCACGCGAAGCGGGTCGGCGGCGAACCAGTAGACGGGCTCGTAGGCGACGTTGAGCTGCACGCGTTCCTTGGAGGCCCACTGGATCGGGCCGGGCGGTTTCGATGCGTTGTGCCATACGAAGCGGTCCATGAGGTGCAATCCCAGGCGATCGCAGATGGCCAGCACCAGGCGCTCGTTATAGGTGGAGCGTGCAGGGCTCTTGTTCAGGAAAATATCCTGGCTCACGTTCAAGACGACCGAACCTTCGGGTGCCAAGTTCTTCACGATGGGCTCTAAGCTGCGCGTGACGAAGTCCACATACTCCTGCTCGTCGACGTTGCCGTAGGCGCGCGCGCAGCGTAAAGGGTAGGGTGGGCTCGTAAGCGCCAGCATGATCGGCTGCCCGAGGTGCGGGAAGGTCTCCACGTTCGATCCCCATATTGCGACACCCAGCTTCGTCGAGAAAGCGACCATCTTGACGCTCGCCTGGCTGCGATTGAGCTTGCGGCCGGCTTCCTCCGTCAGGCGCCACACGCCGCGCGCATCGGGCACCTTCTCGATCACGCCCATGGCGCGCAGATCCTGCTGGTACCAGCGGATAGCGCGTTTGATCGGACTGCGCTTTGTTCCGGCCTTCCCGATCGGCACCGTCGAATCCATCTCTGTCAGAGAAATGCCGGCGCGATCGGCGACAGCCTGGTACAGCAGCTGGTTTGTGAGCTCACCTTCCTGGGCGCTCGCGTACGCGCCGGCGATGTGGCTGAAAAGGTCTAGCTGGTTCATGTTTGCAGAGGGAAGTGAGATTGTTTGTTTCATTGTATGGATCGGCCCCCAACTCTCACAAGGAAAGGTGTGATGTTTTATAGCAACGATGTAGAATTCCTTATCTCCTTCCGTCCCGAATTTCTCGATGTCGATACCCGCCCTAGAACCCATTTACGCTACCGTCGTTTTCGCGGCAAACAAGCCTGGCGCACTGCTCAGCATTCCTCCGCTGGCGGCGCCAACGGCGTTCGCCATGATGCAAGGGCGGATCCACACAGCGGACGGCCGTGAGCTGGTGATCGAGGACGCAGGGGCACGCGCGCGCGTGCTCAAGGCCTTTGCCGATGACCCGGCGAGCGTGTTCGTTGTCGAAACCGGTCCGCTGGGCTTCGTCGCGGACTATCCGATCGCACGGGAAGGAAGCTGATGAACACCCAGTTGAACCGGCTGCAGGCGTTCCTGGCCGACGCCGGCGAACTGGAGATCGTCGCACCAGCGGCCGCGCGGAGGCCCGACTACTTTGGAAGGTGCGCGCGTCTCTTGGGAGGGGCGCTGTTGGCAACGCAGATCACTGCGGTTGCTGCGCCGGCACCGGCGCCAGCGCAGGCGGACGTCCCGATAGCCATCGCGCCCACCCTTGCGGCAGTGGAAGACCCCGCCACGCGTGCCGGAATTGCTTCCGTGAAGGCGATTTCGTCGCGCTACCTGTCGCACGGCCGTTCCCCGCTCACGCTGGCAGTCACGATGCTCGATACGGCAGAGTCGCCTGAGGAAGGGCCGACAGCAACGATCGCGCCCAATAATGTGTGCCTGGTTGAGGCAGTGCGGGCAGATTACAGCAAGTCAGATCCGCGTCTCGCCCGCATGGCCGACACCCCTGCAATGAGAGCCTTGGTGCTTGTGCACGAGAGCATGCACTGCCGGATCGGCCTGGCGCTCGTGCGACACGCGGCCGAACGTCCGGCGCCCCTGTCGATGGCTTTCCTGGGGACGTTCAATGAGTCGTCCGCCGATGCGTTCGCGCTTCTCACGCTTGCCCGGAGGGACGGGATACCGGTTGCGCTCAACGCCCTCGACCGGCTAGCGGAGATCCGGGCGGCCGAGGCTGCCTCGCCGGAGGCGGATGGGAGTCATGATTCGCGCGAGACGCTGCGCCGCATCCGCGCCCTGCTGGTTGAAACCCCTGAAAAGCTGGCCTCCGATGGTGCGATCTTGTCGCTCGCGGTCACCGAAGCGCTGCACGGCACCTCGGTGACGTTTAAGAACGCTCTTCCCGCGCAGCAGCAAGGCTACATGGCCACAGCAGAATTCAGTGCAGACATGGCGCGCTTCCATGCCACAGTCGAGGAAATCGGAAAAGGCTACCTGGAAGGCAAGCATGACCTGGGGCACCCGGTGATTGGCCTCAAAAACACGTTACTGAACGATCAATCGGGCTCGGTGCCTGGTGACGGGCAGTTCCTGGCGAAGCGCAGCGCGCCACCGCCCTTCACGGCCGCAAGTCTGCGTAGCGAGGCCGAGACGATTACCACCTCGGTCATCGCAGCAGCTGCCGGCGCCAAGCCTATCGTTGCTGCGAGTGCACCGGCGCCAGCGGCCCAGGCGAGCGGAATGCTTGCTATCGGTCGCCTGCGCTCGCGCCTGGATTCAATTTATGTCGGCGCCGCCGGTGAGGCAGAGCATCAGCACGAGACTGCCCAGTTCGAGGAATCCGACCGCCCAGGCCAGTAGCGCGGCCGTGCGCGATCGCCCCACGTCGTGTGGCATCATGCTGCCAATAAAAACAAGGTTTTGAACTGAAATGAACACTGCCCCAACGCGCTTCCTCGCCATCACAGTTGGCGAAATCTCGCCCTTCCCGCGGCAGCCGGCCGACGAGCTCACGGTGGCGATGTCCCTTGCCCATCCGGTGCCGGTTATTATCGTCAGCTTGCCCGAGGTAACGGACGAAGACGTTACCAACATCAAGGCGCTTCCCCATGCAGTGGCGCTGCGCCGCTCGGCGACGTTGCCGTCAGGTGCACTGCTGCTGGTGCTGAAGGTAAGCGAGCATGAGGTGTGGGCGATGAGCGTACCGTTCCTGGACGATGCTGGGGTGATGCGCGTTTGGGCCAATGGCCAGACCGAGGACAACACTGCATTGATCGTGCTGGTCGACGCCGGCACGCAGATTGTCCGCGCGCAGCGTACGATCGGACTGCCACCGGCGCTGCTGGACATGGCGCGCCAGGGCATCCGCCGCTTCCCAGTGATTGATGAGGATGCGGCGATCGCCGAGCTGGGCGGTCTAAGCGATCGCGAGGTATGGGAACAGTCGACGCGCTGGCAGGTGGTCGACGACAGTGATTTCTTTACAATGGTGGCCGAGGCGCCTGTACAGCCGTAAGGCTGGCCCCGGCTCGCATTACATCGTGGGCGCTTCAGGCTCCTCGTCCTCTTCAAGCTCCTGCTCCTGGCTGAGGGCGTCGCCAAGGCCCGCCAGGCGCGCCTGGTGCTCGCTGCAGATCATCTGGCGTGCGGCGGCCTCCGCCTCCGCTTTGGCGGCCACCAGGGTGCTGGGCGTCGTCCCCATCAGCGTGCCGTAGCGGCTGCCTGACTTCCAGACCGACTGGATCTGGCGTTCCCCGTTGAAGAGCTCCCATTTGCCGCCGTCGTCGTGCGGGCAGCGTCTCCATTCAAAGGACGTGAACGGCGCCGAGCCGCATACCTGTGCGGCCACCATGCGCACCATCGCAACCAGGTCGCCTGTGTCGGCGCTGTCAACGGCGATACGGCCTTCGGTACCGAACGTCTCGTCCGTTCCCCACATCGTCTCGCCTTTCACATCGCCGCACGCGCGTAGCGACTCCAGTGTCGGGCGATACATCAGGTCGGCACCGGCCCGTTCGTTACGATAATTGATGGCGTGGATGAAGCTCACCATCTTCGTGCCTATGGTCGGCTGGACGGGCCGCAGCGCCACCAAAGTATTGCCGTACATCTGCCGGGGGTCGGTCGACAACGTGTAGCCAGCCGGTACATGATCTTGCAGGGCGTCGATCAGCAGCAAGCGCACCAGGTCGGCGCGGCTCACGGACAGGTACTTGTATTCGGCGGAAGTGATGTTGCGGTCGAACATGGCGGATTTCCTGAATGGGTAAGGCTTCAGGCTACCTGAGCAGGCGCTGCGTGGTTGCACGGTACGCGCCGGCGGCTATTCCTTGCGAGAGCACGCGTCCGATCGTCATAATAGAAGTCAGACGGGCCGCCAGATCATGGGCCTAAGAATCCACACCAGAGGCATGAGAATGAACAAGCCGAACACTGAAGCCAGCACCCCCGCCAGCGCCAGCACAACCCCGCAGCGCACGTTCCAAGGCCCGTGCAGCCATTGCCACCATTTGACAACCGCATCGCGGCCGGGAACCGTGGCGTGCAAGTGGGGCGGCTGCAACGGCACCGTTCAAGCTGCCTGACCGAGGACGTAATCATGAACACGCATACGAGCGCAATTCCGGGACACGAGTACCTGGCCTTCCTCGCGGACCCGGCATACTGGGCTCAAGGCGGTGACGGATCGGTCTATGCGGAGGAGGTAGTCCTCCAGATCGATGGACAGTCATACCAGCAGGATGAATTGACGCCTGACGCGGTCACGGAGAGCAGCGAAGTCGTCATCATCGGCGGCCACGTGTTCGAGGCGATGCGCCCGTTGCACACGCTCCAGGAGCATTTCGACAGCTGGCGCGAAGCGAACGCCGAGCAGCCGGCGCCACGGTAACGTGCGTTTCCATCGATACCGTAACTGAAAAAAACCAAGGAGAAGCAAATGCAAGTCCCACGACCACCGATCGCCTTTGCCGTAGCTAACGCACGCGTCGCCGCGCCGTTCCCGTCGGGTAGCGATGTGCTGTGGATGGCCGACGTGAAGGCGTGCAGGCACGCGGTGCAAATGCGGCTTTTCAAGGACGTTCTGTTTGTCGAGTCTGACGGGGTTGTGTTCGTGTACGGGCTCGAAGCAGAAGACGGACGGCCGCCTGGACTGCGCGAAGATCTGGCGAACAAGCAGCATGCCTTCGTCCAGTTCCTTCGCGACGAAACGCGACTCGATCTGAGCGTGCTTGGCGAGCTCGCGGGCCTCTTCGACGGCGCCGAGTATGGGTGCGAAGGGAAGGTCACAGCGGCTTACATTGCGCACCGGGGCGAGCCACTTCGGATGGCAATCGGATACCGAACTTTCCAGGGGACGTACGAGACGATCAGCCTCGATCCGAACGAGGGCGGATGGCTGGAGCGCGCGCTCTCGACAGTCTCGTTCGACGAGATCGATCGCTAACCCGCGTCAGATGGCATTTTTTAGTAGTGGAACAATCACCGCGGCACAGCTCGGCCCCGTTCCTGTTTGCATCCGGAGCGCGTACGCTGATAGTCGCGAACTGCTTCACACGGTTCTCGCTGGAGCACCCAGCCAGGTCGACGCCGAGCGTTTAGCCCACGAGCACGGTCTGCGGCTATACCGGGTCGGCGAGCAGTGGTACTTGGGTCCGCTCGGTGACACCTGAAGCAGCATGCCCCCGTCGGCCTGGCCGTTGACATTCCATCTGGAAGAGCCATAATCGACCCATGAAAACCCCACCTGCCACCCTTACTATCGGGGATTATCCTCAGCTGGCGCTGCTCGCCTGGAGCCGCCGGCCGGACGACGTCATTACCGCCGAGGAGGCGTTCGGCCTCTACGAAGGCAACTGGCGCTTCGTCGACATCGAGCAGCTGGGCGAGCAGGAGCGCGAGCTGATCGAGGGCTTGACCGAAACCTGTGGCCAGGGGCTGATGAATGTTTGAGCGCGACCACCATAATCGGATCCAGACACTGCTGTCCGCGCTCGACGTCGATTTCCTCGCTCAGAACAAGTGCTTCTTTGGCGGCGGCACCGCAATTGTGCTGGCCCTGGGTGAGTACCGCGAATCGGTCGATATCGACTTCCTGTGCGCATCCCAAGAAGGCTACCGCGCGTTGCGCAACACGATCCACGACACCTCCCTCGGATCGATCTTCTCGCGGCCGGTGGAGCTGGTGCGCGACGTGCGTGCAGACCGGTACGGCATCCGCACCTTCCTGCGTGTCGACGGCGTGCCGGTGAAGTTCGAGATCGTCAGCGAGGGCCGCATCGAGATCGCGGGCGAGATGAATCCGGTGACAGGCGTACCCACGCTTACGCGCGCCGACATGTACGCGGAGAAGCTGCTGGCGAACGCTGACCGGTACCGCGACAAATCCGTGGCCAGCCGTGACATCATCGACCTGGCCATGATGATCGGCCACTGGGGCGCGGTGCCGGCTGCAGCCTGGGATAAGGCGCGCCAGGCGTACGGTGCCTCGGTGGACCGCGCCTTCCGGGGCGCCATCGAGATGGTGAGCGATCGGGCCTACTTGGGCCAGTGCCTGGCCAAGATGCACATGGCGCCCGAGCTGGTGAACCAGGTCCCGGCTGTACTGCGTGGCGAGACCTCGTTTGCGCCGGCGCCGCGGCCGACAGAAGGGAAGGCCGCTGCGGGGATCGCGGCAGCAGCGCGCGGAGTGCGCGACGTGTACAGCCGGGCGCTTGCGACGCCGGCAGCGCCAGCTGCGGATGTGGAGCGCGAGCCAGGTGAGGATCGCCCCGCAGGTTGATCAAGGGCGGGGGTAGGCAGCTTGCGAGTGCTCGGCCTTATTTGACTCTCGTGAGCTTAGGCCTGGATGCGGCCTCGGGCCGCGTCTTCTTGATCTTCGCGATATGTGGCGAGACAGCGATCGAGAGCAAACCTGCTACCGCGACCAGGATCGACGGGTAGAACAAGGTCTCGTTCAGCGTGCCGTTGAACATCCTGAGTCCAACCGCCGCTATTAGACAGCTGCCGACGGCGATCAGCAGCATTCCCAGGTCTTTGGTCACCCTCGCAGCTCGCGGATACTTCATGTCGGAATAGTAGAGGACAGAGTCAGGTTTCATTCGTTTCCTAATTTGGGGCGCTGGGCCAATAGTTTCGGACGTACCCGCTGGGCCGCGCGCTTGTCCTGATCTCTCCAGTCCCTCATTAAATCCGAAGTGGCCGGCGCGACGACGCCCACTTCCTTCCAGCGTTCGCGATGCGTAGGGCTGACCGCGCCAGAGGGCCTCTTACAGGGCCAATCCACCGCAGCCTTGCATCGCGGGCAGACCACATTGAGCGGCAGCGGTTCGGCGTCTTGGGCGGCGGCCATGGCAACTTAGCTGGCGTTGGCCAGCGCCCCGATCACCGCCAGCGACACGAGCTGCCCGGCGCGAGCCGCAAGCCCAGCCTGGTCGTGTGCCGGGGTATGAGCTTCGAGGGCATCGAACGCTTCCATTTCGGCGGCCGTCACATGCGTCGTACGTGCCGTATGCGGCACCATGATCGACAGCTT
>Ga0213834_100745_pt1 | contig 12579 bp, 12 predicted proteins | sample SWPTP12_FD_160580 | JGI IMG/M metagenome (GOLD analysis project Ga0213834, IMG submission 160580) | Coastal seawater microbial communities from Marineland, Florida, United States - SWP TP1 #2 | ecosystem: Environmental > Aquatic > Marine > Coastal | place: USA: Florida | collected 2016-08-06
CGCGCGCTTCGAGCAGGGCCTGCGCGAGAACTGGCTGCTGGTGGAGTAGGGGACGGATTCCTGCCGCCAACAGAGTGATTTATGTATAATGCCGGACTTCAGGAAGCGTGGCCGAGTGGTTGAAGGCAGCAGTCTTGAAAACTGCCGACGGGGGAACCCGTTCGTGAGTTCGAATCTCACCGCTTCCGCCAGAATGTGATATAAGCCCTTGATATTTAAGGGCTTTTTTCTCGCCTTGAATTTTACCCATCAACTAGCCCATCAATTCGGAAATGCGCCTTTCGAGCTCAGAATTTAGCTCAGTAGCGCTGATCTCGCATCCAATTGGGCCGCGCGCACGAAGGTCGGCGCGATGAAGATCATTTTGCGTAACGATTGCTGCGGCCCGTGGGGCTGCATGCGGAAGTGTCCGCGCCTCCAATGCGAAGATGGTTCCCCATGCATGGCGTAACCATGATCGGAAAGCGTGAGCGGTCCCAACTAAGTTTGGTCGTAAAGGCTATCCATGCGCTGCCTTTGCTTTGCCGGCTTCTTTGAACCATGTTGCTTGAGCTGTTGCATTGCGTTCGTGTACGGACTCTCTTCGACACGACGCGCATTGCCGGTAGCGCACTTCCTTAGCCCGGCAAAAAAGGAAGTCCTATACGCTTCGTGCGATCCCTGCGATTAGCTATAAGCAGAGCCCAAAGGGCCCATGATTCCGACTCAGATGTCGCTTCGAAAAAAACGTCTCGTATCGGCGCTGGCTCGACGGGAAAAGTCATCTCGAAGAGGGCACTTTCCCAGCCGTTGAATGCTAAAATGGGAGCCATTTTTTGCCATTCAAGATTGCTTATGAGTCAACACTCTAAGTGCGGATGTGTATCGTCGGATAACCAGAGTGTTCCATGAATGCAGTAGAAATCGAATCAGCAGTATCAGACTTGGCACTCCAGCCATTCGACAACGAAGAATTTCCGTTCGCATTCCTTCAAGCGTTTGGCAATAAGGACACCGCCCTCAAGCGCCTGCGAACAGGTAACAACAATGCATCGGACGTGGTTGGTGGCGTACTCCAACGCAACAATATTCACATTGCAGTATGCGAAGTTGGTGCCGTGGCCGAAACGCTCAAGGCATTGCGTGTCAGCGCAGCCACCACCAAAGCCAAGGCTAAGTTTATCCTCGCCACTGACGGACAGATTTTAGAGGCCGAAGACCTCTCCAGCGGCGAATCAATTGCACCAGCATACCCAGATTTTTCCAACCATTTCGGATTTTTTTTACCGCTGGCCGGCATTTCCACCATCAAGGAAATCAAAGACAATCCTATTGATGTGCGGGCCACAGGGCGACTCAATAAATTGTATGTTGAGCTACTGCGCGACAACCCGGAATGGGCAAAAGACGAACGCCGCGTAGACATGAATCACTTTATGGCTAGGTTGGTATTCTGCTTCTTTGCCGAAGATACTGAGATTTTCAGCAGCCCTGGACTATTTACTGAGACAGTGGAACGAATGAGCGAGCGAGATGGCTCCAACACCCATGAGGTGCTGGAAACTATCTTCCGGGCCATGAACATCAAAACAATCGAGCGCGCCAATGCCCAGCCCCGTCTGCCAATATGGGCGAACGGGTTCCCATACGTGAATGGTGGTCTGTTTTCTGGCAATACCGATGTGCCACGGTTTTCGCGCATGGCCCGTACATATCTCGTACACGCCGGCAACCTGAACTGGCAACAAATAAATCCGGACATTTTCGGTAGTATGATCCAAGCCGTGGCCGACGACGAAGAACGCGGCGCGCTGGGCATGCATTACACCAGCGTTCCCAATATTTTGAAAGTGTTGAACCCCCTTTTTTTGGACGACCTGCGGTCGCAGTTGATTGAAGCTGGCGACAATGATCGTAAGTTATTGAACCTTCGCAAACGCATGGCGCGCATCCGCGTATTCGATCCAGCTTGCGGCTCCGGCAACTTCCTTGTCATCGCCTACAAACAGATGCGCGAGATTGAAGCGGAAATCAACAGTCGCCGGGACGAGCTTCATAAAGGTAGCGAAATACCGCTGACAAATTTCCGAGGGATCGAACTGCGCGACTTCCCTGCCGAGATCGCGCGCTTGGCGCTCATCATTGCTGAGTTTCAGTGCGATGTGTTATATCGCGGACAAAAAGATGCGATTGCCGAATTCCTACCGCTAGATGCACAGAATTGGATCATCTGTGGCAATGCGTTAAGGCTAGACTGGCTAAGCATTTGCCCGCCGACTGGTGCTGGCGTAAAGCTGATTGCAGATGACTTGTTCGCTACGCCCCTCAATCAATTGGAGATCGACTTCGCTAACGAAGGTGGGGAAACATACATTTGCGGCAATCCGCCGTACAAAGGAAGTCAAACTCAAGGCGACGAACAGAAGGCAGACTTGGCTGCTGTTTTTGATCCTTACGGGATTTCATCAAAGCAAATAGATTACGTCGGTGGCTGGTTCATGAAGGCTGCCGCTTACGCTCAAAAAACTACCGCAGATTCGGCCTTTGTAAGTACAAATTCGATCTGCCAAGGACGCATTGTCCCATTGTTGTGGCCCAAGATATTTGGGCTCGGTTCAGTCATTCGCTTTGCGCACACTTCGTTTAAATGGGCTAACCTTGCCAGCCACAATGCTGGCGTTACGGTTGCTATCGTAGGTCTATCGACACAAACCAACAAGAAGCGACAGCTTTATGACTTGAACCGTGACGGGGAAACCACAGTGCGTGATGCGGCAAACATCACACCCTATCTGACCATAGGCGAAAACACCATCGTCAATAGTCAGCGCAGAAGCATCGCAGGTTTGCCACAAATGTCTTTCGGAAACATGCCCATTGATGGTGGCAATCTTCTGCTTTCCAAAGATGAAGCATCAATGCTGGGCTTGGAACCCCATGACAATGAGATTTTTGTTAGACGCATATATGGCTCGGCAGAGTTCATTCGCGGCCTTGTTCGTAACTGTCTCTGGATCAGTGATGAAAATCTCCCTCGCGCCTTAGAAATAAACTCCATTCGCAGTCGAATTGAAGGTGTTAAATCGATGCGTCTTGCAAGTAAGGATCTCGGCACGCAAGATATGGCTCAGCGCTCCCATCAATTCAGGGAAATGAATTGTGCTCGTAAGCACACATTGATTCTTCCAGGAGCATCATCGGAGGCGCGCGAGTATCTGCCGGTTGGATTAATCGATAGCCATTCCGTTGTCAGCAATCTCGCGTTTGCTCTCTACGACGCGCCCCTCTGGAACATGGCCCTCATTGCTTCTCGACTCCATTTAGCTTGGATCGCAACAATTTGCGGACGACTGAAAACGGACTATCGCTATTCGAACACGATAGGCTGGAATACATTCCCAGTGCCGTTACTTACAGAGAAGAACCACTCCGATCTGACTGCCTGCGCCGAGGACATTCTGTTGGCCCGCGAGGCACACTACCCCGCCACTATTGCCGACCTATACGATCCGGATAATATGCCGGACAATCTTCGCCACGCGCACGACCGCAACGACGAGGTACTAGAGCGCATTTACATCGGCCGCCGCTTTAAGAACGACACCGAGCGCCTGGAGAAACTGTTTGAGCTTTACACGAAAATGACAGCAGCAAATTCCAAGGCCAAGCCAGCAATGAAAGCGACAAGGGGAAAGAAAGCATGAGCGAGAAAGCCAGCAACCCGACCAATAACTACACGGTTCCGTCGGTATCCATCACCACTGCGCACACGGGTGCCTCCAGCAAGGCCAATGTACTGGGGATGCGCGCCATGCAAGAACGTGCCTATGCAAAGCGCGGAGAGCAATACCTACTGATCAAGTCGCCACCAGCGTCAGGCAAATCGCGGGCACTCATGTTCATCGCGCTAGACAAGCTTCATAACCAGGGGTTGCGGCAGGCAATTGTTGTGGTGCCGGAGCGATCCATCGGCGGCAGCTTTGCTGATGAGCCACTGACCCAATTCGGTTTCTACTGGGACTGGCAGGTAGCACCGCATTGGAACTTGTGCAATGCCCCTGGAATTGACGAGCCACGTGTTGCCAAATCAAAAGTTGACGCTGTGCGCATGTTCTTAAGCAGTACGGAGAAAGTGCTGGTTTGCACCCATGCGACCTTTCGCTTTGCGGTGGAAGAACTTGGCTTCGAAGCGTTCGATAATCGTCTGATTGCCATCGATGAGTTTCATCACGTTTCCAGCAACCCGGACAATAAGTTGGGAAGCCAGTTGGGCGGCTTCATCGTTCGCGACAAGGTTCATGTGGTGGCGATGACAGGCTCTTACTTCCGTGGCGACAGTGAGGCAGTTCTAGGGCCGACGGATGAGGCGAAGTTCGAAACGGTCACTTACACTTACTATGAGCAGTTAAATGGCTACCGCTGGCTAAAGTCGCTGGATATCGGATACTTCTTCTACACAGGTCGTTATGTGGATGCCGTCGCCAAGGTGTTAGACCCTGCACTGAAAACAATCGTCCACATTCCCAATGTCAATGCCCGTGAGAGCCTTAAGGACAAGGAACGCGAGGTGAACGACATCATGAATGCGCTGGGCGAATCGAAGGACAGTTGGAAAGGCGTCGACCCAGCCACCGGCTTTCATTTGATTCAAGCCAAGGATGGCCGTACGCTAAGAGTGGCAGACCTGGTAGACGACGGCGACCCGGCTAAACGTTCGCGCGTACTTTCCGCGCTAAAGGACCCTGCGCAGAAAAACAACCGCGATCACGTGGATATTATTATTGCGCTGGGCATGGCGAAGGAAGGCTTTGATTGGATCTGGTGCGAACATGCTCTGACCATCGGCTACCGCAGCAGTCTGACCGAAATCGTGCAAATTATTGGCCGCGCCACCCGTGATGCGGAGGGCAAGGAGCGATCACGATTCACTAACCTGATTGCTGAGCCAGCGGCCGATCAAGCGGCTGTAGCCGAGGCAGTAAACGATATGCTCAAGGCCATTTCCGCCAGCCTCTTGATGGAGCAGGTACTAGCTCCACGCTATGAATTCACTCCCAAGAATAATGGGAAGAAGGATGGGTTCGACTATGGAGTGGAAGGCTACAAAGAGGACGGACGGAACATCGGTATAAATCACGAGACCGGCCAGTTTCACATAGAGATCAACGGATTGGCGGCGCCGCAAAGCCCCGAAGCCACACGTATTTGTCGTGAGGACTTGAACGAAGTCGTGACCAATTTCTTGCAAGATAAAACTGCGCTTGAGCGCGGTCTATTCGACAAGGAAAATACACTTCCCGAAGAGCTGACTCAGTTACGAATGGGTAAGATCGTGCGCGAGCGTTACCCAGAATTAAGCGAGGCTGACCACGAAGCTATACGTCAACACGCCGTCGCTGCAATGAATATAACGCAACAGGCCAAGTTGGCGTTGGCACAAGGTGATGCCAACGGCGGAGAAACGGCGCAGGGCAGCACTGCTCTGCTGAACGGTGTGCGCAAGTTCGTCAATGTGCGCGATCTGGATATAGACTTGATCGACCGCATTAACCCTTTCGAAGCGGCCTATGCAGTGCTTGCAATTGCGATGGATGAAAAATCGTTGCGCCAAGTACAAACTAGCATTGCAGCTAAGAAGATCAGTATTCCTGAAGACGAAGCACGAGACCTTGCGAGACGTGCCTTGCAGTTCAAGAACGAGCGAGGCCGTCTGCCTGATATCAATTCTGCTGATTTATGGGAAAAGCGAATGGCCGAAGGGGTTGCTGCGTTGGCGCGTTTCCGAGCACAAACCAAGGCGGCAGAAGCACTGTCTGGCCAAAGAGGACTACCAACACCTAGAGAGACGCCCCCCATGCCCCGCGTCGCTTCACCCAAGCCACAGTGAAGTCATAAGCGTGGATGAACACTCCTTGATTTGCGCCCAATACCTGGAGCTGGCCGCATGGCACGCTGTTCAATTGGCACAATGACCATATCACCAGCAAGAGGGCTAAACGACATGGCGCAAGAGCGTTTTTGGAAAGAATTCCATCAGTTAAAGGTGCAGGTCGTCTATGTACAAGAACTCCTGCTGGAAGCGGAGCGAAATGAACGTGTGGCGAAAATGGCCATCGCAATAACGTCCAGCGCGAGCATCGGTGCTTGGGTAGTGTGGAAAGAGTTGGCGTGGCTTTGGGGCGCAATCATTGCTGGATCGCAGGTATTCTCCGCCATCTATCCGCACCTTCCCTACAAGGAACGTTTAAAGACGTACGCGGCGGTACTTCGGGATCTCGAAAGACTATTTATCGATGCAGAGCATAAATGGCAATCGGTAGCTGATGGCAGCTTAAGCGTCCAGAAAATAAATGCCGAGCGGACTTTATTGAATAAGAAGAAGGGCGATATTCTGAACAAATATATGCCGAGCAGTGTTTTCCCCGCCAGCTCAAAAATACAGGACCGAGCGGAGAACGAAGCGGCTAACTACTTCTCTTACTACTACCCGCAAGAGGGAGCTGATGATTCACTTGAATCGACACTGCCACCGCAACGGCAGGAACTAATGGGGAATGACCAGGATGAATGACGACGAACTGTTGGATGCGTTGGGGGTAGAATCCACCCCTCTCAAGGCCGGTAGCCGGACGCCCCGAGAGGAACGCATCATCGCCGGCTTCGAGGAAATTCTGAGCTTCTATCAAGCCCATGGCCGTGCGCCACTGCACGGGGAGGGGCATGAAATTTTTGAACGTCTGTATGCCGTACGCCTAGACCAGCTCCGTAAGTCGCCGGAAGCGCGAACTCTGCTGGCGGGGTTAGATGGCCCAGGCTTGTTGTCTGGCGCGTCAGGAATCTCAAGCGATGTGGATGCGTTAGACGAAGATGCCCTGTTGGCAGAACTAGGTATTGTCGATGGCCCTGTTGACCAGAACGACATAACGGTACTTCGCCATGTGCGCTCCACCGCCCAAATTCGGGCTGCGGAGGAGATCGCCGACCGCACGCCATGTACGGATTTCGACAGGTTCGAGCCGTTGTTCGAAAATGTGGAAAGGGATCTGAATTCGGGCGCTCGCCGTACACTGCGTTTTGGCCGCGATGCAAGCATTGAGATCGGCAATTTTTTCATTCTTGGGGGGCAACTGGTCTATGTGGCCGAGATGGGCGAACAGTACCGCACTCCCAACAAGGAAACGAATGCCCGTCTGCGGGTCATCTACGCTAATGGCACTGAAAGCGACCTGCTGATTCGCTCTTTGCAGCGTGCGCTTTACAAGGATGAGACGGGACGGCGCTTGACTGATACGGACTTGGGTCCGTTATTTGGCGATACATCCGAACCCGACGACATAGCAAGCGGAACAATCTACGTGCTGCGCAGTCGATCTACCCATCCATTCGTTGTCGAACACCGCGAATTGATTCACAAGATAGGTGTCACCGGCGGTAATGTGGCGGCGCGTATCGCTGGCGCGGAAAAGGACGCCACCTATCTGCTGGCCGACGTGGAGGTAGTTGCCACCTATACGCTTCACAATTTGAACCGCAGAAGGTTGGAAAACATCTTCCATCGCGTATTTGCCGAAGCACAGCTTGACCTTAGTATCGAGGATCGATTCGGAAATCCGGTCAAGCCGAGGGAGTGGTTCCTTGTACCACTGCACGTTATTGACGAGGTTGTCATGCGTATTCGGGATAGCTCAATTACCGCGGCGGTTTATGACCCGAAGACGGCCCGTTTGATCGACCAGCCATCGGCGTAATTGCCCTATCGCAGCGCCACTTCTGCGCCAACACCGTCCGCGCCATTTACGGTAGTTGGCCCCTCCGGCTATTCGCTGCGAGACGCGCTGATCTACTTCGCATCCAATCGATCCGCCCGCATCAAGGGCGGAGCGATGAAGATCACCTTGCGCAGCGCCTGCGGTGGCCCGGGCGGCTGCACGCTTAAGAGAGTATCCCAGTAGAGCTCATCAAGAGGCACAAACGAGGCGGTGTCGAGTCTAAAGCTCATGATCAGGAGACTTATCATGGGCTTGCTGAAAAAAGACGATGGCTGACGTCTGCCGGACGAGATTTGGGCACAAATGGAACCGATTCTGCCGCACGTAAGCCGCATCCGCTCGGCGGCCATAACCCACGGGTGAGCGACCGTGCGGCAATGGAAGCGATCTTGTTTGTATTGCGTACGGGATGTCAGTGGAACGCGTTGAACGCTACCGGCATTTGTTCAAGTAGCTCGGCGCATCGACGATTCCAGGAATGGGCCGAAGCGGGGGTATTTGAAGAGTTCTCGCGGTCAGGGTTACTGGCGCTCGATGCGATCGACGGCATTGATTGGTCATGGCTGGCGATGGACGGTGCGATGGCCAAGGCGCCATTGGGAGGGGAAAAAAACCGGTGCCAATCCTACGGATCGCGGCAAAGGCGGCGTCAAACGCAGTCTGCTGACCGAAGCGCATGGCATCCCGATAGCGATTGCGGTGGACGGCGCCAACCGGCATGACATGAAGTTGGTATGCCCGACGATCGAAGACATACAACTCGATCGGCCCACGCCCACGTCAGAGAACCCACAGGGGCTATGTCTCGACAAAGGGTACGACTATGACCAGGTCCGCCAATGGGTCGAGCATTCGGCTTCACTGCGCATATCCGGGCACGCGGCGAGGAAGCTTTAGAAATCAGCAAAGAAGCAGGCTTTCGTGCTCGACGCTGGGTCGTCGAACGCACACATAGCTGGATGAACCGATTCCGTGGGCTGCTCATCCGTTGGCCAAAGAAGGCGAACAACTATCTCGCCTGTCTTCACCTGGTCTGCGGGATTATCGTCTGGCGCTCAGCAGGCCTACTGGGATAGGTTCTTAAGGACCTGTTGCATGCTGAAATGGCGCGCGCGCTCTAAAGCCTCGTCAGTGCCGCTCTGTGGGCCCCGTCTGTGCCGTCGCCAGGCGGAGCGGCCTGACATGCCAGGCCAGTTGCGAGCGCGATTCAGCGCGTGCACTCACACTTACGCTGCGAGCATCGCCCTGGCTGTTTAAAACATTCCCTGCGCACAGTTGTTACTAACGATGACGTCAACTGATGGCTAGCATAAAGGCACGCCAAGCTGGACTACGTTCATCGCTACCTGAAGATCCACCAACAGAGACTCGGAGCGGGGTTCACTGGCGTTTCGTGATTCTAAAGATTGCATCCAAATCCCTTGACGTTGTCACGCGGCATTACGATAATCGACATGAGGCGGCAAATTGCGAACGGCGATTAATAACTGCAAACGTGCAAGTGGCATTTCAGCTCGATGTTACTGTAGCGCGCTTTGAGCAGCGGAATTGCAGAAACTTTTGGCGGCGCACCGCAGCTGGCGAGAGCAGCAAGTACTGGCTGTTTTTGATGGCCTCTCGTAGTTTCGAGCCAGAGCTTTGTTCGGTGCTTGTGTGGCGATATATGATGCGCAGAGTATCAGAGGCCGAGCTATGCAAACTGATCGTAGAGTTAAAAAGTAGCTTGGACGCCCTCATAAATTCGCTAACATAATAACGCGAGGTTAATATAATCATTGTCGTGGGTAGGGCGAATTGCACTTCCATTATACAAGCAGAAAAGATAAATCACCTCACCTCGATAATGATGCGCAAATTTACCTTCTATCAAACGGTATCCATTCCCGCCAAAAAATTTTCGATTGAAAAAATGTCGAGTATTCAGGAGTCTCGGATACTCGCGGCCATAATAAATTATGCAGATTAGAAGGGGTCTGTCGAAAAGCGGTTGCAAGAGATGCTCGATTACTTGAATCTGCATTTTCCAAACGCGAACGTGCTCGAGCACTATCTATACGAACTAAACGAGCAAGGAATCATTTATTACGAGGAAATAGGCGACGATGGATTCCCCTCAGCTGTTTTTGCAGGATACACAAAGAAGACGGCTGAACGTCTTCTCGCTCTTCTAGATGAAGTAGAGACTATCTTTGCCGAAAAGGAGAGTAGTCTCGCGGACCTAAACGGGCGCTTGCACGACATCCTGACGTTTAACCCAGATCGTTTGAAACACGAAATTGGTAGAGCTAAAGGGCAGCTCACGGATACTCGAAAAGCTGCTGAAGCAAACGACCTTCTTAAACCATTGTTGCCACAAATCCAAATGATTGAAAAGCATCTGCAAGGTGGAAGCGCTGTAGCGGAACAATATGAGGAGGTCTACAAGAACATCATACGCCCCGTTCAAGTCGAGGGGGAAGAAGGAGTTAAAGCGACCGTAAGGTGGGCAGTTTTCAGCATTATTGCGTCAACTGCAATTTCCCTCGTAATTAGCAATTGGGCTGATATATTGAAGATGTTTCAGACAATGACTAATTAAAAACGCCTAAAAAAAGCCCTTGAATGTCCTTGCGGCAATACCGTACACTGATTCATTCAAAACGACTGCTTCCGATCAATAGGCTACCTAGCTTTTCAAGAGACCCTACGGTCACCTTGTAAAATTTTATAAGCCTAGACAAATAATTAGGCTATCTTCCCGGATAGTAGAAATTAGATCTCTTCAGCTCTCGTGGTGGGACTATTTTTACGGTAGAATTGTTCGTTGCTCGAACAAAAGACACATGGACGTCCTTCAATAATTTAACCGTTTTGTAAAGTCATCAATAAAGTGGTCGATCACATTTTCTACTCTTGGCAATCAGATTCTCCAGGAAGTACCAATCGGAACCTTATATCTACGGCACTAGAAAAAGCCATAGAAGATCTAAAAAAGGACAAGTCTGTAACGATTGATCCTGCAGTCGACCGTGACACTCTTGGCGTACCAGGCTCACCCGACATCAGTCACTCTATTTTCGGAAAGATCGACTTGGCGTCGGTTTTTGTATGCGACGTTTCAATCATTGAACCAAATGTTAAGAAGCCGGCACCAAACCCTAATGTACTGGTAGAGCTTGGTTACGCCGTCAAAGTTCTCGGGTGGAATCGAATCGTTATGATTATGAACACCGAGTTCGGCAAGCCCGCAGCATTGCCATTTGACCTTCGGGCGAAACGGGTATTAACGTACGCCGTAAAACAAAGCGATGTAGAAAAGGCGCCGGCTAGAAATAGTTTAAGGAAAGATCTGGTTTCTGCATTGAAATTAATATTCGAGAAAGAAGGTGCTCGCCGCGCAGGATTTAACGAACCTGGTGCATTGGATACACGTCCCGCAGATCGTGAACTATTCCAAGCGCTCAAAGGAACGCTACCCTCCAATGGTAGCATAAGCTTTATCAACCAGCAAAATATGGCTGGATTCTCTTGGCCCCGGCACAAGCTTGATGACTTGCGCAAATTTTACTATGAATGGGACAGCGCTGAGCACGAGTTTTTAGACCCTGAGCTAGAGGTGATAAGAGAAAAAATTCACAATCTAATCGGCGAGTATTTAGATAATATTGCTATTAATACTTTTCCTGCAAACAACCCTGACAGACAGACAGTGCCTCCTGAATGGGAGGAGAACGATCCAAAGCATTTTTTCGATGTTGTGCAAAAACTGCATGAAACTGCAGGATCGATTGTACGAGCGCATACAGAGCTTATTAGACTCGCTAGAAAAAAGCTTGCAGTATAAATTTTTTAGATTTCTATGGCGTAATTGATATGAGTTCAGAAATCGAGCAGCAAATCAATAAGGTACGATCCCAGATCCAGGCGGCAAGGGAAGAATTTGATATGGCAGTGCTTTATCATGAGGTCTGGAAGCCTATGGCTTACGATGTCGATCTTCACACTCGCATGGGCGAGTCTCTCGCGTCCAATGCGTTTCGCATCATTAAATCGGCACTGCGAAGAGAGATGCTACTTGCTATCGGGAGAGTGTGGGACTCAGTGAATGGAGCGCCACAGTTAGAGCGAATGGCTCACTTACTCAACGAAAGAGCATTTCGTGAGAAGTTGCTTGCCGAGAGGATCGCAAATGTCAAACTATCGCCCGGCTCGGCTCATCTTCCGCCAGAATTTTGGCAACAGTTAGATGAAGGATTGGAAGTGGCAATGAATAAATCGATTTCCATATTGAATAAATGGTCGCACGATGGTGGCCAAAATATGGTCAGAAAAAGATTCAAAGCTCTTCGCAATCAGTTCTTGGCTCACCGTCAAGTTGCCTTATCTTTCTCGGAGGAAGATGGACTAAGCGACGAAGAAGTCAACGAATATTACAACGATACGTCTGAAGTGATTCAGTTATTACTAAATCTCTGTTTGGCTGTGACTTACAATCCATCTGATACGGGTTATGTCTACCGTAAAGCTGCAGAACTTTTTTGGGCTGGGGCTCGGGGCGAAAGAACTGAGGGGCATCCAAGCTTCGTTGACTCGACACTTGATCGCCACTGAACGTCGACCGGCCGATTCGGCAATCAAGGCTACCGCAGCAGCGATTTGACGGATTAAGAAACGATTATAAAAGCCTAAAGCCTGTCTCATTTTCCGAGCAACACACTCGTGCACTGTGATCTGCATTGGCAAAATTAGACACTTCCGGACGCGAGTTTTTGGTCAATAATTCCTGTGCGGGAGGGCTTGACCATGAAGCGCAAACATTTTCCAGCAGAACAGATCGTATCGGTGTTGAAGC
>Ga0213834_100746_pt1 | contig 12573 bp, 14 predicted proteins | sample SWPTP12_FD_160580 | JGI IMG/M metagenome (GOLD analysis project Ga0213834, IMG submission 160580) | Coastal seawater microbial communities from Marineland, Florida, United States - SWP TP1 #2 | ecosystem: Environmental > Aquatic > Marine > Coastal | place: USA: Florida | collected 2016-08-06
CGAGAAGAAGACGCTGAGCGTGGCCGTCGGCGCCGGCCTGACGCGCGATACGCCGGACGTCACGCTGATGCTGCGGGTGCCGATGTCGTTCTGATGCCGTAAAACAGAACCGGGCCGGCACGCACGGCCCGGGTCGCTGAAGCCTGCCTCCCTCCTCCCCCGCCGCTTCGGTATGCCGATTTGCGCAAGATCAGCCCTTGCGCCGGAACCGATCAGTTTCTTGCGAATCTGACTTGACAGGTGCATCAAGTCGACGCGCGCCCGCGCAGCGGACCATGAGGAGGACTTATGGAAGCAGCTGAGCCATTAGCAAGACTGATGGAAATTGCCCGCCTCGCCGTGCAACTGGCCCGCCTCCCCGTGGCCCGGCTACGCTTCGAGCAGCGGCGCAATCCGGAAGCCATCCGCCGTACCTACGCCCTGTTTACCCGTCCCCATCCGCGCTACAGGATGATCGGCAACAAGACCATGGGCATTGCCCTGATCGATCTCGCCACTTTCGGCGGCCACCCGGGGCCCTACCTGCAGAGCGTGCGCCGCAGCGGCCACGCCGGTCCGCAAAGCCGCAAGGCGCTCGGGCGCGGCTACCACCTGCGCCAGATCGACCGCAACGAACACATCGACGAACTGCATGCCATCCACACGTCCTGCGCGCAGCGCCAGGGGCGGCCGATGGACGCATCCTACCGGGTCAGAAAAAGCCTCTACGAGAACCCGCCCCACTTCGAATGCCATGGCGTCTTCGATGCCGGCGAGCGCCTGGTGGCCTATTGCAGCATGGGACGTTACGGCAACTTCGTCGCGACCGACCAGCTGATGGGTTACAAGAACCAGGACGGCATCATGTACCTGCTGCTTCTGAAAATCATCTGCCGCCTGATCGAGGAGCGCGAGGTGGATTACTTCATGTACGACACCTTCCTCGGCGCGCGGCCGGGGCTGCGCGACTTCAAGCGCCGCGTGGGTTTCAGGCCGTATCGGGCGCGCTACGAGCTGGTGTAACTGCGGGTGTGATTAAAACGCGCCCACATAATTTTCGGCGAGCGCCGTGCGCATCGCGCGCGAGGCCACCAGCGCGTCCAGTTCCGCGCGCTGGATCTGGCGCTCGAAGGGAGAGGCATCGTCGAAGGTGTGCAGCAGCCGTGTCATCCACCACGAGAAATACTCGGCGCGCCAGACGCGTTTCAGGGCCGTTTCCGAATAGCCGTCCAGCCCCGCCTCGCTGCCCTGCCGGTAGAAGGAGACCAGCGCGTGGGCCAACACGCGCACGTCGGAAATGGCCAGGTTCATGCCCTTGGCCCCGGTCGGCGGCACGATGTGGGCGGCGTCGCCGGCCAGGAACAGGCGGCCGTGGCGCATCGGTGCGCAGACGAAACTGCGCATGCCGATGATCCCCTTCTGGAAGATCTTGCCCTCCTTGAGTTTCCAGCCGTCGTTGTGCTCCAGGCGGGCATGCAGTTCGGACCAGATGCGGTCGTCGGACCAGGCCTCGACCTTGTCGTGCGGGTCGCACTGGAAATACAGGCGCTGCACGCTCGGCGAGCGGGTGCTGACCAGGGCGAAGCCGCGTTCGTGCTGGGCGTAGATCAGTTCATCGGAGGACGGCGCGGATTCGACCAGGATGCCGAACCAGCCGAATGGATAGACGCGCTGGAAATCCTCGCGCGTCCCGGGCGGGATCATCGGGCGCGCGACGCCGTGGAAGCCGTCGGCGCCGATCACGAAATCGGCATCGATGCGCCGCCCTTCGCCGCCGTGGACGAAGGTCACCGAGGGCTTGGTGGTGTCGATGTCGTGCAGCGCCACCCCGCTCACTTCGAAGCGCAGGTCGCCGCCGGCGGCCATGCGCGCGGCCACCAGGTCGATGATGACTTCGTGCTGCGGGTAGACCGTGATCGCGTGGCCGGTCAGCTCCTGCAGATCGACGCGGTGGCGCTGGCCGCCGAAGGCCAGTTCGAAGCCGTGGTGCAGCGCCCCTTCGCGCCGCATGCGCTCGCCGACGCCGGCCTCGTTCAGGATATCCATGCTGCCCTGCTCGAGCACGCCAGCGCGGATGGTCGCCTCGATGTCGGCGCGGCTGCGCATTTCGAGAACCACCGATTCGATGCCCTGCAGGTGCAGCAGGTGGGATAACAGAAGGCCGGCCGGGCCGGCGCCGACGATGGCGACCTGGGTTTTCATGATGCTGTCTCCGCACTGTTTTAGTTGTCAACATCGTAGCCTGGGCAACGCCCAGGTAGAATGGATCAAACACGAAAAAACTTGTACTATTTTCCGATTCGCCGACACCGCGCCGTTTCCCTCCCATGCCCGCCACCGCCGCCGCCCCGCCCTTGAAGATTCCCGAATTCGCGCTGTATGGCGAGGCGACACGGGGCCGCGACGCCGAAGCCGTCCACATCGAGCTGATCGAGACGCGCAGCCGCAAATACGACTGGCACATCGACACCCACACGCACGCGGGTTTGTTTCAGGTACTTTTTTTATTGAAAGGACGGGTGCGCGCGAACATCGACGGCGACCTGTGGGCGTGCGACGGGCCGGTGGCGCTGACGATCCATCCCTCGCTGGCGCACGGCTTCGATTTTTCGGAAGAGGCGCAAGGCTATGTGCTGACGGTCGACCAGCACATGCTGTTCGCCGCCGCCGGACACGAGGGCGACCTGTTCTCCTCGCTGTTCGTGCATCCGCTCGCGATCGGCCTGCACGCGGCGCCGGATGCGCTGGCACGCATCGAAACGCTGCTGCAGAACCTGCTGCTGGAAGCGGCCTGGCCGCGTCACGGCCACACCCTGATGCTCGAATGGCTGGCGCGCAGCACGCTGCTGTTGCTGGTGCGGGTGCAGGCCGAGCGCCAGATCGCGGATACCTCGGGGCGCGGCGACTTCGAGCTCTTCAGCCGCTTCCGGGTCGAGGTCGAGCGCCATTACAAGGAGCAGTGGCAAGTGGGCCAGTACGCCGACGGCTTGCGCGTAACGGCGGCCCGGCTGAACCGGCTGTGCCTGAAACTGGCCGGCAAATCGGCTTTCGAGATCGCCCAGGAACGGTTGATGCTGGAAGCCTGCCGCAAGCTGACCTATGTGCCGGCGGGGGTGGCGAGCATCGCGTATGAACTCGGGTTCCAGGATCCGGCCTATTTCAGCCGCTTGTTCAAGAAATTGATGGGGGTGACGCCGAAAGAGTTTCGGCGCCAGTCACGTGCGCCAACGAACTGACAAAGCCGGAGATGCCTGTAGCCGATAGCTGCCTACCTCCGGATATAATCGCGACAATAGGAATCATGAGTAAAACAACCTTGATATTGAACAAATTGAATACCCTTGCACTTAAGTTCACTTCTACTAGTCTGAATACAAGCAGGTTCGCTCGCAAGTGGCCCAATACTACCGTTAATCTATGGCAATGAATCAACAAAGTCAAAATTTACGCCATATGCGAAATTTACTAACCACAAATAAATCTACTCAATTCTAATTTGTTTTTTATTGCGCGTGGCGCTCTACCGGAGTCGGCGGTCGGGAAAAATACCGACACCATTTGATTTGATCACTTCTAATGTGAGGCAATATCGAGCCATTTAAATTTTGCATTAACAAAAAATAGATACTAAGTAGTCTCTCAATTTTTGCTGTCAAAGTTGAATTGGCAATGAAGCAGGAGTTGAGCGATGAAAAATCTGGAGCTCTCCGAAGACGAGCGGCGCACTCTGCGTGAGATGGGAATTTTTCACCCGCATCCGAGGACACGAATGCGGGCTCAAGAGATTTTGCGATTGAGCCAGGGCTTGACTCTGCAGCAAACTGCTGATGAGTTTGCGGTGCATCTGAACAGCGTCGAACAGTGGCGTCAGCGTTGGGGAAAATTTGGTCTGGTCGGGCTCTACGAAGGGCGTCACACCGGCCGGCCAAGGAAGTGGACGGCCCAGCAGCAACGGGCGCTTGGGGAGTTGGCACATTCTGAGGGCGGCACGGTTGTCGCACTGCTGCGCCAGATCGAGCAGGATCGGGATCACACGCCCATTAGCGAAAGCACAGCCGTACGGTATCTCAAGGGGATGGATTTCACCTACAAGCGCTATCGCTACAGTTTAAAAAAAAGCGAAATCAAGAAGCGTTCGAGCACGCCGGCAAAGTGATCGCGGCACTGGCCCAACTAGATCGTGAGCGCCAGTGCGAACTGCTGTATTTCGATGAATCCGGTTTCAGCCCGAATCCGCCGGTGCAGTACGGCTGGGGCAGAATTGGCAGACACGGTCAGTCGCACCGCTGGCGCATCATCAGCGCGTGAACGTGCTTGGGGCACTGCGCCACGACGGTCGGTTAATCTGGACGACACAGCAGCGACCGACCACAGGTGCCGATGTGATCGGCTTTTTCGACCAGGTAGCAGCACAGCCGCACTCGGTGCCACGCATTGTCTTGATCGACAATTCCGGGATACACAAAGGCGAGGTCATGGAGAAGAAACGACGCCAATGGGCAAGGCACAGCCTTTATCTTTACTATCTGCCGCCCTATAGTCCCGAACTCAACCGCATCGAAATACTGTGGAAACATGCCAAGCATTTCTGGCGCCGCTTCGCCGCCAAGAACGGCACAGATCTGCTCGATGAAATTCAATCCTTGATGAGAGATTTCGGCAGCAAATTCACGATAAATTTCGCATAACTACTTAGTCTCCGTCTCATAAATTCTTGCATCTTGATAACAATTTTTTCCTTCCCGAACAATTTGGGGAACGTTCGATCGACAATGAATTTGAAGAGTGTGGGGTCAACGATGCTTTTTAGAACATGGAATAATGCAGGCGAAATTATAAAATTTTTTCCTGGGATGCGACAAATAATTATTGCGCACGAGCAAATTTCCGTTCGACCTAGCTCAGAATACAGCAAGGTGGTGTAGTAACGTGTGCGGATGAATCCTAACCACGACCAGATTAAACCAGTAAATTAAATGGAATCGAAGCATGGGCAGAAGATCAATGAACAGCGCTCCTTCTTTCCTTTAGGACAGCAACACGTTCTCGGATCAAATTCAGTAATTGCTCGTCCGACAAGCTTAGTATCTCATCCGGAAAAACGACAAATTGCCCCGCGCGGCTATTTATGGCAACGATTAGTGTCCCAGGCTGATTCGCCTGAATACGAAGATTTGAAAGCCAATGCGCTGTTCCAATTTTCACAAGTATCCTCTTTTATCCTGTTGGTAGGAAAGTAGTACTTGGCTAAGTTATCTTCGACTCTTCACTGGATCAATGCAAACTGGCGGGAATGTGAAGTTTGTTTAGGCTCTTAACTTCGGACACCCTGCGGTTCACCCGACGCCGTGCACAGCATCCGTTTGCTTGCGAACCCTCTGATCCATTTCCGCTCAAATATTCTCTTCTAATCAAATGCAAAATTTTTTTGTCCTAATATCTATTATTGCAAGTCGATTTCCGCACCAAGGATCCACAGCGTCATCGGGTCAGACGACCACACCCCCTCTATCAGTCCTTTGTACGTGACCCGGTAAGGGCGCGATCCATACATCACCAGTGCCAATTTACCGGTCAGTGTCAGCCAGCCGATCCGTCGAAGGCGCTCAATGCATGCGGCTGCGGCAAGCCCAATCAGCAAGCTTGAAGCGCAATGAACAATCTCTTCGACCTCGACATCAAATCGGCGTTCCGCAAAATACACCATCGATACGATTTCGGTCAGGTCAGTCGCCGTGGTTGTTTGGGATAAGGCGAGACCATCATCAAGACCGCAATAGGTTGCGTCCTTCTCAATCTGTATTAGCTGGATAGTCGCTAACGTCGCAAGCCAATCATTGAGGTGGAACTTTGCATGCGCTGGGAGCTGATTGATAAATTTGCCAAGGCTATCCCGACCGGCTCTATGATCGGCGATTTGAATTGCAAAGCAAGATCTCCCTGCCACGGTGCCTCCTCCGCCCGAACACCGGCTTAGATTTGACCCGATACCCGTTATCATCTACCTGACTACCGATAACGCTGTCCAGATACGTCTGATTATTTCACCACGTTCGCCATTCTTACAAAATATGCAGAATTGCCTTACTTGAGCTAGATCAATGTATCTGCGGTTATGCAGTTGGCATACGCCACAAACGAAGAATTCCATTCTGAAACTGATGTAATCTACCGTTACTGAACGCCTGAGAAGGGAATGTCATTCTCATGCATATAAAGTTGTAATTCTTTAATATGAGCGCCAGTAGGCAACACAGGTTCTTACAGACGGCTTCGTGACCCGAATAGCTATGATGCCCGTTTTCTAATATTTTTCCTGAGCAATCTTAGTCGAACTGACTTATAGGGGCCGAATTATGTTTCTTAACACTCGTACACATGCAAATCTAGAGCTTGCCGTTCGATATGGAATAATTTTAGACTCCGAATTCGGCGCGGTCAGCGCTTGGACTTTCATGGCGAATAATGGGGTGAGCAGCTCGGTTATCCTGCGGGTATTACTTGACAAAGAAAGCCGCAGGATAGGCGATCAACTGGCACTTGAGATTACTGAGCGACACCAAGAAAGGAAATCGCAAAAAATCGCAATTCAAGCTGCTTTCGAAGTTCCACTACGCAGTATACTGGCGTAAAACGTCGTCTAAAAACTGTTAGCAGATTTTTTTGGAAAATCTATAGAGTCTCGTTGAGGTATGACATGGCTAGCCTTTTAAAAAAGTTTGCTTGCACTGCAAGGATTTTTATACTTCGCTATCGTGTCCGAAGCAAGTTAGTCGATTTGCATGCCCTCTCAGTCCAGCAGATGTCTGACCTGTATCTGGGAGACGCTATACTTGGGGAAATAAGGACATTGCAAAGGGAGCTGGACGCATGTATTGAAGGAACCGAACGGCTTCATCCAAAAAGTTCCCCTGGTGCTGACGAAACTGGATGACTTCCGAAAAATAATAAGATGTAGTCGTGTTCTACTGACTGGGAACAATCGGATTGTTTCAATCAGTCTGAATTAAATCAAAACACTCCAACGATTTGATGGGACGAATACCCCATTTTTCATCGTTACCCCCTGGCAATCAGGTATCCGAATGTAATTGCACTGATAGCTAGAGATCCCGTAATTTCTCAACACCACATCTGCATTCCAAGCGCGAAACTTCATCGCTGGCATCACCGCTAACGGAAACTCATGAGCTATAACAGTTCGTACCACTATTCGCTCGGACCACCGGCGGGCATGCACATCCAACATCAGCTCGCGCACGGTAACACCGGAGTCGATCCTATAATTAACAACAAACAGTTCTATTATCAATTTGCCGGAAGTAGAGTCTTGCGTAAAATGCTGAAAACGTTCATGATGAGCCTACAATAATTCATATACCACGCATTCCAACGTCTCAAAAGGTCCGATCTCAGATAGACCGTTTCAGACGAAGCCAAGTTACATGCCGGTCATGCTAGCGCTGATCATATGCCGGGCCCGAAATAAGCGACTGCGAACTGTACCAATTGAACATTGCATTTGTTCCGCTATTTGCTCATAGGGCAATCCTTCAACTTCTCTCAGGATAAACGTTTCGGCAAAGATTTCAGGCATAGAAACGAGCTTTCGGTCAATGCAGCCCAACAACTCATTCCGCTGAAATTTGTCAGCCGGATTGTTCGAATCATATTGTAGGATATCGAATCCTTCCCAACCTTCATCAAGATTAGTTGACAGAGGAGCAGCGACTATGCGCTTATTATCTCTTCTTTTAAATGAAAATACACAGCGAAGTGCGATCTTGAATATCCAGGTAAAAAATGAACACTCTCCTTTAAATGACCCAATTCCTCTAAAGGCCCTTATGAACGTCTCTTGAATTACATCTTCGGCATCAGCACTAACGAAAACCATTCGCTTGACATGCCCTAATAATCGAATCCGATACTTAACAAAAAGCTGGTCAAAGGCGCCGCATTCTCCCTGCTTCGCCAGCGCAACAAGTACCGAGTCTTCAAATGCATCCATGATATTCGCCGAGAACAAGATTCAATAATCCTATTCTTACGCCAAACAATATAATTGTTTTGCGCGAAATCAATTTAGCAGAATCCTCCTCGCGCCTTACAGCAGAAAATAATTTCTCCGAAAAAAATTAATGTCTTCAGCTAACCGAAGACTGTGATTATGGAAGCGCGATAAATTGCATAGATTGCTCCTCTAGTTTTGTTAACTATCATGCATAAATTATCAAACTCTGAAAACACAATTGTCGTCGGGCTTTACTGATTGTAGTAATTTAGCAACTCTAAAAAAATTTCTTTTATGCCCGGGAAGTAATAGTTATAGACTAGCGTGAAGCTATGAGGGGTGGGGGATCCTACAGGAATAATTTCTCAAACTTGTTCCCTTGAGAAAAAATTTGAAGTTAGATTGTTGCAAAGCGTAATGAAATATCGTGGCAAAACCTCTCTTGCCGTACGTTTAACCCTGAGCAAGCATTTTTGTCAGAATAAAAAATATTTACCCCGGAAGAAACTTATGTTTCTTCTATTCATTCTTGCTGAAGGAATTGCTTTCCTTGTCCAGCGTAAATGTGGAGACTGAAGTGGATCGGGCGCGACTAATGGATGAGAAGTGGGAATTGCTCACCTCGTTTTTAACTTCTAGCAATTCGGCAATTGTTATTACTAATGACTCCAGCAAAGACTATAGTATTGTTTTCGCCAACCCCGCCTTCGAAAAATTGACCGGGTATAGTCTGGACGAAGTTATTGGAAAAAATTGCCGCTTTCTACAGAATGAAGACCGGCGACAGTCAGGAAGAAATAGAATAATTTCCTGTTTGCAAAAGAAAATTCCTTGTAGGAGTGTTTTACGAAACTACACTAAAGAAGGAAAAGAATTTTGGAACAGCATTTCAATTTTTCCTTTAACAATAGGCGGTGAAGTTAGCCATTTCGCAAGTATTCAGCACGATGCATCCAGTGAGCGCATTGCTCTGGACAAGCTAAAGGCCAAGTCTCGCGAACGGAAGAAATTAGTCAAAGAGCTGCAAGGTAAGCGACGCAAGCTACAGGAATTGTCTGTGGACTTTATCAATGCCCAGGAGGCCGAACGGCAGTTTATCGCACGAGAACTTCACGATGAGTTAGGGCAACGTCTTGCAGCGGTAGTAATGGAGTTAGACCGGGCGAGGTCGGTTCTGCCGGTAGCTGATAATGAGGTCTTTTTGACCCGTATCGAGTCTGAAGTCAAATATCTGATTCGATTAGTCAGGGACATGAACGCTTCACTACGTCAACCTGGTCTTGCTCAATTTGGGTTGGAGAAAGCAATTCGTGAATTGCTTCGGCGCCAACTTGCTGGAGTGGCGGCCTGGGCGCTCGAATTTTCTTATGGTGGGCCCGGTCTACCCTCTATAGTCGAGGTAAGTTTATTCAGAATTGTGCAAGAATGCCTCACGAATATTCTGCGCTACGCCCATGCAAGCCACGTCGTCGTAAGGGTATTTGAGGTTGGTCGAGGTCGAAAAATCATGCTCAGAGTGATGGATAACGGAATCGGGTTCGATAGCTCGAACTGGTCTGCATCCCACACTAAGGAGAGCAAGTTCGGCCTCGTTGGAATGAGCGAGCGGGCTCTTTTGCTGGGTGGAGACTTTAATGTGAAAAGCGTACCAAATCACGGTACCATAATTGAAGTTATAATTCCATCCGTAGGTGAGGGGTTTCAAAGCGGCTAACGTCGATCCAACAGCAACAGGGTATCGCAATCCTATGCCGTCGATCGGCTAAATCATGCTGTTTTCCGCTGCCGAGCCACGAAGGCGACCTGTCTTCCTCACTGTTCATGCATCCGCTGGCAATTAACCTGCACGGCGCGCCCGATTCTTTGATACGCACTTAAGCGATGCTGAAGCATTTGCTTCATTAAGTTGCTTGGCCGCCCTGCGGACACATCACGATGCTCGAATGGCTGGCGCGCAGCATGCTGGTGCGGGTGCAGGCCGAGCACCAGATCGCGGACACCTCGGGACGCGGCGACTTCGAGCTCTTCAGCCGCTTCCGCGTCAAGGTCGAGCGCCATTACAAGGAGCAGTGGCAGGTCGGGCAGTACGCCGGTTTGCTGCGCGTGGCGCCCGCGCGCCTGAACCGGCTGTGCCTGAAACTGGCCGGCAAATCGCCCTTCGAGATCGCCCAAGAACGGCTGATGCTGGAAGCCTGCCGCAAGCTGACCTATGTGCCGGCCAGGGTGGCGAGCATTGCGTATGAACTCGGGTTCCAGGACCCGGCTTATTTCAGCCGCTTGTTCAAGAAGCTGATGGGGGTGACGCCGAAGGAGTTTCGGCGCCAGGCGCAGGTAAAGGCGGCGGAGGGGTGGCGTAGGGTGGGCGGCGTCAATCGTCGATCCCGCGCTCGAACTCCGATTTCAACAAGCTGTAGACATAGTGGTCGACGAAAACGCCATGCAGGCATTCGTCCTGGCGCAGCAAGCCTTCGCGCACGAAGCCGAGCCGCTCGGCCACGCGGATGCTGGGCGCGTTGCCGGTGGCGCAGCGCAATTCGATGCGGTTCAGGCCGAGCGTGTCGAAGCACCATGCGAGCACGGCCCGCAGCGCCGAGGTGACGATACCCTTCCCTGTGAATTGGCTGCCAAGGAAGTAGCCGATACCGGCCTTGCGGTCGGCATGATCGATGTCCTTCACGCGCACCGAGCCATACAAGCTGTCCTCTTCAAACAGATGCCACTCGAAGACCTCGCCCTCGGCAGCGCGGACCGCAGCGCGCTCCAGGTGGGCCGTGGCCGCGGCAACTGTCGACAAGGTCGCCACCATCGGCAAATAGGCCTCCAGGTGTTCCTTGTCCCGCAGCACCAATGCGGCAAGCATGGCGGCATGGCCGGCCGCGACGGGGACGATGGCAAGGCCGCCGGCGGTAGCCAGCGCTATCGGTTGTACAGGGTTCACAGCAGCGCCCCCAGTTCCACTTGAATCTTGATCATCGCCGGCAAACAGCGCTCCACCATCTGCTCGATTGGCAACCGCCCCGCGTGCACGCTGACGTTCATCGCCGCCACCACCTCGCCCCTGAAATTTTTTAGGGGCACGGCGATCGTGCGCAGGCCGAGTTCGAGTTCCTGGTCGACCAGCGCGTAGCCCTGCACCCGGGCGCGGGCGATCTCCAGCGCCAGCCGTTCGCGGTTGACGATCGTGTGCTGGGTGATCGGCTCGGGGTGCGCGCGCGCCAGGAAATCCTCGATCTGCGCCTGCGGCAGGCTCGCCAGTAACATGCGCCCATTCGCCGTACAGTAGGCGGGGACGCGCGTGCCGGGTTGCAGGGTCGCCGACACCAGCTGGCCGGCGCTGACCGCCGCCACGCAGACCAGCTGGTCGTGGTCGAGCACGCCGACCGATGCCGCCTCGCCCAGCGAATAGGCCAGCCGGTACAGCAGCGGCTGGGCAATGCGCGGCAGGCGCGCCGAGTGCAAGTAGCTCTGCCCCAGGCGCAGCACGGCCGGCGTCAGCGAGAACAGTTTGTTTTCGTGGCGCATGTAGCCGAGATGGGTGAGCGTGATCAGGTAGCGGCGGGCGGCGGCGCGCGTCAGGCCGGTGGCGTCGGCAACTTCGGCAATGGTCAGGCGCGAGCGCTCCTGGTCGAAGGCTTCGATGACTTTCAAGCCCTTTTCAAGGCCGGCGACGAGGTCGCGTACGAGGGGAGCGTCGGTCATTCGAGACGAAAGCATAGGGAATTGTGCGAGTATCGCACACCCTGTGCGAGCTGCGGATGTTGCGTGCATCGTGGCGCTTGTCGAGGTAAGGAGAGCGGCCTACTATTTCCCTCATCGACAAGACCACTGAAGGAGACAGGCCGTGAAATTCGACATCATCGAACCGGGCATTTACCCCGAGCTCATCTATCCCGCCTACAAATCGACCATTCCGCGCGGACCGAAGCAGCCGAACCTGCGCGTCGAAGCCTTGGCGCCGGTCACGCAAAACATCGTCGCCACCCCGCGCCTCCTGCTGCCGAACGATACCGACCTGACGAAACACGGCCAGGGCGATCCGCTGGGCGAAAAAATCGTCGTCACCGGCCGCGTGGTCGATGAGGACGGCAAGCCGGTGCGCAATTCGCTGGTCGAAGTCTGGCAGGCGAACTCGGCCGGTCGCTACTGGCATAAGAAGGACCAGCACGCCGCCCCGCTCGACCCGAATTTTTATGGCGTTGGCAAGATGCTGACCGACGACGAAGGCCGCTACCGCTTCGTCACGATCAAGCCCGGTCCCTACCCATGGGGCAACCACGACAAGGCCTGGCGCCCGGCGCACATCCACTTTTCGCTGTTCGGCAACGTGTATGCCCAGCGCCTGGTGACGCAGATGTACTTCCCGAGCGACCCGCTGTTCGATTTCGACCCGATCTTCCAGAGCGTACCCGACGCGGCCGCGCGCGAGCGCCTGATTTCGCGCTTCAGCCTCGAGGAAACCGTGGGCAGCGAAATGCTCGGCTACGTCTTCGATATCGTCCTGCGCGGACGCGACGCCACCCCGATGGGCCTTTAAGGAGAACACCATGAGCACGAATATCACCACCTCGCAAACCATCGGT
>Ga0213834_100751_pt1 | contig 12494 bp, 7 predicted proteins | sample SWPTP12_FD_160580 | JGI IMG/M metagenome (GOLD analysis project Ga0213834, IMG submission 160580) | Coastal seawater microbial communities from Marineland, Florida, United States - SWP TP1 #2 | ecosystem: Environmental > Aquatic > Marine > Coastal | place: USA: Florida | collected 2016-08-06
TGGGCGGCGACGAATTCGTCGTCATGCTCGAGGGCGTCGGTTCCCCCGAAGGCGCGCTGCGCATCGCGAAACTGGTGCTCGACCAGATCGAGGGCATCGTCGAGGCCGACGGCAACCCGGTCTCGATCTCGGCCAGCATCGGCATCGCCAGCGCGCGCGGCCGCGCCGGCGCCGAGTGGGGCGCGGCGAACCTGCTGGCCGACGCCGACAAGGCGATGTACGCGGCCAAGCAGGCCGGCAAGGGCACCTTTATCATCAGTCCCAACGCGCACTGGACAGCGGAACTGAAACCCGGCGCGTCCTGAAGCGCGCGCAGCCGTTGGCGACGCGAAAACGCCAATGCGCCTACAATAGCGCCAATGCTGCAGCGCACAATAACGGATCGATCTTCATGCCTGACAATTCGATAAGCAACTGGTTTGCCAGCCTGGCCGGCACCAGCGCGCGGCCCTCGGTACTGGTCAAGGCGCTCAGCCCGCGCGACCGCCGCCGCATGCTCAGGCATTTCCTGGCCCTGGACGACGCCGATCGCCTGCTGCGCTTCGGCACCGTGCTGCCGGATGCGCAAATCGAGGCCTATGTCGGGAAGATCGATTTTGCGCGCGACATCGTGTTCGGCGTGGTCAGCCGCGGCTTTCAACTGGTCGGCGTCGGCCACCTCGCTTTTGCCCCGCCCGAGCCGGGCCGGGCCGGGGCCACTGCCAAGCAACGGGTGGCGGAATTCGGCGTGTCGGTGTCGAAGTCGGCGCGCGGGCAGGGCGTCGGCTCGTGCCTGTTCGAGCGCGCGGCGATTCACTGCCGCAACAGCGATATCGACACCCTGTACATGCAGTGCCTGTCGAGCAATCGCACGATGATGCACATTGCTAAGAAGGCAGGCATGGAGATCAAGCGCGAATACGGGGAAGCCGATGCCTATCTGCACCTGCCGCCGCCGAGTCCCGGCAGCGTGATGCGCGAGGCGCTGGAAGAGCAGTTCGCCGTGATCGATTACACCGTCAAGGCCAATGCACGCGCTGCGGTGAAATGGTTCAGGCCGCGCAAGCGTCCGTAGCGTGGACGGCAGAGCCGTCCACCCTACCGGCCAGTCTCTCCGATTGGTAGCGCCGTCGTCTCTTTAATGCGCTGCAAGGCAAAACTCGACTTCACGTCCAGCACCGACGGATGGCGCAACAAGGTCGCCATCATGAAGCGCGAGAAGTGGTCCATGTCCTCGACGTGGACCCGCAGCAGGAAATCCATGTCCCCCGTCATCGCATAGCAGGCCACCACTTCCGGCCAGGCCGCGACCGCCTGCGCGAACTCGAAGCGCGGCGAGGTCGCCGGCACGCGCGAGTTGGCCGGGCCTTCGCTATGCTTTTCCAGGCGCACGTTCACATACGCCAGCAGGCCGAGGCCGATCTTGTCGGCGTCGACCAGGGCCACGTACTGGCGGATCACGCCGGCTTCCTCCAGGCGCTTGATGCGCCGCAGGCAGGGAGAAGGCGAGAGGTTCACGCGCTCGGCCACGTCCTGGTTCGAGAGACGGCCGTCCGCCTGCAAAATCTCGAGGATCTTGCGGTCGGTCTTGTCCAATTCTATCTTTGACATAAATTTCCCCGGTACGGTCTAGACCCGCAATTTTATTGCGCAACTGCTCCGGTGGGGGGAATTGATTGGTATTTAATGCCGAGGGCACAAGACTATACTGTCGCAGAAGTCGGAGGAGACAACTCCGTCGCCGCGCGCACAACAATAACAAGCGCGCACCCACCCCAACGGAGACACACCCCATGAACGCACCCCTCGACCGCTCCCAGCTGCAACCACACCAGCCGGAGCACGAGATTACGCTCGACGACAAATGGACGCTCGAGCGTGGCCGCGCCTTCATGACCGGCACCCAGGCCCTGATCCGCCTGCCGATGCTGCAGCGCGAACGCGACGTCAAGGCGGGCCTGAACACGGCCGGCTACATCACCGGCTACCGCGGTTCACCCGTCACCTCGGTCGACCAGACCGCGATGAAGGCGAAAAAACACCTCGACGCCCACCACGTCAAATTCCATCCTGGCACCAACGAAGATTTGGCAGCGACTGCCGTCTGGGGCACCCAACAGACGAATCTGTACAAGGACGCCAACTACGACGGCGTGTTTGCCATGTGGTACGGCAAGGGCCCGGGCGTCGACCGCTGCGGCGACGTGTTCAAACACGCCAACAACGCCGGCTCCGCGCAGCACGGCGGCGTGCTGGTACTGGCCGGCGACGACCATGCGGCCAAATCCTCGTCGACTGCCCACCAGTCGGACCACATCCTGACCCACTGCGGCATCCCGGTGCTGTATCCGTCGTCGGTCCAGGAATACATCGATTTCGGCCTGCACGCCTGGGCCATGAGCCGCTACACGGGCTTGTGGGTATCGATGAAATGCGTCACCGACATCATCGAGTCCGGCGCCGTGGTCGACCTCGATCCGGACCGCGTGCAGATCCAGTTGCCGACCGATTTCGAGCTGCCCGAAGGCGGCCTGAACATCCGCTGGCCGGACGCCGTGCTGGACCAGGAAGTTCGGATGAGCAATTACAAGTGGTACGCCGCGCTGGCGTATGCGCGTGCAAACAAGCTCAACAAGATTATCTGGGACAGCCCGCAGCCGAAGATCGGCATCATCACCGCCGGTAAAAGCTATGTCGACACGCGCCAGGCGCTGGCCGACCTCGGCATCGACGAACAGGCCGCGCGCGACATCGGCCTGCGCCTGTACAAGGTCGGCATGACCTGGCCGCTCGAATCGGAAGGCGTGCACGAATTCGCGCGCGGCCTGGACGAGATCCTGGTGGTCGAAGAAAAGCGCCAGGTGATGGAATACGCGCTGAAGGAAGAGCTGTACAACCTGCCCGACGGCGAGCGTCCGCGCGTGGTGGGCAAATTCGACGACACCGGCGAGTGGCACAACAAGAACCGTACCGGCCACGGCGACTGGCTGCTGCCGGCGACCTATGAGCTGAACCCGGCGCAGATCGCGCGCGCCATCGCCAGCCGCATCTCGCACTACTGCGCCGGCCACCCGGTCGAGCAGCGTGTGAAAGAGCGCATCGCCTTCCTCGAAAACAAAGAGCTGGTACTCAAGAACATTCCGGCGAAGGCGAATCCGGAAACCGACCGCATCCCGTATTTCTGCTCCGGCTGCCCGCACAACAGTTCGACGAAAGTGCCGGACGGTTCGCGCGCCATGGCCGGTATCGGCTGCCACTATATGGTGCTGTGGATGGACCGCGAAACCTCGACGTTCACCCACATGGGCGCCGAAGGCACGACCTGGATCGGCCAGTCTCCCTTCACCAGCGAAAAGCACGTTTTCGTGAACCTGGGCGACGGCACCTACTTCCACTCGGGCATCCTGGCGATTCGCGCCGCCGTGGCCGCCAAGGTGAACATCACCTATAAAATCCTGTACAACGACGCGGTCGCGATGACGGGTGGCCAGAACGTCGATGGTCCGCTCGACCCGGGCATGATCAGCCGCCAGATCGCGGCCGAAGGTGTCGGCCCGATCATGGTCGTCACCGACGAGCCGGAAAAATACCCGAGCGACTACGCCTGGGCGCCGGGCGTCACCGTGCACCACCGCTCCGAACTGATGGACGTGCAAAAAGCGCTGCGCGAACTGCCGGGTGTCACTGCCGTGATCTACGACCAGACCTGTGCGTCGGAAAAACGCCGCCGCCGGAAAAAAGGCGAGTTCCCCGACCCTGCCAAACGCGCCGTCATCAACGAGGCCGTGTGCGAAGGCTGCGGCGACTGCTCGGTGCAGTCGAACTGCCTGTCGGTCGAGCCGCTGGAAACGGAACTGGGCCGCAAGCGCCAGATCAACCAGTCGTCCTGCAACAAGGACTTCTCATGCGTCTCCGGCTTCTGCCCGAGCTTTGTCACCGTCGAAGGCGGCGGCCTGAAAAAGCCGAAGAAGGCGGCCGTGGCGACCGACAATGCGCCGCCAGTGCTGCCTGAGCCGGTCATTCCGCACATCGATGCGCCGTTCGGCATCCTGGTTGCAGGCGTCGGCGGCACCGGTGTCGTCACCGTCGGCCAGATCCTGGCCGTCGCCGCCCACGTCGAGGGTAAAGGAGCGATCGTGCTCGACCAGAGCGGACTGGCCCAGAAGGGCGGCCCGGTGATGTCGCACGTGCGCCTGGCGCAGTACCAGGCCGACTTGCACTCGACCCGCGTCGGCACCGGCAGCGCCGACCTCGTGATCGGCTGCGACCAGATCGTCGCCGCCAGCCGCGATGCCTTGAGCCGCATGGGAGAGGGCCGCACCTGGGCCGCCGTCAACGGCACCGGCTCGACGACTGCCGCCTTCGTCAAGAACCCGGAGTGGCAGTTCCCGGCCGAAGGCTCGCGCGCCGCGATCCAGCTGGCCTGCGGCACCGAGAATGTGGAATTCGTCGACGCCGGCCAGATGGCGACCACGCTGATGGGCGACTCGATCGCCACCAACATGTTCATGCTCGGCTACGCCTTCCAGAAGGGCCGCGTGCCGCTGGCGGAAGCGTCCCTGATGCGCGCGATCGAACTGAATGGCGTTTCGGTGCCCTTCAACAAGGCCGCCTTCAACTGGGGCCGTACCGCCGCGCACGACCTGGCCTCGGTCAAGAAGCTGACGACCCCGGCCAAGGTGGTCGAGTTCAAGCGCGCCCAGACCCTGGATGAACTGGTCAACCGCCGCATCGCACTCCTGACCGCCTACCAGAACGCCGCCTACGCAGCCCAGTACAAGGCTTTCGTCGACCAGGTGCGCGGCGAAGAAGCGAAACTGGGTAAAGGTACCCGCTTGACCGAAGCCGTGGCCCGCTACTTCTACAAGCTGATGGCGTATAAAGACGAGTACGAAGTGGCGCGCCTGCATACCGATCCGGCCTTCAAGGAAAAGATCGCGACCATGTTCGAAGGCGACATCAAGATCAAATACCACCTGGCGCCGCCGCTGCTGGCCAAGCACGACAAGGAAGGCCGCGCGATCAAGCAGGAATTCGGATCGTGGATGATGGGCGCCTTCGGCGTGCTGGCCAAGCTGAAGGGCCTGCGCGGCACGCCGTTCGACATCTTCGGCTACACCGCCGAGCGCAAGACCGAGCGTGTCTTGATCGGGCAGTACCGCGAGACCGTCAGCGCGCTGCTGCCGAAGCTGTCGAGCGAGAACCTGGCGCAAGCGGTGGCGATCGCCAGCATTCCGGAAGACATCCGCGGTTACGGCCATGTGAAGGAACGCCATCTTGCCTCGGCCAAGGCCAAGGAAGCTCAGCTGTTGTCAAGCTTCCACAATCCGGCGCATGTGATCCATGCAGCCTGAGTAGTCGGCAACTAGCCTATCCAGCGCCAGGCCCGGCCCAAAGCCGTTCCTGGCGTTTTTTTGTTTCACGGCGTTCTAGTTTGTTACAAATAATTTCATAATTGCAATCGTGCGGCCTTCTCAAACAGGCAAGCTTGTCTTAATCTTTCCTGACGAACTTGTTTAATAACTAATTGCCCATGAAATCGCCAACTATCCAGTACGGTCGCACGACTCCTTCGCTCCGCCTGATCTGCACCGCGCTCGCGGCCGCGGTGTCGCTTGCCGCCTGTGGCGGTGGAGGAGGGGGCGGGGGAGGGGGTTCCGCGCCGCCGCCGGTCAGCACGACGCCAACGACGCCGACGACGCCGACGACGCCAACGACGCCGACCACCCCGGTCAACCCGCCGGCGGGCAGCAATCCAACCGGCCCGGTCAACCCGAGCGCGCCGGATCCGGACATTGCGACCCTGGGCGACGCGTTCGACACCTACTGGAATTACTGCGCCACGCCGCGTACCGGCACCGACCCGTACACGGGCAAAGCCTACCCGGACAAGCAGGGCACCCTGCGCGACGAACTGACTTTCCTGCGCGCCTGGTCGAACCAGTACTACCTCTGGTACAACGAGATCCCGACCAACTTCAAGATGGCCGATTTCACCAGCCCGACCGCCTACTTCGAAAAGCTGAAGACGCCGGTTGAAATCTCGGCAGGCGTACCGAAGGACAAGTTCCACTTCACCTATACCTCGGCCGACTGGGACAAGCTGAGCACCTCCGGTATCGAACTCGGTTATGGCGTGACCTGGACCAGCAGCGGCGCGACCGCACCGCGCACCTGGCAAGCCTCGATCATCGAAGCCGGTTCGCCTGCCGCCGCCGCCGGCCTGCGCCGCGGCGACCAGCTGGTGCTGATCGACGGCGTCGACTTCGTCAACGCCACCGATGCCGCATCGGTCGAGAAGATCAATGCCGCCCTGTTCCCTGTAACGGCGGGCGAGTCGCACAGCTTCACCGTCAAGCGTGGCGGCACCAACGTGCCGGCAGTGACGCTGCAGGCGAAGGACGTGACGGCGCTGTCGGTGAAGAACACCAAGGTGATCGACACGCCAACCGGCAAGGTCGGCTACCTGAGCTTCGAGAACCACAATGCGGTCGCCGAACGCCAGTTGATCGATTCGTTCACGACGCTGAAAAATGCCGGCGTCACCGACCTGGTGCTGGACATGCGCTACAACGGCGGCGGCTTGCTCAATATCGCCAGCGAAGTGGCCTACATGGTGGCCGGACCGGCATCCACGGGCAAGGTATTCGAGCGCCTGCAGTACAACAACAAGATCGAAGCCCAGCAAACGGCCGAAATCATCAAGTTCGAACCGACCGCCTATGGTTTCTCGACCCCGAGCAACGGGGTGCCGCGCGGTACGGCGCTGCCTAGCCTGGGCCTGACCCGCGTCACCATCCTGACCACGGAGGGCACCTGCTCGGCGAGCGAATCGGTGATCAATGCGCTGCGCGGCGTCGACGTGCAGGTGAACCTGATCGGCGGCGCCACCTGCGGCAAGCCGTACGGCTTCACCCCGGTGCCGAACTGCGGAACGACCTACTTCTCGATCGAGTTCAAGGGCGTCAATGCCAAGGGCGTGGGCGACTACGACAATGGCTTCGCACCGACCTGCGCCGTGGCCGACGACCTGACGCGCGAACTGGGCGATACCAGCGAATCGCTGCTGGCGACCGCCCTGAGCTTCCGCGCCAACGGCGTCTGCCCGGCCCAGGCCCGCACCTCGGTGCAGGCGATGGCGGCGCGCACCCAGGTGCGTCCGAAGGTCACGCAGATCGCGATCCACACCAAGGCACGTTAAGCGGCGGCGCGGCAGCCGCCGCGCTTTCCAGGAACGACCAACAGCGCTACCTTCGGGTGGCGCTTTTTATTTCCGCTGGCCGCCTGCTTCTCCTCGTATAATTTTCCGCTTTAAACCTGCCGGAGCTTCATCGATGATTCGTTCTGCGTTACTGCTTGCCTTGCTCGCCGCCGTCCCCCTGGCCCATGCTGCCCCCGACCTGACGACCGTCTCCGAGCGTTCGGGTTTCAAAGCCACCGGCCGCTACGATGAAGTCGTCAAGCTGTGCGCAGCGTTTGCAAAGGCGTATCCGAAGCAGGTGAAATGCATCGAGTTCGGCCGCACGCCGGAAGACCGTCCGATGCTGGCGCTGGTCGCGACCGGCACCAGTGCCTTCACGCCGCAGGCGGCAAGCCGGCAAGGCATTCCCGTCACCCTGATCCAGGGCGGCATCCACGCCGGCGAAATCGACGGCAAGGACGCCGGCTTCCTGGCGCTGCGCGAGCTGCTGGAAGGACGCCTGGCGAAGGGCGCGCTGGACAAGCAGGTGCTGTTGTTCGTCCCCGTGTTCAACGTCGATGGCCACGAGCGCTTCCAGCAATGGAACCGCCCGAACCAGCGCGGCCCGGTCGAAATGGGCTGGCGCACGACCGCGCAAAACTTCAACCTGAACCGCGACTACGTGAAGGCCGATTCGCCCGAGATGCAGGCCATGCTGGCGCTGGTGAACGCCTGGGATCCGCTGACCTATGTCGACCTGCACGTGACCGATGGCGCCAAGTTCCAGCACGACGTCTCGATCCAGGTCGAACCCGTGTATTCCGCCGATCCCGAATTGCGCAAGGCGGGCCTGGCGCTGCGCGACAACGTGATCGCCGACATCAGCAAGCAGGGGTCGACCCCGCAGTCCTACTACATGTCGTTCGCCAAGACCGACGATCCGCAATCGGGCTTTGTTGACGGCGTGTCCGACCCGCGCTTTTCGACCGGTTACTTCCCGCTGCGTAACCGCATGGCGATGCTGGTCGAGACCCATTCGTGGAAGGACTATCCGACCCGCGTGCGCATCACCCACAACAGCGTGATCTCGGTACTGGAACAGGTGGCGCAACACGGCAAACAGTGGCAGGTCGCGGCGGCCGCCGCCGACATGCGCGCGGCGCGCCTGGCCGGCCTGCCGGTGACGCTGTCGTATAAAACGACCGAGAAATCGAAGCTGGTCGACTTCAGCGGTTACGAATACACGCGCACGCCCTCGGATGTGTCGGGCATCCTGATGACGCGCTACGACGAAAGCAAACCGCAAGTCTGGCGCGTGCCGCTGCGCGACGAGGTCGTGGCCGATGTGGAGGTGGCGGCTCCGCGCGCCGGCTATATCGTGCCGGCCGCGCAGGCGGCGCTGGTGGCGGCCAAACTGCGCCAGCACGGTATTACGTTCCGCAAGCTCGACAAACCCTTGAATCGCTTCGCCTTCGAAACCTTCCGCGCCGACAAGGCGAGCTTCGGCGCCGCCTCCTTCGAATCGCACCAGCGCCTGACGCTCGAGGGCAGCTGGAAGAGCGAGACGCGCGACGTGCAGCGTGGCGCGCTGTTCGTGCCGATCGCCCAGCCGAAGGCAAGGCTGGTGATGGCGATGCTGGAACCGCAGGCGCCGGACTCGCTGCTGGCCTGGGGCATGTTCAACAACGCCTTCGAGCGCAAGGAGTACATGGAAGAGTACGTCGCGGAAGACGTCGCGCGCGAGCAGATGGCGGCCGACCCGGCGCTGGCCGCCGATTTTAAACGCCGCGTCGAGAGCGATCCGGCGTTTGCCAACAACGCGCACGCCCGCCTGGAGTTCTTCGCCCGCCGCCACGCGTCGTGGGACGAGCGCTTTAATTTGTATCCGGTGCTGCGCACGAACGTCGCGCCGTAAGGCGCACGGTCAATCCGCGTGGGCTCGAGAGCCGACGCGGATTGACCGTTGAGCAATCACGACCCCAACATTTCCCGCACCGCCCCCAGATACCGCTCGCTCACCGGCACCTCACCCCCATCGCGCAGCCGCAGCACATAACTCCCTTCCCCGACAACGCTCAAGCCAGCCGCCTGTGCACGGCGCACGATCACACTCCGGTGCACCCGCAAAAACTGCCCCGGATCCAGGTGCGCCTCCAGCCGGCTCAGCGCCACCCGATGCAGCGGTGAGCCGCAGGCCGTATGCAGGGCCACGTAATTCCCCTGCGCCTCGCACCAGAGAATATCCGTCACCCGCACCTGGTCGATCCGCCCCACCGAGCGCACGCTGATCTGCTCCAGCCAGGCCGGCCCCTCCGCATAGGCGTGCAGCGCGCGTCCGTAGGCGCCGCGCTGGCGTGCGGCCAGCATCAGGCCGGCGCGCTCGACCGCTTGCGCCAGGCGCGCATCGTTCAGGGGTTTCAGCAGGTAGTCGAGCGCGTGCACCTCGAAGGCTTCGATCGCGTGCGCGCTGTGGGCGGTCACGAACACGACCAGCGGCGGTTCATGCAGGCGGCCCAGTTCGCGCGCCAGCAGCAGGCCCGATTCGCGCGGCATCTGGATGTCGAGGAAGAGCAGGTCGATGCGCTGCGCAGCCAGGGCTTCGCGCGCGCGCGTGGCGCTGTCGGCCTCGAAGGCGAGCTGCCAGCCGGGGTGCGCTTCCATCGCCAGGCGCAGGTTCGTCCGGCCCGGTTCTTCGTCGTCGACAATCGCGTAGTGAACCTGCGGTATCTCCATCGGCATCAGTCGCGCAGCGCCAGCGGCAGGCTGATCTCGGCCATGAAACTGCCGTCGACCCGCTCGGTGCGCAACGAGGCACGCGGGTCGGCCAGGGCCAGGCGCGCCCGCGTATTCGCCAGCCCCAGTCCCGTGCCGGGATTCGGCGAGGCCCATTCGCTCAGGGGATTCATCACGCGGATCAGGAGTTCGTCGGCGGTTCTCTCGAAGGACAGGCGGATGTCGCCGGCGCCGTCGTGGCAATCGAGGTCGTGGCGCAGCGCGTTCTCGATCAGCGGCTGCAGCAGCAGCGGCGGGCATTCGCCGCGGCGCACCACATCGTCGTCGCCCTCGATGCGGATGCGCAGGCGCTCGCCATAGCGCAGGCGCTGGAGGGCGAGGTAGTCGCGCACGAAGCCGAGCTCCTCGTCGATGGTCGCCTGTTCGCGCTGGGTGGCGGACAAGGCGTAGCGCAACAGGTCGGAGAGGCGCCCGATGCCGGCCAGCGCGTCGGGCTTGTCGCCGGCGCGCACCAGGGCGCTGATCGCATTCAGGGCATTGAAGATGAAATGCGGTTCGAGCTGGGCGCGCAGGGCCAGCATGCGCTGCTGTTCGAGCGCCAGGTGCAGGTTCAGGTTTTCGGCCTGGGCTTTGGCGAAGGCCTCGCTGCGGGCGCGCGCTTCGCGGTGGTTGCCGATCGCGACCATCGCGATGAAGGTGCCGCTGGCCCAGGCGGTCTCGCCGAACCAGGTCATCTTGCCCATCTTGAACAGCTCCGCCCAGGCGCTGTCCATGGTCAGCGCCGCGCCGCGCAGCAGGATATCGGTGCACCCGACATACAACCATTCGAGCGGCATGAACAGCAGGAGCAAGGCGGCGTAGGCGCGCAGCGTCGTGCTGCGCTCGAGGAACAGGGCGGGGCGCCGCACCAGCGCCAGGCTCAAGCCGCTGCTCAGCGCCATCACCGGCACGTGGCCGACCCACCATCGGAGCAGGATCGCCGCGTAAGCCTCCTCGCGGCCGAACCGGGCCCGGTCGACATAGTTTCCGAGTGAGCCGACGGCGCACAGCGCCGTCCAGAAAGCGACGTGATACAGGATCGTGCGCGCGGCCTTGCGTTGTTGTTCATTCATGGTGCGCCGAGTATAGCAGCGCGCGCAGCGGCAAAAACGGGGCAGCGCCGGCGCTCGTCACAGGGCGGCGGCGCTTCGTCACACGGCTGCGATATCCGCCCCTGGCCACCCCCTATAATCGCGCTCCTTGCCCATTGTTCAGATCCGCTTCATGAAACGATTGTCCCTGCTGCTGCTGCTCCCCCTGCCGTATGCCGCCGCGCAGGAGGCAGCGTCGACACCTGCCAGGGTCGAGGTCAAGGGCATGGCGCAGCAGGGGGAGGCGGCGGCTTCGAAACGCGTGCTCGGGCGCGCCGAGATCGCCGCCTATGGCGACGGCAACCTGGCCGATGTGCTCAAGCGCGAAGGCGGCATTGCCGTCGTCGGCAATGAGGTGCGCATGCGCGGGCTCGGCGCCGGCTACACGCAGATCCTGGTCGACGGCGAGCCGGTGGCGCAGGGTTTTACGATCGATTCGATCGCGCCCGAACTGGTCGAACGGATCGAGATCGCGCGCAGCCCGACCGCCGACCGCAGTGCGCAGGCGGTGGCCGGCAGCATCAACATCGTGCTGAGAAAGCGCACGGGTGGCGCGCGGCGCGAAGACAAACTGGCCAGCGGCTACCAGCGCGGCCACTGGAGTCCGTCCGCTTCGACCCAGGCCAGCGGCAAGCAGGGGAACCTGGCCTGGTCGGCGGGCGCCACCTTTGACCGGACCGTGCGCATCGACGCCATCCGCACCGACGAGACGGTCGATCGTGCCGACGCCAGGCTGGAGGCGCGCCGCTTCCTCGAGAACGGCCTGACGCGCATGGACCGTTTGAATCTCGCGCCGCGCCTGAACTGGACCTTCGAGAATGGCGACACCCTGGGCTGGAACACGCTCGCCGGCTTGAGCCGCGCACGCAGCGCGGGCGCCCAGGGCGAGGAGACTTTACTCGGCGCGCCGACTGCCTACCCGGACAGTTCCGCCGCCTCGGGTTCGCATACCGCCAGCCTGCGCAGCGACCTCGCCTGGGCCCACCGTTTCGATGGCGCGGGCAAGCTGACGGTGAAGGGTGTACTCGATGGCAGCCGGCGCCGTGGCGACTACCTGTTCCTCGGCACCCGGCCCGACGGCACTGCCGGTCTCGCGCGCGCCGTCGCTTCCGGCGCCGACGAGCGCACCGGGAGCCTGAACGGCAAATACCTGACGCCACTGGGCGCGGCGCACAGCCTCGGCCTGGGCTGGGACGCCAGCCGCACGACGCGCGCCGAGCACCGCAACCAATCCGACACGCTCGGCGGGATGCCAGGCGCCGTGCGCCTGCAGGACTACACGGCGCGCGTCGAGCGCCTGGCCTTCTTCGCCCAGGACGAGTGGACCATCTCCAACACGGTCGAGGGTTACGCGGGCGTGCGCTGGGAAGGTCTGCGCACCGCTACCGATGGCGCCGACCTGGCGCGCGTGGCCACGTCCAGCAGTGTCGCCAGCCCGATCCTGCAGCTGCTGTGGAAGCTGCCCGAAAAAA
>Ga0213834_100753_pt1 | contig 12426 bp, 9 predicted proteins | sample SWPTP12_FD_160580 | JGI IMG/M metagenome (GOLD analysis project Ga0213834, IMG submission 160580) | Coastal seawater microbial communities from Marineland, Florida, United States - SWP TP1 #2 | ecosystem: Environmental > Aquatic > Marine > Coastal | place: USA: Florida | collected 2016-08-06
ACATGGCAAACACGCCGTCGTAATTCGCGTCCTTGTACAGATTCGTTTGCTGGGTGCCCCAGACGGCGGTCGCCGCCAGGTCTTCGTTCATGCCAGGGTGGAATTTGACGTGGTGGGCGTCGAGGTGCTTCTTGGCCTTGACCGCGGTCTGGTCGACGGCGGTGACGGGCGAGCCGCGGTAGCCGGTGATGTAGCCGGCGGTGTTCAGGCCGGCTTTGAGGTCGCGCTCGCGCTGCAGCATCGGCAGGCGGATCAGGGCCTGGGTGCCGGTCATGAAGGCGCGGCCGCGCTCGAGCGTCCACTTGTCGTCGAGCGTAATCTCGTGCTCCGGCTGGGGTGCTTGCAACTGGGAGCGGTCGAGGGGTGCGTTCATTGGGGGGTCTCCGTTGGGGGTGGGTGGCGCGCTTGTTATTGTTGGTCGCGCCGACGGAGTTGTCTCCTCCGTAATCTGCGACACTATACTCTTGTGCCCCCGGCATTAAATACCAATCAATTCCCCCCGCCGGAGCAGTTGCGCAATAAAATTGCGGATCTAGACCGAACCAGGGAAATTTATGTCAAAGATAGAATTGGACAAAACCGACCGCAAGATCCTGGAGATCTTGCAGGCCGATGGCCGCCTGTCGAACCAGGACGTGGCCGAGCGCGTGAACCTCTCGCCGTCGCCCTGCCTGCGCCGCATCAAGCGCCTGGAAGAAGCGGGCGTCATCCGCCAGTACGTGGCGCTGGTCGATGCCGACAAGATCGGTCTCGGCCTGCTGGCGTATGTGAATGTGCGGCTGGAAAAGCACAGCGAAGGCCCGGCCAACTCGCGCGTGCCGGCGACCTCGCCGCGCTTCGAATTCGCGCAGGCGGTGGCGGCCTGGCCGGAAGTGGTGGCCTGCTATGCGATGACGGGGGACATGGATTTCCTGCTGCGCGTCCACGTCGAGGACATGGACCATTTCTCGCGCTTCATGATGGCGACCTTGTTGCGCCATCCGTCGGTGCTGGACGTGAAGTCGAGTTTTGCCCTGCAGCGGATCAAAGAGACGACGGCCTTGCCGATCGGCGAAGCGGGACGCTGATCAGTCCGGACGCTTGCGCGGCGTGAACCACTTCACGGCCGCCCGTGCATTCGCCTTGACCGTGTAATCGATCACGGCAAACTGCTCTTCCAGGGCTTCGCGCATCACGCTGCCGGGACTCGGCGGCGGCAGGTGCAGGTAGGCATCGGCTTCCCCGTACTCGCGTTTGATTTCCATGCCGGCCTTCTTGGCAATGTGCATCATCGTGCGGTTGCTCGACAGGCACTGCATATACAGGGTGTCGATATCGCTATTGCGGCAGTGAATCGCCGCGCGCTCGAACAGGCGCGAGCCGACGCCCTGCCCGCGCGCCGACTTCGAGACCGACACGCCGAATTCTGCGACGCGTTCCTTGGCGGTGGTGCCAGCGCGGCCCGCTGCGGGCGGCGCAAAGGCGAGGTGGCCGACACCGACCAGCTGGAAGCCGCGGCTGACGACGCCGAACACGATGTCGCGCGCAAAATCGATCTTCCCGACATAGGCCTCGATTTGGGCATCCGGCAGCACGGTGCCGAAGCGCAGCAGGCGGTCGGCTTCATCGAGGGCCAGGAAATGCTTGAGCATGCGGCGGCGGTCGCGTGTGCCGAGCGCCTTGACCAGCACCGACGGCCGCGCGCTGGTGCCGGCCAGGCTGGCAAACCAGTTGCGTATCGAATTGTCAGGCATGGGCTCAGTCCGTTATTGTGCGCTGCAGCATTGGTGCTATTGTAGGCGTAATCGGGTTTTCGCGTCGCAGGCGCCTGTGCACGCTTCAGGCCGCGTCGGGCGCCGCCTCGCCGGCCCAGTGCGCGTTGGGGCTGATGATAAACGTGCCCTTGCCGGCCTGCTTGGCCGCGTACATCGCCTTGTCGGCATCGGCCAGCAAGTTCGCCGCGCCCCACTCGGCGCCGGCGCGCCCGCGCGCGCTGGCGATGCCGATGCTGGCCGAGATCGCGACCGGGTTGCCGTCGGCCTCGACGATGCCCTCGATCTGGTCGAGCACCAGTTTCGCGATGCGCAGCGCGCCGTCGGGCGAACCGACGCCCTCCAGCATGACGACGAATTCGTCGCCGCCCAGGCGCGCCAGGATATCTTCGGCGCGCAGCACTTTCTGGACGCGGCGCGCGACCAGCTGCAGCACCAGGTCGCCGGTGGCATGGCCCCAGGTATCGTTCACCCCTTTGAAACCGTCGAGGTCGATGAACATCGCCACCACCACGCTGTCGCGGCGCGCGGCGCGCACCAGGGCCAGTTCCAGCAAGCGCGTCAGCTGGCCGTAGTTCACCAGGCCGGTCAGGCTGTCGTGCTGGGCCAGGCGCGCCAGCTTGCTCGATTGTTCCTCCAGCTCGGCGGTGCGCTCGGCGACGCGGTGTTCGAGCGTGTCGTTGGCGGCCGTGAGGCGGTGGTTGACGTCGTTGATGATGCGGTAGCTGCGGCGCAGGCGCCAGCCGAAATAGGCCAATAACGCCAGCAGCAGGATCGAATACGCGAACAGGATGCCGCGGTAGCGCTGGCGTTCGAGCACCTCGGCCTGGAACGAGCGGTCGAGTTCCCGTCCCAGGCGCGCCATCGCTTCGCCGGTGTCGAGGGCGGCGATGCGGGCCTCGACCTCGTTTTCCAGCGGACGGTTGATCAGGATGATGCGGGTGTCGCGCGCCAGGGCGTCGATCTGCTCGTTCACGGCCAGCGAAAAGCGCTCTTTCTGCGCTTCGATCTGGGCCAGGCTCGCCTCGATGCGGCGCGCCAGTGCGGCGCTCGGCGTCAGGTTGTAGCGCAGGATGTCCGCCAGCAAATCGTTCAGCAAGAGGTCGAGGCGCACCACGACCCGGCCCGGTGCCAGCGCGCCTTCGATGCCGCCGAGTTCCGTCTTCAGGTCGACCAGGGCCGGCGGCAGCGACAGCAGGGCCGCGCGCAAGGGGGGATTCAGGCTGCGGAACCGGGCCACCAGGGCGGCCTTGGTGCGCAGCGAGGACAGCAGCGCCTCATGGGCATGGCGCGCACCGCGCCCGCGCGTCATCGGCAGCGCTTCGGCCAGGCGCGCGGTCAGCTCGTTGATGTGCGGCAGCGGCGCCGCCAGGCGCGCATCGGCCACGGTGCTGCCGATATGGGCGCGCAGCAGATCGGTGTCCCATTCGGCGTCGACCTGCTGCAGCTCGTGCAGGTCGAACATGACGCTGTTCTGGGTGTCGACGTCGACGCCGGTGGTGCGCGTGTAGAGAAAGGCCAGCAAGGCCACCAGCACCAGCCCCGCGGCCGCGCCGAAGCGCAGGCGCTGGCGTGGGCCCATCGCCTCCAGGCGGTGCATGATGACCGCGAATACCCTGTCCGTCCGATGTAACAATTTGCTCATGCTGCGAGCATAGCAAAACTGCCCCGTCCACCAGCGCACATGGTACGTATTGTAACAATTGACGACGGTCGCGGCGGCGTCCTACGACCAGAGGCGCGCGAAGATCCAGCCGTTCATGGCGGCGTTGAAGGCGGCGTGCGCCAGGATGGCCGGCAGGATCGAGTCGCTGCGGCGGCGCAGCCAGGCGAACATCAGCGACAGCGCGAACATTTGCGCCACCCACAAGCCGCCCGAGACCGGCAGCAGCCGCACCCCGGCGCCGCTTGCCACGATACCGTGGTGGCACAGGTGCACCAGCGCGAACAGGCTCGCTTCCATGACAGTGGCCCGGGCGCGGCCATGGCGCTCTTCCAGCACTTTTTGCAGGAAGCCGCGAAAGAAGATCTCCTCGCCGATCGGGCTGAACAGGCAGGCGGCGGTGGTGAAGACGAGGTGCAGGCGCAGCAGGCTCCAGCCCTGTGTCGGCTGCAGCTGGTAGTTGCGCGCGATGCTGACGAACCAGTTATCCGGCCCGGCGCCATACAGGCTTGCGCCGAGCAGGTAGCAGGCGCTGGCCGCCAGGGCGCCGAGCAGCAGGCCGAGCGCCAGCCAGCCGGCCTGGCGCGGGAACTGCAGGCCGATCTGGCGCCGCCCCTCGCGGCCCAGCACCAGCCAGGGCAAGGCCGTCATCGCGAGGAAGCTCGGCACGATCAGCGGGCGCCAGCTGCCCGGGCCGAACATGGCGGCGGCGCGCATGACGATCGAGGTCAGCACGAAGGCAAGGGTCAGGCCGGTGATGCCGAACGGGACGGCGCGCCAGAAGGGTTTGACGTCGATCCGGTGCATGACCTGGCCTGTCGGGTGGGGGGAGCCCAACTATATGTGGCAGGGGTAATACTGTCCAGTCATGGTGCATGGGGCGCCCGCGCGTTCGCGGCGCCGCCGATCCACTGCGCGACGGCGGCCACGCGCGCACGGTGCACGGCCACGGGAATCTGCGCCTTGTCGGCGCCGCAGCGCGCCGCCACCTCACCCGCGTTCACGCCGCGGGCCGCGGCCAGCGCCCCTTCCAGGAAGGGCCCCTGCGGCCAGCCGGCCTGGCCGCGCGCGCGCGCATCGCAGGCGCCGGCCAGCAGCATGCCGGCGAAACGCTCCGGCTTGCGAAAGCCGTCGCAGCGCTCGAACAGGGCGACGAGGGCCTCGGCGCCGAGGTCGAAGGCGCGCGCGGCGTGCGCATGCTCGCGCGCCGTCATCAAGGCCAGGTCGCGGCAATCGTTGGGCACCTTCAAACGCTTGCAGAGGGCGTCGATGGACGCGCCGTCAATGCCGGGAGCGTGCATGAGGACCGCGAAACGCACCGCCAGCGCGTAGCCGTGTGCGGCGGCGGCGTCGATCGCCCGCATCAAGTGGACACCGCTGTCCGCTTCCACGGGCCATGCGGCGTCGAGCTCGGGCATGATGCGCGCCAGCGCGCCGCAGTCGCGCAGCACCGCGAACATGCGCGACGGATGCGCTTCCAGCAAGCCGCGCGCCAGCTCCTGCCAGACGCGCTCGGCCACGAGGGCGTCGACCTCGCCCTCCTCCACCATGGTTTTCATCAAGGCCAGGGTCTCGCCGGCCACGCCGAATTCCGGGAAGCGCGCCGCGAAGCGCGCCAGGCGCAGGATGCGCACCGGGTCTTCGGCAAAGGCGTCCGACACGTGGCGGAACACGCGCGCGGCCAGGTCGCGGCGGCCGCCGTAGGGGTCGACGATGCTGCCGTCCTCGGCGCGCGCCATCGCGTTGATGGTCAGGTCGCGCCGGATCAGATCGTCTTCCAGCGTCACCTCGGGCGAGGTATGGAAGACGAAGCCGTGGTAGCCGGGCGCGGTCTTGCGCTCGGTGCGCGCGAGTGCATATTCTTCCTGGGTCTGCGGGTGCAGGAACACGGGAAAATCCTTGCCGACCGGGCGGAAGCCGGCGGCCAGCATGGCCTGCGGCGTGGCGCCGACGACGACGTGGTCGCGGTCCTGCACGGGCAAGCCGAGCAGCTCGTCGCGCACGGCGCCGCCGACGACATAGATGCGCATCGTCATGCGCGCGGCAGGTCGGCGTCGTGCAGCGGGGTGAGGTCCTTCTCCGCCATCGCTTCGCCGACCCAGCGCGCCACCGCCGGGTGGGCCAGCATGCGGTCGCAATAGCCTTGCAGCGCAGGGGCCAGCGCCACGCCATAGGTTTTGAAGCGCATCACGACCGGGGCATAGAAGGCGTCGGCGATCGAGAATTCGCCGAACAGGAAGCCGCGGTGGCCGAAGCGCGACAGGCACTCTTCCCAGATCTCGCAGATGCGGCCGATGTCGGCCTGGGCGCCCGCCGTGCGTCCGCGGCCCGGCAATTTCGCCTGGATGTTCATCGACATGTCGTTGCGCAGCGAGCTGAAACCGGAATGCATCTCGGCCGTGACCGAACGCGCCAGCGCGCGCGCCGCCACGTCCTGCGGCCACAGGTGTTTATCCGGGAACTGCTCGGCCAGGTATTCGCAAATGGCCAGGCTGTCCCAGATCGTCATTTCCCCCGCCAGCAGCACGGGCACGCGGCCGGCGTGCGAATAGGCGGCGATTTTCGCGGCGGTGTCGGGTTGGTCGAGCAGCAGGCGCACTTCGGTGAACGGAATGTTGAACGCGACCGCGGCCACCCAGGGCCGCATCGACCATGACGAGATGTTCTTGTTGCCGATGACCAGGGTCAGGCCGGGTTTGCGGGCATTGTCGAGCGTATTCGAGAGGGTCGGGTCGAGTTCCGTGGTCTGCATGACGTTCCAGGTGGCGTGAAAGTTGAGGTTAGCGGCCGGCGCGGGTGCGCAGGTGGTCGAGCGGCTCGTTCGGCGCCAGGTAGTGCGGCGCAACCGCTTCGAGCGGGGTGAGCTTGATTCCCAGCGAGGCCGCTGTCAAGTCCTGGACCGCCGGCGGCAGCACGTTATCGACCTTCATCGAGTCGAGGTTGTCGCGCGTGAGGAGCGGCTCGCCCGGCAGCAGCTCGAAGATGCGCGCCTGCAGCCGCGACACTGCAGCGGGCAGCTCGATGATGGGGCGCTTGCAGCCGGCATACCGTCCGGCCAGGCGTACCAGTTCGGCCAGCGTATAAATGTTCGGCCCGCCCAATTGGTAGACCAGGTGCGCGGCGTGGGCGTCGCGCAGCGCGTGCAGGTAGGCGGTGGCGACGTCGCCCACGTACACCGGCTGGAATGCGGCCGAGGCGCAGGCCAGCGGCACGACCGGGAAACGGCGCTGCAATTTGGCGAACATGGTCAGAAAATGGTCGCCCGGGCCGAACACGACCGAGGGCCGGAAGATGGTGGCCGCCACGTCCGGGTGGCTGCGCGCGGCCAGTTCGCCATCGGCTTTCGAGCGGCTGTACATCGACGGCCCGTCGACGTCCGCGCCGAGCGCGCTCATGTGCAGGTAGCGCGGAACGCCGGCCGCCTGGCAGGCGTCGACGATGCGCCGCGGCAGCTCGACGTGGGCGCGCCGGAATTCGGGACCGTAGGGGTGGCCAGGGCTGGAATGCAGGATGCCGACCAGGTTGATGGCGGCCGTGCGCCCTTCGAGCAAGGTACGCAGGGTGGCGTCGTCGTGGATATCGGCTTCGACCACGTCGACGCCGGGCAGGGTCGTCAGGTGGCGCACGCGCGCGGCGTGCCGGGTCGGCACCAGGGTCGGGATGCTTTCCTGCGCCAGCAGCGCGACCAGGTGGCTGCCGATGAAACCGGAACCGCCGAATACCACCACCTTGGGGTCGCGCATGGGATCCTCGTCAGGCGTAAATGAGCTTCCTGTTATGGTAATCCGGCACTGCCTGTGCGTGGCGTGATCGTGCCGAGACGCGCTTTGAGCGACTGCGGGCGCTTCTCGAAGATGGCCGCGTAGTTGGTAGCGTTCGACATCACATTGCGCACATAGGTTCGGGTCTCGGAGAAGGGAATCGTCTCGACGAAGACGGCCCCTTCCATCGGCGCCTCGAGCAGGCCGCGCCAGGTGCGCGAGCGGCCCGGGCCGGCGTTGTAGGCGGCGGTCGCCAGTACCTGGGAGCCGCCGTTGTTCTCGAGCACCATGTTCATGTAGTTGGCGCCGAGCGTGATATTCGTCCGCAAATCGCTCAGCATGCCGTGCACGAAGTCGGTCAGGCCGATCTTCGCTGCCACCCATTTACCGGTAGCCGGCATCACCTGCATCAGGCCGGAGGCGCCGACGCCGGAGCGGGCATCGGAAATGAAGCGCGATTCCTGGCGGATCAGGCCATACACCCAGGCCGTGTCGAGCGACAGGTTCTTCGCGGTCGGCTGCAGGATCTCGTTGTGCGGCGCCGGGAAGCGCTGGTTGTAGTCGAGTTCGGTACGGGTGCGCAGCGAGGTCTCGACCATGCGGTCGAGCAGGTCGTTGCGGCGCGCATACTCGCTCGCTGCGAGCAGCTGGCGCTCGCTCATCCCGCGCGTGGCCCAGCTCCATTCTCGGTTGCCCTCGGGGCGCAGGCGCAGCGCGTAGAATTTCATGGCCTGGCGCAGCGCCGGCAGTTGCGCCACCTGGTTCACCTCGTCCGGCGTCACCGGCGAGGCGCTTGGCGGCATCGTCACCAGCTGGCCCAGTTCCTCCATCGCGAGCTGGCCATAAAAATTGTTCTGCGTCGCGATGCGGCGGTACAGGGCGTCGGCATCCTCGCGCCGGCCCGCGTTGGCGTAGGCACGGCCCAGCCAGTAGACCCAGCCGGATTCGTCGCGCAGCGGGGACGGCATCGCATCGATGGTGGCGGCCACCTGGCGCCAGTCGCCATGGCGCAGCGCGATGCGGGCCTTCCATTCGCGCTGGAAGTTGGTCAATGGTGCGCCTTCGGCACGGCGCCAGTAGTCGGACGCTTCCGGCGCCAGCACCAGCGAGGCGGCCAGCGCCACGTTCGCCCAGCCGATCGCGCGCTCGTCCGGCATGAATTTGCTGCTGTTCTTATCGAGGGCGACGGTGGCGAGCTTGAGGCTGGTGCGCGCCATGCGTCCCAGCGCGACCAGGTAGATTTCGTGTTCGGCGCGGGTGCCGCCAATGCCGCGCGCCATGGCGACGGCCGGCACGTCGACGGCTTGCGCGGCGCGGGTGTCGGAAGCGCCGAGCAGCAGCGCGATGCGGCGCGACGGGCCGGTGGCGCCCATTTCTCCGGCCAGGCGCAGTTGCGCCAGCAATTCGTCCTGGCTCAGCTGCCCGGCCTGCGCCAGTTGCGCCATCAGCGCGGCGCAGCCTTCGCCATAGGCCGGCGGATTGACCAGCAGGGTACGGGCTTCGTCGATCACGCGCTCACCGTGCGCGGCGCGCGCCAGCAGCGCATAGCAGCGCACTTGCAGGTCGTCGCTGCGCGCCGCCTGCGCCAGTTCGCGGTCAAAATTGGTCCAGTCGCGCGCGCGCCCGAGTTCGAGCAGCCAGTCGGTGCGCAGGCGGTCGGCGGCGGCCGTGCCCTGGTGGCGCAGCAGCACCGCGCGGATTTCGTCGGCGCTGGCCTCGCGCAGGCGGGGTTTGAGACGATAATAGTCGACATACGGCGCCAGCACGTAGTTGGGCAGGCGCGAGGAAAGCGCGTTGGCGCGCGCGCTGTCGTTCTGGCGCGCCGCTTCGCGCAGCAACAGGAAGGTATCGTCCTCGGCGCGCGCGGCCTCGTTGGCGGGGGCGCCCCCGGGCGCTGTGGGAAGCGTGGCGGCGCCCGGCACCGGCGGCACGATCGGCGCAGGCGCCTCGGCCAGGACAGCAGTACTGGCGGCGGCAAGGACAGCGCCGGCTAAGAAACTTTTCGGAAGCAAAAACACAGCGTTTGAACCCTTCATCGAACCATGACCGGCACATCAAGAATACCATGCGCATCGATTGCGCGATCCACCCCTGCGGCGTCGCCCGGCGGCGCGCCGCAAAAAGATGCACCAAAACAACAGCCGGGTGAGGCCGCCGCCTTACCCGACGAGGCGGCGCAGGCGGCGAAAGCGGCCAAGGCCGCGCTGCGGCGCCATTTGAAAGCCGAACGCGCCAGCCTCGACGGTCCCGGCAAGCGCGCGCGCGACGAGCGCATCGGCGCGCAAATCATCGCCTGGTGGCGCCGCACGCGCCCGCCCCTGCTGGCGGTGTACTGGCCGCTGGACGGTGAACCGGACCTGCACGACACCTATGCGCTGCTGGCGCGCGAAGGCGCCGCGCTGGCCTTGCCCGTGGTCGTGCAGCGCCATGCGCCACTTGCCTTTGCTGCCTGGACGCCGGGCGAAGCGATGCGCACGGATCCGATGGGCATCGCCATTCCAGCCGACATGCGCACCGTCGCGCGGCCGGCGGCGCTGCTGGTGCCCTGCCTCGGCTTCGACGAACGCGGCTACCGGCTCGGCTACGGCGGCGGCTTTTATGACCGCACGCTGGCCCCTGCACCCCGCCCGTTCACGCTGGGTATCGCGTACGCGTGCCAGCAGTTGCGGTTCGAGGTCGACCGCCACGATGTGCCCCTCGACGCGGTGGTCACCGAGCTGACCCGCCTGGACTGAGCCGTGCGCGCCGCTAAAACTCACACTTTCTAACGCGCGCTCGCGCATCCCGAATAAGGCCGAATAATTGCTTATAAAGCAATAAATTCACACTTAGTCACGCCTGTCGCTTTTAAACCATAAGGCTTGCACGTTCTTGATTTTCCTCATTGCAACATTTTGAAGGCTCGGCCTACAATTGCCGCGACGCAACAAATATGCGGCAGCGGGTCGATACGCCTTCAAGGCGTCATGAGAGAAAACTGACAGGAACATTATGCAAAATTTAAGTGGAATGGTAGTAAAAACCGGCGTCATCGCGCTGGCCCTGGCGTTGACGGGTTGTGGCGGCGGCGGCGGCGGTGGCGGCGCTACGCCGGCGCCAGGCGCACCGGTCGGTGTCACACCTACTCCGGAACGCACGGTGCAGGGCACCGCCGCCAAGGGCTTGATCAAGGGCGCCAAAGTCAGCGTCTATGCGCTCGACGCGCAAGGCGTGCGTGGCGCGGCGGCGCTGGCCACTGCCATTACCGGGGCCGACGGCACCTATAAACTGCAGCTGGCCGCATCGGTGCAGAACTTCGTGATCGAAGTGACCGCGGCGCCCGGCGCCGTGATGGCCGACGAAGCGAGCGGCACCGACATTGCAATCCCCGAAAGCATGAAGCTGCGCAGCGTCGTCACGCTGGCTAGCGCTGCGACCGGCACCTACGAAGGCACCGTGTCGCCGCTGACCGAAATGATCGCGCGTACGGCCGAAACGGCGGACGGCAAGCTGCCACAGCAGGCAGTCGCCCAGGCCAAGACCAGCGTGCGCACCCTGCTCGGCTTCGATCCGGAAACCGTCAAGCCGGTCAATTCGAACAGCGCCGCCGCAGCGAACGCGAGCGAAGACGAGAAGAACCAGAGCCTGGCCCTGGCCGCCATCTCGAAGATGGGCAGTGCCGCCAGCGCCGACTGCGGCCAGACCACCCCGGGCGAGCGCATTTCCTGCGTCGTCACCAAACTGGCGGCCTCGGTCAAGGTCAGCGACGGCCAGCCCTCGCTCGAGCAGAACCGCCTTGCCCAGTTCCGCGACGCGATCCAGGCGGTTGCCGAGGACAAGGTCATCAACCGTACCGGCAAGGACAAGGTAGTGGGCATTCCCGTGCTGACGCCAACGCCGGCGGCACCAACGCCGACGACCCCGACGACGCCGGCGCCCACCCCGACGACGCCAGTGCCGACGCCCCCGGCGCCAGTGGGCGCCAGCGCGACCCAGGTGCAGGCCACCAAGGCACTGTTCGCCAGCCTGCGCACCAACCTGCGCGCGCTGGACGAGGGCGATGCGTTCCGCTCGACGGCAAACGCGATCAAGGCCGACCTGACCAACACGGTCGCGCCGCTCGGCAGCGATGTCGGCGGCATGGCGACCTTCGTGTCGAGCGCCGTCGACCACCTCAATACCATCCGCGCAAGCAGCAACTGGTACCGCACTTACGCCCGCGTGTTCGGCAACGTCGTGTCCAACTCGCCTGTCCCGTACAGCATCGTGAACGGCGAAGGCGGCTGCGATATCGTCCTCAGTCCGCTGAGCATGACCTGCACCGTCGTGCAAAACAACTACCTGCCGGGCTCGGTTGCCACCAGCTTTATGGCGGGCACACGGGTGTATGCGACGCGCGTCGTCAAGATCGTGCCGAAAGCCGGCAGCACGACCGACTACAGCTACACGGCCTACCTCGAGAAAAACACGGTCAAGTATGAAACCTTGACGATCGTGGGCGACACCGTGAAGGAAGCGATCGGCAACGTCGTCAGCGGCGACATCACGATTGCAAGCAACGGCGCGGCCCTGACGCAACTGGCGGTCAAGGGCCGCATGACCGGCCGTCTCAACGCCGGCGGCACCCTCGACAGCGATTACGAAGACTGGACGCTGAACGTGTCGCGTAAGGACGAAGTTACCGGCACGGCCCTGTACAGCATTGGCGGCGAATTTGTCGCCATCAAGGCGGGACAGCCAGCGGGCAAAGTGGAGATCGACAACACCTCCTTCCTGCGCGTGGCGCTGCCTTCGAGCACCGGCAAGGTGGGCGTGAATGCCGCCAACGAACTGCAGGTGACGCTGCGCGGCACCCTGGGCAACACCACGGTCAGCGGCACCCTGCGCGCATCGGAAGGCAAGCAGGACAAGAGCAAGACGACCTATGTGCCGACCAGACTCGCGTTCGCCGGCTCGCTGAAGCACCTGGACGCGACTGTGTTCAGCGGAAATGTCGCCCTCATCCGTAACGGCTACGAGAATTACGACGCCAGTGCGGCGGAATCGGCCACGAACTTCGTTGCCGACACCCTGGAAATCGGCGGCACGCTGGCCGTACCGAAGCGTCCGACGCTGAGCCTGACGGTCGGCGCCACCCGCACCGGGCCGGACACGACCGACATCAGCGCCCAGTACCGTGACGGCACCTCGGTCATCAACGCGAGCGTGACCACCAAGGCCGGCGAGCGCCACCCGCTGGTGAAGGTGTCGAGCGCCGAAGGTGTGGCGTTCT
>Ga0213834_100757_pt1 | contig 12274 bp, 9 predicted proteins | sample SWPTP12_FD_160580 | JGI IMG/M metagenome (GOLD analysis project Ga0213834, IMG submission 160580) | Coastal seawater microbial communities from Marineland, Florida, United States - SWP TP1 #2 | ecosystem: Environmental > Aquatic > Marine > Coastal | place: USA: Florida | collected 2016-08-06
ACTCCTGCTCCTGGTTCTTGCCGCATCCTTCGGCATCTGGGGCATTTCGCACTCCCTGATCGGATCGAACAGCAATACCGTCCTGACGGTGGGCGATCAGCAAATCTCGTCTGAAGAGTTCAGGCTGGCCTATCAGCGACAGGTCGCTAATATCGGTCGTCAGTTCGGCGCACCGCTGACCGCGGAACAGGCACGTGCATTCGGCGTCGAGAACGAGGTGTTCGCACAGCTCGCCGCAGGCGCTGCACTCGATCAGCTTTCCGACGACATGAATCTCGGTCTTTCAGAAGACAAGCTCGGTATCCTGATCAGCGAAGACCCTGCATTCCAGGGCGTCAACGGTCAGTTCGACCGCGCCTTGTTCACCTCCCGCCTGCGCAATGCCGGCCTTCGCGAGGACGATTACATCAAGGAGCGCAGCAAGGTTGCCGTCCGCAGCCAGATCGTCGAAGCGGTGTCCGACGGGTTCAAGCCGCCGCAGGTTCTGATCGATGCATTGAAGCAGTATCGGGACGAAAGCCGCACAGTCGAATATCTGCTTTTGTCGAACGCCAATATCGATCCCGTGAAAGCACCGACGGATGATATTCTGGCGCAGTGGTTCGAAGGTGCGAAGAGCCGCTATCGGGCCCCGGAATACCGCACGTTTGCCTATGTGAAGCTGCAGCCATCCGACATCGCGGATGCGTCTTCGATCACCGACGAGCAGGCGCGGGCCGAATACGACAAGCGGATCGCCAGCTTCAAGACGAGCGAGACGCGCACCATCGAGCAGCTGCCCTTCCCCAACATGGAAATGGCAGAAGCCGCGGCGACGCAGTTGCGCGCCGGAACGACGACGTTCGACCAGGTCATGGCGGACCAGGGCAAAACCGCAGCCGACGTTCGCCTCGGCGACTTTACCCGCGACGCTGTTCCGGATGAGGCAATTGCAGAAGCGGCCTTCAAGCTTGGCGCGAATGGCGGCATCACGCCAGCCGTTCAAGGTACATTCGGTCCCGTCATTTTACGGGTCTCCAACGTTCGCCCGGAAACCACCCGCGCCTTCGACGAGGTGAAGGGCGAGTTGCGCCAGCAGATGGCGGTCGCGGCCGCCTCGCAGGAACTCAACACGGCACATGACCGCTTCGAGGAGTTGCGCAGCAACGGGACGACGCTTGAAGACGCGGCAAAGGATCTGAACCTCAAGCTCGTCACGGTCACGGCCAATGCATCCGGTCTTGATCCGCAGGACAAGCGCATTGCGGATCTCCCGAGTGGCACCACGCTTTTGACCGACGTCTTCCGCACCGATCCCGGCGCCGATACGCTGCCGCTGACGGTTGGCACGGACGGCTTCGTCTGGTTCGAGGTCCGCAACGTCACGCCGGAACGGGAACGTCCGCTTAGCGAAGTCCGCGACCGGGCCGTTGCCGACTGGACGGCTGATCAGCAGCGTCAGGCGCTCTCGGCACGCACGGCCGACCTCAAGGGTCGCCTCGACAAGGGCGAGACGCTGGCAGTGATCGCTGAGGATCTCGGCGTCGCCATCGAAACGAAGTCCGGCCTGCGCCGCAACGGCGAGGACGCCATCTTCGGCAACGAGGCGATTGCGGCAGCCTTTGCCGGACCGGTCGGCGTGACTGGAACAGCGCTCGGATCCGACGGCGAGAGCCGCCTTCTTCTGAAGGTGACGGCGGTCGATCAGGCCACGAGCGATGCGCTCGCCGGCGACGAGCAGCTGCAGCGCATGGCCGATTCTGCCGGCGATGACATGCTCGATCAGATGGTCAACAGCCTCAAGAACACCTACGGTGTTTCGATCAACCAGGCCGCCGTCAATCAGTCGGCTGCGCCCGCGCAATACTAAGCGACTTGAGAGCCAAAGAATGCCTGAGCTGAAACCCTTCATTGCCAAAGTTGCTGCCGGGGAGAGCCTCACGCTGGATGAGGCGCGTCAGGCGTTCGACATTCTGATGTCCGGCGAGGCGACGCCCTCGCAGATAGGCGGGTTTCTGATTGCGCTGCGCGTACGAGGAGAAACGGTGGCGGAAATTTCCGGCGCCGTAACGACCATGCGCGAGAAAATGCTGCGGGTCGACGCACCAGCCGATGCCGTTGATATCGTCGGTACCGGTGGCGATGGTGCCGGCACCTACAACATCTCGACACTGGCATCGATCATCGTGGCTGGTACGGGCGTTCCCGTCGCCAAGCATGGCAACCGGGCGTTGAGTTCCAAATCGGGGACGGCGGACGCTCTGTCGGCTCTCGGCGTCAACCTGGAAATCGGTCCGGACCGCATTGCCCGTTGTATCCGCGAGGCCGGGATCGGTTTCATGTTTGCGTCTATGCACCATGCGGCGATGCGCCATGTGGGGCCTAGCCGCGTCGAACTGGGCACGCGGACGATCTTCAACATTCTGGGTCCTCTCTCGAACCCTGCAGGCGCCAAGCGTCAGTTGCTCGGCGTTTTCGATCCGAAATGGCTGCAGCCGATCGCAGAGGTGCTGCGCGGTCTCGGCTCCGAGACTGTCTGGGTCGTGCATGGCCAGGGTCTGGACGAGATCACCACGACAGGCGTGACGCAGGTCTGCGCTCTGGAGGGCGGCAGTATCCGCTCCTTTGAACTGACCCCAGCCGATTTTGGCGTGCCGCAGGCAACGCTTGCCGACCTCAAGGGTGGTGACGGCATCCACAATGCGAAGGCGTTGCGGGCGGTTCTCGGCGGGGCGAAGAATGCATACCGTGACATTTCACTCTGCAAAGCGGCGGCAGCGCTTGTCGTCGCCGGAAAGGCCGAAACGCTGAAGGATGGCATGACGATCGCCACGAACGCGCTCGAAAGCGGCAATGCCGCTGCAGCGCTTGATCGGCTTGTGGCCGTCTCGAACGAGAAGGATTGAGCGAATGGCGGATATTCTCAAGAAGATCGAAGCCTACAAGCGCGAGGAAATCGCAGCGGCCAAGGCGAGTGTACCGCTCACTGAGCTGAAGGCTCGTTCCGCCGACCAGCCTGCTCCGCGCGGTTTTCTGCGTGCGTTGCAGGCCAAGAAGGATGCCGGCATTTTTGGTCTCATTGCCGAAATCAAGAAGGCGAGCCCTTCGAAAGGGTTGATCCGTTCAGATTTCGATCCGCCGTCGCTCGCCGCAGCCTATGAGGCCGGCGGTGCAGCCTGCCTGTCTGTTCTAACAGATACGCCGAGCTTTCAAGGTGCGCCGGAATTCATGGTCGCAGCAAAGGCTGCCTGCGCCCTGCCCGTTCTGCGCAAGGATTTCATGTTCGAGACCTACCAGGTGCACGAAGCGCGCGCCTGGGGAGCCGACTGCATCCTGATCATCATGGCGGCGCTGTCGGATGACGACGCGCTTGCGATCTACGAGGTCGCCGGCGAGCTTGGCATGGATGCGCTGATCGAAGTGCACGACGCCCCTGAAATGGAGCGGGCGCTGAAGCTCGAGGCACCGCTGGTGGGGATCAACAACCGCAATCTGCGCACGTTCGAGCTCGATCTCGCCATCAGTGAGACACTTGCACCGATGGTGCCAGCCGATCGACTCCTCGTCGGCGAAAGCGGCATCTTCACCTACGCCGACTGCCAGCGGCTTCAGAAGGCTGATATCGAGACCTTCCTCGTCGGTGAAAGCCTGATGCGTCAGGACGACGTTGCTGCGGCGACGCGGCTGCTGCTGTCCGGCGAGCTCTCCGCACAGGCGGCCGAATAATGGCAACACTCACTCATATCGATGCGGCCGGCGAAGCGCATATGGTCGATGTCGGCGCCAAGACTGAAACCGTACGCTCGGCGACGGCCGAGGGTCATGTCAGGATGCTTCCCGAGACGCTGGCGCTGATTCTGGATGGCAATGCCAAGAAGGGTGACGTCATTGGAACAGCGCGGCTCGCCGGGATCATGGCGGCGAAGAAGACCAGCGATCTCATTCCTCTTTGCCATCCCCTGATGCTGACCAAGGTCTCGGTCGAGATTACCGAAGACGCCGCCCTGCCCGGTCTGCGTGTCACGGCGACCGCCAAGCTGACCGGCAAGACCGGCGTCGAGATGGAAGCGCTGACGGCGGTGTCCGTTGCCTGCCTGACGATCTACGATATGGCGAAAGCCGCAGACAAGGGCATGCAGATCGGCGGCATCCAGCTTCTCGAGAAGACCGGCGGCAAGTCCGGAACATACCGCCTGGAGGGCTGATGAAAGCACTACTCCCCGTGGCGGATGCCAGGAGCCGGCTGCTCTCTGCAGCGCGTCCGATCGACGATATCGTGAATGTTCCGCTTGGCGAGGCCGACGGTCGCGTGCTGGCTGCCGATCTGGCCGCGAGGCTGACGCAGCCACCGTTCGACGCGTCCGCCATGGACGGCTACGCAGTACGGGCAGAGGACGCGTCTACGATCGGCACGGAACTGTCGGTCATCGGGACGGCGTCTGCGGGCCATGCCTTCGAGGGCATTGTCGGCCCGGGCGAGACGGTGCGGATCTTCACGGGTGCACCTCTGCCGCAGGGCGCTGATTCCGTCCTCATCCAGGAAGATGCCGAGCGAATCGCGGACGACCGGATCCGCACTGCATTTGCCGTCGTCGAAGGACGGCATGTGCGGCCCCGCGGCCAGGATTTCGCGGAGGGCGAGATCGTCCTCAAGCGCGGCACGGTGCTCGACTTCGCGCATCTAACCGTCGCCGCCGCGATGAACCATCCGACGCTTGGGATCTATCGGCGACCAAGGGTCGCGATCCTTGCGACCGGTGACGAGCTTGTAGTTCCTGGCGGTGTGCCGGCGACCGCGCAGATCATTGCCTCCAATACGTTCGGCGTCGCCGCACTGGTGCGGTCCAACGGCGGTGAGGTTCTCGACCTTGGCATCGTCAAGGACAACCAGGCGGATATCGCTGCAGCTGTCGCACGGGCGCAGCTCGAAAAGGCCGACGTGCTGGTCACGCTCGGTGGAGCTTCTGTCGGCGATCACGACCTCGTCCAGTCGACGCTGAAGGGCGCCGGTATGGAACTCGATTTCTGGCGGATCGCGATGCGTCCCGGCAAACCGCTGATGGTCGGTTCGCTCGACGGCATGCATGTGCTGGGCCTGCCCGGCAACCCGGTCGCAAGCCTTGTGACCAGTCTCCTGTTCCTCGAGCCGCTGCTGCGAAAGCTCGCGCATCTCAGCGAGAGGAACCGCGAGGTCATGGGTGTCACAGCGGAGCCTATCAAGGCGAACGACCAGCGGCAGGACTATGTTCGCGCGAGCGTGACGCGTGACGCGGCGGGAAATCTTGTTGCCAAGGCTTTCGGAAAGCAGGATTCGTCGATGATGAAGATATTTTCGCGATCCGACGGCCTTATCGTGCGTCCTCCGCACGCTCCGGAGCTGGCTGCCGGTGCACCCTGCCCTATATTGCTCATTCGTTCCTAAGGCGCTTTCCAGGCGTCCTTTGCGATGCCTCGAACGGAGAAGCGCGTGCCTGCCGATCATTCAACTGACAAAGACATTCCGACCATCCTATGGTTTCGCAAGGACCTCCGTCTCGATGACAATGCGGCGCTGAATGCCGCGATCGATGCCGGCGGCGCGGTCATCCCCGTCTATATCCGCGAACCCGACGAACTGAACATCGGGCCTCTCGGTGGCGCGCAGGAATGGTGGCTGCATCATTCGCTGACGGCACTCAAGGGCGCGCTGAAAGCGCTCGGCAGTGACCTCATCCTCGTTAGGGGAAAGGCCGAGGATGTTCTGTCCGAGATCGCCCACAAGACCGGCGCCCGCTCCGTCTTCGTCAACCGCGCCTATGAACGCACGGACTACGACCGTGAAATCGCGGTCGCCCTCAAAGACAAGGGCATCGCCATCAGCGCCTTTCATGGCCAGCTTCTCCACGAGCCGGACCGGATCCGCACGGGGGCAGGCAAGCCATTCAAGGTTTTTACACCGTTCTGGAACGCGATGCAGAAGCTCGGCGAACCGCACGAGCCGATGGATACCCCAAAGTCCATCCCTGCCCCGAAGCAATTTCCCCGTTCGGAAAGCCTGGACGGCTGGGACCTGCTGCCGACAAAGCCGGACTGGGCTTCGGGTTTTTCCGAAATGTGGACACCGGGCGAACAGGGTGCGCGGGAGAAGTTAAAGGACATCATCGACAGGGACCTGCACGACTACAAGCGCGGTCGAGACTTTCCGGCGATCGACGCCACGTCTTCGCTGTCTGCCCACCTCACCCATGGTGAGATTTCCCCTGCCCGCATCTGGTACGAGACGAGAGGCCTTCCGGCGAAGACATCGGAAGACGTGTCGCACTTCCGGCGTGAGCTTGCCTGGCGCGATTTCTGCTACGGTCTGCTCATCGAATTTCCCGGCCTCGATCGCGAAAACTGGGACGACAAGTTCGACGCATTCGAATGGAAATACGATGCCAAGCAATTCACGGCCTGGACCAAGGGGATGACGGGTTATCCGATCGTCGATGCCGGTATGCGGCAGTTGTGGAAACACGGCTATATGCACAACCGGGTGCGGATGATCACGGCGTCGTTCATGATCAAGGATCTGATGATCGACTGGCGCAAGGGCGAGCAGTGGTTCCGCGATAAGCTTGTCGATGCGGATCCTGCCAACAATTCCGCCAACTGGCAGTGGGTGGCCGGCAGCGGCGCCGATGCCTCACCGTTCTTCCGGATCTTCAACCCTATCCTGCAGGGCGAGAAATTCGATCCAGACGGCGATTACGTTCGCGAGCATGTGCCCGAACTGGCAAAGCTCGACCGCAAATACATCCACAAGCCGTTCGAGGCGCCGGCGGCGGTGCTGGAGAAGGCCGGGATCGAGCTGGGGAAGACCTATCCCAAGCCCATCGTCGATCACGGTTTCGCCCGCGACCGGGCGCTTGCCGTATACAAGGCGCTGAAATAGAAAAGCGGGCAAAGAAAAACCCGGTCGAAGCCGGGTTTTTCAGGTCTTAGACGAGACGGCTCTGTTCGAGCGCTGCCTCGACGAAACTCGCAAACAGCGGGTGCGGATCGAGCGGTCGGCTCTTCAGTTCCGGATGGTACTGAACGCCGATGAACCACGGATGGTCAGGGTATTCGACCGTTTCCGGCAGAAGGCCGTCCGGTGACATTCCCGAGAAGACGAGACCGCAGTTTTCCAGGCGGTCCTTGTATTGGACGTTGACTTCGTAACGGTGACGATGGCGCTCGGAGATATCCGTCGAGCCGTAGATCTCAGCGATCTTGGTGCCCTTCTTCAGAGCCGCCTGATAGGCGCCAAGACGCATCGTGCCGCCGAGGTTGCCGGCAGTCGACCGCTTCTCGAGCTCGTTGCCCTTCAGCCATTCCGTCATCAAACCGACGACCGGTTCCTTTGCAGGACCAAACTCCGTCGAGGATGCGTCTTCGATGCCGGCGAGATGACGGGCGGCTTCCACCACCGCCATCTGCATGCCGAAGCAGATGCCGAAATACGGAACCTTGCGCTCGCGGGCAAACTGCGCTGCGAGGATCTTGCCTTCGGAACCGCGCTCGCCGAACCCACCGGGAACCAGAATGCCGTGAACCTTTTCAAGCCACGGAGCCGGGTCTTCCTTCTCGAAGACTTCCGATTCGATCCACTCAAGATTGACCTTGACGTGATTGGCGATGCCGCCGTGATGCAGGGCCTCGATCAACGACTTGTACGCGTCCTTGAGGCCTGTGTACTTGCCGACGATCGCGATCGTGACTTCGCCTTCCGGCGTGTGGATGCGGTTGCAGACCTCTTCCCAGGCGTCCAGACGGGGCTTGGGAGCGGGTTCGATGCCGAACGCAGCCAGCACTTCCGAATCGAGGCCTTCCTTGTGGTAGGCCATAGGGACGTCGTAGATATTGGCAACGTCGAGCGCCTGGATGACCGCGGATGGGCGAACGTTGCAGAACAGCGAAAGCTTGCGGCGCTCGGCCTCCGGGATTTCCCGGTCTGCGCGCACCAGCAGGATGTCTGGCGCGATACCCAGCGCCTGCAGTTCCTTGACGGAATGCTGGGTCGGCTTGGTCTTCAACTCGCCGGCTGCCGCAATGAACGGCATCAGTGTCAGATGCAGATAGATCGTTGTTCCGCGGGGCAAGTCGTTCTTGACCTGGCGGATCGCCTCCATGAACGGCATCGCTTCGATGTCGCCGACCGTACCGCCAACTTCGCAGAGAACGAAATCGTAGTCCTCATTGCCCTCGGTAACGAAATCCTTGATCTCGTTGGTGACATGCGGAATGACCTGAACGGTCGCGCCGAGGTAGTCGCCGCGGCGTTCCTTGTCGATGATGTTCTTGTAGATGCGGCCGGTGGTGATGTTGTCGGTCTTGGTCGCCGAACGGCTGGTGAACCGCTCGTAGTGACCGAGATCCAGATCGGTCTCAGCGCCGTCGTCGGTCACGAAGACCTCGCCGTGCTGCGTCGGGCTCATAGTTCCCGGATCAACGTTGAGATAAGGATCGAGCTTCCTCAGCCGAACCCGGTAACCCCTCGCCTGGAGCAGTGCTCCGAGGGCCGCGGCCGCAATTCCTTTTCCGAGGGAAGAAACCACGCCGCCTGTGATGAATACATATCGCGCCATGGGAGCCACCGAATACCTTCTGATTTCTGATTCCGCCAGCGGAATTTTCTTTTTCCGAAAAAAGTCTGTGGAATCTCCACAAACGAAAACCGGCAGGCTTTTGGCCCGCCGGAGTTTGTTGCCTTCAACCGTGCCTTACTGGCCGGTTGGAACGCTGTTCGTCGGAGCGGGCGTTGCCGGGGCTGGTGTCGCCGGAGCCGGTGCTCCCGTTGCCGGTGCTGTCGGAGCAGGCGCTGAACTCGCGCCATCCGATGGGACGCCGTTGCTTGCCGGCGGAGCGGTCGGTGCCGGGCCGAGCTGGTTCAAGATACCATTGCCTGAACCCTGCTGGCTCTGCGGAATGCGGTCGAGAATATCCGTTGGACGCGATTCGTAGCGTGCCAGAATACCGAGCGCCAATGACGTGACGAAAAACAGCGTCGCCAGGATCGCCGTCGTGCGGGTCAGGGCGTTTGCCGTGCCGCGCGCCGACATGAAGCCGGAACCGCCGCCGATGCCAAGCCCTCCGCCTTCGGAGCGCTGGATCAGCACGACGCCGACAAGCGCCAGCACGATCATGAGATGAATGACGATCAGAACAGTCTGCATGAATAAGATCCCTGCCCCGTTGGCGAGGCAATAGAAGAAGTTTGGCGGCTCTTTACATGAGGCCCGCCCGCTTTCCAAGCCCCTATTGAACGGCTCAGGCGGTCAAGGCCTCATAGACGCCGTAGATGGCGAGAAAATCGTCGGCTTTCAAGCTGGCGCCACCGATCAGTGCACCATCGACATTTTCGATCGCCATCAGCTCCGCCGCATTGCCCGGCTTGACCGAGCCGCCGTAGAGGAGACGCATCCCCTTGCCGTCGTCGCCGAACCGCTTCACGAGTTCTGCGCGCATGAAAGCATGCGCGGCTTCCACATCGGTTGCGGTCGGCGTCACGCCGGATCCGATCGCCCATACGGGCTCGTAGGCAATGACCGTGTTTGCGGCCGTGGCATGGTCAGGCAGGGAGCCAGCGAGCTGACGCTTCAGGATATCGAGTGTCTGGCCGGTGTCGCGTTCGTCCGCCGTTTCACCGACGCAGACGATCGCGATCAATCCGGCCGTATGCGCAGCCTCGGCCTTCGCGCGAACGATCCGATCAGTTTCACGATGATCGACGCGCCTTTCGGAATGGCCGACGATCACATGCGTGCCAAAGCAGTCGGCGATCATGTCGGCGGAAATCTCGCCGGTATGCGCGCCGCAATCCTTCTGATGGCAATCCTGGGCGCCGATCATCAGCGGGCTGTCCGTCGAGAGTGCCGTCGCCACATAGAGAAGCGTGGCCGGTGGACAGATCAGGGTTTCGACCTTGTCCGAGAGAGGTCCCATCACGCCCTGCGCGATTGCCTTGATCTCGGGAAGGCTGTCCCGTGTACCGTTCATCTTCCAGTTTCCGGCAATAAGCGGGCGAATTTCTGGTGTCATGTCGATCCCTGTTCCTCTCCTCCAGCAGACGCCGTTGAGCGCCGCCACCTAAACGTGCAGGACAGGCCTCCCGACATGTCCTTTCACACTTCGTACGCTGAATAATGAACGCATTTCAAGTGCTTGGATGGATCATGGATGCCGGGACACCGGCCTAGAGCCCACTCATCGCGCACCGCAAGCGATGCACGCCGCGATTCAATCGGTTGAGATCCATTGAAACGCCCGATTGCGCTTAAACCGGTTATTTGTGGGCAATAAGCACGAAATTGAGGGCTTTGCGCCAGTCGATCATCCGGGTCGGCGTTCCGTGCCCACCCGTGTTGAAAACGGACATACGGACCGGGTATCCGGCGCTCTGCAATTTCCGGTAGATCTCGGTCTGTCCGCTGGCTGCGTAGACGCTGTCGGCACTGCCATGGGCGATATAGACCGGCAGTTTCGCCTTGGCGAACGGCGTCGACGGCAGACCCGGATCAGGTGGACCGCCGAGCAGGACCATTCCCTTCAGAGAGCGGATCGTCGTGGCGTCACGGCTCACGGCCTGACAGATGAAGCCACCCATGGAGGCGCAGGCGAGGATGATTGGACGTCCAGTCGATTTCTCCGACGCATAGCGGATAAGGGCGGCGATATCGGCTGCACCTTTGTCGTCGAAGGATTTTACGCTTGGCGAATAGTAGGTCCCGCCTGACGCGGTGACGAGGTTCTTCAGCCGGTTGAAATTGCCGCCGAACGTGTAGTCGTTGACGCCGAGCCGCCTGTCGCCGCCCCTGCCGTGGATGAAGATCACCGTGAGGGCGCCACCTTGAGAAGGTCCCACCCTGGTGACATCAAGGGTCCGTCCGGAGAAGGCCAGGGTTTCATTTTCCTGGACACGGCGCGGTCCAAGCGCCACATAGGCATTCTTGACCCGCCGCTCAGGCTCACTGTCACGACCGTTGATGTCGCGCAGTTCCTGGTAGTCTATCATCTCGTAAGCGCCGCCGTCCTTAGTCTCCAGCACCTCGAACCTGGAGAAAAGCTCGTCCTTGAACGGCTTGATGGGGCCTTCTTGCGCGAGGCTTGCTGAAGCGGTGAGCGCGACCATGCCAGCAAGAAGCGTGCCGAAAAAGAAATGAACTGTGGACATGCGGGCTTTCATTCGGAACCTTCTGTCTTCCAACTTGCCATGCTAAGGCCGAGGCAGCATTGCTGGCAGAGCCGCCGTGTGCGTACGGCATCGCGAGAAAGCCGGTTTTCTGGCAAAATCGCATGTGATTCGAAACAGCACGAGATGGGTATGGCTATCTCCTCCGCACCCCGACAGGTAGTACCGACACCGCCAATGGATGACAATAACGACCTTTTTGCCGATACGCCCGCTCTCCCCAGATCAGCGCCAGCGGAACCTGTACCCGCCGTCAAGGCAGCGCCTTCGCCGCGACGTCCGGCTACAATCGCCGCCGACGGCGACGACTACGGCGCATCGTCGATCCGCGTGCTGGAGGGGCTGGAACCGGTGCGCATGCGCCCCGGCATGTATATCGGCGGCACGGACGAAAAGGCTCTCCACCATCTGTTTGCCGAAGTCATCGACAACTCGATGGACGAAGCCGTGGCCGGCCATGCCAATTTCATCGAGGTGTATCTGGATACCGAAGGTTGCCTGACGGTTACCGATAACGGTCGTGGCATTCCTGTGGAAAACCATCCGCAAGTGCCCGGCAAGTCGACGCTCGAAGTCATCATGACCAAGCTTCACGCCGGCGGTAAGTTTGACGGAAAGGCTTACGAGACCTCGGGCGGCCTCCATGGCGTCGGCGTCTCTGTGGTCAACGCGCTTTCCGACATGCTGGAAGTCGAGGTTGCGCGCAACAAGAAGCTCTATCGCCAACGTTTTTCCCGCGGAGTTCCGCAAGGTGGGCTCGAAGAACTCGGTGACGTACACAATCGTCGCGGCACCCGCGTCCGCTTCCATCCGGATCCGCAGATCTTCGGCGATCACGCGAAGTTCGATGCCGGCCGCATTTTCCGCATGGCGCGCTCGAAGGCTTATCTGTTCGGCGGCGTCGAAATCCGTTGGAGCTGCGATCCGTCACTGGTTCAGGCCGGTGGCGACGTGCCGGACAAGGCGGTCTTCCATTTTCCCGGCGGTCTGAAGGACTATCTTTCGGCCACGCTAGGCAAGGATTTTACCGTCACTCGCGAAATCTTTGCGGGCCGCACCGAAAAGACCGGGGGTCACGGCGCCATGGAATGGGCCATCACGTGG
>Ga0213834_100758_pt1 | contig 12258 bp, 11 predicted proteins | sample SWPTP12_FD_160580 | JGI IMG/M metagenome (GOLD analysis project Ga0213834, IMG submission 160580) | Coastal seawater microbial communities from Marineland, Florida, United States - SWP TP1 #2 | ecosystem: Environmental > Aquatic > Marine > Coastal | place: USA: Florida | collected 2016-08-06
CAGTCCAAATATGATATCGGATCATGTGATAGAAATTACTGGACAGGAATACAATCTGCATCAACTTTCAACATTAGAGAATTTTGCGGAATATATCAAGAAACAAAGAGCAGATGATCCTGCAGGGGAAAATGAATTGTATGCAAAATTCCAGCAGGGACAATATATGTACTCAATGTTCACAACACAGCACAATGATCTGGCAAATGATCGTTATGAAAATATTGTATGGACAGCGAGTACCGATTATTTAAAAACATTTTTATAATAATAATTCCTCACAAATAATCCTTGCCATCTGTCCGAAGTTTAACGACCTGGGACAGATGGACAAATGTTTTCAGCTATTGATTAAGATAAAAAGGAGTTCACAAGATTTTACTAGGCTACTCATTACTAAGACAGCTGTTCAAAATAAGATTGCAAAAAATTATATTATTGATTCTATACTATTTATAATCTGCAGGCTTAAAAAGCATTATTTCATTAAATCTGAATCATATACGACAAGTATCAGATAATCACATCTTCCGAAACCAAGGGACCTCGTCTGTCCATCGCTTCCTTTTAATATTTTTGTATTATTTTAACAGAGTTCTTATTCCAATCCAGAATTGTATTTAAAATTTCGTCCCAATCTTTTTAAGAGGACACAAGCATTTTAAACTTGGTAACAGCTTGAATCTATTCAGTCGCTGCTGCTTGGCATCAAATTTTTGCTAGTCAGAGACAAAACTGTTTTCACTAACAAAATGTCTGAAATAGGTATAATCACAAATATTTGAATATTGTAACTTTGTAAAATGAAAAAGGTAGAAACATTAGAAGATTTTTATACTGAACGTTTCAGTTCTGTACCAAAAAGCTTAAGAAATGAGATTGGACATTTTAATGTATTTGCGTTTGATGATCTGGTAGGCTGCAGCATAAAATCTATTCCTTACAGTCGCAGAGGATACTTTAAAATCAGCCTGATACAGGGAAAAAACAAAGTGCATTTTTCAGATAAAACTATTGAAATAAAAAAACAGGCATTATTATTTGCGAATCCGCAAATTCCCTATAATTGGGAGCAGATAGGAGATCAGCAAAGCGGATTTTCTTGTGTTTTTACAGAAAGTTTTTTTCATCATTTTGGGAATCCGAAAAACTATTCCGTATTTCAGCCAGAAGGTTTTCCAATCATTGAATTGACAGATACACAAGCCAAATGGACAAAGAAATTATTCTCTGAGATGCTAACGGAATGGACATCTGACAATAGGTATAAATATGACAAAATGCGTGTATTGGTTTTTGAACTATTATATAGCACAGAGAAATTGATTCCAAAAAAATCAACCTCACATAATCATACCAACGCCTCTCAAAAAATCACTACACAATTTTTGGAACTGCTGGAAAGGCAGTTTCCCGTTGAGGATGTCGGGATACTCCCTTTACGGTCAGCAAGTGATTTTGCTGAAAAGTTATCCATACACGTCAATCATTTGAATAAGGCTTTGAAAGAAGTTTTGAATAAAACAACATCTGTCCTCATACAAGAACGTATTTTGGTTGAGTCCAAAATATTGCTGAAATATACAAATAAAGATGTTTCGGAAATTGCTTTTGCATTAGGTTTTAAAGAGGCGACACACTTTCATAATTTTTTTAAAAAGCATAGTAAGGTGACACCCTCTCAATTTCGGATTGATTGATTTTTGCACATATAGGATTGATTTTTATTAGCAAACCGATATGTGTGTGTTCTAATTTTGCATTAATAAAAATTTTAGAACAATGGCAAAAACAATTTTCATTACAGGTGCTTCATCAGGAATAGGAAAAGTAACCGCAAAATTCTTTCAGGCAAAAGGTTGGAATGTAATCGCAACAATGAGAAACCCAGAACAAGACACAGAATTAGGATCGATAGAAAATATTACGCTTCTACCTTTGGACGTTACAAATTTTGAACAAGTCAAATCCACTGTTGCAAAAGCTATTTCATTAGGAAAAATTGACGTCGTGCTTAACAACGCAGGTTATGGAACAGTTGGCGCTTTGGAAGGGACAACAGACATCGAAATTGAACAGGTTATAAATACCAATCTCATGGGCGTTATACGGTTGACAAAAGAATTTATTCCCCATTTCCGAGAAAACAAAAGTGGCGTATTTATCAGCATTTCTTCAATCGGTGGCTTAGTGGCCTACCCTTTCTTTTCATTATATCATGCTACGAAATGGGCTATCGAAGGATGGACTGAAAGTATGGCATTCGAATTAAATCAGTTGGGAATTCAGATCAAAACGGTTCAACCTGGACCAACTAAAACAGATTTTGTTGGCCGGTCTTTGGTCATTCCAGAACACCCTGCTTACGACGAATTTTTTGATGGTTTCAAGAAAATGTTTTTCAGTGATGAAGTTATTAGTAGTCTCGCTCCAGCTGAAACAGTTTCAAAAGTTATTTATGAAGCAGCAACTGACGGAAAAAATCAGTTGCGTTATCTGGTTGGTGATGTCGCAAATGGCGATTACAACAAACGTCTAGAATTGGGAGCAGAAGAATTTCACAAAGAATTGGAAAAGGCATTCTTCCCAAAATAAAAAAACAAAAAAAAAATTCTTATGGGCGGGGCTTGTGCTTCGCCCATTTTTTGATTACAAAAAAATAAGTGACGTCAATAATTTATAGTACAGCAAGATATATTAGAAATTAATCACAAGAGACACTGTAAGTCGCTGCCTAAAAAAATAAATATTGGGAGTTTCTATTATTAAATGGAAAAATGACATAAATGAAAATAATCAGTCATATTTTTTTTTTACAACCATTAAAACATCTTCAATCTCAAATGGTTTTTCAATTAGACCGTCCGCATCACACATAATGGCTTCCTGTACTATATTATTTGAAGTTGAACTCAAGATTGCTGGAATTTTATTTGTTACAGTATTAGATTTTAATCTTTTAATAATTTGCGACCCCGTAAGTTTTCCTTTGATATGATCATCTATAATTATGATGTCAGGATCTATCATTAATATATTTTCTATAGGCTCAATTGTCAATGAGGCAGTTACATCATAACCCTCTTCCTCCAATACCTGATGCAATAATTGAAGTATCGTTTCATTATCTTGAATCAAGATAATCTTCTTTTTTATTATCATTGTACTTGAAAAGTAATTAATTTATTACAGCGTTAAATAGCAAATGCTTTGTAATCATAAAATAATCTACAATAAAACATTAACAATTCTAGCAGTAAATCTGATCAGTACTGTTGACTCTGCATGTGTTCTAGTACGATTAGTTAAGATTTATTGGTACCTTTTTAGGTGAAGAGCGGAGATTAGATATTGTTAAAACCATTTTTAGAGGGCATTTGTTAAATTTTATTAACCTTTAGCATCACATCTTTTAAGTCCTGTTGAATTGAACTTTTGCCTATTTCTATTTCGTATTTTCCTTCCTGAACAGTCATCTCGCCTTCCTTATCACTCCACCATTTCAATTCCTTCTCTCCAATGGTAAATTTCACTGAAACGGTTTCACCACCTTTAATGAAAACTTTTTTTACAGCTCTTAAATTTCGTATGGGACCTTTTACATCATCCATTTTGCGAACATACAATTGTACAGTTTCCAGCCCATCAACAGTGCTTGTATTAGTAACCGGAATTGTAAAATCGACTGAATTGCCTTTTTTCATCTTTCTTTTCTCTGCCTTGATTTTTCCATACTTAAAGTTGCTGTAGCTCAGACCATACCCGAACGGATAAAGTGGCTCACTACGAAAATACCTGTAGGTACGGCCTTCCATATCATAGTTTTCGAAATCGGGAAGCTGATCAATATTTTTATAAAAAGTGATAGGAAGGCGTGCTGAAGGGTTGTAATCTCCGAAAAGAACATCTGCCACAGCTTTTCCACCTTCCTGTCCCGGATACCACGCCTGTATAACAGCTGAACTGTTCTCTGCTACTTCTCCCAACGCGATCGATGAACCTGAACAGTTGATAAACACAATCGGCTTTCCTGTCTTATGAAGTTCTTTAAGAAAATTCAATTGCACATCCGGAAGATTAATGTCTGTACGGTCACCTCTTTTAAATCCGGGAAGATCAACACCCATTTCTTCTCCTTCCAGCGATGGAGAAATACCGCCTGCAAAAACAATGATATCCGCATCTTTTATTTTACGTAAAGACTTCTGATAATCAACTGCCTCATTGTAACCAATATCAAAATTGAGTTGTGCGTCACCGCTACCGTGTGCGAAGATGATCTTTATATGATAGGATCTTCCGCTTTCTCCCAGAAAACTGTGATTTAGTTTTCTAGCCCCGTGTCCGGTTTTTGCTTCTTTCACCAACTTATCATTCACCATAACCTGCACCTTTCCATTCACGTACAGTTGAAGGTTCACCTCTCCCGATCTTGCAGGTTGAAACACTGTCTCATATTCAGCTGAGAAACCTGTCAATTCAACACCAGGTGCAAAAACAGTATTGCCGGACGTACAGAGGTTAAAAGGATTTGCAAGCTGTTGTACAACCTTAGGAGATCCTTTAGTCTCAGGATTATTCCAATATTTTGCATTAACTCCCTTTTGATTTTTAAAGGAACATTCAGAATAAGCACTTTCAAAGACATCATTCTCAACCAGTCCTATTCCTTGTTCAAAAATTACATCCGACGAATTTTTTGACGCTGACCTTATTCCATCCAGAATGGTTACTGTTTCTTTAGGGGTACCATTATAATTTCCCCATTGCATCACAGGATCGTTGGCATTAGGACCCATCACGGCGATTTTCATTCCGTCCTTCTTAAGTGGAAGTATTTGATTTTTGTTCTCTAATAACACGATCGATTTTCTTGCAGCTTCCAAAGCGAGTTTTGCATGTTCAGCAGATGCGATTACAGAAGGATCAATTTTAGACCATTGAACATCTTCCAGATCATCCATCTCACCAAGTCTGAATCTTGCGACTAATAATCTACGTAGTGATACATCAATATCACTTTCTTTAATATCGCCGTTCATAACTGCTTCCTTCAGCTTTTTATAGCTAGAACCGCACTCCAGATCAGTTCCGCTTAATACTGCAGCAGCTGAAGCTTTGATCGCATCACTATGGGTTTTGTGTGCATTTTCTTTATAAAAATCAGCAATCGCTCCACAGTCGGAAACCACGATACCTTTAAAACCCCATTTCTTTCGTAATATTTGCATTAAAAGCTGGTCGTTGCCACAGCAAGGTTCGCCTTCAAAACGGTTATACGCACACATCACCTCCTGTACGTCACCGGATTTTACCAATTCTTCAAAAGCAGGAAGATAAGTTTCATAAAGATCACGAGGTTTAATATTTTTAGCGTCATATGAATGCCTGTTCCATTCAGGACCTGAATGTACGGCAAAGTGTTTTGCACAAGCATGGACTTTATCATATTGATCACTAAACCGTGGTCCCTGCAGTCCTTTAACTGCTGCAACACCCAGCAATCCTGTCAAATAAGGATCTTCACCATACGTCTCTATGCCACGACCCCATCGTGGATCCCTTAAAATATTGACTGTCGGAGTCCACATGGTCAAACCCTGATAGCGTTCGTAATTTCCCTGTTTTGCGAAAATGGTATTCTTAGCTCTCGCTTCGTCTGAAACAGCATTGAATACCCTGTAGACAAGATTTTCATCAAAACTTGCGGCCATACCTATAGGTTGTGGAAATACCGTTGCCAAACCTGCTCTTGCTACTCCATGCAATGATTCATTCCACCAATTATACTTTTTTATACCAAGTCTTTTTATAGGTGCTGAGGAATCCTGCATCAGACTGATCTTTTCTTCAAGAGTCAGTCTTTTCAAAAGATCTTCTGCTCGGCAATCAAATCCTAATTTCTTGTTTTGATAAGTATATTCTTGAGATTGTAGATGTCCAAAAAATAAGCATAACAATAGGTTGTATAATATTCTCTTGAGATAATGATCTACCAATAAAATCGATTTCATAATCTAATTTTTTTTAATTTGCTTCTATTAATCATCTCTTCAAATTCCTTAATGATAAATTTTGATGAATATATAGCAACTTTGATAATTACTAGGGAATAATAACGGATAATATTTTGGTTCATGAACAAATTTACAGATTAGAAATTCTATAGATCTGCAATATGAGCTTAGAATTTGTCAATAATCCCACATTTAAGAGGCCATCCACATTAAATGCAAAAGTAAGGGAATCACCTGCAGCTAATGGAACAATTGTATTTATACTGGTAGATGTTAGAGGTATTGCAGCTAATGTAATACCCAATAATGATACTCTTACACCATCAAATCTTTTTTGCTCCCAAATGGTGGTGTTTTTTAGTAGTCCCAGACTTCGTCCGCCCACAGCCTCGATGTTTATCCCAGATTCGAATTGTATCTCATAATTTACCGCATAAAGTCCAGACCTCTGTATAGTAAAGACACCATTATTAAAAGCTGTTGGATCACCAAATTTCGTATCTGAAGATCCTGTCAAATTTATTTTCTGCCAACCTCCTCCTATTCCTAAGTTTATCAATGACCAAGACCCATTTTTGGTTGCATAGTAAGCTGTTGCCTGACCATTAAAAAAACTACTGTTGATTTCTTTGATTTCATAGTCCCCCACAGATGATCTGTCACGTACTAAAATTGCAATGTTAGAATTTAAATCGGCAATTTCACCGACGTCTCTTATGATAAGATTTCCATTGACGTCCAATGTCGATTTTGGATTGGTCGTATTTATTCCCACTTGTCCTTTGCACATCATTGAAGAAAAAATGATATAGAAACTGTAAAATGTCCTTTTCATGTCTATTTGTTTATTGTTATGAACAATGACCATTTTGATCATTTATATATTACAAAAGCGAAAATTTAATAGCACTGTAATTCTATAACAAAGTCCCTTCAGATTGAAGAAAATTTTTACTTAAATAGTTACACGTAGATAGATATCATTTGTTATATTTCTCTCTTCTCCTTGTTAGATCTCTAAATCCAAAATCAATTTTTATCCTCTATTTGCATATTGAAAATTATGAATTTCCCAGGCTTTGTTAAAATATACTATACGAACAAAGAAAAAAACTATACAAAAAGGGTTCATGTAGCTTTTAGAAAATTTTGATAATATCAAATATGAAATTATCTAAAATAATCTTATTTCATGGCTCTGGTTTTTAAACGGAAAGACAGATCTTCCCAATAGTGGATCGCTGACGAGTAAATCTTCAAACAGGTTATTGGTTGTAGTAATAGTAGTTTTTGCTGACAATGCAGGACGTAGTGGGCAACATATGTTAGGGCATTTCTGAATAGCTGAAATTGGCAAACCCTTTAAGCATTTAATATGAAATGGTATGCCGAAACGCATACAAATCTTTTAACACCTTTAGCTGTAATACTTTCTCTATTGATGAAAAGCTGTAGGATATTAGATTTGACTACTTCTAAATTTAAAAAAAAAAAGTAGATATTTGACTTTGGACAATAAAAAAATTGAAGAATAATAATCTCGCCAATTATAATAAAAAGCGTGATTCTTTCTCCAATTTTTTATTTGCATATCTAATGTCTCAGTAAATATGATAGCAGATCCAGATAAATTTTACTGATATCAATTAAACGAGCTTCTGAAATCTATAGGCGATATATTTGTTTTATTCTTAAATAATTTAGAAAAGCTCTGACTGTGTTCAAATCCCAGTTGAAAAGCTATTTCAGAAACTGTCAGTTCAGTTGTTGATAATTTTTCTTTGGCTTTCTGGATCAGCTTCTCGTGAATATGCTGTTGCGTAGTCAGACCAGTCAGTGATTTTAATAAACTGCTCAAATACATAGGAGATATATTCAGAGATCGGGCCACACCTTGAACAGAAGGCAACCCGGATGTATTCTCATCATTAAAAAAATCTTCAATTGTTCTTTCGACATTAGCTAAGATCTTATGGCTACTTACTCCACGTGTCAAAAATTGCCTCTGGTAAAAACGCTCTGAATAGTTCAGCAGTGTTTCCAACTGGGAAACAATTATGCTTTGGCTAAATCTATCTATGTTGGCATTGTATTCCTGTTCAATATTTTTTACGATGGTATTTAGCGTCACTTCTTCCTTTTCGGAAAGAAACAACGCTTCATTTACAGCATAATCAAAGAATTCATATTGACTAATATTTTTTCCAAGCGGAGTATTCCATAAAAAATCAGGATGTATCATAAGCACCCATCCGCTTTTATTGCTGGCAATCTCTTCGATCTTTTCAATTCCAAAAACCTGATTCGGAGCAATAAAGAACATTACTCCATCATCGAAATCGTAATGACTTTGCCCATACTTAAATTTAGCATCAATGCTGCGTTTTATGGAAATATGATAGAAGTCAAATACAAAATTTTTGTGATTGATATCCTTGGAGCATTCAAAAGTTTCATAATTAAATAAACTTATAAGAGGATGCTGAGGCGAAGGCAGCCCCTTCATCTTATGAAACTCAGCAATTGATTTTAGCCTATGTACCTGATGTTGTCTCATATTACAAATTTACAAATTATCAGATCATCATTCCTCCAGAGATCTCAATTCTTTGTGCGTTGACCCACCGGGCTTCAGGAGTACAAAGGAAAGCGACCACACCTCCAATATCCTCAGGTTCACCAACGCGTCCTAATGCTGTTACTGCAGCTACTGCATTTCTTTTGTTTTCATCAGTTTTTGTGGAGCCCCCTCCAAATTCAGTCGCAATAGCTCCGGGAGCAATACTGTTGGCCGTAATTTGCCTGCTTCCTAACTCCTTGGCCAAACAACGTGTGTAGGTTTCGATTGCTCCCTTCATGCTTGCATAAGCAGATACATCTGGAAAAGAGACCCTGGTCAAGCCGGACGAAACATTTATGATCCTACCTCCATCATTAATTAGTGGAAGCAATTTCTGTGTCAAGAAATAGACACCTTTGAAATGAATATTCATCAGTGTGTCAAATACCTCCTCTGTTGTTTTTGTTACTGAACCATATAGTCCTACACCAGCATTGTTAATTAGATAATCGAAGTTTGGTGAGCCCTCGTTTTCCAATAAATGCTCGCTTACCTGACCAACGAAACCGTCAAAGTCTTTTGTGCTACCAAGATCCAATTGGTAAGCAATGGCTTTTTGACCAAGCGATTGAACCTCAGACACAACCTTATCAGCTTCGCTCTTATTATTGTGATAGGTAAAAATAATATTGTTACCTTTTTTTGCCAGATTGATAACCATATCTCTACCAAGACCACGGCTTCCTCCTGTTACTAATGCGATTTTACTTTTTGTTGACATAAATTTATGTATTTTAATTATAGAGCAAAGTTCAGAATATCTAGCCTAAGTTATGTATCCAAAATATTGAATGTTGTAGCCATTTTATAATAGTAGAAAATCTCAAAGAAAACGACTGCAACCAATTAAGTTACAGCCGCTAAATAACAAAAATTAATTATTTTGAATGTATTAAAAGATTGTATTTGTGGTAAATATTCTATTAACTATTTATAATAATGGAACCATTATGCAATCTACAATATCAAGAATTATAATTATCGATAAAATCATCCAGATATCTACTGCCTATATTTATTTCTTCTCCTGCAATGTATACAGTAGTATTATCATAGGAATCTATTGCAAGATGATTAACCACATAGCTTTTACTTATTCGTGAAAATACATTTTGAGGTAATTTAGAATAAATGGTCTTGAGATTCATCCATGTAATACATCTGTTGGTCTTAGTATAGATGATCACATAATCTTTAAGTGCCTCAATGTATAGGATGTTCTCGTGTAAAATCTTGTAGTTTTTTCGATCTGCACGTACCATTATATAATTTTCCTCCGTTTTTTCAACACTCGCCTTATTGTTTAAAAGCATATGATGATAATTAAATGCCTTGGTGACAGCTTTATGAAAGCGGTCCTCCAGTATAGGCTTTAACAAATAATCAATAGCATCAACTTCATAACTTTCAAATGCGTACTGGGAATAGGCTGTAGTAAAGATAACAAGTGTATGTGCAGGTATTGATTGCGCAAATTCGATCCCGCTCATACCCGGCATCTCAATATCAAGAAATATAAGGTCGACCTTATTCAACTTCAAGTAGTCCGAGACAGCAGAGGTGCTCTTAAAACTTCCTAAAAGTTTCAAATCCTTTATCGAAGTGATCAGATCTTCCATTCCAAGACGTGCAAATGGTTCGTCATCAATTACAATACAATTCATAATGGTAGCTTTAGACTTGCAATGTATTCATTTTCGTTACAAGAGGAATTTAAATAATATTTCTCCTTATATATCAATTGTAATCTTCTTTTTAGATTCAAAAGACCAATACCTGAACTATTAGAACTTTTTAACTTAGGAATTGAATTGGTACACCAAAAACAGAGTTCATTATTTTCATAAGAGAACCTAAGATCTATATAAGAACCTTCGGAAGGATCGGCGCTATGCTTGATGGCATTCTCCACAAAGACCAGCAAAATATTCGGAGGGATCATCACATTTTTAATATTTTTTTCTTCATAATTGACAGAATAGTCAAAATCATCCCTTCTCATCGCCTCCAGGTTCAGGTAATCAGTCAAAAATTTGATCTCACTAGAAATTGAGGTTGCTTCACAGTTATTTTCATATAATAAATGTCTCAGAAACTCTGATAACTTCACTATGATATCGGAGGCCTTTATAGGGTCTTTTTTAGTCAGAATATTTATATTGTTGAGCATGTTAAACAAAAAGTGAGGCTGAATCTGATTTCGCAATGAGTTGAGTTCGCTTTCAAATGCACGCCTTTCCAGCTCATTAATTTTCTCTATGTCGGTGATCCATTTTTTAAAGAATTTAACAGACGTAGAAGATAAAATTATTAAAAAAAGAAATATAGCGAGTACAATGGTCTGAAGAATAACAAAAGGGTTTTGCGGAACTTTAACGATCCTATGTGGCTCTAAAACAAATGCGTGCAATAGATATATCACAATACTTCCTGCTAAATTCAAGAGAAGAAGGCCTATTCCATATATGACTATCTTTTTCTTAAAGAGGAACTCGGGTACAAGCCAATAAAGATTGCTGTAGAACAATGATAAAAGAATTACATATGTAAATAGCCATTGAAAATGATCATACACTCCTCGGAATGTATTTGGTTGTCTTGCAACCCACATAAATATGCCCAGTAGAACGACTGCGACAGTGTTTCTCATAAGCGAATACCTAGGACTAGTTACGAATTGCCCAATCTTATAAAAAATTGCTATCTCCCCCGTGGGATTATTTGTTGTTAATTTTTCGTCCATAAGGTTTGTTCAACATAACTGATCTTTCGCATCACAAAAAATCAGTTCAACATTATATATGATAATGTTGGCGTTTAAAATGAAACATTCACAAATTTAAATTTCTTAACAAATAGTACCAAATAAACTATATAAATCATTTAAAATTCTATACGAAACAACAATTTTTTCACTTAATTATCAATTTACTTTTTTTAAAAGATTCTAAAGGCATGAATTTTTGCATGAGGTGATAATGTTCAGATTGTAGCAAATAAATACAAAAACTACAAACTAGATGTTGACTCGTGATATGCGAGTGAGAAATTGTACAAATATGGAAAAAAAACATCATCTCATAATTGTTTGCTTATCTAACTACATTACAAACATTCAAGACTCTCCATAAATCACACCATTTGCAGAATCTTAAATCTCGCAAGGATTACGATTTAACTGGTCTATTTGAGTTTATTCTACTTACGTCTAAGAAAAACTGCACTTTGTATAGTATTCTAAAAAAAGATCAATTAAGGACTTACTATTGCAAACATCAAGATTAAATTTTAAATATATGAAATCAATTTTTTATTTATTATGTAGTATCGTAATACTTGTAGTATCGCCGCGTTCATACGCACAGTCTACTGACCAGGTCATCAACCAGTATATTGATGCTATAGGAGGTAGGTCAAAAGTTTCTAAGATCAAATCAATGTCAATCGAAAGACAGTCCGAAATCAATGGGATAAAGGTGACATTAAATGAGACAGTCGTTATTGGTAAAGGTTACAGAAGTGAGATAAATCTAGGTAATTTATTTCAAGTGACAGAAACTTATAATCCAAAGGAGGCATTTACTTTAAACCCTTTAAGTGGTAGCAAATCCTCACAGAACA
>Ga0213834_100763_pt1 | contig 12208 bp, 5 predicted proteins | sample SWPTP12_FD_160580 | JGI IMG/M metagenome (GOLD analysis project Ga0213834, IMG submission 160580) | Coastal seawater microbial communities from Marineland, Florida, United States - SWP TP1 #2 | ecosystem: Environmental > Aquatic > Marine > Coastal | place: USA: Florida | collected 2016-08-06
GATCGTGGTCGGCAGTTCGACCGAGATGGCCTTGCCGTCATAGAACACGGCTTCGCATTCCATACCGTCTTTCAGGTAGTGGAGCGCGTCGCCCAGGTTCTCTTCTTCGATTTCGAACTGTTCGTAGTCGGCGTCCATGAAGACGTACAGCGGATCGGCGAAGTACGAGTAGGTCACTGGCTTCTTGTCGAGCACGACGACGTCGAACTTGTCATCGCCACGGAAGACGTTTTCCAGCGGTGCGTTGGTCAGAAGATTTTTCATCTTCCACTTGTAGGTGAAGCCCGTGCGGCTCGAGCCGTTGACATCGGAACGCAGCACGATAAAAGGCTTCTCATCAACCATGATGATGTTGCCGACACGGATCTCTTTTGCGGGTTTCATAGGAGTCTGAGTAATCAAAAAAAGGGGTTGCAGTAACCGGGCATGATATCACGTAACAGATGCCGTGCCTACCGAAGTGAAGCCGCGAAAGCCAACAGGTTCGATGCCAGGTCGCCATTGGCCAGCATCCGGGCCTGCCAGTCGTTGCAACGGACGTCGATCCGGGTGCTGTCGGCCAGCAATGCCGACCATAGCGCCGGCCAATCGGCCTGCTCCGCCTGCGCGCAGTTCCAGTGCAACATGAAGCGCTGCACGCTGTCGATGTCGGGAACATAGCGCTCCAGGAAGGCGCGCAGTTTCCTGTGGTGCAGGTTCTCGTCTTGCGGATAAATGTGCCAGACGAAAGGTTTACCGGCCCACTGGGCGCGCACCCAGGAATCTTCGCCGCGCACGAAGTTCAGGTCGCACGCCCAGAGCAGGCGGTCGTAATCGGGTTGCGGCACGAAGGGCAGCACGCGCACGGTGAGCGCGCCGCGCGTGGCGACCGCGCCGGCCTTGGCCGGCATGCCCAGGAAGGCTTCGACGGCCTCTGCCGCCACGCCTTCCGGCACCAGGCAAGCGATCGTTTCGCTGCCGCCCTGCCAGGCCGCGAACAGGTCGGCCACAGGCGCGTGCGGGTAACAGAACAGGGAAATCAATAACGCATCGATTTCCGGCTGCGCCAGGCCGAGGCCGCGCAGGAAGGCCTGTTTTTGCCCGGCTTGACCGAGAAACGCCCGGCGCTCGTCTTCCAGTCCGGCTTCGCGCAGCAGGCCGCCGGTCTGGTCGGTGAATCCCGGGAAAAAGAAATGCTTGGTCAGCTTCAGGCGCGGATGCATCGACGGCAGCCGGTGGCAACCCTCGACCCACTCCTCCGCCGTCAAGCCTTCCAGGTTCAGCCAGACCGGACGCGGCGTGCATTGCGCCATCGCTTCTATATAGCGCGGCGGAATATCGCAGGCGAAGAATTCGATGACGATGTCGGCCACGTCGGCGGGCAGATACGCGTCGTCCTGGCCGCGCCAGTGGCGCACCGTGACGTTTTCCACCACTTGCGACCCGACCTGGGGCGCGACGGCGGGACAGATGCGCCGAAAACTCGCGAGGTCGTCGACCCACAGGCTCACCGCAACGCCATGCTCGCGCTGCAGCTGGCGCGCCAGGCGCCAGCAGATGCCGATGTCGCCGTAGTTGTCGACGACCTTGCAGAAAATGGCCAGGGACGGCGGGGAGGAAGAGATCATGGATAGCCGTGCGAAAAAAACGCGTGAAAAAGCAAAAAGCCGCTGATTAAGCGGCTTTTTGCATGACTGGCGTCCCCACGGGGATTCGAACCCCGGTACTCACCGTGAAAGGGTGATGTCCTAGGCCTCTAGACGATGGGGACCTAAAACTGTTTTGCACTACTACTTTTACTGCTTGCCTAATTCTTGGCGTCCCCACGGGGATTCGAACCCCGGTACTCACCGTGAAAGGGTGATGTCCTAGGCCTCTAGACGATGGGGACCCGGACTATGCTGCTGAATCTACGTGGTGGAGGTAAGCGGGATCGAACCGCTGACCTCTTGCATGCCATGCAAGCGCTCTCCCAGCTGAGCTATACCCCCCACGGGGAAACAACATCATAACATACTGCACTTACTTCTACTACCCGCTGCCGCTGGCGCAGCGTTCCGGCAAACTTCTGCCAAAACCTTGGCGTCCCCACGGGGATTCGAACCCCGGTACTCACCGTGAAAGGGTGATGTCCTAGGCCTCTAGACGATGGGGACCCTGAACTACCGACTTATTTACTAACTACACACTTCAAAGTGGTGGAGGTAAGCGGGATCGAACCGCTGACCTCTTGCATGCCATGCAAGCGCTCTCCCAGCTGAGCTATACCCCCGTACTGCTGAAGTGCGAGCATTATAGCGGGGGTTCTTGCATTACGCAAATACCGATTGAGCGAATCACAAACCCTTTTCCACACGCGCCAAAACGAGCTCGCGGCCGAACAGTTCCAGCACCGCGTCGATGGCGGGCGTCTGCAGCTGACCGGTCACCAAAAGGCGCAGCGGCATGGCGATCTGCGGCATCTTCAAGCCGTGCGCGGCGAGCACTTCCTTGAGCATGGCGGCGATGGCCGCCTTGTTCCACTCGACCGTACGGCAACGCTCGGCAAACGCCGCCAGGGCCGGGCGCACGGCATCGGTCAGGTGCTGGGTCAGCAAGGCGGCGTCCGGCTGCGGCTGGCGGTAGAACAGCATCGCCGCATCGGCCAGTTCGTTGATCGTGTTGACGCGGTCCTTGACCAGGGCCAGCACGCTTGGCACGGCCGGGCTGCCGTCGAACCGGGCGCCCTGCTGCTCCAGCTTCGGGCGCACCAGCCCGGCCAGGCGCTCGTTGTCGGCCGCCTTGATGTAATGGTTGTTCAGCCAGGCCAGCTTTTCCGGATTGAACTGGGCCGCCGAGGCGGTCAGGTGCTCGAGGTTGAACCACTCGGTGAACTGCGCCATCGAGAAGATCTCGTCGTCGCCGTGGCTCCAGCCCAGGCGCGCCAGGTAGTTCAGCATCGCTTCCGGCAGATAGCCCTGCTCCGGGTATTCCATGACGCTGACCGCGCCATGGCGCTTGGACAGCTTCTGGCCGTCGGCGCCCAGGATCATCGGCAGGTGGCCGTACTGCGGCAGCTCGGCGCCCAGCGCCTGCAGGATGTTGATCTGGCGCGGGGTGTTGTTGACGTGGTCGTCGCCGCGCAGCACGTGGGTGATTCGCATGTCCCAGTCGTCGACCGAGACGCAGAAGTTATAGGTCGGGGTGCCGTCCGGACGCGCGATGACGAGGTCGTCGAGCTCCTTGTTGGCGATCGTGATCGGCCCTTTGACGACGTCGTTCCAGGTGACTTCGCCGTCGAGCGGATTCTTGAAGCGCACCACCGGCGTGACGCCTTCAGGCACTGCAGGCAGGGTCTTGCCGGCCTCCGGGCGCCAGGTGCCGTCGTAGCGCGGCTTCTCGCCGCTTGCCCTCATGCGTTCGCGCATCGCTTCGACTTCGGCGGGCGAGCAGTAGCACAGGTAGGCGCTGCCGGCGTCCAGCATGCCCTTGACCACTTCGCGGTAGCGGTCCATGCGCTGCATCTGGTAGAACGGACCTTCGTCATGCGAGAGGCCGAGCCACTGCATGCCGTCGATGATCGCCTGCACCGCTTCCGGCGTCGAGCGTTCGAGGTCGGTGTCTTCGATGCGCAGCACGAAGGTGCCGCCGAAATGGCGCGCGTAGGCCCAGGAATACAGCGCGGTGCGTGCGCCGCCGAGGTGGAGGAAGCCGGTCGGGCTGGGAGCGAAACGGGTACGGACGGGGGTGCGGGCGGTCATGGCGAAAAGCGCAAATGAGAAAGCGGCTATTCTACCCCGATGCGCCGGGCGCGGGCAGCGCCGTCGCCGCCCCGCCCTCGCCCGCTTTATGCGCGGTGCTCGTCGATATAGCCGGCCAGCAGGCGCACCGTCGGATAATCGTAGAGCAGCTCGGCGCTGACCGGCACCCCGCTGGCCTGCTCGATCTCGAGCGCCAGCGGCACCGAGGCCAGCGAATCGATGCCGAGGTCGCTGAAGGGCGTGTCAACGCTCCAGCCGTCGAGGCAGGCCGCGGCGCCGGCGCCGATATCGACCTGCAGCGCATCGTCGCCGAACGTCGCGTCGAAGGCCGCCGGCGCGGGATCGCCCCTTGTCGCCAGCGCCACCCCCGCGTCCTCCGGCTCGGCGCAGGCCTGCGTGGCGGCGCGCGCGGGCATGGTGTTACTCCACTCCTGCGCCGCCTGCACGTCCGCTTCCGGCGCGTCCGCCAGGCCGTCGCCCAGCCCGCCCTCGCGCAGCCAGCGCTGCAGGCAAGCGCGCACCAGCTCCAGGTTCGACGGCGCCTCCGGCACGGGGACATCCTCCACTGCGACCGCGGGCGCCGCCTGGCGCAGCAGGGGATCGAGCCGGCCGGCCTCCCCTGGCGCGGCCTGCTCGACGTCGCCGATCGCCAGCGCGTGCCGCGCCACGCGCGCCAGCAGCGCGCTGCCCGGAGGACAGGCGGCCGCCGCCGCATGTTCGGCACGGATCGTGCGCGCCAGGCCGTCGAGGCGGCGGCGGGCCCAGGGCGCCGCTTCGCCGCGCGCCGTGGCAGCGAGCAGGGCCCAGGCGGCGAATTCGCCGTTGCGCCCGTCCTGCCAGCCCCCGCTGCCCGGCGCCGGCAGCTCGGCCAGCATGGCGCCAAGTTCGCCTGCGAGGGCGGGCGCCGCGTACTGCGCGACCGCCTGCGCGATCGGATTGCCGGGCAACCGCACCTGCGCGCCCAGGTGGGCATACAAGGCTTCGCTCGGCCCTTCGAGGATGCGCAGCACGCGCGCATCGCGCAGCAGCTGCGGCGCCAGGTTGGTCTCTAGGTAGCCGCGCCCGCCCAGCATCTGCATCAGTCGGTCGACCGCTTCCCACAGCAGTTCGGACAGCACGCACTTGCAGGCGCTGCAGGCGTCCAGCGGCAGCGGCGTGCCGGCGTCGATGCTGGCGGCGAGGGCATCGACCAGGGCTTCGGCGGCTTGAATGGCGCAATCGAGTTCGTGCAGGCGCAGCAGCGCGACCGGGTTGTCGGCCAGGCGCCCGCCGGCAATGTCGCGCCGTGCAGCGTAGCGCGCCATCAACTGCAGGCAGCGCTTCATCGCGCCCACGCACAGGGCGCCGATGCCCAGCCGCGCGAAGCCCATCGCATCGTGGGCGACTTCCATGCCGGCCCCTGGCGTGCCCAGCACCTGGGCGTCGGGCACGAACACAGACTCGAAGCGCACCGCGCTCTGCGGCATCGCACGCATGCCCATCGTCAGCGCCTCGGCGCCCACCGACAGGCCGGGCGCGTCGCCCGGCACCAGCAGGGCCAGCGTGCCGAGCGAGCGTCCGGCCGCGTCGAAGGCGCGCGCGAAGACCGTCAGCACGCCGGCCCAGGCCGCGAGGCCGATCAGGTGCTTTTCGCCGTCGAGGCGCCAGCCGCCGTCGACGCGCGCCGCGCGCGAACCGATCGCACGCGGATTCGACCCGGCCTGCGGCTCGCTGAGCGCATAGGCGGCGAGCTGGCGCCCGCTCGCGAGCAGCGGCAGCCACTGCCGGCGCAAGGGGTCGGGGGCGTAGCGCAGCAAGGGCCGCAGCCCCAGGCCGTTATGCACGCCGACCAGGGTGGCCAGGGTCAGGTCGATCGCCGCCAGCTGCGCCATCACGCGCACCAGGTCGATGGTCGCCAGCGCCAGGCCGCCGCTGCCCGTCGGCGCCTGCAGCCCGAGCAGGCCGCGCGCGCCGAAGTCGAGCAGGACGTGCGGCGGCAGCGAACGCCGTTCGTCGGCCAGGCGCGAATCGAGCCGGCGCGCGGCATACGCGCGCAGCCAGGCGATGGCCGCATCGGCGCGCGCCGCGCTGCCGTCGTCGCGCGGCGCGCGCATGGCCAGCAGCGGCAAGGCGCCCTTCTGCAGCAAGGCCTTGCACAGCGCGCGCTGGAGCTTGCCGCTGGTCGTACGCGGGAACACGCCCGGCCCGACGAAGGCCAGCGTATGCAGCGTCGTGCCGCTGCCCGCCGTCACGGCCGCGCGGATGCGGCGCGCCAGCGCATCGATGTCGCCGCCGCGCGCCAGCGCGCGGCTGGCCTCTACCACCATGGCCAGGCGCTCGCCCGCCTCGCTGTCGAGCGCGAAGGCGGCGCAGCTGTTCGGCGCCAGCTCGGCGCAGGCGCCTTCGGCCAGCGCTTCCACATCCTGGGCGTGGATCTTGCGCCCGTTGATCACGATGATGTCCTTGCGGCGCCCGGTTATATAAACCTCGCCGCCGCGCACGAAACCGAGGTCGCCGCTGCGCAGCCAGCGCGCGCCGGCCATGTAGCCGGGCGCGGCGGCGATGCGCAGGCCGAACAGCTGGGCGCTGTCCTGGCGCCGCGCATGATAGCCGCGCGCGACGCCCGGCCCGGCGATCCAGAGTTCGCCCACCTCGTCCTCGCCCAGCGGCAGGCAGCGCGCCGGATCGACCACCGCCACCTCGACGCCGGGCGCGGCCGGGCCGCAGCTGACCAGCTTGCGGCTGCCCGCCTGGCGCGCCAGGGCTTCCCGCACTTCCCCGCGTTCGAGCGCCGCGCTGTCGACCGCCAGGATGTGCGGGGCGCGCCCGCGCGGCCCGCCCGCCACCAGCAGCGTGGCCTCGGCCATGCCATAGCAGGGGAACAGCGCCTCGCGCCGCAGTCCGCAGGCGCCGAAGGCCTCGGCGAACTGCTCCAGGGTCGCAGCGCGCACCGGCTCGGCGCCGTTGTAGAGCAGTTCGATGCTGGAGAGGTCGAGTCCGGCTTTTTGTACGGGGCCGATGCGGCGCAGGCACAGGTCCCAGGCGAAATTCGGGCCGCCGCTGCAGGTGGCGCGGTAATGGGTGATGGCTTCCAGCCAGCTCGCGGGCCGGCGCAGGAAGGTCCCGGGCGCCATCAGCACCGAGCGAAAGCCCAGCGCCAGCGGCGCGGCGATGCTGCCGATCAGGCCCATGTCGTGGAACGGCGGCAGCCAGCTGACCATCACGGTGCCCGCATGGAAACCGAAGGCGGCGCCGATCGCGGCCACGTTGGCCAGCAGGTTAGCGTGCGTGACTTCGACGCCCTTGGGCTGGCCGGTCGAGCCGGACGTATATTGGAGGAAGGCGACCGCGTCCAGGGCCGGGGCCGGGGTTGGCGGATGCGCCGGCGCCGCGCCGCCGGCGTCGCCCAGCAACGGGGCCGTACACGCGGCGCGCGCCAGCGCCGCCCTGGTCGCGCCCTGCACCTCCGGCGCGCACAGCACCAGGCTCGGTGCGGCATCGTCAAGCAGCGCCGCCAGGCGGCCGGCGTCGCGCGGGCGGTGCGCGGGCGCGGCCGGTACCGCGAGGATGCCCGCGGCCAGGCAGGCGAAGAAGGCGACGATGAAATCGGTCCCCGCCGGGTAGAACAGCAAGGCGCGCGCGCCCGGGGCGGCGTGCCGCAGCATGTGCGCCGCCAGGGTATCGACCCGCGCGGCCAGTTCGGCGTAAGCGAGATCCTGTTCGCCGCCGTTCTCGCGCAGGAAGGTGTAGGCGATGCGATTCGGCGTTTGCTGCGCACGGTCGCGTAACAGCGTGGGCAGCGAGATGGATGCGTGCGCCGCGGGTGCGGATATGTCAGCCACGGGAGCGCTCCCGCGGCGATGGCTGGCGCGCCGGCTCGACGCCGAGCGCCGCGCCGGCCTCGCTGACGGCGGTGCCGATCATGCGCGCGCCCACGCGCAGCTGCGCCGGCCGGTGCCCTGCCATCACCTGCAGGCGCAGGCGCGCCGCCCCCAGCGGGACGCCCGGATACTCGACGGCGTTGACGAAGACCCCTTCGCGCGCCAGCGTGCGCCCCGCCAGGCGCGCCACTTGCTCGCTGCCGATCCAGAGCGGCACGATCGCGGATGGCAGGCCGAGGCAGCGCATGCCGGTTTCGGCCAGGCTGGCGCGCAGCGCGAGGGCATTCTGGTGCAGCGCGGCGCGCAGGCCGTCTCCTTCGCCGCTGCCGGCGATGCGCAGCGATTCGAGCACGCAGGCCGCCTGCACCGGCGAGAGCGCGTTCGAGAACAGGTGCGGCCCTGCGAACAGCTGCAGCTGGCGCTTGACGGCGCGCGAGGCGCTGGCGACGAAGCCGCCGTTGGCGGCGAAGGTTTTCGAAAACGCGCCCATCACCAGGTCGACCTTGCCCAGCATGGCCTGCTCGCCCAGGCTGCCGGCGCCGCCCGGCCCCATCGCGCCGAGGTCGTGCGCCACGTCGACCAGCAGGGTCGCGTTGTACTCGCGGCACAGGTGCTGCATCAGCGGCAGGTCGGGACAATCGGCGTCCATGCTGAACAGGCCCTCGGTGACGACCAGGATCGCATTCTCGGTGTCGCGCGCGCGGATCGCGGCCAGCAGTTCGCGCACGTGGCCGGTGTCGAGGTGACGGTGCAGCACCACGTTGCGCGTGGCCGCGTTCGCGCCCTGGCGCAGCGAGGCGTGCGCCAGCTGGTCGACCAGCACGTAGTCGCGCGCATGCACCAGCGCCGTGATGACGCCAAAGGCGGCGCCCCAGCCGGTCGGGAACAGGGTCACGTGTTCGAGCCGCAGCAGTTCGGCCAGGGCCGCTTCCAGCGCCAGCGAGTAACGGCTGTTCCCGAGCAGGACGGCGGAGCCGGCGCTGTGCGGGCCGGCCTCGCTCAGGGCCGCCTGGGCGGCGTCGCGCACCGCCGGGTGCGACGCCAGCGACAAGTAGTCCTGGGAGGCGAAGTTGATGCCGCGGGTGGCCGTGCCGGGCGCGGCGCCCTCGTCGTGCACCCTCGACTCGGAGGCCGGGGCGCCGTCGAGCGCCCGTGCGTATTGCCAGACGCCGTGCGCGGCGCGCAACCGGCACCAGGCGTCGAGCGCCTCGGTACGGCGCATCAGGTTGGCGCCGCGCGGCTGCGCGAACTGGGCGACGCTGCCGCGCAGTGCGCCGGAAGCTTCCAGTCCGGCGATGTCGGCGGTGCGCTCGAAGGCGATCGATTCCTCGTGCACGGTGTACTCCTCGAAAGGGGAAGATTAGGGAAGGAAATCAAGCTGAAACCAGCTCCGCCCGCTCGTCTGCCTGACGCGCCAGCAGCGCGCCCACCTGCTCGGCAGGCAGGGGGCGGTAAAACAGGTAACCCTGGGCTTCGTCGCAGCGCATGGCGCACAGGTCGCCCAGCTGCTCGGCCGTTTCGACGCACTCGGCGATCACTTTCAGCTCGAGCCGGTGCGCCATCGCCACGATCGCCTCGGCGATCGCGTAGGGCCGCGCACGCATCGCTTGTCCACCTGGCTCGGCGGCGGGCGCACCGAGACGGCGCACGAACAACCCATCCATCTTGAGGATGTCGAAGGGCAGTTCGGACAGGTAGTTCAGGCTCGAGTAGCCGGTGCCGAAATCGTCGATCGAGACCAGTACCCCGGCGGCGCGCAGCGCGCCCATCACCCGGCGGTTCGCTTCCAGGTCGTCGATCAGCACGCCCTCGGTGATTTCCAGGTCGAGGCAGCCCGGCGGCAGGCCGGTGGCCTCGACGATTTCCAGCACCCGGGCGGCGATGTCCGGATGGCGCAGCTGGCGCGCCGACAGGTTCACGGCCGTCTTCACGCCGGGCAGGCCGGCATCGCGCCAGGCGCGGTTCTGGGCGCAGGCGGTGCGCAGCACCCAGTCGCCGATCGGCACGATCATGCCGGTTTCCTCGGCCAGCGGAATGAAGCGCCCCGGATCGATGCGGCCGTACACCGGATGCTGCCAGCGCAGGAGGGCCTCGACACCGACGATGCGGCGCGTGGCCAGGTCGACCTGCGGCTGGTATTCGAGGAAGAGCTGGCCGCGCGCGAGGGCGTCGCGCAGGCCGTTCTTCAGCGCCAGGCGCTCGCTTTGCGGCTCGCTGGCCGCGCTCGAATACAGCTGCACGCTGTTCTCGCCCCAGGCGCGCGCGCTGCGCATGGCGAGGTCGGCGCGTTTCAGCAGCGCGTCGAGGTCGCAGTCCTCGGCCGGATACATGGCCACGCCGACCGAGAGCGTGATGAAGCATTCGCGCTCGCCCGCCGTCAAGGGCAGGCCGAAGCGGTCGAGGATTTTCTCGGCCACCTGGCGCGCGTCGCCCTCTTCGGCGACGTCTTCCAGCAAGGCGACGAATTCGTCGCCGCTCCAGCGCGCCACCGTGTCGCAGTCGCGCAGGCAATGGCGGATATTGGCGCTCACCTGCACCAGCAGCGCATCGCCGGCTTCGTAGCCGAGGGCGTCGTTAACTTCCTTGAACTTGTTGATATTCAAGAGCAGCAGCGCGACCAGGCGGCGGTTGCGGTCGGCGCGGTCCATGGCGTGGCGCAGGCGGTCGCGCAGCAGGCGCCGGTTCAGGAGGCCCGTGAGCTGGTCGCAGTGCACGCCGTCGAGCATGCGCCCCACGCTCGCGCCCAGGTCGCGCAGGCCCGCGCTGCCCGCTTCCCCGCTGCGCAAGGCCAGCGCGACGGGCGCCGTGCCCTGCCCGTGGCACACCACCCGGTTGCGTCCGTTCGACTTGGCCAGGTACAGCGCTTCGTCGGCGCGGGCCACCGCCAGCCCGATCGCCTCGCCCATGCGGTACTCGGCCACGCCGATCGATACGGTCAGCGCGATCTCGCTGCCGCCTGCCGCGCAGCGCATCTTCTCGATCGCGACGCGCACCCGCTCGGCCAGCACCATGGCGTCGGCCGACGGGGTTTCGGGCAGCATCAGCAGGAATTCCTCGCCGCCGTAGCGCCCGAAGCTGTCGCTGCCGCGCACCTTGCCCTGGACGATGCCGGCAAAGGCGCGCAAGACCGTGTCGCCGGCGGCGTGGCCCCAGGTGTCGTTGATGCGCTTGAAGAAATCGATGTCGAGCAGGCACAGGCAGAAGGCACGGCCGTTGCGGTCGCTGCGTTCTTTTTCCTTTTCGATCAGGCTGAGCAGGTAGCGCCGGTTGTGCACGCCCGTCAGCTCGTCGCGGATCGCCAGCTCGTTGATGGTGCCCAGCGCCTGCTCGAGCTTCACGAAACCCTGGGTCTTGGTCAGTTCGAACAGCAGCGCGAACACCAGCACGACGACGAACAGGCCGAGATGGCAAATCAGATACAGCAACGCCATGTCCGACACCGGGTGGCTGGGCAAGGCGTTGTTCACGCCAGGGATTGCGTAGATCGCCACCGCCGCCGTGCAGCTCAGCGCCAGCCAGAACAGGGCGCTGGCCACGCCGCCGAGGAACATCGCCACCAGCGGCGCGGTGATCAGCCAGCTGGCCGTCGGCGCGGCGATCCCGCCCAGGTTGTAGCTGAGCCAGGTGAAATTGAAGAAGAGCGCGCACAGGAACAGTTCGCGCGCGGCCCAGATGCTGCCGCTGGCGCGCAGCAGCAGGGGCGAGCCCAGCATGCAGGCGCAGCACAGCAGGATCTCGACGGCGGCGGCGTTAAAGCCCAGCAGGTGATAAGCGAGGGCATAGAAGGGGCCGGCGGTGGCCGCCAGCAGCGCGGCGTTGACGACATTTTCGGCGCGCGCGCGCTGGCCCGCCGCCTGGTCGAGCAGATGGCTGGGAATGAACCAGTGGTTCGCGCCCAGGTAACGGTCGCTCCATCGCGCGCAGGTGCTGTTCATGTGGTGTCAGTCCGGCCGCGGGGCCGCTTGGCGAGTGAGTCCAACCGCCAGTGTAGGAAGGAAATTTCCTACAGACTTTATTTTTGAACAGATACAACGCGGAAAAACATGCGCGCAACGCTTGACAAGAAAAATTGACGAGGTCGCGCGACGCCAATAAAAAAACGCGTGGCGTCAGGAAGCTCGGCGCCCCCGCCACGCGTCAACCTGCCTGAAACTTAATCGTTCTTGACCACGATACTCGGGAACTTGCTGGTCATGTCCTTCGCCCGCTCCGCCACCTTGACGGCCACCTTGCGTGCGATCTGCTTATAGACGGACGCCACGGCGCCATCCGGATCGGCCACCACGGTCGGGCGTCCCGAATCGGTCTGCTCGCGGATCGACATGGTCAGCGGCAGCGCGCCGAGGAAATCGACGCCGAAGTCCTTGCACATCTTTTCGCCGCCGCCCTGGCCGAAAATCGCCTCGGTATGGCCGCAGTTCGAGCAGATATGGGTGCTCATGTTTTCCACGATGCCGATGATCGGAATGCCGACCTTCTCGAACATTTTCAAGCCTTTACGGGCATCGAGCAGCGCGATGTCCTGCGGCGTGGTGACGATCACGGCGCCCGTGACCGGCACTTTCTGCGACAGCGTCAGCTGGATGTCGCCGGTGCCCGGCGGCATGTCGACGATCAGGTAATCGAGGT
>Ga0213834_100767_pt1 | contig 12167 bp, 8 predicted proteins | sample SWPTP12_FD_160580 | JGI IMG/M metagenome (GOLD analysis project Ga0213834, IMG submission 160580) | Coastal seawater microbial communities from Marineland, Florida, United States - SWP TP1 #2 | ecosystem: Environmental > Aquatic > Marine > Coastal | place: USA: Florida | collected 2016-08-06
TTCAGGCCCTGGTAATAGGCGCGGTTCGACAGTGCGAGCGCATAAAAGATTTCGGCCAGCAGGAGGCGGGCTTTGCGGCGCATGCCGTTGTCGGTCTTGTCGAAGAAGGAAGTAACGGTTGCAGTTGTCATGGTATGTCCTTTAATTGCATGGATGCATCAAGGACGCGACTCTACGCCTGCAGGAGATAGTCATCCAATTTATATTGCGCATCACTGACATCTGATCCGGTGATGTCTTGAAGATCGACTTTGTTGTGGGCGCACTGCGCCCACTTTATCGACAGCCGCCCGTAGTGTTCATTATCTGCGTTATACGATCTGCCCCATCACCAAAGGAGGAATTGGACATGGATCCCGTCGTCATCGCAGTTGCCATCACCGGCTCGGTACCGCGCAAGCAGGACAATCCCGCGGTACCGGTGACGGTCGCCGAACAGATCGAATCGACCCACGAAGCCTACGAAGCGGGCGCCAGCCTGGTGCACCTGCACGTGCGCAATCCAGACGAAAGCGCGTCGTCCGATCCCGTCCTGTTCGCCAGCGTGCTCGACGGCATACGCAAGCACTGCCCGGGGATGATCGTGCAGTTTTCGACAGGAGGCCGCGGACGCGACCAGGCCGCCCGCGGCGCGGCGCTGCACCACAAGCCGGACATGGCATCGCTGGCGACGGGCACCGTGAATTTCCCGACCATTATTTATGAGAACGCGCCGGCGCTGGTGGACCAGCTGGCGGCCAGCATGAAGGAACACGGCATCCTGCCGGAAATCGAGATCTTCGACCTCTCGCACCTGTACGGCATGCGGCGCCTGATGGACGCCGGCCTGATCAACGACCGGCCGCACGTCCAGTTCGTCATGGGCATCAAGAATGCCTTGCCGGTCGAGGAATACCTGCTCGACATTATGCTTTCGGTGCTGAAACGCCTGGCGCCGAAGGCCACCTGGACCGCCGCCGGTATCGGCCGCCATCAGAACGACGTGATCGAATGGGTGCTCAAGCGCAAAGGCAATGCGGTGCGTACCGGTCTGGAAGACAATATCCGCATCGACCGCGAGCGCCTCGCGGTGAGCAATGCGGAACTGGTGCGGGTGGCCGCCGGCCTCTGCGCCAGCCAGGGCTTCCGGCCGGCGACGCCGGCGGAAGCGCGCGCCATCCTCGGCCTGCCGGCCGGCCTTACAGGCTAAGCGGCTTCGCGCGCCAGATCTGGCTGGCGTATTCCGCGATCGTCCGGTCCGACGAAAACACGCCCATGCCGGCCACGTTCAGGATGGCCTTGCGCGTCCATTCGCCCGGGGTCCGATACAGCTGGTCGACCTGGTCCTGCGCGGCGACATAACTGGCGTAATCGGCCAGCAGCAGGTAATGGTCGCCCCATGTGAGCAAGGCGTCATGTATCGCCTGGTAACGTCCAGTTTCGTCAGGCGAAAAAGCGCCGTCGCGTAGCATGTCGAGCACCTGCTGGAGCTCGGCGTTTTGCCCGGCGATCGCGGCAGGCTGGTAGCCGCGCGCACGCAATTGAGCGACTTCCTCGGTCGTATTCCCGAAAATGAAGATGTTTTCCGCGCCGACGCTCTCGCGCATCTCGACGTTCGCGCCGTCGAGCGTGCCGATGGTAAGGGCGCCGTTCAGGGCCAGCTTCATGTTGCCGGTGCCCGAGGCTTCGGTACCGGCGGTCGAGATCTGCTCGGACAGGTCGGCGGCCGGAATGATGATTTCGGCCAGGCTGACGCTGTAATTCGGCAGGAAGACCACTTTCAGCTTGTCGCCGACGCGCGGATCGGCATTGATCGTGGTGGCGACGTCATTGATCAGGTTAATGATCTGCTTGGCCATGTGATAAGCCGAGGCCGCCTTGCCCGCGAAGATCACCGTGCGCGGCACCCAGCTCGCATCCGGATTGGCGAGGATGCGCTGGTAGCGCGTGATCACGTGCAGCACGTTGAGCAGCTGGCGCTTGTATTCGTGGATGCGCTTGACGTGCACGTCGAACAGGGAATCGGGACTGACCGTGATGCCGAGATGCTGCCCAATCCAGTCGGCCAGGCGTTCCTTGTTCTGCAATTTGGCGGCGCGGAACTGCGCGCCGAATGCGGGGTCGGCGGCCAGCGGCGCCAGGGCCGCCAGTTTGTCGAGATCGCAGCGCCAGTCAGGCCCGATGCGCGCATCGATCAGGCTGGACAACGCCGGGTTGGCCTGCGACAGCCAGCGGCGCGGCGTGATGCCGTTGGTCTTGTTGGTAAAGCGGTCCGGGAAGACCTTCGCGAAATCGGCGAAGATCGATTGCCGCATCAGTTCGGAGTGCAGGGCCGAGACGCCGTTGACCTTGTGGCTGGCCACCACCGCCAGGTAGGCCATGCGCACGCGCCGCTCGCCGTCTTCGTTGATCAGCGAGACGCGCCGCATCAGGTCGAAATCCGGGCCGAAGCGGGTGTTGATGTCGGTGATGAAGGCGGTGTTGATGTCGAAAACGATCTGCAGGTGGCGCGGCAGCACGGCGCCGAACAGGTCGAGCGGCCAGGTTTCGAGCGCTTCCTGCATCAGGGTGTGGTTCGTGTACGAAAACACCTGTTGCGTGATGGCCCAGGCGCGCGGGAAGGCGAGGTCGTGTTCGTCGATCAGGATGCGCATCAGCTCGGGAATCGCCAATACCGGATGCGTATCGTTCAGGTGAATCGCCACATGCTCCGGCAAGCGGTCGACATCGCTGTGCCGGGCCAGGAAGCGCTTGACCAGGTCCTGCAGGCTGGCCGCGCAGAAGAAGTATTCCTGGCGCAGGCGCAGTTCGCGGCCGGCGGGCGTCGAATCGTCCGGATACAGCACGCGTGTCACGTTCTCGGCCAGGTTCTTTTGCGCCGCCGCCGCCACGTAATCGCCGCCGTTGAAGGCCGGCAGGTCGAGGGCCTGGGTGGGCTTGGCCGACCACAGCCGCAGCGTGTTGGTCGCCTGGGTTGCATGGCCCGGGATGATGACATCGTAGGCCATCGCCAGCAGGTCCTGGGTATCGCTCCAGACGATGCGCTCGCCCACCTGCTCGACGCGGCCGCCGAAGCGCACCCGGTATTCGACATCAAGGCGCGGGAATTCCCAGGGATTGCCGTCGGCCAGCCAGTAATCGGGCGCTTCGACCTGGCGGCCGTCGACGATCTGCTGTTTGAACATGCCGTAGTCGTAGCGGATGCCGTAGCCGAAACCGGAAATGCCGAGCGTGGCCATCGAATCGAGGAAACAGGCGGCGAGGCGGCCCAGGCCGCCATTGCCGAGGGCGGCGTCCGGTTCCAGGTCGGGCAGCGCGGCGATATCGACGCCCAGTTCGGCCAGCGCATGCTGGACGTCGCGCTGGATATCGAGCGCCAGCATGGCATTCGTGAAGGCGCGGCCGATCAGGAATTCGATCGACAGGTAATACACGTGCTTGATGTCCGATGCCTGCTGCGCCTGCGCGGTGGCCGATGCGCGGTCGACCAGCCGGTCGCGTACCGCCAGCGCGGTGGCCCGCAGCCAGTCCTTCGCCTGGGCGCAAGCCGGATCCTTGCCAACCGTATAAATGAGTTTGTCGGTGATTGAACGCTTGAGGTTCGCTACATTGTCCTGGTTTAAATCGGTAAGCTTCATTGCATGTTCGCGTTCAGAATGTAAGTGGTGGTGCCGGAACATGTGTCCTGCGGTGACTGGGTCAGGTGGCGATCTGCCGATAGAGTGCGAGATATTGCGCAGCGGCTGCATCCCAGCCGAATTGTTGCAGCATGGCACGTTTTTGCACCAGTTTCCAGTCGGTTTTGCGTCGGTACAACGCGAACGCCCGGCGGATTGCGGCATCGATGCCTGTGGCGTCAAAGGAGTCGAAGACGAAACCGGTCGCCCGCGCTTCGTCCAGGTTCTCGAGCGAGCAGTCGACGACCGTATCGGCCAGTCCGCCCACCCGGCGCACCAGCGGCAAGGTCCCGTATTTTAGCCCGTACAGCTGGGTCAGACCGCACGGCTCGAAGCGCGAGGGCACCAGGATCACGTCGCTGCCGGCGATCAGGCGGTGCGACAACTGCTCGTCATAACCGATTTTAACGGCCACCGATTGCGGATGCGCGGCGGCGGCGGCCTGGAAGCCGGCTTCGAGATCCGCGTCGCCCGAGCCGAGCAGCATGATCTGGCCGCCGCGTTCCAGGATGGCGGGCAGGGCACCCTGCACCAGGTGCAAGCCTTTCTGGTCGGTCAGGCGGCTGACGACGCAAAACAGGGGCGCGTCGTTCTGGACGGCCAGCCCGGCTTCCTGCTGCAGCGCCGTCTTGCCCTTGAGCTTGCCCGCGACGGAGCGGGTGTCGTAGGGCTGCGGTATCAGCCGGTCCGTGGCCGGATTCCATACCGCGTCGTCGACGCCGTTCAGGATGCCTTCGAGGTCGCCCGCCCGGGCGCGCAGCAAGCCGTCGAAACCGCAGCCCTGTTCGCTCCCCTGGATTTCACGCGCATAGGTCGGGCTCACCGTGGTGAGCTTGTCGGCGTAGAACAGCCCGGCCTTCAGGAAGGAGCACATGCCGTGGAATTCGAGGCCGTCGACGTTGAAAAAATGCGCGGGCAAGCCCAGTTCCCCGAACACCTGGCCGGGAAAATTACCCTGGTAGGCCAGGTTGTGGATGGTCTGCACGCTGCCGGCCAGGCGCCGGCCGCTGGCCTGTTCCGCCGCTTTCAGGTAGGCCGGGGCGAGACCGGCATGCCAGTCGTGCGCATGCACGACCTGGGGCCGCCAGGACGGGTCGAGTCCGTCCGCCATCCGTGCGGCGACCCAGCCGAGCAGGGCGAAGCGGCGGTAGTTATCCGGGTAGGCGTGGTTGTTTGCATCCGCGTACGGATTGCCGGGCCGGTCATACAAGTCGGGGGCGTCGATCACATACACGGCAAGGCTGCTGCCGGGGAGCGTGCCGCGGTAGAGATTGATCGCGGCGGCGCCGAATGCCGGCGCGATCTGCGCCACCAGTTGCTGGTCGAGGACCCCGGCGCGCAGGGAAGGAAAGCCCGGCACCAGCACGCGGGCGTCGCAGCCGCTCTTGGCTTGCGCCACCGGCAGGGCGCCGGCGACGTCGGCCAGGCCGCCGGTTTTCAGCAGCGGATAGATTTCACTACAAACGTGCAGTACGCGCATCGGGGATCCTGTCATGAGCTGATTCTTCTTCAGAGTTTGTCCAGCATGTCGCGGGTGACCAGCACCACGCCCGTCGCGCTGCGGAAGAAGCGCTGCGCATCGAGCTCGGCATCTTCGCCGATGACCGTTCCGGGCGGGACCTTGCAGCCGCGGTCGATCACGACCTTGGTCAGGCGGCAGCCCTCGCCGATCTCGGAATGGGGCAGGATCACGGCCTGGTCGATGTGGCAGAAGGAGTGGACCCGCACGTCCGAGAACAGCACCGAGAGCGCCACGTGCGAGCCCGAGACGATGCAGCCGCCCGAGACCAGCACGTTGACTGCCATGCCGTGGTTGCCGGCGCGGTCGTGCACGAATTTGGCCGGCGGCAGCTGTTCCTGATGGGTCCAGATCGGCCAGTCGGCATCGTAGATGTTCAGCTCCGGCGAAATCGAGGCGAGGTCGAGATTGGCCGACCAGAAGGCGTCGACCGTGCCGACGTCGCGCCAGTAGGCATTGGCGCCGTTCGCGCAAGGGATGCTCGACATGCTGAACGGATGCGCCACCGCGCGGCCTTCGGCCACGACCCGCGGAATGATGTCCTTGCCAAAATCGTGGCTCGATGCGGGATTCGCGATGTCGTCGTCGAGCAGGGCGAACAGGTAGTCGGTATTGAAGATGTAGATGCCCATGCTGGCCAGGGCGACGTCCGGGTTGCCCGGAATCGTAGGCGGATCGGCGGGCTTTTCGACGAAGGCGGTGATATGGCGTTCGCTGTCGACAGCCATCACGCCAAAGGCCGAGGCCTCGGCTTTCGGCACGTCGATGCAGCCCACGGTGCAGCCGGCGCCGGTGGCGACGTGATCGCGCAGCATCAGCGAGTAATCCATCTTGTAGATATGGTCGCCGGCCAGCACCACGACAAAGGCCGGCTTGTACGAGCGCAGGATGTCGATGTTCTGGTACACCGCATCGGCGGTGCCGCGATACCAGTGCTCTTCGTTGACGCGCTGCTGGGCCGGCAGCAGGTCGATGAATTCATGGGCGTCACCGCGCAGGAAGCTCCAGCCGCGCTGCAGGTGGCGCAGCAGGGAGTGCGATTTGTACTGGGTCACGACACCGATGCGGCGAAAGCCCGAGTTGATGCAGTTCGACAGCACGAAATCGATGATGCGGAATTTGCCGCCGAAATACACCGCCGGCTTGGCGCGCCGGTTGGTAAGCTGTTCAAGGCGCGAGCCGCGCCCGCCGGCCAATACGAGGACGATGGCCCGTTCCGGCAGGCGGTGCGAAAGAACGGCCTTGTCATGTTCCGATTGCATCATGTTTGTCTCCCTGGGTGTATGTTGGTTCGGTCAATTCTGTCGCACTGCGTTCACGCCGCCACCAGCAGCGCCACGGCGTGCGCCGGCGCCACCATGCTGCCGTTTGTCGCGTCGAGCGGCGCGGCGTCGCCGGCGCTGTCGAATACCGCTTGCCATGCGCCCTCCGGCAGGACGAACTCCACCGGCTGGGCCAGCGCATTGAACAGCAGCAGGCAGCTTTCCCCGGCCGGGTCGGGACCGAGGCGGATGCCGATCGGGCCGTGGCTGTTCCATGACGCCTCGGCCAGGGGCCGGCCGTCGGGCGCGCGCCATTCGATGTCCGGGCGCCCGCCGGCCTGCAGCGCGCCGTCGTACCAGCGCGTGTGGCGCAAGGCCGGATAGCGGCGCCGCAGCGCGATCAGGTCGCTCGTCAGTTCGAACAGGGCGTGATCCGCATGGCGCCAGTCCAGCCAGCACAACTCGTTGTCCTGGCAGTAGGCGTTGTTGTTGCCGATCTGGGAGTGGCCGATTTCGTCGCCCGCCAGCAGCATGGGCGTGCCCTGCGAAAAAAACAGCGTCGCCAGCAGCGCGCGTTGCAGGCGCGCGCGCAGGTGCAGCACTTCCTGGTTGGCGGTGCCGCCTTCGACGCCGCAGTTCCAGCTCTGGTTGGCGTGGTGGCCGTCGCGGTTGCCTTCGCCGTTCGCTTCGTTGTGCTTGTCGTTGTAGCTGACCAGGTCGCGCAGGGTAAAGCCGTCGTGCGCGGTGATGAAGTTGACGCTGGCCGTGGGCAGGCGGGTGTTTTTCCGGAACAGGTCGCTCGAGCCGGCGAAGCGCCGGGCAAAAGCGCCGCGTTGCGCTCCTCCGTTCAGCCAAGGTTGCAGCCAATAAGAACGCATCGTGTCGCGGTACTGGTCGTTCCACTCGACCCAGCCGGACGGGAAGTTCCCGAGCTGGTAGCCGCCCGGGCCAATATCCCAGGGCTCCGCGATCAGTTTTAACTGCGCCAGCACCGGGTCCTGGCGCACGGCGGCGAGGAAGGCCGCACTGCCGGAAAAGCCCTGCGCGCCGCGCGCCAGTTCGGGCGCCAGGTCGAAGCGGAAACCGTCGACGTGCATCTCCTGCACCCAGTAGCGCAGCGAGTCCATCACCAGTTGCAGCACGCGCGGCTCGGCCAGGTTCAGGCAATTGCCGCAGCCGGTCCAGTTTTCGTAGCGTGCCGGGTTATCCGGTTGCAGGTGGTAATACAGTGCGTTGTCGATCCCGCGAAAGCTCAGCGTGGGGCCGAATTCGTCCGTTTCCGCCGTATGGTTGTAGACCACGTCGAGCACGACTTCGATCCCGCGGCCATGCAGGGCCTTGACCATGTCGCGAAATTCGCTGATCGGCGTGCTACCAGGCCGGCCCGACCAGTAGCGGTTTTCCGGTGCGAAGAAGCCGATGCTGGAATAGCCCCAGTAATTCGACAAGCCGATCTGCTGCAGGCGCATTTCGTCGGCGCGGAAATGCACCGGCATCATGCTGACGGTGGTGATGCCGAGCTGGGCCAGGTAGTCGAGCACGGCCGGATGCGCCATGGCGGCATAGCTGCCTTGCAAGGCAGCCGGCACGTCGGGATGCAGCCTGGTAAAGCCTTTCACGTGCAGTTCGTACAGGATGGTGTCGCCCGGCGCCACGCGCGGCGGCGCGTCGGCCCCCCAGTCATAGGGCTCGTGTACCACCCGGGCCTTGAGGGCGACGGCGGCATTGTCGACCGGGTTCGGACCATCCGCGCCACCGGGAAGCTGGTCGAGGAAGTCCGGCTGCGCGCGATACGCGCCGATCACCATGCGCGCATACGGGTCGAGCAGCACCTTGTTCGGATTGAAGCGCTTGCCCTCGCGCGGCGCATACGGCCCGTCGATGCGGTAACCATACACCTGCCCGGGCGCGGCGCCATCGAGATAGCCGTGCCAGACGCCATCGTCGACAGCGGGCAGCGGCAGCCGCGCCAGTTCCTGCCGGCCCTCGTCATCGAACAGGCACAGGTGAACCGCCTGCGCGTGCGGCGCCACCAGGGCGAAATTCACGCCGCGCCCATCCCAGTGCGCGCCCAGCGGGTAGGGAAGACCCGCACCCAGTTGCGCAGCCAATGCTGTCATGCCCGTCATCCGCTCACGGCTCCCGTTTCAGCATGAGCGTCGCCAGCGGCGGCACGGTCACGCTGAGTGAATACGCACGGCCGTGGGCCGGGACCGCTTCGGACTGCAGTTCGCCATTGTGGACGCCGCTGCCGCCGTAGATCGCGGCATCGGTATTGATGATTTCGCGGTAGCGCCCGGGCTCCGCCACCCCGATGCGGTAGCCGGCGCGTGGCAGCGGCGTAAAATTGCACAGCACCAGGATGGCGTCGCCATCATCGGCCTTGCGGATAAACGAGAGCACGGAGTTCTCGCGGTCCTCGTGCGTGATCCACGCGAAGCCATGCGGCTCGAAGTCGACCTGGTGCAGGGCAGGATAGTGGCGCTGGACCGCATTCAGGTCGCGCACCAGGCGCTGGACGCCGGCGTGCTGCGGGTTTTCCAGCAGGTGCCAGTCGAGGCTGCGGTCGACGCTCCACTCGGCTTCCTGGCCGAATTCGCAGCCCATGAACAGCAGCTTCTTGCCCGGATGCCCCCACATGAAACCGTAATACGCGCGCAGGTTGGCGAAGCGCTGCCAGGTGTCGCCCGGCATGCGCGCCAGGATCGACCCCTTGCCATGCACGACCTCGTCGTGCGAGAGCGGCAGCATGAAGTTTTCGGTGAACGCATAGGCCAGTCCGAAGGTGAGCTGGTCGTGGTGATGGCGGCGATGGACCGGGTCTTCCCCCATATACCGCAGGGTGTCGTTCATCCAGCCCAGGTTCCACTTGTAATGGAAACCCAGGCCGCCCATGTGCAGGGGGCGCGACACCTGCGGGAAGCTGGTCGATTCTTCCGCGATCATGATGGCCTCGGGACGCTGGGCGCAGACGATCTGGTTCAGCTTGCGCAGGAAGTCGATCGCTTCCAGGTTTTCGCGGCCGCCGTGCACGTTCGGGACCCATTCGCCTTCCTTGCGGCTGTAGTCGCGGTAGAGCATGGACGCCACCGCGTCGACCCGCAAACCGTCGATGCCGAAGCGTTCGATCCAGTACAGGGCGTTCCCGACCAGGAAATTGCGCACTTCCTTGCGGCCGTAGTTATAGATCAGCGTGTTCCAGTCCTGGTGGAAGCCCTCGCGCGGATCGGCGTGCTCGTACAGGCAACTACCGTCGAAATTCGCCAGGCCGTGGGCGTCGGACGGAAAATGCCCGGGAACCCAGTCGAGCAGCACGCCGATCCCGTTGGCGTGCGCGGTTTCGACGAAATAGCGGAAATCGTCAGGGCTGCCGAAGCGCGCCGTCGGCGCGTACAGGCCGATCGGCTGGTAGCCCCAGGAGCCGTCGAAAGGATGCTCGCTAATCGGCAGCAGCTCGATGTGGCTGAAACCCAGCTCCTTCACATAGGGAATCAGCTGCGCCGCCAGCTCGCGGTACGTCAGCCAGCGGTTGCCCTGTTCCGGCACGCGGCGCCAGGAGCCGAGGTGGACTTCGTAGATGGACAGCGGTGCGTTCAAGCCGTTGGCGCGGCGGCGGGTTTCCAGCGACGGATATACCGGCATCAGTTCGGCGACGACCGAGGCCGTGTCGGGCCGTAGCTCGGCGCGCAAGGCGTAGGGATCGGCCTTCAGCAGGCGCTCGCCGGCCTGCGTCCTGATCTCGAATTTGTAGAGGTCACCAACGGCCAGGCCCGGGATGAAGATCTCCCAGATGCCCGCGGCGCCGCGTTTGCGCATCGGGTGGCGCCGGCCGTCCCAGCCGTTGAAGCTGCCGACCACCGAGACCCGGCGCGCGGTCGGCGCCCACACCGCAAAATTCACGCCGGCGACGCCCTCGATGGCGACCGGATGGGCACCGAGCTTTTCGTAAGGGCGGTAATGCGTTCCTTCCGCCAGCAGCCACAGATCCGTCTCGCCCAGCACGGGTCCGAAGCGGTAGGGATCGTCCATGTCCTGCTGGTGGCTGCCCCAGTCGACCCGCAGCCTGTAGGGAAAGGGCTGGGGGCGCTGGGGAATGGTGGCGGCGAACACGTCGCTGCCTGGATAGCGTTCGAGGCGGGCGAGGGTGCGTGCGCCTTCGATGAGCTCGACCCCGACGGCGCCGGGGAGCAAGGCCCGCACCACCGATTCGCCCTCGTGTGCGTGGAGTCCGAGAACGGAAAGCGGGTCGTCGTGCTCGCCCTGCATCAGCGCGTTAATGCTTGTCTGGTCGAATCTCATAGGTTTCTTCGTAACGCCCGGTCCATTTTCATGACAATCTTACATTGTTTTTCCTATCGAAATGGTCGCTCCGATGATTTTTATACTGCGGGAGTGCTAAACTCCCGCACTTACATCGACGTTTGAATAAGCCATGACGAATAAAAAACAGCCTCCAGCGGGCAAAGCGGACGGCGCGCCTGCCGGACGCCCGGAAAATCCCTTCATCGATGGCGGTTTCTACGACCGCGTGCGCGACTACACCGAGCGCGATGCCACCTTCTCGAAAGAGCTGAAAGCGATCGGCGACCGCGGCGCAGGCAAGCAGAGCACCGACGCGCGGTTCGCGCCCTCGCTCGAATTATTGCGCGGTGTGGTCAAGAAGGGCGTCTCGTTTAACGACATGCTGAACCGCATCGTCGCCGGCACCGAATCGGGCCTGTGGGAGCCATGGCTGACCGCTTTCGGGATCGAACTGCGCGGTGTCAGCTACGACAAGGCGGGTCCGCGCAACGCCCGCCTGGCGCTGGACATCAGCCTCAATTCGAAGGCCAATCCGCTGTTTTCGAACGCCGGCGTGCGCAACTGGCGCAGCCTGGTGGCGGAAGACTGTGCCCAGCTGCAGGTGGAGAAGCCGACCGTGGAAACGCCTGCGAAGGCCTACGCGATTTTCTTCCTCGACGCGGCTACGTAAAACTTCACGAAAGGACGGACGATGGTACTCGAGAGCGCTGAACTGTTGATCAAACCGGGCATGGAAGAGGAATTCGAAGCCGGCGTGCGCCAGGCCACGCCGCTGTTCCAGCGCGCACGCGGCTGCGCCGGCATGCAGCTGCAGCGCAGCATCGAAAACCCGCGCGCCTACCGCTTGCTGGTACGCTGGGCAACGGTGGAAGACCATAACGTCCACTTCCGCGGCAGCGAGGATTTCCAGGAATGGCGCCGCCTGGTCGGCCATTGCTTCGACGGCGCCCCGAGCGTCGGCCACCTCGAGACCGTGCTCGAAGGCTTCTGAGGCGCCTGCTTCATTTGCTTGATCATGTGCGTCAACTACCATCCTCCCACGCCCGAACAATTCGGCACGCTCGGCGCGTTTACCGATCTGCCGGCCGACTGGCGCTGGCCGGAGGAGACCTGGAAGGATTACCTGGCCCCGATCGTCCGCGCGGGTCGCGACGGCTTGCTCGAGGCGCGGCTGGCGACCTACGGCATGGTCCCGCGGCGCCGGATCCCGGCCGACATCAAACCCTTCGACACCATGAACGCCCGCGCCGAATCGCTCGGCGAGCGGCGCTCCTTCGCCCCGGCCTGGCGCCGGCTGCAGTTGTGCGCGGTGCCGATGGCCTGGTTCTATGAACCCTGCTATGAGACAGGGCGCGCCGTGCGCCATGCGATCGGCATGGCGGACGAGTCGCTGTTTTACGTCGCCGGACTGTGGCGCGACTGGCCGGA
>Ga0213834_100769_pt1 | contig 12144 bp, 12 predicted proteins | sample SWPTP12_FD_160580 | JGI IMG/M metagenome (GOLD analysis project Ga0213834, IMG submission 160580) | Coastal seawater microbial communities from Marineland, Florida, United States - SWP TP1 #2 | ecosystem: Environmental > Aquatic > Marine > Coastal | place: USA: Florida | collected 2016-08-06
CCCGCAGCGGACGCCTGCACGAATTCAAATCGGTGGCCGAGGTGGAAGCGCCGCTGCAGTTCCTGATCGACAAATACCCGCCGCTGGTGGCGCGCCTGGAGCGTGCCCCCGGCACCAAGGAACCGCGCTACGGCCAGCTGCTGGGCGGCGAGATCTCGGTCGCGCGCGACGACTCGGCCTTCGGCGCCGCCGCCGCCTCCGCCCCGGCCAGCCGCATCGGCCAGCTCGAAGAAGAGGTGGCGAACCTGCGCGCGGAAGTGGCCGAGCTCAAGGCGCAGTTCGAGGCGTTCCGGCAGCAGTTCCAATAAGGCTCCCGGTAAGGGCGGGCGCCTCGAAGCGCAGTTCCACCAGCGCCTCGTCGCTCCATTCCGCGTCGCCCAGTCCCACGCTGAACTCCTCGTTGTCGGTTTTGAGCGCCTTGCTGCGGTTGCCTTCGCTGAGGATCGCCTCGACCAGCGGCGCCCCGGCCTTGAACGCGAAGGTCGCGCTGCGTTCCTTCTCCGAAAAGAAGCTGCACCAGTCGCGCGTCATGAGGACACTATTCAGGGTCAGGACCCAGAACAGCGGAATCTCTTCCTTGGCGATGTCGATCATGACCTTGCATTCGAGGCGCAGGTCGCCCAGGCGCCGCACATTGTCCGGCAAGCCCGGCGTGCGCACTTCGGGAACGATGCGGTAGTACCTGCGCTTCTGGTTGAGCACCAGTTCGCCCCTGGCGTCGAGCGCCGCTTCGCTGCGCGGCACCGTGAACCGGTTGTCGGCATCGAGCGCAAGCGGCATGACGAAATCGCGCTCGCCCTCGATGCGTACCAGCGGCTGTTCCGGCTTGCCGGCGCCGCCCCGTTGCTGCAGGCGAAAGCGCAGCGCGGGTACGCGCGGCGCCAGTGCGTGGTGTTTGTCGAAGCTGTCGAGGCCGGCCAGGATCGCCTTGTACTTCTGGATCTCCGGGTTGCGCAAGGCCTTGACATGAATGGTGGAGGGCTCGTCCACCCCCGGCACCGCGGCGGCCGGGCCGCCGAGGAGCAGGGAAGCAAGCGCACATACGATCAATGTGCGCTTCATCATCAGCCTTCGTCGCGCCAGCGGCGCAGGCGGATCGCAGCCGCGATCATCGCCACACCCGCCACCACGCCCGCCCACAGCGCCGGCTTGGCCAGCGTCGACCACGAGTAGGTCAGCATCGGCAGCAAGGGAACGCCGCTGCTGGTGGGCTGGGGCAGTGCGCTGCCGGCATGCGAGAACCAGGTGCCGGGTATCAGCCCGAGCAAGATCGATTCGAGCACATTGTTGATGATCCAGTCGGCGTTGATCGTCGTCCCGCTCGTCATGCCCAGCAGGTAGTCGAGCCACTTCAGGAGCACGGCGGCGAACAGGGGCACGCCGATGGCCCAGAGGAAGACCTTGGACTTGGCCCAGCTCGACACCAGCAGCAGCCAGCCGGCGGTCGGCAAGGCCCACAGGATGTAGACCGGCAGCATGCCGACCAGGTAGAGCGGCGCCAGGTAGAAGTTCACGTTGGTCAGCACCGCGCCGAACAGGTTGACGCCATGCGAACTGGTCGCAATCCCGGCAAAGAACAGGATCGCCAGCGCCGCCGCCGTCGCCACGCCAATGGTGATCAGGGGCGCGACCACCAGCACCGTCAGCAGTTTCGACAGCACGGTATCGGTATCCGAGATCGGCAGCGACTTCCAGAACAGGATGCTGCGGTCGCGGCGGTCGTCGTACAGCGCGCCCAGGCAGTAGAACAGTCCGACGATCGGCAGCACGAAGAAGATCGGGGCGCCGGTCGCGATGTAGTTGTTGGCGGCGATGCTGGCCATGTCGGCGCGCTTCTCAAGCGTGATGACCTTGGCGATCGAGGTGTGGTGCACTTCTTTGCCGTCGACCTGGACGCTGATGCTGTCGCCGTGCATCTTGCCGCTGGCAATGCCGTAGCCGACCAGGCCGCCGACCAGCACCACCATGAGCGCCGCGGCGATCAGCGGGGCCCACACGAAGCCGCCCTTGTGCTCCCAGAACTCGCGGCGGAGCAGCCATTTCATCGTATTCATGCGTAGGTTCCTTTCATGGTTGCCACGAACAGGTCGGCGACGCTGGGATTGCGCGTTTCGCCGAGGGCGGAGAGCTGGGCGCGCGAGACGCCGCCGGCGCGCGCCGAGTCGAACAGCATCACGCTCTTGCCGAACACGGTGCGCTGGTCGAGCGGCTGCAGCGCGTTGGCAGCGGTGACCTTGTCGGCTGCGACCATGACTTCGACATAGCGCTCGCCCACTTCGTCCATCGAGGCGGCCAGCACGATCTTGCCGTCGCGGATGAAGAGCAGGTCGGTCAGGATGTGCTCGACCTCTTCCACCTGGTGGGTGGTGATGATGATGGTCTTGTTCTCGTCAAAATAGTCTTCCAGCAGGTTCTGGTAGAACTGCTTGCGGTAGATGATGTCGAGGCCGAGGGTCGGTTCGTCCAGCACCAGCAGCTTGGCGTCGATCGCCATGACCAGGGCCAGGTGCAGCTGGACGATCATGCCCTTCGACATTTCCTTGACCTTCATGGTCGGCGTCAAGCGGGTGTTGGCGATGTATTTCTCGGCGCGGGCACGGTCGAAACGCGGATGCACGCCTGCCACGAAATCGATGGCGTCCATCACGCGCAGCCAGCGCGGCAAAATCGCGACGTCGGCGATGAAGCAGACATCCTGCATCAGGGCGTCGCGCTGGGTACGTGGGTCGAGCCCCATCACCGTCAGCTGGCCGTCGAAGGGCACCAGGCCGAGGGCGGCCTTCAGGGTCGTGGTCTTGCCCGAACCGTTGGGGCCGATCAGGCCGACGATGCGGCCGGCCGGGATGTCGAAGTCGATGCCGTCGACGGCGACCTGCTTGCCGTAGCGCTTGGTCAGGCCACGTGCGGAAATCACGGCGCTCATGCTGTTCCTCCCGGCTGCGACGTGTGCAGCAATTGTTCGACGTTCAAACCCAGCAGGCGGATCCGTTCGACCATGGCCGGCCATTCCTCGCGCAGGAAGCGCTCGCGTTCGCTCGCAAGCAGTTTCTCGCTCGCTCCTTCAGTGACATACATGCCTATCCCCCTTCTTTTTTCTACTAGGTTTTCGTCCACCAGTTCCTGGTATGCCTTGGAAACGGTGATCGGGTTCAGTTGGTACTCGGCCGCAATCTGGCGAACCGAGGGCAGGGCGTCGCCGGCTTTCAGGATCCCGTCGAGCATCATGTCGATGACGCGGTCCTTGAGCTGGCGGTAAATCGGTGCGTTGTCGTTCCAGCCAATGTTCATGGATGGCCTCCCTGTCGTGCTGGCGCGGCTGCATGGTCGTGCATGTCTGGCTCCTGTTGAGGTAAATGCGGTGGTGTTGTAGTGAAGTATGACACCAGCATCCAGGGCGAGGCTTGGAATGCGACGAACTGCAAAAAAGCGGGGCTGGACGGCGAAAACGCCGCGCCGGGCTGAGCAGAACAGGTATGACAGGCGACATCGATCCTCATGCAAGGGCTGGAACGCAGCCATCCATGATAGAGGATTTTCTTGGCGGAAATCTAACGAACTATTGCAGGTCGTCGAGGGTGTGGCGGCTGACGGCGCCGTCCTCGTCGACGGCGATCCAGCCGCCGCGCGCCGGCTCGGCATCGCGTTCCCAGTCGGGCAGCACGTAGCGCCGTTTGTCGCCGTGCAGGTGCAGGGCGGGGCGGTGGGTGTGGCCGTGGATCAGGACGTCCGCGCCGGTGGCGGCGAACAGCGCCTCGATCGCCTCGGGGGTGACGTCCATAATCTCGTAGGACTTGGTGGTATGCGCTTCGCGGCTGCCTTCGCGCAGGCCGGCGATGATCGCCTTGCGCTGGGCCAGGGGCATGGCGAGGAACTGGTTTTGCCAGGCGGTGTCGCGCACCATCGTGCGAAACTTGATGTATTCAGTGTCGCGGGTGCATTCGGCGTCGCCGTGCACCAGGGCGATGCGCTGGCCGCCCAGGGTGGCGACGTGCGGTTCGGCCAGCAGGGTCAGCCCGGCAGCCTCGGCAAAGCCGGCGCCGACGAGGAAGTCGCGGTTGCCGGCCATCCAGAAGAGTGCGACGCCCTGGTCGGCGACGGCGCGCAGGGCCTCGACCACGCGTGCGTGGAAGGGCGTGCCGAGGTCGTCGTCGCCGGCCCAGTATTCGAAGATGTCGCCAAGGAGGTAAAGCTGATCGGCATGTGCCGCATGTTCTTCAAGAAACTGGAAGAAGGCGTCGGCGGTGCGCGGATGGGATTCCTGCAAGTGCAGGTCGGAAATAAAGAGCGCAAGGGCGCGCGCGGGAGTGGACATGGACAGGCTCGGCTCCCGCGCGGATACAAATATTACTGAACGACTTCGGCTTTTTCGATGATGATCGGCTCGACCGGCACGTCCGAATGCATGCCCGTACGCGAGGTCTTCACGTTGTTGAGCTCATCGACGATCTCGGTGCCGGCGGTCACTTTGCCGAACACGGCATAGCCCCAGCCGTCCTGGCCCGGGTAGTTCAGGAAATCGTTGTTCTTGGTGTTGATGAAGAACTGGGCCGATGCCGAGTGCGGCGCCGAGGTGCGGGCCATGGCGACGGTGTACTTGTCGTTCTTCAGGCCGTTCTTGCCTTCGTTCTCGACGGTGGCAGCGGTGTCCTTCTGCTTCATGCCCGGCTCGAAACCGCCGCCCTGGATCATGAAGTCCTTGATCACGCGGTGGAAGATGGTGTTGCTGAAGTGACCCTTGTTCACGTAGTCCAGGAAGTTGGCAACGGTCTTCGGCGCTTTCTCGGCGTCGAGTTCGATGGTGATATTGCCCTTGTTGGTGGTCAGCATTACGGAGGTCATGGGTAGTCCTGTTCTATTTGTTGAAGAAAGCTGCAAGTCGGTTATTTTACAGCTTATTTGACCAGCTTCCCGGCAGCGAGCACGCTTGCCGAGCGGATGGTGATCGGCGTCACCGGCACATTTTGCATGCCGCGCATGTCGTCGACCATCACGCCCTTGATTTTGTCGACGGTTTCTTGCCCCTGCACCACGCGGCCGAAGACCGTGTAACCGACGCCATCCTGGCCGGGATAATCGAGGCCGGCATTATCGTTTACGTTAATAAAGAACTGCGAGGTCGCGGAATTCGGGTCGCCGGTGCGCGCCATCGCCAGCGTGTACGGCTTGTTCGACAGGCCGTTTTTCGATTCGCTCGCAATGGGCTTGCGAACGCCTGGCTTGTCGATCAGTTTCTCGGTATAGCCGCCGGCCTGGATCATGAAGCCGTCGATGACGCGGTGAAAGACGGTGCCTTTATAAAAGCCGGATTTTACGTATTGCAGGAAATTGGCCGTGCTTTTAGGCGCATGCTCGGCATCGAGTTCGACGACCATGTCGCCCATCGTGGTCTTGATCGACACCTGGGGATTTTCAAAGGCCAATACGCTGCCGGCAAAGCCGAGCGCGCATGCGGCGCCGGCCAGGCGCAGCAGCAGGGAAGGGCGGATGGTGCGCCGGACATGTTTTTCTTGGTGCATGGAGCGGTCTCCTCGGTGGACGTGGCGCAAAGCCGTGTCAAGTCTTTTGCAGAAAAATAAACCTGAGCCGTAGGCGGCCAGTCGGGATTTTATCAATGCTATACTTTGCGCAGAACGCTTCCATTCTATCAAATAAGAACAACAGAGAAGGCTTGATGTTCCGACGCAATCATTGAATCCCGGCACGCGCCGTGCGGCGAACGTGCCCGGGATTCGTATTGCTCCGGGCATCCGATTCCCTCTCGTATCAACACATCCAATGAGCCAATTAAAGATCTACAACACGCTGGCGCGCGAGAAACAGCAGTTCGTACCGATGGAGGCCGGCAAGGTCGGCATGTATGTCTGCGGCATGACCGTCTACGACTACTGCCACGTCGGCCACGCGCGCATGATGATGGCCTTCGACGTCATCTATCGCTGGCTCATGGAATCCGGTTACCAGGTCAAGTACGTGCGCAACATCACGGACATCGACGACAAGATCATCAAGCGGGCGGTCGAGAACGGCGAAACGCTGTCCTCGCTGGTCACGCGCTTCACCAGGTACATGGACGAAGATTTTGCCGCGCTGAACATGCTGCCGGCCAGTTTCGTCCCGCGCGCCACCGAACACGTGCCGGGCATGCTGGCGATCATCGAGCAGCTCGAAGCCAAGGGCCTCGCCTACAAGAGCGACGACGGCGACGTCAACTACGCGGTGCGCAGCTTCCCGAACTACGGCAAGCTTTCCGGCAAGTCGCTCGACGACTTGCGCGCCGGCGAACGCGTGGACGTCAACACCGGCAAACGCGATCCGCTCGACTTCGTCCTGTGGAAAGCGGCCAAGGAGTCGGAACCGGCCGAGGCGAAATGGGATTCGAAATGGGGCCGCGGCCGTCCGGGCTGGCACATCGAATGCTCGGCCATGTCGTGCGCACTGCTGGGCGAACATTTCGACATCCACGGCGGCGGCCAGGACTTGCAGTTCCCGCACCACGAAAACGAGATCGCCCAGAGCGAGGGCGCGTTCGGCGCGCCGATGGTCAATTACTGGATCCACAACGGGTTCGTGCGCGTCGATAACGAGAAGATGTCCAAGTCCCTGGGCAATTTCTTCACGATCCGCGACGTGCTCAAGAAATACGATGCCGAAGTCATCCGCTTCTTCATCGTGCGCGCCCACTACCGCAGCCCGCTGAACTATTCGGACGTGCACATCGACGACGCCAAGGGCGCATTGACGCGCCTGTACACGGCGCTGGCCGATGTCGACCTCGGCGACGCCGAACTTGCCGTCGATTGGCACGAAGCCCACGCGCGGCGCTTCCGCGAAGCGATGGACGACGATTTCAACACGCCGCTGGCCGTGGCCGAGCTGTTCGACCTGGCGAGCGAAGTCAATCGCACCAAGTCGGTCGAGGCGGCGCGCCAGCTGAAGGCCCTGGCCGGCGTGCTCGGCTTGCTGCAGCGCGCGCCGCAGGAATTCCTGCGTGCCGGAAGTGGGCAGGGGGGGCAGGGCGGACTGGGTGAAGCCGAAATCGCCGACCTGATCGCCGCCCGCGCCGCCGCCAAGAAGGCGCGCAATTTTGCCGAAGCCGACGGCATCCGCGCCGAGCTGGTGGCTGCCGGCATCATCCTGGAAGACAAGCCCGACGGGACGACGAACTGGCGTCGCGCATGATGGCAGCGGAAAAGGACAACGGCGCGGCAAGCGCGCCGGAACTCGAGGTGCCCGCCTATTGGGCCGAGGCGAAAGCCGAGCTCATGAAGCGCGACCGCATTATGAAGCGCCTCATCCCGCAGTTCGGCGACATGCACCTGAAGGGGCACCCCGACCCGTTCACCACGCTGGCGCGCTCGATCGTCGGCCAGCAGGTCACGCCGAAGGCGGCCGACGCCGCCTGGGCCAAACTGAATACCTGCTGCCCCAAGCTGACGCCGACCCAGATCATCAAGCTCGGCGCCGAGCAGCTGTCGGCCTGCGGGCTGTCGAAACGCAAGACCGAATACATCCTCGACCTGGCCGACCATTTCAAGGCCAAGCGCGTGCACACCAACCTCTGGTCCGAGATGGACGACGAGGCGGTGATTGCCGAACTGGTGCAGATTCGCGGCATCAGCCGCTGGACGGCCGAGATGTTCCTGATCTTCAACCTGCTGCGCCCGAACGTCCTGCCGCTCGACGACCCGGGCCTGATCCAGGGCATCAGCCAGAACTATTTTTCTGGCGAACCAGTATCGCGCAGCGATGCGCGCGAGGTCGCGGCCAATTGGGAACCCTGGCGCACCGTCGCCACCTGGTATTTGTGGCGCAGCCTGGATCCTGTCAACGGCGCGGGTTCCGCCTCCGGTTTGGCGTCCGCAGCGGCGTCCGGTACGGTAGAATAACGCCAAAATGCCGCGTGGCGCTGTGTAGTTCGCTTCTGCGCCCCGGCCCTGCACAACCCCGGAGGTACAATGACTAAAACAACTTTCCTCAGTTTCGAGCAGCCTATTGCCGAGCTCGACTCCAAAATCGAAGAGCTGCGCTTCGTCCAGGACGATTCCGCCGTCGACATCTCGGAAGAGATCGACCGCCTCGACAAGAAGAGCCAGCAACTGACCAAGGACATCTACGCCAAGCTCACCCCGTGGCAGGTCGCGCAGATCGCACGCCATCCGCAGCGCCCCTACACGATGGACTACGTGAACGACATCTTCACCGACTTCCACGAACTGCGCGGCGACCGCAGCTTTGCCGACGACCAGTCGATTGTCGGCGGCCTGGCGCGTTTCAATGGCCAGGCCTGCATGGTCATCGGCCACCAGAAGGGCCGCGATACCAAAGAGCGCGCGATGCGCAACTTCGGCATGCCCAAGCCCGAGGGCTACCGCAAGGCCATGCGCCTGATGAAGGTTGCCGAAAAGTTCAACCTGCCGATCTTCACCTTCGTCGACACCCCGGGCGCTTTTCCCGGCATCGATGCCGAAGAGCGCGGCCAGTCCGAAGCCATCGGCCACAACCTGTACGTCATGGCCGAGCTGAAAGTGCCGCTGATCGCCACCATCATCGGTGAAGGCGGTTCCGGCGGCGCGCTGGCCATTGCAGTCGGCGACGCGGTCCTGATGCTGCAATACGCGACGTATTCCGTGATCTCGCCGGAAGGCTGCGCCTCGATCCTGTGGAAGACCTCGGAGCGCGCGGCCGACGCCGCCGACGCCCTGGGCCTGACCGCGCACCGCCTGAAAGCCATGGGCGTGATCGACAAGATCGTCACCGAGCCCCTCGGCGGCGCCCACCGCGACCCGAAGAACATGGCGCAAATGCTCAAGCGCGCGCTGGCCGATACCCTGCGCCAGTTCCAGGGCATGAAGACCAAGGACCTGCTCGAAGCCCGTCACGCTAAACTGATGGCTTACGGCAAGTTCAAGGAAACGACCCCGACCGACGAGTGAGTTGCAACCAGTGAGTAGTCCCCAAGCCGGGTCCGTCCCGGCAATTTTTACGCGCGCGCTCGACGCCTTGCGCGCGCAGTTCTCTCCCACCACGATCGCGATTGCCTGCAGCGGCGGCCTCGATTCGATGGTCCTGCTGCAACTGGCATCCAACTGGTGCCATGCGCACGGGCATACACTTCTTGTCTTCCACGTCCATCATGGCCTGAGCGCCAACGCCGATGCCTGGCAGCGCCACGTCGAAGCGGCTGCGGCCGCGCTCGGTGTGCGCGCCGATCACCGCCGTGTCGCGGTCGATAGCGGCGGTTCGGGCACCGAGGCTGCGGCGCGTAAGCTCCGTTATCGTGCGCTGGGCGAGATGTGCCGCGAGCACCGCGCAACCCTGCTGCTGACTGCCCACCATCTCGACGACCAGGCCGAAACCGTCCTGCTGCAGTTGCTGCGCGGCTCGGGCCCGGCTGGCTTGTCCGGCATGGATGCGGCCAACAGCGCGCCTGACCTGCTGGGCAATCCCGACCTGGTGATGGCGCGTCCGCTGCTGCCGCTGTCGCGTCTCGATCTCGAAGCCTGTGCGCGCGAGCTTGGGCTCGACTGGGTCGAGGACGAATCGAACAGCGACACCCGCTATGCCCGCAACGCCTTGCGCCACCGCGTGATGCCCGCCCTGGCGCAAGCCTTTCCCGGTTTCCAGCAACGCTTCGCGCGCAGCGCCGCGCACGCCCAGTCGGCGCAGCGCCTCTTGAGCGAACTGGCCGAAGGCGACGTCGCGGCGCTGCTGGTCGACGGCGCGATCGACGTCGCGCGCCTGCGCGGGATGAGCCTGGACCGGGTCTACAACCTGCTGCGCCACTGGTTCGCGACGCAAGGATTGGCGATGCCCTCGACCGCCTGGCTGACCGAGATGGTCGCGCAGCTGATCGAAGCGCGCCACGACGCCCAGTTGCTGGTGACGCATCCGGCTTGCCACATCCGCCGCCACCGCGACCGCCTCTACATCACCCCCAAGCTGCCCGAGCTGGCCGGCATGCGCGACCCCGACGACGAGGGCATCTTCGTGAAGGAGGGTGAATCCTTCCGCTGGCAGGGCGAGGCGCAACTGGCGTTTCCGGCGTATGGCGGCGTGCTGCATTTCGAATCGGGCACGCCTGGTTTCGATCCGGCCTGGCTGCGCGAACAAAAGCTCGTCATCGATTTCCGCAAGGGGGGAGAGCGCCTGAAACTGGCCGCGAACCGCCCGACGCGCGGGCTCAAGGCGCATTACCAGGCCGCCGATATCCCGGCCTGGGAACGTGCCCGGCTGCCGACCGTCAGCAGCGGGCGCAACCTGCTGTTCGCGGCGGGTCTGGGCATGGATTGCCATCCTTTCGCGCCAAGCGACGTAGACTGCATTACCCTGCGCTGGGAGTCGACGGCCAAATAGTTTCTATTCGAAAACCGTATTACTTTATTTTATTTTCGTATAGCTTTTCGGCCTTCCCTCATTGCGACATTGCGGTGCAACATGCTAGAGTAACTGCACCCTTTTCACCCCTGAGCGTGTTAAAAAATCTCCATGGCTGCGTTGCATTCGTCTCGCCGTACTATCGTACTGTCTTCGACGATGCGCCTTGCCCTGAAGCTTTTTTAACACGCTCACATACCACGCTGGGAAGCTTCCTGTTATGGCATTAATTGTCCACAAATACGGTGGTACGTCGATGGGCTCGACGGACCGCATCAAGAACGTTGCAGCCCGCGTCGCCAAGTGGCATGACGCCGGCTACAAAATCGTCGTGGTGCCTTCCGCCATGTCGGGCGAAACGAATCGCCTGATCGGCCTGGCAAAACAGATCATGGACCAGCCGGATCCGCGCGAACTCGACATGATCGCCTCCACCGGCGAGCAGGTGTCGGTCGGCCTGCTGGCGATGGCGCTGCTGGCCATCGGCAAGGACGCCGTCTCCTACACCGGCTGGCAAGCCGGCATCCGCACCGATTCCTCGTTCACCAAGGCGCGCATCCAGTCGATCGACGATTCGCGCGTGCTGGCCGACCTGGACGCGGGTAAGATCGTCATCATCACCGGCTTCCAGGGCGTGGACGAGCAGGGCAACATCTCGACGCTGGGCCGCGGCGGTTCGGATACCTCGGCCGTGGCGATCGCCGCCGCGCTGAAGGCCGACGAATGCCTGATCTTCACCGACGTCGACGGCGTCTACACGACCGACCCGCGCGTCGTCGACGAAGCGCGCCGCCTGGAAAAGATTACTTTTGAAGAAATGCTGGAACTGGCCTCGCTCGGCTCGAAAGTGCTGCAGACCCGCTCGGTCGAGTTCGCCGGCAACTACCGGATGCCGACGCGCGTGCTGTCGTCGCTGACCGACCCCCAACTGCCGCTGGCCGAAGAAGCCAACTCCGGCACCCTGATTTCGTTCGAGGAAGAAACCAACATGGAACAAGCCGTCATCTCCGGTATCGCATTCACCCGTGATGAAGCCAAGATTACCGTCATCGGCGTGCCCGACAAGCCGGGCGTCGCCTTCCACATCCTGGGCCCGGTGTCGGACGCCAATATCGAAGTGGACATGATCATCCAGAACCAGTCGGTCGACGGCAAGACCGACTTCACCTTCACCGTCTCGCGCGGCGACTACCAGCGCGCGCTGGCGGTACTGGAAGGCCAACGCGAGCAACTCGGCTACGACCGCGTCGTCGGCGACGCCAAGGTCTCGAAGGTGTCGGCGGTGGGCGTGGGCATGCGCAGCCACGTCGGCGTCGCCTCGCAGATGTTCCGCACCCTGGCCGAAGAGGGCATCAACATCATGATGATCTCGACCTCGGAGATCAAGATCTCGGTGCTGATCGACGAGAAATACATGGAGCTCGCCGTCCGTGCCCTGCATAAAGCTTTTGACTTGGAGAAAGCTTAACTTTTTCCATATTTTTGGCCGCGCCGCCTTGACCAAACCGGCACCGGCCATTAAGATGCTTGCACTCAGCGCTAGCGCAATCTGCTGGAGTTGATTGGAGACGTGGCCGAGTGGCCGAAGGCACATCCCTGCTAAGGATGCATACGGCTTATACCTGTATCGTGGGTTCGAATCCCACCGTCTCCGCCAGAATCAAGAAGAAAGCCACCGCAAGGTGGCTTTTTTTCGTTGGCGCGTCAGTTCATTCCCATCACGGTTTCCTTTTGCTCCCCGCTACCCGCCCTGGCCGCGCCAGCACCAGC
>Ga0213834_100777_pt1 | contig 12037 bp, 12 predicted proteins | sample SWPTP12_FD_160580 | JGI IMG/M metagenome (GOLD analysis project Ga0213834, IMG submission 160580) | Coastal seawater microbial communities from Marineland, Florida, United States - SWP TP1 #2 | ecosystem: Environmental > Aquatic > Marine > Coastal | place: USA: Florida | collected 2016-08-06
CCATGAAGTTATTCACCACCTTGCGCTCGACCGCCATCGCCGCTGCCCTGCTGGCCTCCGGCCTCGCGGGCGCCCAGGGCAACGCCCCCATCAAAGTCGGCTTCATGCTGCCCGCGACCGGCACCTATGCCAACCTGGGCACCATGATCGAAAATGGCTTCAAGCTCCATGTGGCCGAAAACGGCGGCAAGCTCGCCGGGCGCGAGGTGCAGTACTTCAAGGTCGACGACGAATCCGATCCGGCCAAGGCCAGCGACAACGTGAACAAGCTGATCCAGCGCGACAAGGTCGACGTATTGGTCGGCACCGTGCACTCGGGCGTGGCCTCGACCATGGCCAAGGCGGCGCGCGAGAACAACACCATCCTGATCGTGCCGAACGCCGGCGCCGACGCCATCACGGGCCCGATGTGCGCCGCGAACATCTTCCGCACCTCGTTTTCCAACTGGCAGCCCGCTTTCGCCATGGGCAAGGTCGCGGCCGAGCGCGGCCACAAGAAAATCATGACCATCACCTGGAACTACGCGGCCGGCAACGAGTCGGTGAAGGGCTTCGCCGAAGGCTTCGAGAAGGCCGGCGGCAAGGTGGTCGGCAACCTGACCCTGGCCTTCCCGAACGTCGAATACCAGGCCCTGCTGACCCAGATCGCGGCCGAGAAGCCCGATGCCGTCTACGCCTTCTTCGCCGGCGGCGGCGCGGTGAAATTCGTCAAGGATTACGCGGCCGCGGGCCTGAACAAGAGCATCCCGCTGTACGGCCCTGGCTTCCTGACCGACGGCACGCTGGAAGCGCAAGGCGCCGCCGCCCAGGGCATCTTCACCACCCTGCACTACGCCGACAAGCTGAACACGCCGCGCGACAACGCCTTCCGCCAGGCCTTCATGGCCGCCTATAAAAACGATGGCGACGTGTACGCGGTGCAGGGCTACGACGCAGCGCAATTGCTCGCGGCCGGCATGAAAAGTGTCGGCGGCGACTTCACCGGCAAGCGCGACGCCATGCTCAAAGCCATGCACACGGCGACGATCGACAGCCCGCGCGGCAAGTTCACGCTGTCCGCCGCCAACAACCCGATCCAGGACATCTACCTGCGCCAGGTGCAGGGGATGGACAACGTGGTCAAGGGCGTGGCAATGAAGGGCCTGGCCGATCCGGCGCGCGGCTGCCGTCCGTTCTGATGTGAGACAGACCGGCGCCGCCGCCGTGCGGCGCCGTCATCGAAGAGACACGATGGACATATCGACTTTCCTGGTGCAGTGCCTGAACGCGGTCCAGTACGGGCTGCTGCTCTTCCTCGTCGCCAGCGGGCTGACCCTGATCTTCGGGATCATGGGCGTGATCAACCTGGCGCACGGCAGCTTCTACATGCTCGGCGCCTACCTGGCCTATGTGCTGGCGCCCCATTTCGGCGGCTATTTTCTCGGCATGCTGCTGGTGGGCGTGCTGCTCTCGGCGATCTTCGGCTTTATCCTGGAATGGGTGTTCTTCAGCTTCCTGTACGGGCGCGACCACCTGCAGCAGGTCTTGATGACCTATGCGCTGATCCTCGTCTTCGAGGAACTGCGCAGCATCCTGGTCGGCAACGAGGTGCATGGCGTGGCCGCGCCGCAGTGGCTGGCCGGCGGCGTGTCCCTGGGCGGCTTGATGACCTACCCGGTCTACAACCTGTTCGCGTCAGGCGCCTGCCTCCTCGTCGCCGCCGGCCTGTACTGGCTGGTGAACCGCACCCGGGTCGGCATGATGATCCGCGCCGGCGCCAGCAACCGCGACATGGCGCGCGGCCTCGGCATCGACATCCGCATGCTCTACCGCGCCGTGTTCGCCGGCGGCGTGGCGCTGGCCGCGCTGGCCGGCATGATCGCGGCTCCGGCCAGCTCGGTCTATCCGGGCATGGGGGGCGGCGTGCTGATCATGTGCTTCGTGGTGGTCGTCATCGGCGGCATCGGTTCGATTTCCGGCGCCCTGATCGCGGCGCTGCTGGTCGGCTTCGTCGACACCTTCGGCAAGGTCTTCTTCGCCCAGATGAGCGGCATCGGGGTCTACGTGCTGATGGCCGTGATCCTGATCTGGCGCCCGCAAGGCTTACGCAGCAGAGGATTTTAAGATGCATTCCCCGACCCTTCCGGCGGCCAGCGTGGCCGCCGTCCCCGGCGCCCGCGCGCGCCGCGCCGGCTGGCTGGCGCCCGCGCTGGCCGCGCTGGCGCTCGCCTTCGCGCCCCTGGTGCTGGGCGCCTACTACCAGGAGCTGGTGGTGCAGATCATGATCTACGCGATCTTCGCGCTCAGCCTGGAACTGCTGGCCGGGACCACGGGCCTGGTCAGCCTGGGCCACGCGGCGTTCTTCGGCATCGGCGCCTACGCCACGGCGCTGCTCGCGCCCCAGTACGCGCCGGGATCGGTGGCGCTGCTGCTGGTGCTGGCGATGCTGTGCGCCGCCGCCTACGCGCTGCTGGTCGGCGCGCTCAGCCTGCGCACGCGCGACGTGTATTTCATCATGGTGACGCTGGCCTTCGCCCAGATGGCGTATTTCGTCTTCCACGACACGGCCATCGGCGGCGGCAGCGACGGCATGTACCTGACGATGCGGCCGGTCGTCGAACTCGGCGGCAGCGTGCTGGCCGACCTCGAGCGGCCGCGCCACCGCTACTTCCTGGCGCTCGGCCTGCTGGTGCTGTGCTACGCCTTCCTGGCGCTGGTGCTGCGCTCGCGCTTCGGCCATGCGCTGGCCGGCATCCGCATCAACGAGCAGCGCATGCGCGCCGCCGGCTACCAGACCTACCGCTACAAGCTGGCCGCCTTCGTGCTGGCCGGCGCGCTGGCGGGCATGGCCGGCTTCCTGTCGGCGGCCAAGAACGGCGTCGTCAATCCCGAACTGCTGTCCTGGCACGAGTCGGGCGCGGTGCTGATGATGATCATCCTCGGCGGCCTGGGTTCCTTGCGCGGCGCGGTGATCGGCGCCGCCGCCTTTGTCCTGCTGAAGGAATTCTATTCGTCCGAAGCGCTGCTGGGACCGGCCATCGCCGGACGCTGGCAGCTGACCCTGGGCCTGACCATGATCGCCTTCGTCGCGCTGCTGCCGAAGGGCCTGGTCGGCATCGGCCGGCGCTTCACCTTCCCACGCAAACCATCATGAACGCGACGCCCCTGATGCAGGCCATTGGCCTGACGCGCCGCTTCGGCGGCCTGGTCGCCGTCGACGGCGTCTCGATCGACCTCCACCGGGGCCAGGTGCACGCGGTGATCGGCACCAACGGCGCCGGCAAGTCGACCCTGATCAATTTGCTGTCGGGCGAGATCCCCCTCTCGTCCGGCCGGATCAACCTGGAGGGCAAGGACATCACGACGCTGGCCCAGCCGCGCCGCGCCCGCTCCGGGGTCGGGCGCAGCTACCAGCGCACCACCATCTTCCCGGCCTTGTCCGTGCTGGAGAACTGCCGCCTCGCGGCCCAGGCGGCGCACCAGAAACCGTGGACGCTGTGGCAAGGCGCCCAGTCCTGCCGCGCCAGCCTCGACGCCGCCCACGCCGCGCTGGAGGCCGCCGGCCTGGCGGACGCGCTGCGCCAGCCAGCCGGCAGCATGAGCCACGGTAAAAAGCGCCAGCTCGAAATTGCCATGTGCCTGGCCACCATGCCGCAGGTGTTGCTGCTGGATGAACCGCTGGCCGGCATGGGCGCAGAGGAAAGCGAACGCATGCTGGCGATGCTCGAGCGCCTGCGGCCCGGCCATGCGATCCTGCTGGTCGAGCACGACATGGACGCGGTGTTCCGCGTGGCCGACACGATCACGGTGATGGTCAACGGCGCCGTGATCGCCAGCGGCGACCCGCAGGCCGTGCGCACCAGCCCCGAGGTGCAGCGCGCCTACCTGGGCGAGGACGCCCATGCCTGAGCCGATTTTTCCTGAAGGGGTGCGCAGTGCTGCAGATTGAATCGCTCAACACGTATTACGGCGACAGCCACATCCTGCAAGGGGTCGACCTGCACATCGCCCCCGGCAGCGCGGTCGGCCTGCTGGGACGCAACGGCATGGGCAAGACCACGCTGATCCGCTCGCTGATGGGCTATGTGCCGGCCGCGTCCGGCAAGCTCTCCTGGCAGGGAGTCGACGTGACCGGCTTCGCGCCGGAACGCATGGCGCGCCTGGGCATCGGCTACGTGCCCGAGGGCCGCGGCATCTTCCCGAATTTGTCGGTGCGCGAAAACCTTGTCATGAGCGCGCGCCGCGGACCGGGCGGGCGCAACGACTGGACGTTCGAACGCGTGCTCGACACCTTCCCGCGCCTGGCCGAACGCCTGGAATACGGCGGCCAGCAGCTCTCCGGCGGCGAGCAGCAGATGCTGTCGATCGGGCGCGCGCTGATGACCAACCCGGCGCTGATGATCCTCGACGAAGCCACCGAAGGCCTGGCGCCCCTGGTCGTGGCCGAGATCTGGCGCGTGATCGAGCGCATCGGCACGACCGGCATCAGCACCCTGATCGTCGACCGCAACTACCATGCGGTGCTGTCGCATACCGACACGGCGGCGGTGCTGGAGAAGGGGCTGGTGGTGGCCGGCGGCGCATCGCACGAGCTGCTGGCCCAGCCGGCCTTGCTGGCGCGCTACCTGGGGGTCTAGGCGCGATTCCGGACGCAGGAACACCGGGCCCGCTCGCGGGCCTGTGGCGCATTTGATCTGCATCAAATACATTTCAGAACCCGGCGCGGAGACTCGATCGCATGGTTCCGGCACGGGCGCCGGAGCAGCGCTTGCGGAGCCGCCTCATGGACTACAAGACCATCCTCGTTCACGCCGACGGCTCGCGCCATGCGCATGCACGCGTCCAACTCGCCGCCTCGCTGGCCGCGCAACATGGCGCGCACCTGGTCGGCGCGGCCATGACCGGCGTCTCGCGCCTGGTGGTGCCGCCCGGGCGCGTGTTCAAGCCGGACAGCATCGAGGCGGGCTGTTTCGCGCCGCTGGACGCCGCCGCCAAGCGCGCGCTCGATGAATTCGCCCGCGTCGCTGGCAGCCACGCCGCGGCCTTCGAGAAGCGGCTGGTGCGCGATCAGGCCGACGATGGCCTGGCCGGTCTGGCGCGCTTCGCCGACCTCGTCGTGCTGAGCCAGGACGATCCGGACGAAGCCCTGTCCAGCCAGCCGACCCGCCTGCCCGAGTACGTGATCCTGGGAACGGCGCGGCCGGTGCTGGTGGTGCCGCGCGCCGGCTGGCGCCGTGGGCGGTTGAACCAGGTCTTGCTGGCCTGGGACGAAAGCAAGGAAGCGGCCTTCGCCATCAGCGCGTCGATTCCGCTGCTGCGGCATGCGAAGACGGTCTCGATCGCCAGCTTCTGCCGCGAGAGCGATACCGGGCGCGAACCCGACATCCCCGACCTGCTGCGCTACCTGAAGCACCATGGCGTGCACGCCGGCGTGCAACTGCGCGACGCTGCGCCCGAGTCCGGCAAGGCGCTGCTGCAACTGGCGGCCGAACTCGGCGCCGACCTGCTGGTGATGGGCTGCTACGGCCACAGCCAGTTTCACGAACTGATCCTCGGCGGCGCCAGCAGGACGGTGCTGTCGGACGCGGCCATTCCGGTGCTGATGGCGCATTGAGCGCAGCTGCGCCGCCCGCCCACCATCCAGGAGCCCCCATGTTCACCTCCATCCTTCTCCCCACCGACGGTTCCGAGCTGTCCGAACGGGCGGTATTGGCCGGCATCGACCTGGCCCGCGAAAACGGCGCGGCCGTCGTCGCCCTGCACGTCACCCCGGCCTTCCACCTGCTGACCACGCGCGCCGACATGCTCGAGGATACGCCGGAAGAATTCGCCGCGCGCAGCGCGCGCCAGGCGCGCCGCATCCTTGACGGCGTGGCCGAGGCGGCCGGCGCCGTCGGGGTGCGCTGCAGCACCGAACATGCCGTCTCGGACGATCCGTACGAAGCGATCATCGCCTCGGCGCGCCGCAACGTCTGCGACCTGATCGTCATGGCCGCGCATGGCCGGCGCGGCCTCAAGGGCCTGCTGCTGGGCAGCGAGACGCAGAAGGTGTTGGTCCACAGCGGCATACCGGTGCTGGTGTTCCGTTGAGCGAGCGGGCGCGGGACGCCGCCGGCCTGGGCTTGAGCGGTGCCGAGGCGGCGCGGAGGCTGGCCGCGCATGGCCCGAACCAGCTGCCGCAGGCGCGCGCGCGGCGCTGGCGCGGCATCGCCGCCGGGATGGCGCGCGAACCGATGTTCCTGCTGCTGGCCGGCGCCGCCGGGCTCTACCTGGCGCTGGGCGACACCCGCGAAGGCCTGTTCCTGATGCTGATGGTGCTCGCCGTGCTGGGCATGACCCTGTACCAGCAGGGCCGCACCGAGCACGCGCTGCAGGCGCTGCGCGACCTCGGCACGCCGAGCGCCATGGTGCTGCGCGACGGCCGCTTCCAGCGCCTGCCGGCCAGTACGCTGGTGCCGGGCGACGCGATCGAACTGGGCGAAGGCGACCGCGTGCCGGCCGACGCCTGGCTGCTCGACGCCGCCGGCGTGGCGGCCGACGAATCCCTGCTCACCGGCGAATCGGTGCCGGTCGCGAAAACCGCCGCCGGCGCTGAACCGCCCCCGGCCGCGCCCGGCGGCGAGGGACTGCCCTGGGTGTATGCCGGCACCCTGGTGGTGCAAGGCCACGCGCTGGCCATCGTCGCCCGCACCGGCGCGCGCAGCGAACTCGGACGCATCGGCAGCGCCCTCGGCGCCATTACGCCCCCGCCCGCACGCCTGCAGCGCGATACCGGACGCCTGGCGCGCCGGCTCGCCGTGCTGGGCTTGTCGGTCAGCCTGCTGCTGGTCGTGCTGCTGCGCCTGCGCGGGAGCGACTGGCTGCCCGCGCTGCTGGCCGGGGTGGCGCTGTCGATGTCGGCGCTGCCGGAAGAATTCCCCGTCATCCTGACCGTGTTCCCCGCGCTCGGCGCCTGGCGCCTGGCGCGCCTGCGGGTGCTGACGCGGCGCCTGGCGGCCATCGAGATCCTCGGCTCGACCTCGGTGCTGTGCGTCGACAAGACCGGCACCCTGACCGAGAACCGGATGGCGCTGCAGACGCTCTGGCGCGACGGCGCGGCCTGCACGCCGCAGGCCGGCCTGCCCGCCGGCCATCGCGCACTGCTGGCCGGCGCCCTGCGCGCCAGCCGCCCCCATGCCACCGACCCGATGGACATCGCCTTCCAGCAGGCGGCGCGCAGCGCGCTGCCGGAACTGGCCGCGCTGCCGGCGCCGACCCTGCTGCGCGAATACGCCCTGGCCGCCGGGCGGCCCTTGCTGGCCCAGGCCTGGTGCGATCCCGGCGCGGGGGCCAGCGTCGCCGTGAAAGGCGCGCCGGAAGCGGTGCTCGCCCTGTGCCGCCTGGACGAAGGCGCCAGGCGCGCGGCGCTCGACGCCGCCGCCGCGATGGCCGGCGCCGGCCTGCGCGTGCTGGCCGTCGCGCGCGGCGCGGCCGATGCAGCCCGCCTGCCGGACGATCCCGCCGGCTTCGCCCTCGAACTGCTCGGCCTGGCCGCGCTGGCCGACCCGCTGCGCGCGGACATCGCGGCGGCGGTCGCCGACTGCCGCGCCGCCGGCATGCGCGTGGTGATGATCACGGGCGACCATCCGGCCACGGCGCGGGCGATTGCGCGCGCGGCGGGCCTGGACGGCGGCGCCGTGCTCACCGGGAGCGAGATCGCCGCGCTGGACGACGCCGCGCTCCAGGCACGCCTGCGCGGCGCGAACGTCTGCGCCCGCATCGTGCCCGAGCAAAAGCTGCGCATCGTGCAGGCGCTCCAGCAGTTGGGGGAGGTGGTGGCGATGACCGGCGACGGCGTCAACGACGCGCCGGCCCTGCGTGCGGCCGACGTCGGCGTCGCGATGGGCCGGCGCGGCACCGACGTGGCGCGCGAAGCGGCCGAGATCACCCTGCTCGACGACCGCTTCGCCTCGCTGGTGCAGGCGGTGCGCAGCGGCCGCCGCATCTACAGCAACATGCGCAAGTCGATGGCCTACGTCATGGCGATCCACGTGCCGATCGCGGGCATGGCCTTGCTGCCGGTGCTGTTCGGCTGGCCGGTGCTGCTGTACCCGATCCACATCGTCTTCCTGCAATTCGTGATCGACCCGGCCAGTTCGCTCGCCTTCGAGAGCGAGCCGGACGAACCGCACCTGATGCGGCGCCCGCCGCGTGCGCGCGACGAGGCGCTGTTCGGGCGCGCGACCATGCTGCGCGCCCTGGTGCAGGGCGGCTGGTCGCTGCTGCTCACCATCGCCGCCTATGGCGTCGCGCTGGACGCCCTGCCCGAACCCGAGGCGCGCGCCTTCGGCTTCGCCAGCATGGTGCTCGGCAACCTCGGACTGCTGCTGGTGAATCGCCAGCAGGGCCTGGGGGACGCGCTGCGCGCCGCCAATCCGCTGTTCTGGGGCATCGCCGGCGTGGCCTGCGCCCTGTTGCTGCCGGCCCTCTACCTGCCGGCCGCGGCAGCCCTGTTCCTGTTTGCCGCGCCGCCGCCCCTCTGGCTCGCGGGCGCGGCCGGGCTGACGGTGCTCACGCTGGCCGGGGCGCAGCTGCTGTCATGGGCGTCGCGGCGCCTGGCTCGCCCCAGCTGAAGCGTCGGCAATCAATCTATTGATTTATAAATCGTTCTCGCATAATATATAGTTTCATATATGGTTAAAGGCGAGCGTCCCATGGACAAGATGCCCCAACTCGATTTGCCGGCCATGCGCAGCGCCGCGGCGCGTGCCTGCGGCATGCTGAAAGTGCTCGGCAACCCCGACCGCCTGCTCCTGCTGTGCCAGCTGAGCCAGGGCGAATTCTGCGTCGGCGACCTCGAAACGCGGCTCGGCATCGGCCAGCCCACGCTGTCGCAGCAGCTGGGCGTGCTGCGCGACGAGCAGCTGGTGAGCACCCGGCGCGAAGGAAAACAGGTGTATTACAGCATCGCCAGCCGGGAAGCGCTGGCCTTGATGGGCGTGCTGTACGAGCAGTACTGCACGCCGCAGCCGGGAGCATCGGCATGACGATCGACACCCTCCACTTCACGCCCTGGAGCGCGCTGGCCGGCGGCCTGCTGATCGGCATCGCGGCGGCGGCGCTGATCCTGTTCAACGGCCGCATCGCCGGCATCAGCGGCATCGCCGGCGGCTTGCTGCGCCCGGTCCGGGGCGACACCGGCTGGCGCATCGCCTTCCTGCTCGGCCTGGTCGCCGCGCCCCTGGTCTACCTGTTCGGTGCGCCCCTGCCCGAGGTGAGGGTCGAGGCCGGGTACGCGGCCCTGGTCGCCGCCGGGCTGCTGGTCGGCGTCGGCACCCGTTACGGCGCCGGCTGCACCAGCGGCCACGGCGTCTGCGGGCTGTCGCGCCTGTCGCCGCGCTCGCTGGCGGCCACCGCCGCCTTCATGCTCGCCGGCTTCGCCACCGTCTTCGTCGTGCGCCACCTGATCGCTTAAGGAGCCTCCATGCACATCCTCACCGCACTGCTGGCCGGCCTGCTGTTCGGCATCGGCCTGATCGTCTCCGGCATGACCGATCCGTCCAAGGTCACCGGCTTCCTCGACCTGGCCGGCAACTGGGATCCGTCGCTCGCCTTCGTGATGGGCGGCGCGATCCTGGTCGGGCTGGTCGCCTTCCGCTTCGCGGGCCGGCGCCCGCGCGCCCTGCTCGGCGGCCCGATGCTGCTGCCCCAGGCAAGCCGGATCGACCGCCGCCTGGTGCTCGGCTCGCTCGTCTTCGGCGCCGGCTGGGGCCTGGCCGGGTATTGCCCGGGGCCGGCACTGGCCTCGCTCGCGGCCGGCGGCGTCAAGCCGCTGGTCTTCACGCTGGCCATGCTGGCCGGGATGGGCCTGTTCGAATTGCTGGAACGGCGCGCCGCCGCGCGGTCGGCCTGATCGTGGTGACCCTCTTGTGCGGCCTGGCGATCGGCCTGGTCATGGCCCTGACCGGCGCCGGCGGCGGCATCCTGGCCGTGCCGCTGCTGGTGGCCGCCACCTCGGCCAGCCTGGCGCAGGCAGGGCCGGCCGCGCTGGCGGCGGTCGGCCTGGCCGCCGCCTTCGGCGCCGCGCTCGGCCTGAAGGCGGGCACGGTGCGCTACCGCGCCGCGCTGCTGATGGCGAGCGCCGGCATGCTGGCCACGCCGCTCGGGGTGTGGGGCGCGGCGCGCCTCGGCAACCGCTGGCTGGGCCTGGCGTTCGCGCTGGTGCTGCTGCTCGTTGCCGCCCGCAGCTGGCGCCAGGCCACCCGGCCAGTGCAGGCGCGCACGCCGCGGCATCTGCCGTGCGTGCGCGACGCGGCCAGCGGCCGCTTCGCCTGGAACCGCGCCTGCGCGCGCGCCCTGGCCCTGGCCGGGGCCCTGGCCGGGCTGTTGTCCGGGCTGCTGGGCGTGGGCGGCGGCTTCGTGCTGGTGCCTGCCCTGCAGCGCCAGACCGACCTGCCGATGGAGGCCATCGTGCCGACCTCGCTGGCCGTGATCGCCCTGGTGTCCACCGCCGGCGTCGTCGCCAGCGCCGCGGCCGGCGCCCTGGCCTGGCCGGTCGCCCTGCCGTTCACCGCCGGCGCGCTGGCCGGCATGCTGGGCGGCCGCGCGCTTGCGGCGCGCCTGGCCGGCGCCCGGCTGCAGGCCGGCTTCGCCCTCGTCACCGCCCTCGCCGCCTGCGGCATGATCGGCAAAGCGCTCGCCTGAAGCGCGCCATATACAACATGAAGGAGTCCGCCATGCACCTCAACCCCATCCAGCTGTTCGACACCGTTTCGTCGACGTTCACGTATATCCTGGCCGCGCCGGGGAGCGCCGAGGCGGTCATCGTCGACCCGGTCGACCAGCACTGGGAACGCGACCTGCGCCATCTCGAACGCCTCGGCCTGAAGCTCGCCTGGGTGCTCGAGACCCATGCCCACGCCGACCACGTGACCTCGGCCGGCAAGCTGCGCGCGCTGACCGGCGCGCGGGCGGCGACGCCCGCCGGCTGCGGCATCGCACCGGCCGACCTCCAGCTGCAGGACGGCGAATCGATCGCCTTCGGCAACGGCGAGCGCATCGCGGTGCTGCACACGCCCGGCCACACGGCGGGCAGCATGAGCTATCTGTGGCGCGGCAACGTCTTCAGCGGCGACACGCTCCTGATCGACGGCTGCGGGCGCACCGATTTCCAGGGCGGCAGCGCCGAGGCGCTGTACGACAGCGTGACCGGCAAGCTGTTCGCCCTGCCGGACGACACGCTGGTCTGGCCGGGCCACGACTACCATGGCCAGGCGGTATCGAGCATCGGCTGGGAAAAGCGCCACAATGCGCGCCTGGCCGGGCGCAGCCGGGCCGGTTTCGTGGCGCTGATGGCGGCGCTCGACCTGCCCCGGCCGAAGCTGATCGACATCGCGGTGCCGGCCAACCGCAATCTCGGCCTGCCGCACGGGGTGTAGCTGCCCGCCTCTAGACGAGCCCAGCAATGGCCGTTTTGATGTGCATCAATGACAGCGCCCGCCCAAACCACCATCCTTGACGCATGCCACCCCCTGGAGCAGCCATGCGCTACAAGACCATCCTGGTACACGTCGACGTCACGCCGCAGGCAACGACGACGATCGCGCTGGCCGCGCAGCTCGCGCTCAGGTTCGACGCCCACCTGCTGGGCGTGGCGACGACCGGCGTGTCGCGCTTTTTCTACAGCGACGCCGGCGCGGACCTCGCGCGCACGGTGCTCGCAACCACCGTCGACGCGCGCCTGCGCAAGGCCGAGGCCCTGCTCGACGACTTCGAGGCGGTGGCCGGACGCAGCGGGGTGCGCTCCTTCGAGCGCCGCCTGATCGACGACGAAACCGGCGCCGCCCTCGCGCTGGCCACGCGCTACGTGGACCTGGCCGTCCTCGGCCAGCCGGATCCGGCCCGGCCTTCCTCACCCGGCGACGGCGACCTGCCGGCCTACACCCTCGTCGACGGCGCGCGTCCGCTGCTGATCGTGCCCTATATCCAGGCCGATGCCGGCGTGGGGCGCCGCATCCTGCTGGCCTGGAACGGCAGCACCCAGGCGGCGCGCGCCGTCGCCGCAGCCCTGCCCCTGCTG
>Ga0213834_100783_pt1 | contig 12012 bp, 11 predicted proteins | sample SWPTP12_FD_160580 | JGI IMG/M metagenome (GOLD analysis project Ga0213834, IMG submission 160580) | Coastal seawater microbial communities from Marineland, Florida, United States - SWP TP1 #2 | ecosystem: Environmental > Aquatic > Marine > Coastal | place: USA: Florida | collected 2016-08-06
GACAAGGCGCACCTGGTGCCCTTCGGCGAATTCATCCCGCCGGGCTTCCGCTGGTTCACCGACATGCTGAACATTCCGCTGAACGATGCCACCCGTGGCAAGGTCATGCAGGCGCCCTTCGCGGTCAAGGATCAACTGGTGCTGCCGAACATCTGCTACGAAGACGTCTTTGGCGAAGAGATCGCCTACCAGCTGCGCAATGCGCCGCGGCCGGCGACGCTGCTCCTGAACATGTCGAACCTGTCCTGGTATGGCCAGTCGTACGCGATCCCGCAGCACCTGCAAATTTCGCGCATGCGCACGCTGGAGACGGGGCGGCCGATGCTGCGCTCGACCAACGACGGCGCCACCGCGCTGATCGACGGCCGTGGGCGCGTCGTACAGCAATTGCCCTTCTATAAAGAGGGCGTGCTGACGGCGACCGTGCGCGGCACCACCGGCATGACACCTTTCATCCGCTTTGGCAACTATGCCTTCCTGCTGCTGGGTGCGATCGCATTGCTGGGCGCCTGGTTTTCTGGGCGCCATTACCGTAACAAAAAGGCCAATGCTCAATAGTTGAGGTGAACTTGGCCCCCAGAAGGCCGGCAAAACCCGCTAGAATTGGTCATTTAGCAAACTCACCATGTTCGCGCCGCCTGTGCGCGGGCGCTACTCCATGCTCACATTCCAACAAATCATCCTGACCTTGCAATCCTACTGGGACAAGCAAGGTTGCGCCCTGCTCCAGCCTTACGACATGGAAGTCGGCGCCGGCACCTTCCACACTGGCACCTTCTTGCGCGCGATTGGCCCTGAGCCCTGGCGCGCCGCCTATGTCCAGCCTTCGCGCCGTCCGAAGGATGGCCGCTACGGCGAGAACCCGAACCGCCTGCAGCACTATTACCAGTACCAGGTCGTCCTGAAGCCGGCGCCGGAAAACATCCTCGACCTCTACCTCGGCTCGCTCGAGGCGCTGGGCCTGGACCTGAAAAAGAACGACGTGCGCTTTGTCGAGGACGACTGGGAAAGCCCGACCCTGGGCGCCTGGGGCCTGGGCTGGGAAGTCTGGCTGAACGGCATGGAAGTGACGCAGTTCACCTATTTCCAGCAAGTCGGCGGCCTCGACTGCAAGCCGGTGCTGGGCGAGATCACCTACGGTATCGAGCGCCTGGCGATGTACCTGCAGGGCGTGGAAAACGTCTACGACCTGGTCTGGACCGAGTGGGAAGAAGGCGGCGTCATGAAGAAGCTGTCCTACGGCGACGTCTTCCACCAGAACGAAGTCGAGCAGTCGACCTATAACTTCGAGCACGCGAACACCGATCTGCTGTTCCAGGCTTTCGCCAACCACGAATCGGAAGCCAAGCGCCTGATCGAACTGGCCCTGACCCTGCCGGCTTACGAGCAGATCATGAAGGCCTCGCACAGCTTCAACATGCTCGATGCTAGAGGCGCCATTTCGGTGACCGAGCGCGCCGCCTATATCGGCCGCGTGCGCACGCTGTCGCGCCTGGTGGCGCAAGCCTATTACGATTCGCGCGAAAAGCTCGGCTTCCCGATGCTGGGCACAGCGATTACCCAAGCCGCCGCCTGAGCCCAGGAACAGACAAGAACAGAACCCATGAATCAAACATTACTCGTCGAACTGCAGACCGAAGAACTGCCCCCGAAAGCGCTCGTCAAACTGGGCGCCGCCTTTGCCACCGGCATCGCCAACGGCTTGAAAGCACGCGGCTTCCTGGATGAGGGCAGCGTCGTCACGCCCTACGCCACCCCGCGCCGCCTGGCCGTCTCGATCACCGAAGTACGCGCGACCTCGCCCGATAAAAGCATCCGCGAAAAGGTGCTGCCGGTCTCGGTCGCCCTCGACAAGGAAGGCAAGCCGAGCGCGCCGCTGGCCAAGAAGCTGGCCGCACTGGGCTTCCCCGACCTCGGCATCGACGACCTCGAACGCGCCCAGGACGGCAAGGCCGAGAGCTTCTTCTACACCTATACCGCAGCGGGCAGCGCGCTGGCCGGCGGCTTGCAGGAGGTCTTGAGCGAAACGGTCGCCAAGCTGCCGATCCCCAAGCTGATGAGCTACCAGCGTCCCGACGGCGACACCGTGCAGTTCGTGCGTCCGGTGCACCTGCTGCTGGCCCTGTTCGGCGAACAGGTGCTGCCATTGACCCTGCTGGGCCTGGACGCCGGCCGCCAGACCATGGGCCACCGCTTCCTGTCGCATGGCGAGTCGATCGCGATCCCGCATGCGGACAACTACGCCGCCATTCTCGAAAACGAAGGCAAGGTGATCGCCGGTGCCGAAGCGCGCAAGGAAAGCATCCGCGCCCAGTTGCTGGCGAAGGCCGGCGCCGACCAGGTGCTCATGCCGGAATCGCTGCTGGACGAAGTCGCGGCCCTGGTCGAATGGCCGGTGGTGTACGAATGCCGGTTCGAGGACGCTTTCCTGGCCGTGCCGCAGGAATGCCTGATCCTCACCATGCAGACGAACCAGAAGTATTTCGCGCTGACCGATAGCGAGGGCAAGCTGCGTTCGCGCTTCCTGATCGTCTCGAACATCGCGACAAGCGACCCGCAGCACATCGTCGGCGGCAACGAGCGCGTCGTGCGCCCGCGCCTGTCGGACGCCAAGTTCTTCTTCGAGCAGGACAAGAAGAAGACCCTGGAGTCGCGCCTGCCGCTGCTGGCGAATGTCGTCTACCACAACAAGCTGGGCACGCAAGCCGAACGGTCCGAGCGCGTCACGCGCCTGGCCGGTGCGATTGCTGCGCGCCTCGGCTACGACGTGGCGCTGGCGGAACGCGGCGCCCGACTGGCAAAGGCCGACCTGCTGACCGACATGGTCGGCGAGTTCCCCGAGCTGCAAGGCATCATGGGCACCTATTACGCGCGCCACGACGGCGAGCCGAGTGAAGTCGCCCTGGCCGCCTCCGAGCACTACCAGCCGCGCTTTGCCGGCGACAAGCTGCCGTCGACGAATACGGGATTGGTGGTCGCCCTGGCCGACAAGCTGGAAACCCTGGTCGGCATCTGGGCCATCGGCCTGCAGCCAACCGGCGAAAAGGATCCGTTCGCGCTGCGCCGCCACGCCCTGGGTGTGATGCGCATGCTGGTCGAAAAGCGCCTGCCGCTGGCGATCTCGGACCTGCTGGCCGACGCCGCTTCGGTGTTCGCCGGCCAGGCCGCGTTCAAGGATCCGCGCGCCGAAGTGAGCGCCTTCATGCTCGATCGCCTGCGCGGCATGCTGCGCGAGCGCGGCTTCACGCCGAACGAAGTCGAAGCCGTGCTGGCCCAGAATCCGGACCGGGTCGACGACGTTGTCCAGCGCCTCGAAGCGGTGCAGGCCTTCGCCGCGCTGCCCGAATCGGCATCGCTGGCCGCCGCCAACAAGCGCATCACGAACATCCTCAAGAAGAACGAATCGGCGATGCCGAAGGACGCCTCGATCAAGACCGAACTGCTGGTCGAGCCGGCCGAGGCCAACCTGGCCACGAAGATGAAACTGCTCGAGTCCGATGTGACTGGCGCGTTCGCGCAGGGCGATTTTGCCGGCGCCCTGCAAACGCTGGCTCGCATGCGCGACGAAGTCGACGCCTTCTTCAACGACGTGATGGTGATGGCGGAAGACGAGGCGCTGCGCAACAACCGCCTGGCCTTGTTATCGATCCTGCACGCCATGATGAACCGCGTGGCCGACATCTCGAAACTGGCTACCTGAGGTTTGCCATGAAGCTGATCATCCTCGACCGCGACGGCGTCATCAACCACGACTCGCCGGACTTCATCAAAAGTCCGGCCGAGTGGATTCCGATCCCCGGCTCGCTCGAGGCGATCGCACGCCTGAACCAGGCCGGCTACCGCGTCATCATCGCCTCGAACCAGTCCGGCATCGCGCGCGAACTGTTCGACATGCCGACCCTGAACGCGATCCACCAGAAGATGCACAACGCCGCCCAGCAGGTCGGCGCCGACATCGACGCGGTGTTCTTCTGCCCGCATGCGGCGATCGACAACTGCGACTGCAGGAAGCCGAAGGCCGGCATGTTCGAGGAGATCAGCAAGCGCTTCAAGGTCAGCCTGAAGGGCGTGCCGACGGTCGGCGACTCGCTGCGCGACCTGCAGGCCGGCTTCGTCAAAGGCTGCCTGCCCAACCTGGTCCTGACCGGCAAGGGCGAGAAAACCCACCTCACCGGCGGCCTGCCGCCGGGCACCCAGGTCTTCCCCGACCTGGCCGCGATGGTCACCAACCTGCTGAAAACGGCGCCCCGTCCCCAAGCCTAACCAAACATCAAAGAGAGTCCTTCTTGCGTAACGTCGTCCCCTTCCTGCGCTCCCTCCTGTTTGCCGTCGTCATGGTGCTGGCCACAGTGGTCTGGGCCTGCATCTGCTTCCTCGCCGCACCGCTCCCCTACAACAAGCGCTTCTGGGTGACCTCGCGCTGGAACGTCTTCATCATCTGGTGCGCGAAAGTCATTTGCGGCATCCGCTACCAGTTCAAGGGCTACGAAAACCTGCCGGACGCGCCGGCCATCGTGCTGTCGAAACACCAGTCGGCCTGGGAGACGATCTTCCTGCTGCCGAACCTGATTCGTCCGCTGGTCTTCGTCTTCAAGAAGGAAATCCTGTACATCCCCTTCTTCGGCTGGGCGATGGCGCTGCTGCGCATGATCCCGATCGACCGCAGCGAAGGCAAAAACGCCTTCGCCCACGTGGTCCGCCACGGCAAGCGGCGCCTGGCCGATGGCCAGTGGATCATCATGTTCCCGGAAGGGACGCGCATCCCTGTTGGAAAAAAGGGAAAGTACAAGAGCGGCGGTGCACGTCTTGCGGTAGAAACCCAAGCCGTTGTCGTGCCGATCGCGCATAATTCAGGTGAGTGCTGGCCGAAGAATTCGTTCATCAAGCGGCCCGGCCTCGTGACGGTCTCGATCGGCAAGCCGATCTCGCCTGACAACCATACTCCCGACAGCCTGATGCAAGAGGTCGAAAATTGGATAGAATCAGAAATGCGCGTCATTTCGCCCCACGTCTACACCGATGGCTGAACGAAGTTGGCGCCCCGACCAAAGCACCTGCAGCGCATGACATGACGTCCCCCAGGATCACCGGGCCCCAGCTGGATTTGTTCGGACAAGCCGCCAGCACACCAAGCCCGTTCGACCTCGTCCTGGCCGCCCCGCCGGCGCCGGCTGCCAAGCCGGTGCCGCCGCAGCCCCTGTTCAAGGCGCCGCCCGCCCCGCCCCGCATCACCCTTCCTTCACCGCCCCGTACGCCCGATGATCCGCCACTGCGGCGCATCGTGCTGGGCCACTACGCGGTCGACTACGAACTGAAACGTTCGGCGCGCCGCTCGATCGGCTTCATGATCGACGACGAGGGCCTGCACGTGACGGCGCCGAAGCGCGCCATCCTGCCCGACATCGACAACGCGATCCGCGCCAAGCAGCGCTGGATCCTCACCAAGCTGCACGAACGCGGCGAGCGCCGCGCCAAGCGCGCCGAACGCGCGCCGCTGGTGTGGGAAGACGGCGCCCGCCTGCCCTACCTGGGCGGCGAGATCACCTTGCGCCTGCAGCCGGCGCCGCGCAGCCACTGCGTGTTCGACGCCGAGACGCGCGAACTGAAGGTGGGCGTGACACCCGGACTGTCAGAGTGGCAGGTCAAGGAACGCATCAAGCTCTGGTTCCACGCCGAAGCGAAGCGCCTGTTTACCGAACGCCTGGATTTTTATGCGCCGCAGCTCGATGTGAACTACAGCGCGCTGACCCTGTCCTCGGCCGGCACGCGCTGGGGTTCCTGCACGATCGGCGGCAGCATCCGCCTGAACTGGCGCCTGGTCCACTATGCGCTGCCGCTGCTCGATTACGTGGTGGTGCACGAACTGGCGCACCTGCGCGAGATGAACCACAGCCCGCGCTTCTGGGCGGTGGTGGGGTCGGTATATGCGGATTACGACGGCGCGCGCCTGGAGTTGAGGCGCAGGTCGCATGAGATGCCAGTGTTGTTTACCGACTGATCTACCTCAGCACATGTTCCCGGCGCGCCTCGGCCAGCCCGCGCATCGCCCCGCGCTGGGCTTCGTCCAGGCAGCGATATGGAATCGGCAGCGTGCCGCGTTTCAGGACCATCATGAAACCGCGCGAATAGGTGCGCACGGCCGTCACGTCGGCCCAGTTGATCAGGGTGACGCCGCCGCTGGTGCGCACGATGCCGTGTTCGTCGATGGTGAATTCGTAGGTGCGGCGGCCGCGCCCGAGCAGCACGAAGTGCATGGCCGCACTGGCGGTGGTCTTGATGCGCAGGTAGAGGCTGGCTGGCCAGCGGATGCGGCGGCGGCGGATCAGGAAGCCGCCGTGCTGCCACATGAAGCCGATGTATTCGCGCAGGGAATAGCGCACGAAGAAATGCAGGTCGCCCAACTTGGCAACCACGGCCGGCAAGGCCGGCGTGCCGGAGGAAGCGTAGAAACCGTCGGTGGCGCCATCGGCTGTCGCTCCATGCGCCACCATTGCCGCCGGCTTGCCGCTGCCGGCCTGCCCCGGATGATTTAACGACGACATGCGCGCCCCCCCTTTTTCTACCGAACTCAAAAAACAATGGTAACAAAACCTAAAGGAATTCCCGTTGCAGGAGTTCAACAGTGCGCAGGGTCGCGCCACGATGGCGGCTTGCAAATTGCGCCGCATTGATACCCATTTGCGTACGCGCATCCGCGTCGCATATAAGCCGTACGGCCAGCGCCAGCAGGCTGTCCGCATCAGGCGCGCGCAAGGCCGCGCCGGCCCCGACCGCCTCCTCGGTGGCATCGAGGAAGTTGAACGTATGCTCGCCGACCAGCACCGGCTTGCCCAGCGCGCAGGCCTCGATCAGGTTCTGTCCGCCGAGCGGCAACAGGCTGCCGCCGACGTAGGCGCAATCGCAGGCCGCGTAATAGGCGAACATCTCGCCCATCGAGTCGCCCAGCAGCACGTCGGCATCGACTGCGGCATCCGTCATCTGCGAGCGTCGTTGCAGCGACAGGCCGCGTGCGCGCACCAGTTGCTCGACCTCGTCGAAGCGCTGCGGATGGCGCGGCACGATGGCCAGCAGCATGCGGGCGGGCCGGTCCGTCAGGCGCATCCAGGCGTCGAGGATCAGCGCCTCCTCGCCTTCGCGCGTGCTGGCGCACAGCAGCACCGGACGACCGGCGAAACGCGCGCGCAGCGATGCCCCCGTATCGAGCGCGGCCGGCGGCGGCACGACGTCGAACTTGATGCTGCCGGTGACCGCGACTTTCGGCGCGCCGAGCGAACGGATGCGGGAAGCATCCGCCTCGGTCTGCGCGGCGACGACCGTGATGGCGCGCGCGGCATCGCGCATCAGGCCGCCGAAACGCTGGCCGCGGCGCAGCGAGCGCTCCGACAGGCGCGCGTTGACCAGCGCCACCGGCACGCGGTTCTCCGCGCAGCCGGCGATCAGGTTCGGCCAGACTTCGGTCTCCATCAGGATGCAGATGCGCGGCGCGAAATGGCGCAGGAAGCGCCGCACCATGAAGCCGGTGTCGTAAGGCAGGTAAGACTGGATCACACGCTCGCCGTGCTGCGCGAACAGCGCGCGGCCGGTGGCGCGGCCGGTCGGCGTCATGTGGGTCAGCAGCACGCGGCTGTCGGGCCAGCCGGCCAGCAGCGCCTCGACCAGCGGCTCGGCGGCGCGCGTCTCGCCCACCGACACCGCATGCACCATGAAGGTGCGTTGTTCGGAAGACCGCGGGCCGTAGAAGCCCAGGCGCTCCCTGATGCCGGCGCGGTAGCCCGGCTCCTTGCGCCCGCGCCACCACAGGCGTGCCAGCACCAGCGGCAAGGCGAGCCACCACAGGAAAGAATACAGCCTGCGGTTCATAGTGAATCCAGCGAATCGAGCAAGCCGCGCGCGCTGGCGATCACATCGTCGGCGCCGGGCGGCGCGCCCTTGTCGCCCAGGTTGACGATGCGCGGCGACCAGTTGCCCTCGGTCTTCCACTTCGGCGAGTCGGCATAGATCTCCACCGTCGGCGTATAGAAGGCCGCGGCGATGTGGGTCAGTCCCGTATCGACGCCGATGGCCAGCGCCGCCTGCTGCGCCAGCGTCACCGCATCCATCATCGACAGCTTCGGCAGCACGCGGGCATTCGGCAACTGCGCGGCCAGCTTCTCGGCTTCGCGCTTCTCGCCCTCGGAACCCCAGGGCAGCAGCACCGGCATCGGCGCCAGCGCATGGCCGGTGGCGATCCAGTTGGCGCTCGCCCACTTCTTGGCGTCGCGCGCGGTGCCGTGGAAGAAGACGGCATACGGCTCGTGCGGCAGCCAATCGGGACGCTGCGCAGGATCAGGCGCAGGCAGGCCGAAGTCGGGCGGCGTATCGACCGCATAACCCAGTGCCGCGCCCGCGACCAGGCGCCCGCGCGCCACCGCATGGGTACGCGGATCGAGCGGGATGCTCTCGGTATGGAACAGGCGTGAGATGCCTTCGTAGCCGGAACCCTCGCTGCCGTTGGCCAGGCCCACCTTGCGCCCGCCGCGCCTGATGCGCGCGGCGCCCATGACGATCCCGGTTTTCAGGAGGCCCTGGGTGTCGAACACGAGGTCGTATTCTTCTTCGCGCAGGGTACGGAAGAAGGCCTTGATCTCGGCGCGCACGCTCGGGTTACGCAAGCCCTTGCGCCAGCGCCGCAGCGCGAACGGGATGATGCGGCGTACATTCGGATTCAAGCGCACCAGGCTGACATAGCCCTCTTCCACCACCCAGTCGATCGACGCCTGCGGATGATGGCGCAGGATATCGGCCACCATCGGCAGGTTGTGCAGGACGTCGCCCAGGGACGACACCCGCACCAATAATATTTTCACGCCGGGCCCGCTTCAGAACGGCAGCGTGGCGTCCGGCTTGGCGGCCAGGATCACGCTGCGGAACTCGTCCTGGATGCGCGCCAGCGCCGCCGGGGTTTCGCCCTCGAAGCGCAGCACCACGACCGGGGTCGTGTTCGACGAACGCGCCAGGCCGAAGCCGTCCGGGTATTCGACGCGCAGGCCGTCGATGTCGTTGATCTTCTCGGAGCTCGGGAAGGTGGCCTCGAGGCGCAGCTTGTCGATCAGCGCGAAGTTCTCGCCCTCGTTCAGGTGCAGGTGCAATTCCGGGGTGCTGATCGCCATCGGCAGCGCGTTCAGCAGCGCCGACGGGTCGTCGGTCCTGGTGAGCAGCTCGAGCATGCGCGCGCCCGAATACAGGCCGTCGTCGAAGCCGTACCAGCGGTCCTTGAAGAAGATGTGGCCGCTCATCTCTCCGCCCAGCGGGGCGCCGGTTTCGCGCAGCTTGGCCTTCACCAGCGAGTGGCCGGTCTTGTACATCAGCGGACGCCCGCCATGCTGCTCGATATACGGGGCCAGATGGCGCGTGCACTTGACGTCGTACAGGATCTCGGCGCCCGGGTTGCGCGACAACACATCGGCCGCGAACAGCATCATCTGGCGGTCCGGATAAATGATCTGGCCATCCTTGGTGACGATGCCGAGGCGGTCGCCGTCGCCGTCGAACGCGAGGCCGATTTCGGCGTCGGTCGTTTGCAGCGCGCGGATCAGGTCCTGCAGGTTTTCCGGGTGCGCCGGATCCGGGTGGTGGTTCGGGAAGGTGCCGTCGACTTCGCAGAACAGCTCGACGACTTCGCAACCCATGCCGCGGTACAGGTCGCCCGCGAAGGCGCCGGCCACGCCGTTGCCGCAGTCGACCGCGATCTTGATCGGACGCGCGATCTTGACGTCGCCAATGATGCGCTCGAGGTAGGCGGTGCGGATGTCGTGGGTGCTGTAGCTGCCCGGCTGGGCGGCGCTGCTGCCGTCGTGGGCCTGGATGCTGTCGTACAGGGCGGTGATCGCTTCGCCGTGGATCGCTTCGCTGGCCAGCACCATCTTGAAGCCGTTGTAGTCCGGCGGGTTATGGCTACCGGTGACCATGATGCCCGAGCGCGTGCCTTCGAGCACATTGGTGGCGAAGTAGACCATGGGCGTGGCGACCATGCCGAGGTCGATGACGTCGACGCCGGCGGCCTGCAGGCCCTCGGCCAGGGCGGCCGTCAATTCAGGTCCCGACAGGCGGCCGTCGCGGCCGATCACGACGCTGCGTTCGCCCTTGGCGAGCGCCGCCTGGCCGAAGGCCTGGCCGATGCTGCGTGCCACGCCGGCGTCGAGCGTGCTGTCGATCACGCCGCGGATGTCATACGCCTTGAAAATCGTTTTTGAGAGAGCAACCATGTTCTACCTTGAAGAGTCGAGCGCAGTCGTACAGCCCGGTCCGTCGATACGGAGGGCAGCCAACGCTAATGATGAGAGGATGACAAAACAGAGGGTATTGTAGCGGCAAGCGCGGCCATCAGGGAATCCTGATGGCCGGCTGAAGTGCATTACCGGCGAGCGCCGGCAAGCGGAGGCAAAAACTTAAACGCGCAGCTTATCGAGGGACTTGCCGCCTTCAACCCATTCCTTGACCCACTTTGGCTGACGGCCACGGCCGGTCCACTGCTGCGACGAATTATCCGGGTGGCGGTAACGAACCGCGACCGTACCGGTTTTGGTGCCACGTGCCGGGGTGTTGATCAGGTCTTTCAGCGGTACGCCAACCTTTTGAGCGATAGCCAGGATCTGCTCGCGTGCTTGCTGCACCTCCTGATGCTCACGCTGTTTCATTTCCTGCTTGATTTGCTCTTGCAGGTTGCGCAAATCGCCAACCGACATATTTGACAGATCCATCATCGTTCCTCGAAAGTTGGGTTAATCCAATTCAGGTGAATTCTCACCAAATGTCGCAATATACTACATTGACAATTAATTGCTAGTCTTTCTTGCGCCAAATCAGCCATCTGGGGGACTTGAATCGAACAATACGCGCATACAACCACACGTAGCTGATTACGAACAATAAACAGAATACTATCAAGACGGTTGTATTTTTCCAGAACAATGTGGCGGGGATGACTGCCATGAGCGAAAACAGCCACAAATAAGGAGAAGTACGCGCGTTCCGCTGAAGCAGTGCACGCGCCTCCCTTTTACCAACCGTCCACCTGACAATACGCCGGAAAATTAAGCTATGCAAGTGAATGCCATCGGGTACCGCAGGCGATTTTCCACGCACAAACATACGCCGGTAAACGGAAAAGATCGTTTCGAATGCCGGATAAATGAGCAGCAATGCCGCGTACCAGGTCGATACTTGCGGGTTGCGCATTACCAGCAGCAGCGCTAGTTGCCCGAGCATGAATCCGATGAAATAGGCGCCGCCGTCGCCGAGGAATATCAGCCCCACCGGATAATTCCAGATCAGGAAGCCCGCCGTCGCTCCGGCGACCATCAGGGCGGTAATGAGGATGAACATGTCGTCCACCTGCAAGGCTACATAGGCGAGCGACAGCAGCATGCAGATCGTGACCATGCTGGCCAGGCCATTGAAGCCGTCGATGATGTTGACGGCGTTGGCGATTCCCGCGATCGCCAATACCGTCAAGGGCAGCGCCACCCAGCTCGATGCCCGGATGACCAGGCCGAAAGGCAGGTCGATGCGTCCGATTTTTGCGTCGAGCAGGAAATAAGCGAGCGTGGCCCCGGCCATCGTCAGGAATAACCTGCGCGACGGGCGTACTGCCCCCGTATAGTCTTCGAGCACGCCGCCAAGGAAAGAAACAAAGGCGCACAGCAGCAGCGGCGGCAGCAGTTGCAGCAGCACCGGCTGGCGCACGATCGAGATTGCCGCGGCCAGCACCACCGACAGATAAATCGGCAAGCCGCCAATCCGCGCCACCAGATGGGTATGCGCCCGCTGCACGCCGTTAAAATCGGTGTCGAGCGCCGGCCCGTGCAATTTCGCCTGCTTGATCACCAGAAGGGTCAGCAGGGCCGAGCAGACAAAGCTGACAAAGAATGAAAACATGGATATTCCGCGGTTCTGGAGCCCGACAGGCACCCGGACGCACTGCGGCGGCGCTGGGGTCAGTGCCTGCAAAAGAGGCCGAATCTATTTTAACCG
>Ga0213834_100784_pt1 | contig 11990 bp, 9 predicted proteins | sample SWPTP12_FD_160580 | JGI IMG/M metagenome (GOLD analysis project Ga0213834, IMG submission 160580) | Coastal seawater microbial communities from Marineland, Florida, United States - SWP TP1 #2 | ecosystem: Environmental > Aquatic > Marine > Coastal | place: USA: Florida | collected 2016-08-06
GGGCGGCGCGCCGAATCGCGTTCAAGCATTGCAAGAATGTTGTCTTCGCCGGCGCCGCGGCGTGAGGACATCAGGTTTGGTCTTGTCGAGGCTGCTTGATTTTCGTCTGTAGGGCGCACGGCGTAACTCCTAAGATGGTCGTTCCTGATCTGATTAGAAACAATCTGGGGAAATCCATGCTGATCTTTGTCGCACTTCTGTATTTTTGCGTGGCCTGCAGCCTGATCTGGCTGGCATGTTTCCCCAGCGGGCGGACATTGGTCAATCAATGGGTGTTTGGATTGCGCAGCCGCTTGGGGCGCGTGGCTGGCTGGCGGCCGCATTCACACTCACCTTCGCGCTCGCGGCGCCTGCCTTCGCGGCGCGCCCTGCGCGCCCTGGCCGATTCCCTCATGAAGCAACTGCGGCGCCACTGGATCGTGCTGGCGATCGTGGTGCCGGCCGTGGCGATTCCCTCGCTGCTGGCGCTGGCCCTGCGCACGCCCGACATGTTGCCCGGCTACGAGCCGAGCGCGGCGCTGCCCGACGCCCAGATCGCCGCGCTCTTGCAGGGCGAACGACTGGTGCCGCCGAGCGATCCGCCGCCGCTGGCCTTTAGCACCCAGGAAGTGGTGCAGGTGCGGCCGATGCTGGTCAACGCTAGCCGCAACTGGGGCCTCATGCATCCGGATTTCAGCCAGCGCCTGCTGCTCGCTTTCAAGATCATGAAGGAAAAGCACGGCTATGACATGGCCTTGCTCGAGGGTTACCGCAGCCCGGCGCGCCAGGACCTGCTGGCCTCGATGGGCGGCGCCGTCACCAATGCGCGCGCCTTCCAGAGCTGGCACCAGTATGGCCTGGCCGCCGACTGCGCTTTCTGGCGCGACGGTAAACTCGTCATCTCGGAAAAAGACCCGTGGGCGATGCGCGGCTACCAGCTGTACGGGGAAGTGGCGGAGCAGCTCGGCCTGACCTGGGGCGGGCGCTGGAAAATGATGGACCTGGGCCACACCGAGCTGCGCCTGCGCGGGGTGATGCGCCGATGACACGCCGGCCCGAGGTTGCGGAAAGTCAAATTTTCGATAGGCAATAAATGCGAGCATGGCCTGTCGGACTCTCCCCCAACTTCACACGCTCCCGCCATGGCCCGTCTCTGGAAGTTCCTCACCGACAGCCGCGTGCTTGTCGTGATCGGCATCACCGCCTGCCTCGGTATTCTGTTCCTTACCGCGGAAACATTTGAACTCGGCCTGATCTGGGGCGTCATCGGCTCCCTGGTGCTGCTCGGCCTGTGGGGTTGTTACTGGGGCTTGCGCCATGTGTTGCGGCGGCGCGCGGCCAAGCGCATGACGGCGAGCCTGGCCGCAGGCGGCGACGCCGCCGGCGACAGCGGCAAGAGCGAAGTCTCCGTCCTGCGCAAGAACATGCTGGAAGCGATCACCACGATCAAGACCTCGAAGCTGGGCCTGACGCGCGGCGCCGCGGCACTTTACGAGCTGCCCTGGTACATGATCATCGGCAACCCGGCGGCGGGTAAGAGCAGCGCCATCACCCACTCCGGCCTGACCTTCCCTATCCCCGGAAGCAAGGCGGTGCAAGGCGTCGGTGGCACCCGCAATTGCGACTGGTTCTTCACCACCGACGGCATCATCCTCGATACGGCCGGGCGCTACTCGGTACAGCAGGCCGACCGCGCGGAGTGGTTCAGCTTCCTGGAACTGCTGAAAAAGCACCGCCGCCGCGCACCGATCAACGGCATCCTGATTGCCGTCAGCGTGGCCGAACTGACGGCCGGTCCCGCCAGCGCGTCGATGGAGCTGGCGAAAAGCCTGCGCACCCGGGTGCAGGAACTGACCGAGCGCCTGGGCGTGTACGCTCCGGTATATGTGATCTTTACCAAGGCCGACCTGATCGCCGGCTTTTCCGACTTCTTCCACGACGCCGAACGCAGCGAGCGCGACCGGGTGTGGGGCGCGACCCTGCGCTACAACCGGCGCAGCACGCCGCAGGACGTGCTGGCCTTCTTCGACACCCACTTTGACGAGCTGCACGATGGCCTCAAGGAGATGAGCCTGGCGAACATGGCCGGCAACCGCAGCGCGCGCATGCGCCCCGGCGTGTTTACGTTCCCGCTCGAATTCGCCGCCCTTCGCAGCCCGCTGCGCGCTTTCCTGTCGACCTTATTTGAAGAGAATACCTACCAGTTCAAGCCGGTGTTCCGCGGCTTTTATTTCACCAGCGCGCTGCAGGAAGGGCAGGTGCAGGACCTGTCCTCGAAACGCGTGGCCAGCCGCTTCGACCTCGAACTGAACGACCGCAAGACAGGCGAGACGGAAGAACCGAGTGCCGGCGAGGGTTACTTCCTGCTCGAGCTGTTCCGCAAGGTAGTCTTCGCCGACCGCGACCTGGTCAAGCGATATACCAATCCCGCCAGTGCGCGCGTCAAGTACGCCGCCTTCTTTACCGCCACCATACTGCTGGGCGCCGCGCTGGGCGGCTGGAGCTGGGCCTACATGGGCAACGTGCAGCTGGTGGCGAACGTCCAGGCCGACCTCGACAAGGTAACGCGGATGCAGCAAAAGCGCATAGACCTGCAATCGCGCCTGGAAGCGCTCGACATACTGCAGGACCGGATCGAACAACTGGATAAATACCGCCAGGACCAGCCCTGGGCGCTCTCGTTCGGCCTGTACCAGGGCGACAAGCTCGAACGCAAGCTGCGCGACGAGTACTTTGCCGGCGTGCGCGCGGTGATGGTCGAACCGGTGGCCGGCGCCCTGGAGACCATGCTGGCCGAGGTGAACGCGCATGCCGCTGCGCTCGACCCGAATGCTGCCGCCGCGCCGACCTCGAAACCGGGCCAGCCCTACCAGGAAGTCTCGCCGACGAATGTGGCGGACGCCTACAACGCCCTCAAGACCTACCTGATGTTGGGCGACAAGACGCATGCCGAGCCGGGCCACCTGAACGACCAGCTGACCCGCTACTGGCGCACCTGGCTGGTCGCCAACCGCGGCGCCATGCCGCACGAGCAGATGATCCGCAGCGCCGAGCGCCTGCTCACCTTCCACTTGTCGCAGATCGAGGACCAGGCCTGGCCGCAGGTGACGCTGAAACTCGGCCTGCTCGACGCCGCCCGCGAAAACCTGCGCCGCGTGGTACGCGGCACGCCGGCGCGCGAACGCATCTACGCCGACATCAGGACACGTGCCGCGACCCGCTTCCCGGCGGTGACGGTGGCGCGCATCGTCGGCGACGGCGACGCCGGCCTGGTCGCCGGCAGCCATGCGGTCAGCGGCGCCTTTACCCGCGCGGCCTGGGAAAAATACGTGGTGGGCGCCATCCGCGACGCCTCGAACCGCGAGCTGCAAAGCGCCGACTGGGTCTTGAAGACCGTGGCCAAGGACGACCTGACGCTCGAGGGCAGCCCGGAGCAGATCCAGAAAACCCTGGTCGACATGTACAAGGCCGAGTATGCGAAGGAGTGGGGCAAGTTCGTGCAGGGCGTGACGGTCACCGACCTGAAAGGGTTCGAAAACAGCGTGCTGGCGATGAACCGGCTGGGCGATCCGCAGACTTCGCCGATCGCGCGCCTGCTCAAGGCGATCTACGACGAGACCTCCTGGGACAATCCGGGCGCCGCCCGCGCCAGCCTGGGCAAAACCGAACGCACGCTCGGCGCCTGGTTCAAGGAAGTCGTGCTGCGGCGCGCGCCGTCGGATGCGCGCACCCTGGTCGATACGGTCGGCCCGCTGGCGCTGGGCGGCGCCAACGGCATGGGCCCGATCGGCCGCGAATTCGCCGGCGTCGCGCGCCTGGTCGGGACGCGCGAGAAAGAAGCGTCGCTGATGAGCGGCTACCTGGACTGCCTGTCGCGCCTGCGCTCGCGCCTGAACCAGCTGAAGAACCAGGGCGATCCGGGCCCGGGCGCCAAGCAGTTCATGCAGCAGACGCTGGAGGGCAACGGTTCGGAACTGGCCGACGCCCTCAAATATGTCGACGAGCAGATGCTGACCGGGATGAGCGACGCGCAAAAGAACGCGTTGCGTCCGCTGCTGGTGCGCCCGCTGATGCAGACCTTCGCCATGATCGTGCTGCCGTCCGAGTCCGAGATCAACAAGACCTGGCAGGCGCAGGTGGTCGACCCGTTCGAGAAGACGCTGGCCGACAAGTATCCGTTCTCCCCGGGCAGCAAGATGGAGGCGACCAGCGCCGAAATCGGACAGGTGTTCGGGCCGGAAGGCGTGGTGGCGAAGTTCATCAATACCTCGATGGGGCCACTCGTCGTCAACCGCGGCAGCATGCTCACGGCGCGTACCTGGGCCGACATCGGCATCACGCTCGCGCCGCAGGCGGTATCGGGCTTCCCGGGCTGGGTCGCACCCTTGTCCAGCAACGGCGTCGCGCCCTCGGCCGGCGGTGCGCCGCAAAAGGTGTTCCAGCTGCAGGCGCAGCCAGCGCCGGGCACTACCGAGTACACGATCGACATCGACGGCCAGCAGCTGCGCTACCGGAATACGCCGCCGGTGTGGACGAACATGGTGTTCCCGGGTCCCGGGCCGGCCGGCGCCCGCATCAGCGCGGTCACCTTCGACGGGCGAACCGTGGAGCTGTTCAACGAGCCCGGCCAGTACGGGATGCAGAAGATGATCATGGCCTCGACCCAGCAGAAAAAGGGTAGTGTGAACGAGCTGCGCTGGGTCAGCGGCAACATCGCCATCGTCGTCGACCTCAAGGTGGTCAGCAATACGGCAGCGGCCAGCAACGGCAAGGGCTTCCAGGGCCTGCGCCTGCCGCCGACGATCGTCGGGCGCCCGCTTGCCGAGCCGGCAGCCGATACCGTCGCCACCATCGCCGCCGGAGCCCGGTGATGCGCGCCCCCGCCCTCGACCGCATTGGCTACTTCGGCAAGATCCCCGCGCGCAGCGACTTCGTCAAGCTGGCGCACGACGCGCCGGCCATGGGGATGCTCGACGATTGGCTGGCCGCCGTCATGCAGCGCCTGCCCTCAAGCGCGCGCTGGAAACTCAACTACGACGCGATGGCGCCGGTCAGCTTCGCCTTCGTCGGGCCGGCGCGCCGTCACGCGGTCGCCGGCCACCTGGTCGCCAGCCGCGACGCCCCCGGACGGCGCTATCCTTTCCTGATGATGCGCACGCTCGACGTGCTCGATCCCAGCGCCTTCGTGTCGCGCTGCCCGCTCGCGTTCGCCCCGCTCTGGTCCTTCCTGGAGGCGGCCGCACCGCAAGTGGTGGACGCCGCCGACCCGGCGCAGCACCTGCAAGGCATCAGCGACGCGGCGATCACGCTGGGCGAATACGACGCCGCGCTCACCGGCTTTCTCGCCGTCGCCACCGTCGGCTCCTTATCGAGCCTGCTGGGCGACGAAGACGCCAGCCGCGTGATCCTCGCACTCGGCCTGCTGCTGCAGCCGGTCATGCACAGCAAACCTTCGCAGCTCGACAAGAGCCTGGTGCTGCCGTTGCCCGAAGACGCCGCCCTGCGCGCACCGGTGGCCGCCTTCTGGCTCGAACTGGTGGCGCCGTTCGTGCGCCGCGCAGCCTTCGACCTGGCGCTGTTCTTCACCACCCTGGAGGCGCGGCCGGTGCTCGTCATCGGCTTTTGCGGCGCGGCCGCGCAGGCGCTGCGCGGCATCATCGATCCGCTGGTCGGCCAGGAGCTGCAGGTGCGCCTGCTTGACACCGGCTGGGTCGACGAGCAGCTCGGCCTGGACGTCGACGTGCGCGCCCTGGCCAGCTACCTCGACCAGCCGCAGCTGCCCTTGAAGATGGCGCGCGAACTGTTCCTGAAGACCTTTATCGGAGACGAAACGTGACCAAGCAGATCATCATTGCCGCCATGATGCTGGCGGCAGGGGCGGCGCAGGCCCAGGCCCAGGCGCCGGCCAGCTCCGGTGCGCCGATCGTCGTGGCCGGCACCGTCGCCGACGAAGCGGCCAAGGCTGCCTTGCTCGGGCGCCTGCGCGCGGTGTATGGCCATGAGCGCGTCGTCGACCAGCTCGCGGTCGGCACCGTCTCCACGCCGGCCAACTGGAACGACTACGTCGGCCGCCTGATCGGCCCCAACCTGAAGATGATCAGCCGTGGCCAGCTGAAAGTCGACGGCAACACCGTCAGCCTGCGCGGCGACGTGTCGAACGAGGCGCAGCGCCAGCAGATCGCCGGCGACATCGCCGCCAGCCTGAATCCGACCTACACGGTGAATAATGGCTTGCGCGTGGCGGCGTCGGAACAGGGCGTGCTCGACGCGGCGCTGGCGAACCGCATCATCGAATTCGAATCCGGCAAGGCCGCCCTGACGCCCTCGGGCATGGCGATCCTCGACCAGATGAGCGAAGCCCTGAAAAAGCTGAACGGCATCAAGGTCGAAGTGATCGGCCACACCGACAACGCCGGCTCGCGCGCCGGGAACCTGTCGCTCAGCCAGGCCCGCGCCGAAGCGGTCAAGACCTATGTGACGGGGCGCGGGATCAAGGGCGAGTCGATCGCCGTGTCGGGCGAGGGACCCGACCGGCCGGTGGCGGACAACCGCACGAATGAAGGCCGTGCGCGCAACCGGCGCATCGAATTCAAGGTCGTCCAGTAAGCGGCAGTGGAATGTGAAAACGCCGCCGGTTTTGACACCGGCGGCGTTTTCGTTTGCAGGGCTTCAGGGCAGGGTGATCGTCACGTTCGCCGCCCGCGGCGGCAATTTCACCAGGTCGTTGTAGCTGGCCAGCGCCGTTTCCGTATCGTGAGACAGCTTGGCGCGAAAGCCGACGTAGGCGGCCATGCCGGCCAGCGCGAACACCGAGGTCAGCACCCACAGCGAGAGGTCGCTGCGCAGCGTGTTGGTGATCTGGTCGGGGCGTTCGGCGTGCGGCGCGAAGCCGCGGTTCTTGCCGCGCATGCGGGCGATCTCGTCGCCCAGGCGCGCCGTCAGGTAGCTCAGCTTGTCGTGGCCGTCGAGCGCGTAGCGGCCTTCGAAGCCAAGCAGCAGGCACATATGAAACACTTCCAGCGCCTGCAGGTGGACCGCGCCTTTCGCGCGCAGGTCTTCCAGCCGGTGGAAGAAGTGTTCGCCCGCCAGCTGGTCGCCGAACACGCGCAGCTGCAGCGGCCGCGTCTCCCAGGCTTCGCGCACCTCGTAGTTCGAGCGCAGGATGATTTCGTCGACGGCCGAGCAGAATGCATACTTGGCGGCGGTGACGTCCTCGGCGGCCACGCCGATGGCCTTGGCGTTGCGGTCGACGTCGCCCAGAAAACCGGTCATGTGGTCGGCGAAGGCGGCCTTGTCGTGCGGGCCGCAGCCGTTCTTCAGCAGGAACAGCGCGTAGAAGCCTTCGTACATCAGGTCGACCAGCGATTGGGGCGCGCTGCCGGCGGCGCCCCGGCCCACCCCCGGCGCCGGCGCGGCGCGGCGTTCGACGAGGGCGTTCATGCCGCCACCCCGATCAGGTCGAGCTGCAGGTCGCGGATCCCGTTCGGGACGAAGATCGAGATGGCTTGCGCCTTGAGCATGCTTTCGTACAGCATTCCTTTATTCTCCAGGGCGAAATAATGGGTGTTCGGCCGCACGGGCAGCGCCGCCGGGACCTGGGGCGCGTGCACCAGCTTCACGCCGGGCAGGGCCGACAGCACGAACTTGTCGACGTCCTGCGGGGCGCCGAGCTTGAAACGCAGCGGCACCACGTCGATCAGCTGCAGCGCCGGCATGTCCGCCGAGACGGCGAGGTAGAGCGTGGTCTGGCCGTTGATCTTGCCCGAGTCGAGGGCGCCAAGGTGGTAGGACGGCCGGTCGTTCGACAGCGCGATCGAAAAATAACGGCTCGAGACGACGGTGTCCAACAGGTCGCGCAGGATCGCGTCCAGGCGCGCAAACGCCGGCCCGGGGTCCAGGTGCGAATAGGCCGGCAAGTCTTCCAGTTTATATGTGCGCGAATAGGCCATCAGGCCGCCGGCCAGCATCAGCATGTCGCCGAACAGGCGCTCGGGGTGCAGCTCCGGGTGATGCAGGTAGTGCGACAGTGCCGCATAGCCGCTGCTGGCGGTGTGCAGCAGCCAGAACGAGGACATGTCGCCGCCGCGGATTTCGACCACGTTACGGCTCGGTTCGCGCATGTGGCCGTACAGCGCGTTCACCTTGGCCAGCAGCTTTTCCATCAGGCGCGCCACGGCATTGTGCAGCCCCGGCGCACCCTCGATCGAGACGCTGGGCGCAATGAAGGCCGGGTCGACCTCGAAGCCGCCGGTCGCCACCCGCCGCAGGCGTACCAGCGGAAAGCTCTCGTAGGCGGCCAGCGCATCGACGTCGGACACCAGGCGCACCGTCTTCTTCAAGTAGGTGATGCCGGCGTCGGCCGCGTGGGTAAACAAATCCTGGGTGTCGTGCTCGATCTGGACGAAACGGGCGTCGTCGCGCTCGGTGTCCATGTCGGCGCAGTTCTCGCCATGCGGTTTGACTGCCGGCAGCGCGGCATGGAAGGTGATCGACTGGGTCGATGGCGGCAGGGCGCCGAGTTTGACCTGCAGCGGCAGCGCGTCGCTCTCGGGCGCGCGCACGATGTCGCCGTCCGGGAAGATCAGCGAGAGCGCATCGATGCGCAGCAGGTCGCTGGCCAGGGCCTCGTGGTCGATCGCGAGGCGGCGCACGCCCCAGGCGTAGGGATGCAGGGCGCGCGCGGTCTGGTTCAGGCGCGCCTCGTGGTAGCGGTCCTGCTGCTGGAAATGCTGGGGGCGCAAAAACAGGCCTTCACCCCACAGCAGTTTCGATGGCATGTTCACGGTGTCCTCGCGAAGAAATGATGTCAGGAAAAGTTGAGCTTGCTGGAAGCGCGCGGGGCCTTTATTGACAGCGCGCAGAACCCGCGGCCCTGGCGCTTGCCGTGCTGGGTTGCGCGCCCGCGCCCGCCGACAGCGCGCAGGCCTGCATCGCCACCGTCACGCCAGCCGTTTCGGCGTCAGGAGTGGCAAACGACAACCGCCAGCGCTGCGGCGCCGGCGCGCGATACAGCGCCACGATGCCGATATACATGGCTTCGCGCGGCAGCTTTTCGACGACTTCGTAGCGCTGGCCTGGCACCAGGGTCACATCCTTGACCTCCAGCAGGTCGGCCCCAAAGGCTTCACGGTCCGCGCCCGGCGTCAGGAAGGTGGCGTAGGGCGCGGCTTCGAAGGCGGCGTTCTGGCGCAGGGTGTAGATACGCGCCAGCAGCGCCAGCGGCCGGCCCTGGGCGTCGCTGTTCAACTTGGGCGCCGCGTGCAGGCGCAGGGCGATGCTGCGCGGACCCTTGAGCTTGTCGGCCTCGGGCGGCTTGCGCATGCCGGCGGCCTCGAGCGCGCGTCCGGCGAGGCCGTCGCCTGCGCAGCCGGGTAAAAAAGCTGCAAGCAGAAGCATGCAGGCGAAAGAACGGGCTTTCATGAGTTTCTTGCCTCTCGTAAATAAGGCCAACGCTCATTTAACAGCAACGCCGCGGGTCCCGTCTGCGCCGGCGCAAGCCGGATTGCCGATGTGCGGTCCGCAGGCGACCTGTTCCATCGTTGACTTGTCGCAACTCCTGGGAAATTGCTTCCAGAATAATGGCGGCTGGTTCAACGTACTGGAGACCACGATGATGTTTACACGACTGATGCCGGCCATGGCGTGCGTCGCACTGCTGGCCGCTTGCGCCAGCCCCGGTGAAGGGGCGGGCATGGCGAAGCCGGCGACGATGGAGGCGTCGATGGCGGCGGTCGACACCGCCGTCGCAGCCGGCCAAGCAGACAAGGCTTACGCCCTGTTGCACGGCGCAGCCCAGACCTTCCCGACCGACAAGACCCCATGGGTGCGCATGGCCCAGATGCGCTTCGATAGCAAGAACTACGGCCAGGCCATCGTCGACGCGCTCGAGGCGATCGAACGCGACCCGGACGACACGATGGCCAACAGCATCGCTGCCGTCAGCGGCCTGCGTGTGTCCAGCAAGGCGCTGGCCGAACTGACGCGCAAGAGTAAATTGAGCGGCAACGTCAAGACCGAGGCGGAGGAGCTGGCCAAGCTGCTGCGCACCAGCCTGAACGAAGAAGTGCTGGTGCCGCCAGCGAGGCGTCCGCCCCCGGCCAGGTCCAGGCCGACGACCACGGCGACGGCGGCCCCGCCGGCAAAACCCGGTTCAGGCTCGAGCGACCCGTTCGGCGCGCTTAAATAATCCCCGCGGGCCGGCGTCCGCCGGCCCGTTACCCCTCTGGAGCAGCCATGGCTAAAAGTGAAAGCGTGCAGAAACGCTTGCAGAAGGTGCGCGCGCCGCGTGTGCAGATGACCTATGACGTCGAGATCGGCGACGCCATCGAAAACAAGGAACTGCCCTTCGTGGTGGGCGTGCTCGGCGACTTCGGCAACGATCCGAACGCCGACAAGAAAAAGCTCAAGGACCGCAAATTCGTCAGCCTCGACGCCTCGAACTTCGACGAAGTCCTGAGCGGCGTCGCGCCCGCCGTGCAGTTCCGCGTCGAGAACCACCTGTCGGAAGAGGGCGGCCAGTTCGGCGTGCAGCTGCAGTTCCGCGAGATGGCCGACTTCCGTCCCGAAGCGGTGGTGCAGCAGGTCGCGCCCCTGAAAGGTTTACTCGATGCGCGCACCAAGCTGGCCGACTTGCGCAACAAGCTGGCCGGGAACGACAAACTCGACGACATCCTGAGCGAGGTGCTCGGCAACACCGAAAAGCTCGCAGGCCTGCGTAAAACGGAGGACAAATAAATGGCGGCGATCCTCGAACAGACAGCCAAGTCCGCGCCCGCACTGGAGCTGGACAATTCCCTGCTCGACCAGATCGTCGAGCAAAGCCGCGTGGCGGCCTCGCCCAGCGAGCACGAACGCGCGCGCGACCTGATTTCGGAACTGGTCACCCAGGTGATGTCGGGCACCATGATCGTGTCGAACAATCTGTCGGCGATGATCGATGCGCGCCTGGCGGAACTCGACCGCATGATCTCGGTACAGCTCTCCGCCGTCATGCACGCCCCCGAATTCCAGAAGCTCGAGCGCAGCTGGACCGGCCTGCAATACCTGGTGAAGAATTCCTCGACCAGCACCAGCCTGCAGATCCGCATGCTCAACGCCAGCAAGCGCGAGCTGGTGAAGGACTTCCAGGCCGCGGTCGAATTCGACCAGAGTTCGCTCTTCAAGAAGATCTACGAAGAGGAATTCGGTACCTTCGGCGGCGCGCCCTACGGCGCCCTGATCGGCGACTTCGAAATGAGCCGCCAGCCGGAAGACATGTATTTCCTCGAGCAGATGTCGCACGTGGCCGCGGCCAGCCATGCGCCTTTCGTCACATCGAGCGCGCCCGAACTCTTCGGCGTCGACAGCTTCGGCGACCTCGGCAAACCGCGCGACCTGGCGAAAGTCTTCGACACCGTCGAATACGCCAAGTGGAAGGCCTTCCGCGAATCGGAAGATGCGCGCTATGTCGGCCTGACGCTGCCGCGCTTCCTCGGCCGCCTGCCCTATAACCCGGTCGACGGCATGACCACCGAAGGCTTCAATTATGTCGAAGACGTCGACGGCACCGACCACAGCAAATACCTGTGGTGTAACGCCTCGTATGCCTTCGCCTCCAAGCTGACGCGCGCTTTCGAGGACTACGGCTGGTGCGCGGCGATCCGCGGCGTCGAGGGAGGCGGCCTGGTCGAGAACCTGCCGACCCATACCTTCAAGACCGACGAGGGCGAGGTCGCGCTGAAATGCCCGACCGAAGTGGCGATTACCGACCGCCGCGAAAAGGAACTGTCGGACCTCGGCTTCATCTCGCTGGTCCACTGCAAGAACACCTCGTATGCGGCCTTCTTCGGCGCCCAGTCGGCGCAAAAGGCGAAGAAGTACAACAACGAGGCTGCCAATGCCAACGCCATGCTGTCCTCGCAGCTGCAGTACATCTTTGCCGTCTCGCGCATCGCCCACTACATGAAGTCCATGATGCGCGACAAGATCGGCAGCTTCGCCGCCGCCTCGAACGTCGAGGATTACCTGAACCG